>VFQN01004192.1_pt1 | contig 19350 bp, 15 predicted proteins | sample 3512371 | NCBI WGS metagenome assembly VFQN01 (sample SAMN10412370, study PRJNA504923) | tailings metagenome | isolation source: Replicate 2 from Balatoc abandoned mine | place: Philippines: Itogon, Benguet | collected 2017-08-28 | reverse complement strand
GGCCGGATAGCGCCACAGGCTTCAACCGTTAGGAATTCCCGCCGCCGTCCACTAGTGGGTCACTTGCCTCGCTCGTGGCCATAGCGGCGGCGAAGCGGTCGCCGGGTGTACGCCCCGGAGCCGCCGACCGCGTGCCGTCGGTCCCGTTCTCTCTTGCGCCGGGCCGCTCGCTTACCGCCCCAGACGAATGGCGTGGGTGCCGCGTTCCAGTGCCGGGCGACCGACCCGAAGCGGGTGATGATCTCGTCGGGGTTGCCCGGGTGCTGGCCGTCTAGCGCCCGCCGCTTGAGCACCCGCTGGATGCTCTCGGCCATGTTCAGCCACGACCCGCTCAGGGGCGTGAACGGCGGCATCACCCCGCGGGCGAACAGCCACAGGACCAACTCCGGCGTCCGGTGCCCGGACAGGTTGTCCAGTACCAGCAGCACCCGAAGCGGGGGCAACGCGGCCGGCAGAGTAATCGGCTGGGTCAGGCCCGCCTGCCACCGCTCCCACGTCCCCCGGGACGTGTCGGCCGTCGGGGGCAGCGCCGGCACCTCGGCCAGGATGGCGGCCCGCTCCCGCTTCAGCCACGGGTGCAACACGGCATTCGGGCAGGTGGTCGTGCCCTCGACCCGGACGCGCCCGTCGGCCGGGCGGAACAGGGTGAGTACCTTGGCCGTGCCGCCGCGCACGTACTCGTGCGGTTGCCGGGCCGGGCGGCCCTCCGGTCGCCAGGACTCGCCCGGGTGCGGGACCGCCTGGAACGGCCCGGCCTCGTCCTCACACCAGACCTCCAGCCCCACAGACGCGCCCACCGTGTAGGCGTCCTCGATCAACTTTTTTTCGCGGCCGCGTCGGGGTCGGTGACGGTCGCCACACCGGCCTTGCGCTTGCGGACGGCGGAACCGGTCGGGCACCAGGTGCGAGTCCGTTGGAACGTGTACCCGGCCCCACGGAGGACCCGCCAGATGGTGAACGTCGAGACCCTCGGCAACCCATCGGGGGCGGCCCGCAGCACCCGGCGCAGGATCGTCAGCGACCAGGTGGCCGTGCCGTCGGCTTCGGGTGTCGGGGTGCGGGCCGCCTCGCGCAGGATCCGGTCCCGGGCGGCGGGGGCGGAGGTCGGCTCATGTCCCCCGCCGTGGCGCGGGTCGAGTGCCGCCAACCCCTCCTGGTTGAACCGGGAGACCAGGTGGGAGACCGCGTCACCGCTCCTGCGCCCGGCCGCCCGCGCGGCCTGTTGGTCGTCCGCGCCATCCGCGACGGCCAGGAGGATGACCGCGCGGGCGACGCGAACCGCCGGGGCGGTCTGCGAGCGCCTCAAGTGGGCCAACTCCTGGCGCTCGCCGTCGGTCCGCGTGCGGAGCGGATCCTTCCGGCGGCGGGACATGGCCCCTCCTGGGGTGGGTTACACCCAGGGTAGTCGCGGGGGCGATTATGGACACGAGCGAGGCAAGTGGCCCACTAGTGTCCCGAATCGGAAGTTCGGTGTTTAAGCCGTGTGGACAAGGTCGGGGCAGGTCGGGTAGGTGGCGGCGTCAGGCACTCGCCAGGAAGGGCGACCGATGAGCCACCGCCACGCCATCTCGGATGCCGCCTGGGGCCGCATCGAGCACCTCCTCCCCGGGCGCCCGGGGCCGCCCGGATGGGTCGCGGAGGACAACCGGCGGTTCCTCGACGCCGTCCGGTACGTGGCCAAGACCGGCGTCCCGTGGCGCGACCTACCGGACCGGTTCGGGAAGTGGAACGCCGCGTACAACCGGTTCGACCGGTAGCCCCGGAAGGGGACGTGGCGGGTCGTGTTCGACGCCCTCCAGGATCCCGACCTGGAGTGGCTGGTCCTCGACTCGACCGCCATCCGCGCCCGCCCGTGCGCCGCCGGGGCGTCAAAATAAGCGGCGGCCAGGGCGCCCAAGCGCTGGGCCGCCGCCGCGGCGGGTTCGGCACCAAGGTCCACGCCGCGGTGACCGGGCTCGGGCTCCCGGCCGCCGCGGTCCTGAGCCCCGGGCGGGACGCCGACGTGACCCACGCCTCGGCGGTCCTCGGGGAGCACCGGCCGGGGGTGGTGATCGGGGACAAGGGGTACGACAGCCGCAGGCTGGTGCGGCGGATCGGGCCCGGGGTGCAGAGGTCGTGATCCCGTCGCGTGGGAACAGCACCACCCCGCGGGTCATCGACGCGGACCGGTACGAGGACCGGAACCGGGTCGAGCGGTTCTGGGCCAAGGCCGAGCCGTGAGGTCGGCGACGGCCGTCACCCACCCGGGGCGAGACCGGCGCCGAGGTCGGCGAGCCGGCGCACGAGGTCCGGGTCGATGCCGCCCGCCGTCCGCGCCCGCTCGAGCAGACTGCGGCCCGGAGGTAGTCCGCCCGCGGGTCGCCGAGGTCGTCGAGCCAGTCGGCGTATACCGGCCGCGGGTTCTCCTGTCCGGGTACGGCGAGGGTCGCACTCAGGGAGTCGGCGTCGCCTCCGTCAGTCCCGCCCCTCGATCCGGTACACCGCCTTCGCGGTACGGATGAACAGCGCGTTGCCGTCCACCGCGTAGCTCGCCAGCGCCTTCTCGTCGAGGCGGTTCTTCGCCAGCTCCTCGTACTCGGCGCCGGGCTTGAACACCGTCCCCGTGCCGTCCTCGGCGAGCAGGTACACCCGCCCGCCGGCGTACACCGGCGACGCCGAGTACGCCCCGCCGAGGTTCTCGTTCCACCGCTCGGTGCCGGTCCTGGCGTCGTAGCACGTCAGCAGGCCGCTGTCGGAGACGCAGTACAGCGCGTCGCCGACCAGCAGCGGCGAGGCGTTCCGCGGGCCACCCTTCTTCGCCTTCCATGCGACGTGCGTGGCCGTCACGTCGCCCTTGCCGTCGGGCCGCACGGCGAACACCGTCGGGCTGTCGTACCCGGTACTGAAGTAGAGCAGCCCGTTCCCGTACACCGGCCGCGGCACGATGGAGTACCCGCTGAACTTCATCCGCCACACCTCCTTGCCCGTGTCCGGCTCCAGCCCCATCACCACGTCGCTGCCGACCGACACGATCTGATCCTTCCCCTTCACCGGGACGACGAGCGGGGTGCAGAACGAGAACGGCTTGCCCGGCTTCGCCTCGCGCGGGGTCGTCCACGCCACCTTGCCGTTCGCCGCGTCCAGCGCCACCACCTGCTGCCGGTCCGTGCCGTCGATGCTGAACACGAGCTTCCCGTGCGTGAGCACCGGCGACCCGCCGTTGCCGTGGACCGGCTGGTAGCGCAGCTCGCGCGTGCCCCAGATCACGGCCCCGTCGCGGGCGTTGAGGCAAGCGGTGCCCATGTGCCCGAAGTGGACGTACACGCGGTCGCCGTCCACGACCGCGGTCGGGCTGGCGTGGCTGTTCTTCCCGTGGATCTTCGGCGAGTCCTTCCCGTCCTGCAGGAACACCTCCACGTCCCACACCACCGAGCCGCCCGCGGCGTCGAGGCAGACCACCCGGAGCGAGTGGTCGGCGGCCGCCCCCTCGCCGCGCGGCACGGCCGTGGTGACGTACACCCGCCCGCCGGCGACCACGGGCGACGACCAGCCGCTGCCGGCGACCTCGGTGCGCCAGCGGACGTTCTTCTTCTGCCCCCAGGTGACCGGCGGGTCGGCCTTGTCGGCGTGCCCCTGCGCGGTCGGCCCGCGGAACTGCGGCCAGTCGGCGAGCCCGGCGGCGGGCACGGCGGCGAGCGCGACGAGGGCGAACAGGCGGGGGGCCATGCGACGGGGCTCCGGGCGGGAGTGCGGCGGGGAGGGAAGGATATGATCCCCGCCGCCGGCCGGAAACGCCAGCGGAAAGCACGGGGCGGGGCGATCAGACAACCGGAGCGAAGCCGTCAGCCCGACGACCGGATCAAGCGATAGTCCGCCTTCGTCTGTGACCACTCGGCTGCGACCCTTCGGACCTCGGGGAGGAGGCCCGCGAACGTCCGCTTCGCGGCCGGCTCCAGCGCCGCCAGCTCTTTCAGGACCGCCTCCCCGCGGAGTTCGAGCGCGTCCATCTCGGCCCGGTACCGGGCGTACACGGCCTGGCACTGTGCGGGATCACCCGCGGCGGGCGGCGCGTGGTACTGGAAGCGGGCCTTGACGGCCTCCTTCCACTCCAGCAGGCTGTTGCGGAGCGCCGGGCCGATGCCGTCGACCTCCTTCAACGCCCACGGGTTGATGTCCGCCGCGGTCAGTATTCCCCGGGCCGCGAGCACCTGCTTCCGGCCGTCGCCGATGTTCGGGATGTCCGCCGTGGCGATCGACTGGGCGCGCAAGAATTCCTTGCGCGCGACCTCCTCCGCCCGCCGTACCGCGTCGGCCGCCTTCCCCTCGCCCGCGGCCCGCTCCGCCGCGTACCCGTTCGAGAGTTCCTTCCCGCGCGCCACGAGCCCGCGGACGGCGGACTGGCCACTCTGGTAGCGGCGGGTGTGGGCGGCGAGCGCGTCCGCCCACGAGGCCTCGACCGCCTCCAGGTTGCGGTAGGCGTGGTCGTAGGCGCGGCGCCGCCGGTCGAGTTCCCGGCGGTACGGGGCGGACAGCCGGGCGAAGTAAAACCACGCCCCGAAGACCAGACTCAGCGCGAGCCCGAAGACGGAAACGTACCAACGGGTCACCACGCCGGCCGGGATCAGCACGACGCCGACCACCGCGACCCCGCCGAGCAGGTACAGGAGGGTGCGGTTCGCGTCGATCTCGTCGGGCAACGGCTCGGGCTCCGGCGGCGGGTTCGGGAGGTGGTGCTCGAGGTAGAACTCGAACGCACCGAACGGAACCGCCTCGGCCCGGGACAGGATGCCGCCGAGGCGGGCGGCGTCGAGTACCGGCCAGTGCGGCTGCGCGGGTGAGACCGGCGGCACGGCGGCCGGGGCCACCACCCCGCCCCGCTCGGCGAGTTGCTGGAGGAGTTGCGCGGGTGAGACCGCCGGCCCTGCGGCCGGAACCGCCGCCCGTGCCGCGGGGGGTGTCGGGGGCTGGAGCCGGGCCAGCAGTGCCGTCGCGTCCGGGGGCCGCCGGGCCGGGTTGGCGGCGACACACGCCCCGACCAACTCGACCAACCCTTCCGGCGCGCCGGCGTCGCGGAGGTCGTGGGCGTAGTCCGCGCCCGGGCCGTGCGCCACGTGCCCGGTCAGCAGTTGGTACGCGATCACCCCGATGGCGTGAACGTCGTCCCGGGGGTCCGGCTCGGCCCCGGCGCGCTGCTGGGGTGAGGCGTAGAGCGGCGAGTACGACCCGCGGAGCGAGGTCACCAGTCGCCCGGCCGCGGTCGCCTCGCCGCGCAAGGCCGTTTTGGCAACCACGCCGCCGATGCCGAAGTCGGTCACCATCAACTGTCGGCCGGTGCCGTCCACCAACACGTTCCCCGGCTTCAGGTCGCGGTGAACGAGCGGCGGGGTGAGCCGGTGGAAGTGGGCGACGGCCGTACACAACTGCCGGAGGACGCCGAGCGTCTGGTAGACGCGCGAATCGGGGGCGTGACGGGCCAGTCCGCGGATGACGTCGGTCAGGTCGCCGCCGGCCACGTACTCGTACATTAGCCACGGGGCGTCGCCGTCCAGGTTCACGTCGAGGAGCGGGACGATGTTCGGCGGCTTGCCCCGCGCCACCTCCATCACGCGGTTGATGAGTGTGCTCTCGTGGCGGAGTTCCCGGGCGTGAGCCGGGTGGCAGAACTTCACCGCCCCCGCCAGGGCGGTCATGTTCGCGTGCCGCGCGAGCCAGACCTCCCCGAACCCGCCCACGCCGAGGAGTTCGACGAGTCCCCAGCCGGGTTTGCCGGCCAGCGGGTGCCCCGGTCGGAAGCGGGGCAGCCGGCCCGGGAGGAAGGCCGCCACGTCGTCGGCCGAGCCGAGTGTGAACCGCGCGGGCACGGACCGGCCCGACACGTCGTCCGGGCGATTGAGCGACTGCCGGACCGCGGCCGGGACCTGGGCGAGAAAAAGTTCGAGCTGACCGCGCTGGTCGGCGGGGAGGGCGACGGCGGCGCTCCGAACCGCCTCCGCCGCCGCCTGGCGGACCTCACTCACCCCGGCCGCGGCAATCTCCTGGACGTCTTGCCGGATCTGCTCGACCCGCCGCCGGTCTCGGTACTTTTTCCAGACGGATGAGGCCAGGTCACAGGCGTAGCCGCCACCGGGGACCGCGTCGGCCAAGTCCCGCACACCCAATTCGACGACCGACTCGGCTACGCACTTGAGAAAGACGACCATGCTGGGCGGCGGGGTCGGGAACGGCGGGTGGTGGGTTCGAGAATCCTATTCTGTGGACGGGCGCCCACCCCCGCAAGTCGGAACTTGAGCCTTTCCCTTCGATCGCAGCAGTCACACCGCGAACGTGACCGCGTGGACCGGCGGCAGGCGGGCCGGGAGCGGCGTCCAGTTCTCGCCCTGGTTGTCGGTCGTCCACACGCCGCCGGTCGTCGAGCCGAACGCGAGGCGGTCGCCGGTGGCGTCGACAGCGAGCGCGTGGCGGTACACGATGTCGTAGGCGTGCTCCTGCGGCAGGCCGGTCCGCAGCACGTCGAACGACGCCCCGCCGTCGCGCGTCCGGCTCACCACGAGCTCCCCGTTCACCGGCACCCGCCGCTCGTCCTTCGTCGCCGGCACGAACCACGCCGTCTGCGGGTCGGTCGGGTGGACGGCCACCGCGAACCCGAAGCCCGACGGCGCGGCGTTCGGCACGTGGGACCACGTCTTCGCCCCGTCGGCCGACTTGAACACGCCGTTGTGGTGCTGGATCCACAGGTGGTCCGGCGCCGCCGGGCACTGCCGCATGATGTGCGGGTCCTGCGCCACCGGGTTCTCGCGCAGCTCGGGCGGCATGTAGTCGGCGTGCATCCCGGTGCCCACGTCCCACGTCGCGCCGCCGTCGGTGCTCGTCCACGCCCCGCCGCACGACACGGCGACGCGGATCACGTTCGGGTCGCGCGGGTCGCGGACGACCGAGTGGATGCCGGGGTGGTCCGCCCCGCCGCCGAACCAGTGCATCCGCTCCGGCCGGTCCCACAGCCCGCGGACGAGCGCCCACGACTTCCCGCCGTCGTCCGACCGGAACAGCCCGCCCGGCAGCGTCCCCGCCCAGAGGCGGCCCGGCTGCGTGGCGTCGCCGGCTTCGAGCGCCCAGATGAGCTTGAGCGTCGCCGGGTTCGGCGGCTTGCCGTCGGCGGTGGCGACTACCTCGCCGTCCGGGTACGCCGGCGCGGCGCGGTCCTCCCACGTCTTGCCGGCGTCGGGCGAGTACTTCAGCTTCACGCCGAAGTGGCCGAGGTTGAGTGCCGCGTACCACCCGCCGTCGCGCGGGTCGGTGAACGCCAGCGTCACGTTCTCGGCGAGGAACGACACCCCACTGACACCCCATCCGGCGGCGCCGCGGGCGAGCGCGAACAGCCCCTTCCGCGTCGAGACGAGCAGGCGGTCGGACATCGGCTTCATCCTCCTGATAGAGCCTGGAAGACGTGGACCTCAGCGTCCGGCGGCACCGGCTCGGCGAGCCGGTCCTTGTCGCCCACCGCGACGCCGTTCACGAACGCGACCACGTGGTGCCGCAGCGCCCCGCGCTCGTCGGTGACGTACCCGCAGAGCGTCGGGTACTCGGCGAACACGGCGTCGAGCACCTCGCGCACCGTCGCGCCGGCCACGACGCACGACCGCTCCGCGACCGACGAGCCGGGCGACGCGGTGAGCCAGCGGGCGAGCGACGGCGCGATCACGACGGTCGGCATGGTACTACCAAGCGGTATTGGTGCCGGAAGCGTACTCGCCCTTCAGCCAGTCGCGGGCGACGGCGGGTTCGGCCTTGCGCTGGCGGACCAGGGCCACCCACTCGTCGAGGGAGCGGCCGGTCTTCTCCGGCAACTCGTCCGCCCACTTCTGCACCACTACCACGCCCGAGTGAACGTCGTCCGCGGGTAACGCGGGGTGCCGGTTCCTTCGCCACAAGCGACCCTCGCGGGTGGGAATGTACTGGCTTATACCACCGCCTGTCGGGCAGTGCGCGGTCGGTTGCGTGTGCGGCGTGGGCTACGGAGTTGGGGCGAGCCGGTTGCGGCGGTCGTGCGGATGGCGCAAACTGCCTTCCGTAGGTCGGGTCGAGTCTTCGAGACCCGACGCCGGGTGCGAACGCCGCACGGTGGTAAGCCGGTGACCCGACCCCACGTGGGTTCGTGTCCCGGTTTCCTGTCGGTCGTAATCGACACGCCGCGTCGGGTCTCGAAGACTCGACCCGACCTACGAAACCCACGGAGGCTCGCCGTGCCCCGCCCCACCCGCCGCCAGGCGCTCGCCGCCCTCGCCGCCACGTCCGCACAGCCGCCGGCACGCCCGAAACTGGTCGCCGAGGAGAACGCTCGCCCGGGTACGACCGACTGGCAGCTCACGTACGTCAAGTTCGACGCCGGCAACCCGCGCCGGCAGTCGCTCATCGAGGGGTACTGCACGCGGACGAGCGTGAAGGCCGGGCAGGAGATCGGGTTCTGCGTCAGCACCGCGCCGGCGTCGGCGTTCACCATCGACCTGTACCGCCTCGGCTACTACGGCGGCGCCGGCGGGCGGCACATGCGCACGCTCGGGCCGTTCGACGGGCGGCCGCAGCCCGTGCCGCCGGTCGGCGAGGCGCGGCTGCGCGAGTGCCGGTGGGAGCCCTGCACCACGCTGACGATCCCCGCCGACTGGCCGAGCGGCGTGTACCTCGGGAAGCTCTCCGCCGCCGCGCACCGCTACCAGAGCGCCGTCATCTTCGTCGTGACCGACGACCGCCCGGCGGACGTGCTCGTGCAGTGCAGCACGAACACGTGGCAGGCGTACAACAAGTGGCCGGACGCCTACTCGCTGTACGACAACGACCGCCCCGACCGCCGCCCGCTCGTGTCCGGGGTGCGGGCCAGCTTCGACCGCCCCTACGCCCGCTACCCGCAGGTCACCGACAACCCGCTGTCCCTCGGCACCGGCGAGTTCCTGCTGTTCGAGTTCCCGTTCGCGTACTGGCTGGAGCAGCACGGCTACGACGTGACTTACGGCACGAACGAGGACGTTCACAACTCGCTGGAAACGGTCACGCGCTGCAAGGCGTTTCTCTCGATCGGGCACGACGAGTACTGGAGCCGGCGCCAGTTCGATCACGTCAGCGAGGCGGTGCGGCGCGAGGTGAACGTCGGCTTCTTCAGCGGCAACGCCGTGTGCTTCGTCACGCCGTTCACGCCGGCGGCGGACGGCCGCGCGAACCGGGTCATCGAGCGCCGCGGGCGCTACGGCGGGGTGCGGCCGGAGGAGGAGAAGTGGATGGCCGACCTGCCCGACAGCGGCCCGGACGAGGCGACGCTGATCGGCGCCCGCACCGTGATCCCGTTCAACGGCTCGGGCGACTGGGTATGCACGAAGCCGGACCACTGGGTCTTCGCCGGCACCGGCATGCGTGCCGGCGACAAGATCCCCGGCCTCGTCGGCTGGGAGCACCACGGCAACCCGGCGCCGATCCCGGGGCTGGAAGTGGTGGCGGCGGGGAAGACGTGGACCGGGGGCGACCAGGAGAGCCACTACGAGGCGACGATCTACCCCGGGCCGCGCGGCAACACGGTGTTCAACGCGGCGACGATCTTCTGGGCTCAAGGGCTCAGTTCGCCGCCCGGGCACTGGCTCCCGTTCGTCCACAACGGCCGCCCGCACGGCCCCGACCGGCGCGTGCAACAGGTCACGCACAACCTGCTCCGCCGCTGGACGGGAGCGTGACGCCTCAGTCCCAGCGGCGGAGCTCCTCGACGGCGCCGCGGACCTCGTCGCGGCGCTTCTCGAACACCGCGAACAGCGCCAGGATCGCCGCCCCGAGCACGATCCCCGAGGCATACCAGACCCACGTCTGGGCGCGGTCCACCGCCGCGTGCCAGATCATGGCGAACACGTCGAGGAAGAGGAACCCGGTGCCGAGGAACAGGAACGCCCGCACGCGCAGCAGGATGCCGCCGAGGATGCCGGCCACGCAGAAAACGGCGAGGAGTACCGGCAGCCACACCGAATTACCGATCCCGGCGATGAACATGTCCGCGGTGGACGACAGGTACAGCATCCCGATACCGGCGTAGCGCATTCCCGTCGACAGGTCCGGCGGGAGTGTGCGGCGGTTGACGTGCTCCGACACCAGCACGATGAGGGCCAGCGGGATCACCCACACCTGCGGGTGAACGGCAGCGGGCACGTCGTTGTGCGCGAGCAGCGACCAGAGCGTCGCGTTCGCCGCCAGCGCCGCCAGCACCGCCCACCCGAACGACCGGCGCTGCAGTGCGATGGCGCCGTACAGCACACCGGTGAGCGACCACAGCCCGGCGTAGGAGTCGAAGTGCATGGGCAGTCGTTCGAGGTAGCCGAGGAACGGCCGCAGGCCGGGCGCGGCCCGGTCGGCGAACAGGAGCACGAAGCCGGGCGGCTTCGTCCAGAACGCCAGTAGCGGCACGAGTGGCAGCAGCACACCGGTTCGCCGCACCGGCCCGGCGAGCACCGCCAGCCCGCGCCGCTCGAACACCTCCGCCGCACCGACCCACACGAACGCCAAGACCATGACGACGAACGTCCAGTACCGCACGAGCGGGCCGACGAACAGCTCGGGGAGGTTCAGCCTGGCGTGGACGAAGAGGAGCACGAACAGCGCCTCCGCGAGGTACACGAGCGCGGGGCGGGCGCGCTCCGGCACGGCCCCGGGGCGGAGCGCGGCGCGGAGTGCGAGGGCGATCAGCACGCCGATCGCGGCGAGGACCGCCAGCACCTCGGAGAGGTCGAGCGGCGTGCGCCGTGTGGCCGGGTCGAATACGGGAACCTGTTGAAGCAGCACGACCACGAGCCACGCCAGCGCCGCGAGCGCCAGCCCGACGCCGGCCCGCTGCGCCGCGATCGCCCACGCCGGTGCGAGCCGAACCCGTGGTGCGAGGCACGCGGCGGCCGCGGCGGTCAGCACGGCGAACGCCCACCCATTCCGCCGCAGCCACACGGCCGGTTCGTCCGGGTCCGGCGCCGCCAAGCCCACCAGCGCAGCCGCGCCGGCCGCCAGCACCACGGCCGCGACCCGCAACTGGGCGGCCCCCGGCGCCGCCCGCGCCAGCAGCCCAGCGGTCACGGCGACGAGCGCGACCGCGACCGGCCCGGTCGCGCGGTCGCGGAACGTCTCTTCGTTCACGGCCACGGTCACGGCGGACAGGAGCGCGACCACCGCGACGCCGCTCACGACACCGAGCACCGTCCGCCAACGGACGACACCCTCGGTGCCCCGCGCCAGCCGTACCGCGATGCCGGCCGAGAGCAGCGCGTAGCCCGCGAGGGCGACCGGTTTGAACCAGGCGCCGATCTGCGGCGCCGGCCCGCGGAGGACGACGAGGACCACCGCCGCGGCGAAGCCGCCGAGCCACGCCCCGCCGGCGAGGTGCGGCGCGCGGAAGTACGCCGCCGTGAGCGCCAGCCCGACCGCGACCCACGTCACGGCCATCGCCCGGAACGACCCCCACTCGCCGGGGGCGTCGACCGGCTGGACCGCACACGCTGCTAGTACGCCGGTCACAACCCCGACCACGCCGATGACGTGCGCCCGCAGTTCGGGCGCGGCTCGGGCGCGGTTGTAGCAGACCGACGCGGCGAGCGCCAGCAGCGGCCAGCCGAAGAACCCGAACTCCTCGAACGCCGGGTGGAGCGGGCGGGCAGGGTACGCGTAAACGTGGGCCAGCGGGACGAGTGCGATCAGCCCGACGCCAACCAGTGCCGCGCCGGCCAGTTGGTCGAGCAACCCCGCACCGGGCACGCGCCGCTCGGCCGCCGCCCACAGCGCCGCCCACGCCGCCAGCCCGCCGGCCGCGAGCATGGCGAGGTGCAGTTGTTCGAGCGGGCCGAGCGACCCGCCCGCGGTCACGACCGACAGCGCGTAGCCGCCGTCGAGCGTGGCGACGAACACCAGCCCGGCGGCGAACGCGTACCCGGCCAGGCGCTCCCGCGCCGCTGTCCCGGCCAGTCCGGCCACGACCAGCGCCATCGGCACGACGTGCGACGCCGTCCAGCCCATCGCGGCGAACGCGGTCGCCTCGCCCGGGCCGCTCGGCGTGAGCCGGTTCAGCCCGAGTGCTGCGACGTTCCCCGTGAGCAGGACGACGACCGCCGCCGCGGCCGCGAGGAGGGCGTAGGCCCACACCGTCGCCGCCGGCGTGACGCGCGGGCGGAAGCCGGTTGCCCCCGCGAGTTCGCCCAACGGCTCGCGCAGGAACACCGCAGCCGACCCGGCCACGAACGCCACTGCCAACCCCCACCGCAGCGCTGACGCTGCGGCGAACTCGGGCGCGAACGCGCCCGCCCACAAGAGTGGCGCCGTGAGGAGCAGGACAATCAGCCCGACGACCGCCGCGTCGCCGTCGGGTTCGACCGGCGTTCTGAGGCGAAGCGCCGCGACCAGCACGCCCGCGAGGAGCCCGAGCAGGAGCCAGCCGCTGGCGTCAAACGCGTGGGCGAGTTCCGGCGGCGCAGGCCACACCGTCATCCCGACCGGCGTCAGTTCGGCGCTGATGCCCGGTTTTACCGCGGCGGCAAGGACGACCAATTGCGCGACGACGACGGCAGCAACGACGAGCCGGTCGACGGCGAACGGGTCGCGGAGCCACCGGTCGCGCAGCCGGGGGCTGCCGCGGACGAGCCGCCGGGCCACCACCCAGGCCGCGCCGAGGAACCCGAGCGCGGTGCCGACCGCGCGCAGCGCCCGCGGGTCGCGCACGCCCTGCGTGGTCGTCGCCGACCACTCCTGCCGTTCGACCCAGCCGAACCCGGCGAGCACCGCCGCCCCCGCGAGCGCCACCTGAGCCGCCGAGAACACGCCCGCCTCGCGCCACACCCACACGACGCCGAACCACAGCGCCGCGAGCCACACCGCGAACGCCGCCCACAGCGAAGCGTGCCCGGGTGGCGGGAAGACCAGGAACAGCACGGCGAGGCCCGCCGAGACGCGGGCCGTCGCACGTAGCGGGTTCACGAACAACCGGACGCGCGCCGGCTTCCCGCGGAGCCCGGCGGCCAGCAGCAGCACGACTGTGGCGTGCGTCAATAGCGCCGTCAGCGGGGCTGCCCGGTCGGGTCGGATTTCGAGTGTGAGGGCCGTGAAGAACACCAGGCCGAGGAGCGCGGTTGCCGACCCGGCCCACGTGAACCCCGCCCAGTTGGACACGCGGGTGAGCAGCAGGCCGGTCGGGAAGAGGGTGAGGTACGTCGCCGCCTGGACGAACTCGCCCCCACCGGGGCGCCAGATGTCGAGGCCGGCGAGGCCGAGCACGCCCGCCAGCACCGCCGCCGCGACCGCCACGTCGCGGCAGGCAACGCGCAGCTGTCCGGCCAGGACGCCGCCCGGCCGCGCCGCCCGCCTCGTGAGCACCAGCGCGCCCGCCGCCAGGACCAGGGCTTCGAGCGCGACCACGAACCCCCACGACCCGGCCCGCTCCGGCCGCGTCGCCTCCAGCGTCCACAGCGTCGTCACGAGGCCGAGCCACACGCCGGCCTGCGCCGCCAGCTGTTGCTTCCACCGCACGTTCGCCAGGAGCAACCCCGCCGCGCACGCTGCGTGCGCCCCCGCCGCCGCCCACGGCTGCGTGTCCGCGTCCCACGGCTGCCCCACCCGCCCCACTCCATGAACCGTCGCCAGAAACAGCCCCACCATTCCCGCCGCGACGGCCGCGACGGCGTAGCTCTGCGCGATCGCGTGCCGGCGGAGTCCGGCGGCGTAGTCCCCGACGGCGAGGAAGACGAGTGCGAGCCCGACGAGGGCCATCCCGCTCGCCGTGGTCCCGAGGAGGAAGCACGTCAGCACCGCGGGGTCGGCCCAGGCGAGCGCGCCCCACGCACCCGCGACGCCCTGCGTGCCGAGGACGTAGGCCAGCGCCAGCGCCGGCGCCGCGCCGAGCTGGAACCACGCGATCCCCTCGCGCCACGTCACGCGCGTGAGGATCGCGCCGACGACCGCGGCGGCGAGCGTCAGCCGAAGCGGGTCGGGCCACGCGAGCGTCACCCCGACGGCGAGCACGCCGGCCCCGGCGACGGCCACGCCGGTCGCGGTCGCGGTCAGCCCCGCGTGCCCGGGCACGCGCCGGCGCTGCACGAGGAGCCCGGCTTCGAGCAGCGGCACGGCGGCGATGACCAGCGGCACCGCCAGCCCGCGCACGGCGGGCGGCATGTCGGCGGCGCGGGTCAGGAATAAGCCCCACGCCGCCACCAGCGCGAACAGGCTCACGCCCGCGAACACCAGCACCGCCGACGCCGTCCGCTCGCCGAACGGCTCGTCCGCGGCCGCCCGCCGGTACCACGTCAGCCCGGCGAGGACCGCGGCGCAGGCGGCGGCGTGGCACGCCAGCGGCAGCCACGCCGGGAGCGGCGCCCACCCCAGGTCGGGGAGCCACTGCGTCGCCGGCGCCCCGACCACGGCGAGCGCCAGCAGCCAGCGCCGGTCGATCGGGCCGGGGAGGAGGTCGGTGCCGATCAGGTCGCGGCCGGCGGCGCGGACCATCCCGACGAACCCGAGCAGCGCCGCGGCCTTCACCACGAGGTCGAGCGTCGCGCCGGTACTGCCGACGCCGGGCGCGCCGAGGAGGAGCAGGTTGAGCGGGGTGAGCAGCAGCGAGATGACGAGCAGCCCGCGGCTGGTGGCGGCGAGGCGCCAGTGGTGGAGCGTATACTGGCCGGCGCCGAACAGCGCGGCGGTGATCGCCGCGGCGAGCAGGAACGGGAAGTACGGCACCTCTTCGAGTCGCTTCCACAGCGAGAGCACCAGCGCGATCGAGCAGCCGACGATGAGCAGCCCGCCGACGAGCTCGCCCCAGAAGATGTTCCGCTCCTCCATGAACCCGGCGAGCGCCCCGCGCTGGGGCGGCGACTCGGGCGCCGCGGGTGCGGGTGCGGGTGCGGGCACAGGCGGAATATCGCTCGGCGGTTGGTTAGTTTCCGCAACCACAGTTTCGGAAGCGGGCTCCGGTTCGGGCGCCGGCTCCGGCGCCACTTCCGCGACGGGGATGGCGGTGGTCTTCGCCGGGTGGGTCAGCGCGTGGACGTGCGCGCGGAGGCGGGCGGTGACGAGGTCGGCGGTGGCGGCGTCGAGTTCGCCGCGCTCGGCGAGGGCGGCTACCTCGCGGAGGCCGGTGCGGGTGTGTTCGAGCTGTAGTGCGAGCGGGTCGTCCTGGACGAGTCCGCAGCCCGGGCAGTGCTCGTCGCTCGCGAGCAGAGCGTGCTCGCAGCCGGGGCACACCCGCCGCCTGCGGTGTTGGGTCGGCCGCGGCCGCGGCTCGGTCCCACCGAGGATCTGGCCCAGTACCGCGGCGGCGACGGCCCAGATGCCGCGGCCGACGACGGCCACGGTGGTGAGAGCGACGACGAGGGCGCAGCAGAATTCCATGCGCCGGACCGGGGGGCGTGGGGGGGCCGGGTCGCGCGGCACGCTGCCAAGGATGACACCGCCGGGCCGGTCGTATTCCCGCCCGGCCGGAAGAATGACAGTGGCTACCCGCACATCAGTAGCTATGCGGGCCGAGCGTCACCGTGCCGCGAAACGTCCAGTACACGATGGCGGTGTACGTCACCACGAACGGCATTCCGACCGCCACCACGATCAGGCCGATCGTCAGCGTCCGGTTGCTGCTCGCCGCGTCGGACAGCGTCAGACTCAGCGCCGGGTCGGCGGCCGGGAGGATGTCCGGGTACAGCGCCGCCATGAGCAGCACCACGTAGGCCGCGATGTTGAAGCTGCTGCCGGCGAACGCCTGGGCGGGCTTGTGGCGGTACAGGGCCCGCGGGATGCTCGCCACCGCCAGGATGTTCAGCACCGGCACCGCCCACAGCCCCGGCCAGCGGCGGAAGTTCGCCGTCGCCCGCGGGAGGTCGGCCAGCGTCCACATCGTCTGGAACAGGAACAGCGTGAGGAACACGCCGAACGCCGTCCACGCCGCGCCGTGCAGCCGCTCGCGGAACGCCCCCTCGGTCTTCATCATCAGGTACACCGCCCCGTGCAGCGCGAACACCGCCACCGCCGTCGCCCCGGTCAGCAGGGCGTACGGGTGGAGCTGGTCGAGCACGCCGCCCGTCACCGTGCCGCGGTCGTCCAGCGGCAGGCCGCGCACCACGTTCCCGACCGCGACGCCGAATAGGAACGTCGCCCCGACGCTGCCGGCGAAGAACCCGTAGTCCCACGCCCGGCGGCCGGCGGCGGTCGCCATCTTCCCGCGCAGCTCGATGCTAGCGGCGCGGAAGATGAGCATGACGAGCAGCAGCATGAACGCCGTGTAGAACCCGCTGAACACGGCGGCGTAGGCGAACGGGAACATCGCCAGCATTGCCCCGCCGAACGTGACCAGCCACACCTCGTTCCCGTCCCACAGCGGGCCGATGGCGTTGATCGCCAGCCGCCGCTCGGTCTCGTCCTTCGGCACGAACGGATGGAGGATGCCGACCCCGAGGTCGAACCCGTCGAGCACCGCGTACCCGGCGAGCAGCACGCCGAGGATGACGAACCAGGCGGTGACGAGCGTCGCCCGCGCCGCCGGGTCTTCGGCGAACGGGCCGGCGTCGGGCGCGAGGGCGAAGAGGGCAGTGGTCACGGCGTCCCCTCCCGCGGCGCGGGGGCCGCCTCCTTCGCCTCGGTCATGCTGGCCGCGAAGGCCGGGCGCTCGGCGGCGCTGTCGAAGAAGCCCGTCAGCCCGTCGGCCGGCGGCGCGGGCGCGTCGGGCAGGTCCGGCCCCTCCTGGATCTTGTGGTGCAGCACCCACAGCCAGATGACGCCGAGCAGCGCGTACACCGCTCCGAACCCGATGATGCTCGCCACCACCTGTCCCTCGGTGACGGCCCGGCTGACGGCCGCGGTCGTGCGCAACGCCTGCTTCTCGTCGTAGGTTACCTTCCCGTCCGGGCCGGTCACCACGTCCCCCTCGCCGGGCGCGCCGCCGGTCCACGCCACCGTCGGGTGGACGATCCACGGCTGCCGTCCGACCTCGGCGGCGACCCAGCCGGCGTGGTTCGCAGCGAGCGCCGGGAGGATGGTGACGACGAACAGCCGTAGCATCCAGCGCTTCTCGAACAGCGTGCCGCGCCAGCGGAAGTAGCAGCCGGCGAGCGACAGCACGATGAGGTAACTGCCGACGCCGGCCATGATCCGGTAGCTGACGAACGGCACGGCGAGCGGCGGGCGGTCCTCCGGGCGGAAGCGGTCGAGGCCGACGACCGTGGCGTTCGGGTCGCCCTTGAGCAGGATGCCGTACATCCCCGGCACGGCCACCGCGTAGCGGTTGGTGTTCGCCGCGGGGTCCGGCCAGCCGACGAGCGTCATGTCGCCCCGGCCGGTCTCGAAGTGCCCCTCGAACGCGGCCAGCTTCGCCGGCTGGTAGGCGTACACGTACTCGGCACTGAGGTGCCCGGTGGCGAGTGCCGCGAGCGAGCCGACCGTCAGCACCACGAGCCCGCCGGTGAGGCTGCGGCGGGCGAACTCGGCGTGCCGGCCGCGGAGCAGGTAGAACGCCCCGACGCTGCACACCAGCGCCCCGCCGACGATGAACGACCCGGTGAGGACGTGGGCGAGCCGCACCGCGCTCGACGGGTTGAACACCATCGCCCAGAAGTCCACGATCTCGGCCCGCAGCACCGGCGCGCCGTCGATCACCCACGGCTGGCCGCGGCGGAACACGGGGACGACGTGGTGCCCGGCCGGCGTCTGCTGCCACGAGTTCGCCACCACGATCCACACCGCGCTGAACATGCTGCCGAGCGAGACGAGGCAGGTACTCAGGAAGTGGACGCGCGGGCCGACGCGGTTCCACCCGAACACCAGCACCGCGAGGAACCCGCTTTCGAGGAAGAACGCGAACACGCCCTCGGCGGCGAGCGCCGACCCGAACACGTCGCCGACGAACTCGCTGTACACCGCCCAGTTGGTACCGAACTCGAACTCCATGACGATGCCGGTGGACACGCCGAGCGCAAAGTTCAGCGCGAAGATCTTCGTCCAGAACTTCTGCGCTTGGCGGTAGAGTGGGTCGCCGGTGCGGACGAACTGGAACCCGAGCCACACCAGCACCACCCCCAGCCCGATGGTGAGCGGCGGGAACAGGTAGTGGAACATGATCGTCAGCGCGAACTGGACGCGCGACAGCATCACCACGTCAGCCGCGAAGAGGGGGCCGATCATCAGTTACTCGCGGGAGGCCGGTGGCGGAATCTTATGGCTAACCGCACCGGCCGCCCCGCGGGCAACACGCCGGGTCACGCCGGCGCCACGACGACGCGGAACGTCAGGTTCAGCCGCTCGGCGACGGGCTTGGCCGTCTTGGGGATCTGGTGGAGCCAGTGGTGCTGCGTCGCCCCGCGCATGACGAGCAGGCTTCCGTGCGTGAGTTCGACCGCACGCCGCTCGTTCCGCAGCTTCTTGTGACGGAACTGGAAGGTACGCGTGCCGCCGAAGCTGACCGAGCCGATCACCGGGTTCTCGCCGAACATGGGTTCGTCGTCGCTGTGCCAGCCGACGCTGTCGCGCCCGGTGCGGTAGCGGTTCAGGAGGATGCTGTTGAACGCGGCGCCGCACGCCGGCTCGACCGCCCGCTTGACTTCCAGCAGGGCCGGCGTCCACGGCAGCGGGACGTTGTCGATGCCGGAGTAGCGGTAGCCGGTCCCTGCGTCGCCGTACCACGCCGTCAGCCGGGGCAGTTCGACTTCGCGGCCGTAGATCGTGGTGCGGTCCTGCCGCCAGTCGGTCGTGTCGAGCAGCAGTTGCAGGAGCCGGTCGGCATTGGCCTCGGGAAAGTACGCCGGGAAGAACAGCACGTCGCCGTCGGGAAGGTCGAGGGTCTGCGGTGTGGCGGACATGCGCGGCCTCCGGTGTCTGCCCATCAAGACCCGGGCGGCCCGCTCGGGTTCGCGGATCACGCCGCTGTAACGACTCACTACACCGGGGTGGCAGCACCGCGCGGGGAGGTTAGAGTGATGCCGTGACGCCGGTCGGCGCCGTTCCTCCCCCGGGGTTCTGCCATGCTATCTCGGAAGCTGCTGTGGAGCATACCGCTGGCCGGGGCGATCGGCGCCGGCGTCGCCGCCGACCGGTTCCTCGCCGCCGAGGCCGCCGCCCAGCAAGACCTGCGGCCCGCCGTCACCCTGCCGATCAGCCGGGTGGTGATGTTCAACAGCGGGGTCGGGTACTTCTCCCGCAGTGGCGAAGTCGATGGTGACGCCCGGGTCGATCTGACGTTCCAGGAAGCCGACATCAACGACCTGCTGAAGTCGATGGTGCTCGAGGACTTCAACGGCGGGCGGGTGTCGGCGGTCAGCTACGACAGCCGGGAGCCGATCGCCCGGACGCTCGCCAGCTTCTCGATCAACCTGAACGGCGAGCCGACGTTCGCCACCATCC
>VFQN01004191.1_pt1 | contig 19350 bp, 18 predicted proteins | sample 3512371 | NCBI WGS metagenome assembly VFQN01 (sample SAMN10412370, study PRJNA504923) | tailings metagenome | isolation source: Replicate 2 from Balatoc abandoned mine | place: Philippines: Itogon, Benguet | collected 2017-08-28 | reverse complement strand
TCAGGCTCATAACCTGAAGGTCGTAGGTTCAAATCCTACCCCCGCAACCAAAACCTGCCAGACATCAGACATACGCAAACCCCGCGCCAACGCGCGGGGCTGTTCGCGGTCGGGGCGCGTGCGGAAGTCCGTTAGGACGTCCCGATCACGCGGACTTGAAAAATCGACCGAGCGTCAATGGCTCGCGGTTGACTCCCTTCGCCCTCGCCACATACACATGATGCAGGAGCCGGTTCCGCCGAAGGGCGGATGAAAAGGGAATGCAGTGAGGCCTCGGCCAAATCTGCAGCTGCCCCCGCAACTGTGACCGTTGAGCTTCTCCCATCATGCCACTGAAGGTCGTGCGCCTTCGGGAAGGCGGGAGACAGCGTCGAGACGGTAGCCAGGAGACCTGCCTGTTCCTGTCACCCATGCCCGGACACGTGGGGTGTCCAGGCGCGGCCGTCCGTAGCGGTGACATTTGAAAAAGTGTTGCCGCAGGCGGAGAGGGCGCTTCCATCTCTCCTTCTTCGATTGCGGTTCTCTCATCATCGAGGGCGCAGCCGCGTGCGCGCCCGGCAGGGGACAGGCATGACCAGATTTCTCATCACCACCGTCAGCACAATTGCGCTTTGCGCCGGCGCAGCGCATGCGCAGGGCGTTCCGACCGACGAGACGACATTGCTGGAGCGCATCAGCGTGACAGCCAACCGCACGGCGACGGAGACCGGCAAGGTCGGCTCAACCATCTCGGTCGTTACCGAGGAGGAGATCGAGCAGAAGTCTTTCGTCACCGTGACGGACTATCTGACGGGACTACCGGGGATCAACTTCTCGCAAAGCGGTGGCCGGGGCACATCCGGCAACATTTATGTCCGAGGCCTGCCCGGCGCCTATGTGAAGACCTTCTACAATGGGATCGACATCTCGGATGTCACAGGCACGCAGGTGCAGACGAGCTACCAGTACTTCCTGACCGGCGGCGTGTCTTCGATCGAGGTGCTAAAGGGCTCGCAGAGCACGCTCTACGGGTCGACGGCCATTGCCGGCGTGGTCGACATTCAGTCCCTCGGCGACATCGAGGAGGGGCTCCACCATTCTGTCCATGTCGAAGGCGGGACCGACGGGACGGTGCGCGGCCAATACGGCCTGAGCGGCGCCAAGGACGGATCGCGTTTTGCGGCCAGCATCACGGGTTTCCACACGGACGGCATTTCGTCCCTGCCGGGAGGCACCGAGCGCGACGGCTTTGACAATCTGACGATCGACGTCGCTGCCGAGCATCGCGTCAACGACATCGTCACGATCTTCGGATCGCTCCTCTTCATCGATGCGCTGGCAGAATTCGACAACAACTTTCCCGTCGATCAGCCGAACGATCCGGTAAGCAACGAGGCGGTCGAAAGTCTCGGTGCCCGGGTCGGCGCGCGCTTCGACAGCCCGGACGGACGGCTGACGAACATGATAGCCTACCAGACTTTCAAGTCGGATCGCCTTACGCAGTTCGGAACGTTCATCGCGCCTTACGAGGGAGAGCGAAACAAGATCGATTATCAGGGCTCGTTCGAGGCAACCGATCGGCTGCTTCTGCAGTATGGCGCTGATTACGAGCGCCAGTCGGCGGAGGCTGAGGGAACGACCCTGGGCGAGATCGATCTGACGGGCGTCTGGACGCAGGCGAGCTTCGAGCCTCTCGACGACCTTATCTTCACGGCTGGTGTGCGCCATGACCAGCACTCGACCTTCGGCGGCTACACGTCCTATCGCGGGACGGTTTCCTATCTCGTGCCAGGCACGGATGCGCGGTTGCATTCATCTCTCGGTACGGGTTTCCGGGCGCCGAGCCTCTACGAGCTCTACGCTCCTTTTCTGGTCGGAAACACCGCGCTCACACCGGAGACGAGCGCCAGCTTCGACATTGGCGTCGAGTATTCATTTCTCGGGGGCGATCTGGTCACCGACCTTACCTACTTCCGGATCGAGACGGACGATCTCATCGATTTCGTATTCGATGGTAATTTCCCGTTCGGAGGCTATTACGATCAAGTCGATGGGCGCTCCAGGTCGGAGGGTGTCGAAGCTTCCTTCAAGTACCGCATAAACGATGCACTTCAGCTCGGTGGGTCCTACACTTATACGGACGCGATCGTGCCGTCGCAGACTGGACCGGGTTTCGACAGGCGGTCGCGCATTCCTGCCCATGTGGCAATCCTGTCCGCCATATACACGCCGGCCGAAAAATGGACCATCAGCGGTGATGTCCGGTTTGTGGCCGACACGGTCGAGCGCAATATACCGCTCGACGACTACGTCCTCGTCAACGCCAAGGTCGCCTATCAGGTTACGGACTCGGCAGAAGTTTATCTGCGTGGCGAGAACCTCTTGAACCAAGACTACCAGACCGCGCGCGGCTACAACACGCCTGGCTTCGGCGCGTTTGCCGGGTTCAAGGCGAAGTTCTGATGCAGCGGTGCGGCAGAGATCATCCGCGGACGATCCCTGCCGCTCGCCATCGCATCCTGCGCTGGGGATTATGCTTCATCGCCGCGGCGGCAATTGCAGCTGTGCCCGTCACGGCTTCCGCGCAAGCTCCGCAGCGCATCGTCTCGATGAATGTCTGCACCGACCAGCTGGCGATGCTGCTTGCCGGCGAGGGGCAACTCGTATCGGTGTCTTTCCTTGCCGCCGATCCGGCAACGTCCGCGATGGTCGAGGAGGCGGCGAATTATCCGCTGAACCATGGACTTGCGGAGGAGATCTTCCTTCTCAAGCCCGATCTCGTCCTGGCCGGCACCTATGGCGCGAGCGCGTCGGTGGCCATGCTGCGGCGGCTCGGGTTCCGTGTCGAGACCTTCAATCCGGAATCGTCGTTCGCCGACATCCTGGCCAACATCCGGCGCGTCGGTAGCCTGCTCGGGCAGGAGGCGCGCGCCGAGGCGCTGGCGCAACAGATGGAGGCGGAACTGGCCACACTCGATGCTGCGCCGAAACTGCAGCAGCGCGTCGCGGCCTATTCGGCCAACAGCTATACGTCCGGCGCAGGCTCGCTTTCGGACGCCGTCATCAAGGCGGCAGGTCTCATAAACATGTCAGCCGAGCTCGGCATCGTCGGCGTGGCGCCGCTGCCGCTCGAGACGCTGGTGATGGAAGAGCCCGACCTCATCCTGCGCGGCGACAGCGCCTATGCGACGCCGGCGCTCGCGCAACAGAATTTTGCGCATCCGGCGTATAGGGCGCGCGTGGTGTCTGAAAGGGAAGTGAGCATTCCCGATGCCAGCTGGATCTGCGGCGGGCCGTTCACGCTGGAAGCCGTTCGGTCACTTCGCGCGGCTGCCGAGCGGCTGCCGATCTCGCAATGACGACCTCCAGCCGTTTCAGCATCCTGCTCGGCGCTCTGGCGGCCGCGACGGCCGTCCTCTTCGCGCTGTCCCTGACGATCGGACCGGCCGGCGTCGGCATGGGCGCGAGCCTTGCTGCGCTCGTTTCCGGCGATGACGGCGCGCTGACGCTCGTCATGCGCGAGATCAGGTTGCCGCGTGCCATCCTCGGGCTGATGATCGGCGCGACGCTCGGCCTGTCGGGGGCGGTGCTGCAGGGCTACCTGCGCAATCCGCTTGCCGAACCTGGCCTTCTCGGCATTTCGGCCTCTGCCTCGCTCGGCGCGGTGCTCGCCATCTACACCGGTTTCTCGCTCGTCTTCCCGCTCGCGCTGCCGCTTGCCGCGCTTGTCGGCGCGCTCACTGCAGTCCTCATCGTGCGGGCGCTGGCAGGCGCGGCGGGAGGCGCGTTGACGGTGATCCTCGCCGGCGTCGCGGTCTCTGCCTTCGCCGGGGCGATGACATCGCTCGCGCTCAATCTGTCGCCCAATCCCTTTGCCGCGATGGAGATCGTTTTCTGGATGCTCGGCTCGCTTGCCGACCGGTCGATGGTGCATGTGTGGATCGCCGCGCCCTTCATGCTCGTCGGCTGGGCGATGCTCCTGTCGCTGGCGCGGCCGCTCGACGCGCTGACGCTCGGCAGCGAGGCGGCATCGACGCTTGGCTTCGACATGAACCGCGTCCGCTTCCTGGCCGTGTTCGGCACCGCCGTCTCGGTGGGCGCCGCTACCGCCGTGGCAGGCGCGATCGGTTTCGTCGGGCTCGTCGTGCCGCATGTGCTGCGACCGCTCGTCGGCTCGCGGCCGTCGCGGCTTTTGCCTGCCAGCGCTCTTGGCGGGGCGGCGATGCTGCTTGCGGCCGATGTCGCCGTGCGCGTGGTGGCGCCCGACCGCGATCTGAAGCTCGGCGTGTTGACGGCGGTCGTCGGCGCGCCGTTCTTCCTCTGGCTCGTCTACCGCACGCGCAGGAGCATGCTCTGATGCTGCTCGCGCTCCAGGATATTCGCGCAAGGCTTGGCGCCCGAGACGTGCTTCAGGGCGTGTCGTTGACGATCGGCGAGGGCGAGTTCGTCGGGCTGATTGGGCCGAACGGTGCGGGCAAGTCGACCTTGCTGCGCGCAGTCCTCGGGCTCGTGCCGGCGACAGGCAACATCGCGATTGCCGGCCAGAACGTTTCGGCCACGCCTTCGAAGACCCGCGGCCGGGAGATCGCCTACCTGCCGCAGGAGCGGGAGATCGCCTGGCCCGTCGCGGTCGAGGATGCCGTGGCGCTGGGACGGCTGCCCTACCGCAAGCCGTTCGGCGGGGAGAGCGAGGCCGACCAAGCCGCGGTGTCCGAAGCGATGGCGCGCATGGATATCGAAAGCCTGCGCGGGCGGCCTGCGACCGAACTCTCCGGTGGCGAAAAGGCGCGGGTTCTGATCGCGCGTGCGCTCGCGCAGCAGGCGCCGCTGCTTCTCGCGGACGAGCCGACGGCCGGTCTCGACCCGTCCCACCAGATCGCGCTGATGCAGCTCTTCGGCGAGCTTGCGCGGGAGGGCAGGGGCGTGATCGCCTCGATGCACGATCTCGGGCTGGCCGCGCGCTGGTGCACGCGCTTGGTCCTGATAGACAAGGGCATGGTCGTTGCCGATGATGTTCCGGAAGCGGTTCTGACGCCGGAACGGCTTGAGGCCGTCTATGGTGTCGAGGCTTTCATCGAAAAGAGCGCGAGTGGCGGTCTCGTGATCCAGCCGGTCGGGCTGACCGGCTAGCGTCTGATCGATCAGCTTCGGGACGTCGCAGCGACCGCGGCTGCAGGCGCGGTCGATCGCGCCTGCACGACATGGACCACCAGCAGCGCAAGCCCCGCAGCCGACACGGCGTACTCGACCGCATGCGAATATTCGCCAAGCGGCGCGATCGTCAGGATGCCGATGGGGAGCCAGATTGCGCGCATCGCCACGCCGATCGGCGTCAGTCCATGGCCGACGATGCCGCCAACAACGAGCACGATCGCGACGACGGAGCTTGCCAGCACATAGATGATGTCGATCGCGGAGCCGGCCATCAGCAGGCCCGGCTTGTAGATGAAGAGGAATGGCAGGAGATAAGCGATCCAGCCAAAGCGGAAGGCCTGGATGCCGGTCTTGAGCTGCGGGGCCTCGGCGATCGAGGCCGCGGCAAAGGCTGCGAGCGCGATCGGCGGCGTGATCATCGACAGCATGCCGTAATAGAAGACGAACATGTGGGCGGCGAGCGGCGGGATGCCAAGCTGGATCAGCGGCGGCGCGGCGAGCGAGGCCAGCAGCAGGTAGACGCCGGTGGTCGGAAGGCCGAGGCCGAGCACGATGCCGACGCCGGCCGTGACGACCAACAGCGCAAACAGGTTCTGTCCGCCGAAGTCGAGCAAGTATAGCGACAGCGCGAAGCCGAGGCCGGTCGTCGTCAGGAGGCCGATGATCATGCCGGCTGCAGCCGTGATCAGGAGAATATCGCAGGTTGCGCTTCCGGTACGCGCCAGCGTGGTCAGCATCGCGCTCGGCGACAGCTGGCCATCCTTCGCCCTGAACAGCCAGGCGGCAAGACCGAGCAGCAGGATGATCGCGATCGTCCAGACAGCGGCGGCCTCGGCGCGCATGCGGACCTGGAAGAGCAGGAAGATGAGCGTCGCGAAAGCGAAAACCGGAATCCAGCCCTTGCGCATCACGTCGAGAAGGCGGTGCCGCTCGAAATCGTTGAACGAGGCGATCCGGTCGCGGCGCGCCATGAAGTCGATCTGCACCAGCACCGAGAGGTAATAGAGGAAGGCCGGCAGGATGGCCGCGAGCATGATCTCGCGGTAGGGGATCTGCAGCAGTTCTGCCATCAGGAACGCGGCTGCGCCCATGATTGGCGGCATCAGCTGGCCGCCGGTGGAGGCGACGGCCTCGATGGCGCCGGCCTGCTCGCCGCGGAAGCCCGAGCGCTTCATCAGCGGGATGGTCATGACGCCGGTGGACATCACGTTCGACACCGCGCTGCCGGATACCGAGCCGAAGAGGCCGGACGCGAAGACGGCGATCTTGGCCGTGTTGCCCGGCCCGCGCCCGGCAACGCGCATGGCGAGCTGGGTGAAGAAGTCGCCGCCGCCGACGGCAAGCAGGAAACCGCCGAACAGAACGAAGACAACCACGACGAAGGCTGCGATCTGGAGCGCCTGGCCGAGCGTGGCGGTGGAGTCGACGCCGAGGAAGCGGAAAACGTCGTCGGCGGGCAGGGGCCGGCCGGTCAGCGCGCCGGGCACCCAGTCGCCGAACAACGCATAAAGAAAGAGCGCCAGGAAGATGATGACGAGCGTCCAGCCGATGATGCGGCGAAGCGCTTCCATGACGAGAAGCACGGCGACGACGCCGAGGATCAGGGTCTCTGTCGGATGCAGAAATGCGCCTTCCGACAGCACTGGAAACCGCCAGTACCAGTAGAGGCCGAGCCCCAGCGAACCAAGTCCGAGCAGGATGTCGAGCGACTTTCGCGGCAGGCTCGTCACGAAGATGTCGCGCAGGTAGATGACGGCCATCGCCGAGCCAAGCATGAGCGCTGCGACCTGCTCGGGATAGACGAGGATCCCCAGCCGCTGGGGCACCGCCAGGATCCATGCGACCGCCAGAAGCGGGACGAGGCACGCCAGCGTCGTGGCGAGGATGCCCAGCCCTTGCAGGAATGCGGGCTGCGCTGCCGGTGTCGTCTCTGTCGGGCTCATGCTGTCGTCCGGTTCGTCACGAGGGCCTTTGAAGCAAAACAGGGCGGCTGCGTCATGCAACCGCCCTGCCAATTTTACTCTTCCGAGCCGCCCCAGATGCCGGCTTCCTCGTAGAAGGCCTGGGCCGCGGGGTGGTAGGGGAGCGTCGTCACGCTGGCGAGACGGGCCGGATCGTACTCGTTCCAGAGCGGGCCGCTCGTCTTCAGCGATTCCGCACCTTCATGCAGCGCCTTGACGACCTTGGTGACGATCTCCGCATCCACGTCCTTGTTGGCGAAGAGCGTGTAGTCATAGAAGAAGATCACCGACTGGTCGCTGATGCCCGGCGCATCCGGCAGGCCTTCCCAGCTCTTCAGCTGCGTACCCGGAAGCGCTTCGGCCAGGATTGCGGCATCGTCTTCGGAGTAGTCGAGGAAGCGCACTTCGCCGAGCGTCGCCTCGATGTCGAAAGTGGGCTGCGAGCCGACCGAAGCGATGGTCACGTCGGTCTGGCGGTCCTTGATCGCCTGGAACATGGACGGGAAGTTCGACATCGGCACGCTGGTGACGTCGTCATAGGTCAGGCCGCCGGCTTCCAGCGTCGCGCTGATGATGAAGTCGCCGAGCGAGTTCGGCGGGAAGCGAGGCACGCGCTTCCCGGCGAGGTCTTCCGGCGTCTCGATGCCCGACTCGACCGTTGCCATGAGCCCCGCATTGAAGGGGATCAGGCTTGCGACCATGACGATGTTCGGGTTGGGCTGGCCTGCCGACATGCCGACGCCTTCAATGGCGTTTGCGGTCTGAGGGAAGTTGGCGATGCCGAACTCGACGCGGCCGCTATCGACCAGCGGCAGGTACTGCGACGTGTTGGCGAGCACCTGTGGGCGAACCTGCAGGTCGGTGCCCTCCGAGATCGTGCGCGCAAGGGCCGTCGCGATCTGCTCGGTTGCGCCGCCCTGCGTAGTGGCGAGACCAATCGTCTGCGCTGAAGCACTGGTCATGATGGCGGCCATCAGGCCGGCGGCGACTGCTAGGGTTCTGATCATCGCGATTTCCTTTCCCATTGAAAATATCTGCCAGGCGACCGTCGCCTGATTTGTATACATGCACTGCCTCAAGGATGTGCAGCCTGCACTGTTTGTATCCAAACGGCGACCAGCCGGCCGGCAGACGAAGGGCGGTCGGCAAAGACCTCCTCCTTGGAGGCGGGACATGATTGTTGCGTCTGTATAGCCATCGGCGCAGTTCCCATTCTCTCAACCCCGGCTTCTAGTTCGTCTTGGGCCGTTTGGGTCGGCTTCGAGCGCATCGATATCTGCCGCCCTCTTAGCCCGCGACCCGCGATCAACGCATTTTGTCGTTGATCTGGGTCTAATTTTGTACACAATGAAAAGCACAAATCGCATTGTCAAGTGGATTGCAGGGAGCGCGCATGACTGAAATCGCAGATCGGGTTCTCATCGTCGGCGCGGGGCCTGTCGGGCTTGTGGCCGCGACAGCGCTGGCGGAGCTGGGCATCCCGTCCACGATCATCGAGGCGAGCCGCGACCTGCCGCGCGACCTGCGCGCTTCGACGTTCCATCCGCCCACGCTCGACATGCTCGACCGCTTCGGCCTCGGCAAGGAACTCGTCGCCCAGGGTCTCGTCTGCCCGCAATGGCAGTTCCGCGACCGCAATGAGGGCGTGGTAGCCACATTCGATCTGTCAATCCTCGCCGACGAGACGGGGCATCCCTACAGGCTCCAGTGCGAGCAGTGGAAGCTGACCGGGCTGTTGCGCGACCTGATCGACAAGTCCGGCCTGGCGGAAATCATCTACGAGGCGTCGGCAGTAGACGTCGAGCAGAGCGACAAGGGCGTGGCGCTGACGATCGAGCGGCCCGATGGCGTTCGCGAAGTGTTGACGGGGCGCTACCTGATCGCCGCCGACGGCGCACGCAGCGTGGTCCGCAAGAAGCTCGACGTGGTCTTCGACGGGCTGACCATCCCGGAAATCTTCCTGTCGATGTCGACGCATTTCGACTTCGGCGAGGCGATCGACGATCTGGCGCCCATCGCCTACATCACCGATCCGGACGAATGGGCGGTTCTTCTGCGCACGCCGACGCTATGGCGCGTGCTTCTGCCGACCGATCCCAACCTGACGGATGACGAGATCAAGGACCCGGCGCTCATGGAGCGCCGCCTGCAGAAGCTCTGCCCGCAGGATGGAGCGTATGACGTCGCGCACGCCACAGCCTACCGCGTTCACGAGCGCGTTGCCGATCGCTACGTGTCAGGCCGCATCGCGCTGGCCGGCGACGCCGCGCATCTCAACAACCCGCTCGGCGGCATGGGCATGAATGGTGGCATCCACGATGCGATGAACCTTGCCGGAAAGATCGGCGAAATCTGGAAGGGCGCGCCGCTCGATACGCTCGGCCGCTACGAGCGCCAGCGGCGCAAGGTGGCTCTCGAGACCGTGCAGGCGACCACGCTTCGCAACCGCCGCATGCTTGCCGAGAAGGACCCGGAAGCCCGGCGCGCCTACCACCAGGAAATGCGCGATACGGTCGAAGACCCGGCCCGCCATCACGCATTCCTCATGCGCTCATCCATGATCCAGTCGCTGCGCGAGCTCGAACAGGTCGCCTGAGGACTGACGCCGCTAAAGTTTCGAAGGGAGACATCGAAATGGTCGACAGCCTCGGCTACCGCAGGAAATTCGGCGTGATCGCGCCATCCACCAACACGTCCGTCCAGCCGGAATTCGACGCCATGCGTCCGGTCGGCGTGACCAACCATTTCTCGCGCATCGTCATTCCGGACAATAAGGTCCAGAACGACGATGACTTCAACAAGCTGATGGACGACATCCGCGCGACCATGATGGACGCGGTCGATTCCGTGATGAGCTCCAAGCCGGACTATCTGGTGATGGGCATGTCGGCGGAGACCTTCTGGGACGGCCTCGACGGCTCGGTCGAGCTGCAGAAGCGCGTCGAGGACCGTGCCGGCGTGCAGGTCGCGATGGGATCGGATGCCTGCCAGGCGGCGCTGAAGGTTCTTGGCAACATCAAGCGCATTGCCGTCATCACGCCCTATATGCCGGTCGGCGACAAGCAGGTGTATCGCTTCTTCAGCGATTGCGGCTTCGACGTCGCGACCGTGAAGGGGTTGAAGTGCAAGAGCCCGGTGCTGATCGCGCATGAGAGCGAGCAGACGCTGCGCGATGCCATCATCGAGGTGAACGACGATTCGATCGATGCGATCGTGCAGGTCGGCACCAACCTCGCCATGGCGCGTGTCGCGGGCATCGCCGAGTTCTGGCTGGACAAGCCGGTGGTCGCGATCAACACGGCGACCTACTGGTGGGCGCTGCGCCAGAACGGCATCGAGGACAAGGTGCAGGGCTTCGGTTCGCTTCTGGCGAAGCACTGACGGCAAAAAGGGATGGAGATGACGGTGGATCTTGCCAACGCGACCGAGCGACGCGCGATTGACGTGACACAGGCCGAATCCATCGCGCTTTTCGGTTCGCTTGCCGCAGGCGAGGGTGGCGAGGACGCGATCCTCGACCACATCAAAGGCATCTCGCGACCGGCGGAACGCGCCTATCAGGGCATCCGCCGCGCCATCCTGACAGGCATGCTCAAGGGAGGCGATCATCTGCGCGAGGAGCCGCTGGCCCAGATGACCGGCACCAGCCGCACGCCGGTTCGCGAGGCGCTACGCCGCCTCGTCGCCGAGGGGCTGGCGACCGCCGACAACCGCCACCGCTACGTGACCGACTTCTCCTACGAGGAGGTCGTGATCGTGTTCGACGTGCGCGCGCGTCTGGAGGGCTACGCTGCAGGTGTGGCTGCCCAGCGCATCACGGCCGACGAGATCGAGACGCTGAACGGTCTCGTCGCGCGGATCGACGAGATCGGCACCGAGCGCAGCAACGAGGCCGCGCAGGCCTTCGTAGATTTCAACACCGAGTTTCACTCGACCATCGCGCGCGCAGCGCGCTCCAAGCAGCTCCTGTCGTTGACCGCCCAGGCGGTCGCGCTGCCGCTCGTGATGATCAAGCAGTTCGTCTGGGACCAGCGCATCAACGTCATCCAGTCCAATGCGCAGCACAAGGACATCGTCGCGGCGCTGTCACGTCGCAACAGCGAGTGGGCGACGATGGCGATGACGTCCCATGTCCTTTCCACCAAGCCGCAGCCGCGCGATGCGTCTGCGCCCGGGAGCAATCGATGAGTTTTACGCATTCCTCGCTGCGCGGCCGCGTCGTGGTCGTCACCGGCGCCTCGCGCGGCCTCGGCCGCGAGATGGCGCTGGAACTGGCCTGGCAGGGCGCGACGGTCGCCTTGCTCGGGTCGAGCGAGAGCGACGCGCTGAGATCTGTCGCAGCCGATGTCGAGGCGATCAACGATGTCAGGCCGCAGGCGCTGGGTGTGGATGTCGCCGACTACGAGGCCTGTGCTGCTGCGGTCCGCACCATTGAAGAGGCTCATGGCCGCATCGACGTGCTGGTCAACAATGCCGGGCTCGGCATGCGGCTCGTCTCCGAGCGCTTCAATGTCGAGCCGGCGGTCTTCTGGAAGACCGATCCGGACGCATGGCGGCGGATCGTCGAGACCAATCTCAACGGCGCGTTCAACATGGCGCGCGCGGTGACGCCCGGCATGGTCGAGCGCGGTTTCGGCAAGATCGTCAACGTCTCGACCAGCGACCAGACCATGGTGCGCAAGGGCTACGCGCCCTACGGCCCGTCGAAGGCTGCGCTCGAGGCTGCGTCGCGCGTCTGGGCGCAGGATCTCGAAGGGACGGGCGTGACCGTCAACGTCTACCTGCCGGGCGGCGCCAGCGACACCGACCTGCTGCCGCCATCAGACGACAAAAAGGGCGCCGACGGCAATCTGCTGCCCGCCTCTATCATGCGGCGCGCGATCGGCTGGCTCTGCTCGGACCTGTCCAACGACGTCACCGGTGGACGCTTCATCGCGCGGCTCTGGGACGAGGCGCTGCCGCCGGCCGAGGCCGCAGCGGGTGCGCGCTCCGCACCGGTCGAAAAGCCGGCGATCCTGTGAGGCCCGCATGACCCGCCACCTTTCGACCTACAGCGCACGCGCCAAGATCGGCCTCATCGTGCCGCCGACCAACACGGTCAACGAGGCCGAATGGTCGCGGCTGATGCCCGATGGCGTTACCTTCCACACGCATCGCATGAAGCTCCACGGCGACACGACCAGCGATGCGGGCCGCGCCGGCCTGCTTGCCGATCTCGACGGAGCGTTCGCCATGCTAAAGCCTGCACGCGTCGACGTGATCGCCTATGCCTGCACGGCGGGCTCGATGGTGAGCCCGGCGCGCTCGCTGCCCGACCAGCTTTCCGATCGCAGCGGCGTCAAGACCGTGACGACGGCGGCCTCGATCATCGAGGCGCTGGCCTTCCTTGGCATTAGGCGCCTGTCGGTCGCCACGCCCTATCATCAGGCGCTGAACGACCATGAGGTGCATTTCCTGTCCGAGAACGGATTCGAGGTGTTGTCGATCACTGGTCTCGGGATCGGGGAGGGTGGGCCGCACGAATATCCGCGCATCGCCGAGACGCCGATCGACGCCGTGGCGGATCAGGCGAGGGCGAGTTTCGTTGCCGACAGCGACGCGCTTCTTATAACCTGCACCGATTTTCCAACACTGCCGCTGATCGAGCGGCTCGAAGCGCAGCTCGGTGTGCCGGTCATCACCTCGAACCAGGCAACGCTCTGGGCGAGCCTTCGGGCGGCAGGCATTGCCGATCCCGTAGAAGGCGCGGGGCGGCTCTTGCGCAGCTGAGCGGCTTCAGGGCCGGATCGCGATTTCGCCGTTGAGGCGGATCAGCTCGAAATCGCTGACGAGGATGTCGATCCGGACCGACCAGGTGCCGGGAAGCGGAAGCGTGACGCCATCGGCACGCCAGCTGCCATCGCCGGGGCGAGTCGCCGCGCGGCGGAAAGGCTCGATGCCGGCGGCCGGATTGGCGAAGACGAAAGTAACCTCTTTGGCTTCGAGCGGCCCGAAATCACCTGTCATGATGATGGCGGAGACGTCGACGGCCCCGACGCGGCCTGGCGTAACGACCAGATCCGCCATCGCGTCGGCCGTTTGGATGTGGATCGAGGCAGGCTGCGCTGCTGCCTCGGCGAGCGCACGCGGAGGCGGCGTGAAGCGCCAGCCTGCGGCAAGCGCGAGTATCAGGAGAACGATGACGGTCTCGGCGGCGATCGACCGAACGAGGCTGCGCGCCGTAGCGACATCCGATGCCGAACGCGCCGTCAGCCGCCAGCGGTTCCAGGCAGCCAGCGCGAGCAGCATGGCGACGAGGCCGAGCTTAGCTGAGAGGATGCGGCCGTAGCTGGTCGACAGCAGAGCCGACGGCGTCTCGACCTGAACGATCGTGAGCGCGATGCCGGCGGCGATCAGGATGATCAGGGCAAACGGAATGAAACGTGAGAACTGGCGGAGCGCGAGCGGCGCGTCCGGCCCACCGGATCGAAATGCCGCGGCGAGGAGAATCAGCGCGCCGGTCCAGATGGCGATGGTGACAGCGTGTAGAAACACGGCAGGCCGTGTCAGCCATTGCGGCTCTGCGCCGCTGGCGTGCCCCGACGCGGCCAACGCGGCGCCGGCTGCTGAAAGCCCAAGCACCGCGAGTGTGACTGCGGTGATGCGCGCATTGATCACAAGCGACAGGCCGGCAGCGAGCATCGCCGCGGACGCGCAAATGACAGTCCAGCCATAGCTCGTAGCCATACCGGTGGACCAGATGGCCGGATCGATGATCAGGCCAAGCGGCGCGCCGAGCGCGTCGAGGCCTTGCAAGCCGGCGGACAGGACGGTGCCGATCATGCCGACGACTAGCGCCAAGGCTATCGCCCCTCGCGCGGGGCGGCTGACAGGGAACAGCATGGCGATCGCGGCCGCGCCGCCGACACCTATGAACAGGCCGACATAGAGCGCGATCTTTGAAAGCCACAGCGCCGTCGCGACGCTCGGGTCTGCAACTTCGATGGCAGGCGGTGGGGAGGGGCTGGGCTCGCCGATCGAGAAGACGACCGAGCCGCCGACGGGGTGGCCGTCTGCCGAGACAACCCGCCATGTCAGCACATGCGTGCCGTTGCCGATCTCGTCGGGCGCTTCGATCACAACAGTCTGGTCGCGCAACTCGTAGCCGGTGAGCGCGGTCGCGCTGCCGTCGGGCGCGATGAGTTGCAGGCGCAGCGGTGAAACCGGTTCGCTGAAAGCGAGCGAGAACGTTGCCGGTGCGACCTCGACCATCGAGCCGTCGGCAGGCTCCGTACTCCACAGCGAGGCATGGGCTGCCGCGGCCGCGGTGAGCGCGAGCCAGGCGGTCAGCGCAACGAGGATGGTCTTGAACTGCGTCACAACAATCATGCTCCAGAGTTGGCGGATCGGAGCCAAAGCCCGACCCGCCCTCGACGGCTCAGTGGCCGCCGGACTTTTCGGTCAGGGTGAGACCCGGCGCCGGCAGTTCGAGGTCGTCGGAAGACTGGCCTTCCGCCGGAACCTCGATCCAGCGTTCGGCGAGATCGTTCGGGCATTCCTGCACGACGGGGAAATAGACTGTCTGGCCGACTTCGAAGCCCGACGCGAAAAAGCCGCGCAGGACGAACTCGTCATACTCGTCGTCGCCGAGATTGCCGCCGCTCCAGACGACTTCCTTGACGCCTTCGGAGACCTGCGAGCCATAATACTCATAGGTCGTCTCGTAGGCGCCGCGGACTTTTTCCAGCTCCCAGCCAGCTTTCGGCATCGGCTTGACGGCAATGAAGCCCTCCGGAATCTGCACTCGCACGACGTTGGTCGGCTGGCCTTCGCAGCCATGCGGCACGCGGAAGACGGCCTTGTAGGTCGAGCCGACGGGCGCCTGCTGCTGCTCGAGCGTGACATGGGCGAATGCGGATGCGGTGCCGAGCGCGAGGAGCGCCGTGGTGGTGACGAGCTTCTTCAACATTTTTCAGTCCTCTCACGTGGTGTGATGCAGGCAAGCCGGCATCGTTGCCCGGGGACGCGCGGTCCCGCGGGATTGCAGAATTCAGTCCTGGGTTGAGGTGCCGCGCGGCGTCAGCCGCGCAGCGGGGTAGGGCTCAGCCGGTCAGGCCAGATCAGCCGCCATGACCGGAGTGACCGGTCGAGTGACCGCCACCATGCCCCGAATGGGCGCCATGTCCGGAGCCACCGCCGGCCGCTTCGACGGCGAATTCGACGTCGATCTCGCCGGCTCTTTCAAAGACGAGCGTGCCCTTGAAGCTTTCGCCTTCCTTGCGCGCCTCTTGGAGGTCGAGGAACATGATGTGGAAGCCGCCGGGTGCCAGCGAAGCCTCGCCGCCGGCGGGGATCTCGACGCCTTCGACCGGCCGCATGGTCATCACGCCCTTGTCGTCGACAGCCATCTCGTGGATTTCGGTGCGCCCGGCGATCTCGCCAGTGGCGGCGATAAGGCGATCCGCCTCGGTACCGGCGTTACGCAGGACGACATAGCCTGCTGCAACCCGCGCGCCCTCGGGCGTGGCGCGGGACCAGGGATGGTCGATCTGGATGTCGCCCGCTTTGAACTCGTGCGCGAAGAGCGCGTGGCTCATGGCAAAGAGAAGAGCGAGCGCGAGGAACGCGACGCCGACGCGCTCTTCGAGCGAGCGGAGACGGGTGAAAGGGTGCGATGCGGCGCGGACGGCCGAACGAAATATCATGGACATGGACTTGCTCCTGGCATGCCTGCCTCTTGGGCGAGGCGATCGATCAAACGGGTCTTGAGCCGCGCGATGGGCGGCTCAGGCGTCAGATCGAGGCGGGCGGAGCGCGAGGATTCCCGGGGTCGTGGTCCGGCGCGGGGGTGCGGAGACGATCGTCGCCGCCGAAATGCTCGACGAACGAAGCCGTCAGCGGGTTGGCGAGAAAATGCGGCGTGCGGTCGTCCGACATTGCAGGCGCGACCATGCCGCACAGCGTCGTGCAGCAATCTGGCAGCCCTGCATGACGCTGGCCGTCGTCGGGAGCGCCGCCGGTCGTATCGCTGGTAACGCAGAGCGGGTTGCCGAAGGCATCAACCATCGGAGCTGCATGCGCGCCGCCGAGCACAAAGGCACCGGCCATCATCTGCACGACGAGCAGCCAGGCCGCGACGAACGCGACAACCTTGCCGATACCCATGTGCCTCAGATGCTTCACGCGGAGACCCCCCTTCAGGACCGCGTGCATACCAGCATCGTCACGCGCCTGGGAAGACGGTTTTGCATGGGCTTTGTCACCTGCGCGCTTTTGACATGGCCTGCAACCATCCCGCGTGCCGCAGCGGAAAAGATCGGGAACACGCGACCTTCCTGATCGTTATGACGGCGCCGGTCATGACGGCAAGAAACCTATAACAAGCCATCAACACCAGGTGCTCCTATGTCTGCCAAGCAGTTTCCCCGTCCCGTTTCGGTCCTGGTCGGTCTCGGCTTTCCCCGCCGTATCGACACGCCGCTCGAAGCCTACATGTTCCTCAGCGCCGCTCCAGGCCTGTTGCATGACGAAGCCTTCGAAGCGACGATGGCGACCTGCCAGATGGCGCTTGCCGGAACGGCTTCCGTAGAGGAGGCGAATGACGTCTTTGCCGCCTATGCGCGCCGTTGCGGGCAGTACGTCGACGACGTGCCCGTCGAGTTTGCCACGGGCGAACTGGACGAACTGGCAGCCTGAACAATCTGAATTTCCGCGCGGCCGTTCCGGACGGTCGCGCGTTTCGACCTATGATGGGCAGGCATGAGCAGCTAGGCTGATATCGGCGTCATTCGACCGAGGGCCTTGCATCGCGGACCTGATGAACCTGCTGCGGTCGGTTGAAGCGCTGCTCTACGAAATCGTCTCGTGGCTGGTCTTTTACCCGCTGACGCTATGGCGCATCGTCACGCGGCCTCAACGCATGGTGGCTTATGCAGAGCGTGAGCTCACCGATCGGCCAGACGAGCAGTTCGTCGATGCGCTGTCGCCGCCGATCTTCCTGTTCCTGACGCTGCTCATTGCCCACATGATCGAGCTGCGGTTCAGGCAGCCGCTGAACCTGCCGGTTGGCGTTCTCAGCGACGAGCGCAGCCTGCTCATCTTTCGCGCGGTCGCTTTCAGCGTCTTTCCGCTGCTGGCTGCAATGCAGCGCGTGCGCCAGAACGCGCAGCAGCTGAACCGCATGACGTTGCGGCCAGCCTTCTACAGCCAATGCTATCTCGCGGCGCCCTTCGTGCTGGCTATCGATGTGTCCTTCATCGTCCGCTCGCAGGGCGGCGAGGGGGCTCTCCTCGCCGGGCTCGCGCTGCTCGGCGCCGGCCTGTCGTGGTACGTCCTGTCGCTTGCCTATTGGTTTCGCCAGCAGGCGCAGCTCGGTTGGGCGGGGGCCAGGTTCAGAGCCGTCGCCACCCTCTTCGCGGGCTTCGCTCTGCTTTTCGGCCTGCTCGTCATCGTCGCGCTGGAGACCGGCGCACTCTGATCGGCAAGAGTTGGGGTTGCGCATTCTCTTGGAAAAAACGAAAGTGAAATGAAAGCGCGGGGAGGCGCCATGTTTCTCACACCAAGGCACGCCGCAATCCTCGACCTTGCCAAGGAGCACGGACGCGTGCTCGTGGAAGACCTGGCCGACCATTTCCATGTGACGCCGCAGACGATCCGCAAGGATCTCAATGATTTGTGCGACCAGCGGCTCTTGTCGCGCATCCATGGCGGGGCGGTGCTGCCGTCCGGCATCGAGAACATGGAGTATGAGGCGCGGCGCAAGATCGCGTCGGACGAGAAGGACGCGATCGGCCGTGCGGCTGCGAGCCTCATCCCCGACAATGCCTCGCTCTTCATCAACATCGGTACCACGACGGAGGCCGTTTCTCGCGCCCTACTCGACAGGTCCGGACTGATGGTGATCACCAACAACATCAACGTCGCCAACAGGTTACGTGTCTATCCTTCGCTGGAGGTGGTGATCGCCGGCGGCGTCGTGCGCGGCTCGGATGGCGGCATCGTTGGCGAGGCGGCGGTCGATTTCATCCGGCAGTTCAAGGTCGACTATGCCGTCATCGGGACGTCGGCGATCGACCATGATGGCGCGCTTCTCGATTTCGATTTCCGGGAAGTGAAAGTCGCACAGGCGATCATCGCCAATGCGCGCCACGTCATTCTTGTTGCCGACTCGACCAAGTTCGAGCGGACCGCGCCGGTACGTATCGGGCATCTGTCGCAGGTGAACACCTTCATCACCGACCGCTGCAAGATCGAGGGCATCCGGGCGATCTGCGAGGAGGCCGACGTGCGCCTGCTGGAAACGGGCTCGCCCTAATCGTTTTCGTTTGACATTCGTTTTTCTTTCGAAATAATTCCCCTGCGCTTGGAACGACAGCGATTATGCTGCAATGCGAAAGCGCGAGGGAGGTTAGGGTGAGCGGCGACGCGGTCCACGACATCGTGGTCATAGGCGGCGGCATTAACGGCACCGGCATTGCGCGAGACGCGGCCGGGCGCGGCTACTCCGTGCTTCTCGCCGAAATGAACGATTTCGCCAGCGGCACGTCATCCGGGTCCACCAAGCTCATCCATGGCGGCCTGCGCTATCTCGAGCATTACGAGTTCCGGCTGGTGCGCGAGGCGCTGAAGGAGCGCGAGGTGCTGTGGCATAACGCTCCGCACATCATCTGGCCGATGCGCTTCGTGCTGCCTCACAATGATGGCCTGCGCCCAGCCTGGCTGCTGCGCCTCGGGCTGTTTCTCTACGACCATATCGGCGGGCGGAAGCTTTTGCCGCCGACGCGCACGCTCGACATGCGCAGCGATGCGGCCGGTCGGCCGCTGAAGCCGCTCTTCTCGCGTGCCTTCGAATATTCCGATTGCTGGGTCGACGATGCCCGGCTCGTCATTCTCAACGCCGTCGACGCGCAGGCGAGGGGCGCCGTCATCAAGCCCCGAACGGCCGTGACCAGCGCGCGCCGCGAGGGTGACGCATGGACCGTGTCGCTGCGTTCGACCCTCACCGGTGAAGTCTCGACGGTCAGGGCGCGCATGCTGGTCAACGCCGCAGGCCCGTGGGTCGAGCGCGTGCTGGGAGGAGTCGTCGGGCGCAACCATCCGCATGCAGTCCGGCTGGTGCAGGGCAGTCACATCGTGGTGCGCCGGAAGTTCGACGATCCGCGCGCCTACTTCTTCCAGAATCGCGATGGCAGGATCATCTTCGCGATCCCCTATGAGGATGACTTCACCCTGATCGGCACCACCGACCAGGATTATCACGGCGATCCGAAGGACGTGC
>VFQN01004190.1_pt1 | contig 19358 bp, 14 predicted proteins | sample 3512371 | NCBI WGS metagenome assembly VFQN01 (sample SAMN10412370, study PRJNA504923) | tailings metagenome | isolation source: Replicate 2 from Balatoc abandoned mine | place: Philippines: Itogon, Benguet | collected 2017-08-28 | reverse complement strand
TTCCATCTGCTGTGGATGACCGCTCTTCAAGCCACCGTACTTCAGCAATGGGTCGAGAGGTGCAGTTCGCCGACGGAGACAGCGGTCGTTCGATCAACCTAGACAAGCGTCGGCGCACGCAGTGTCGGCTGCAGGCACCCGAGCGGTCACTCAACAGGACGGATTGGCGGAGAGCCGATGACTGCTACGGTGCGCACACCGTGCATCGAGGCTCTCGGCGCCACCGGCAGCAACCGCTGCGAAGGCGCCGCCGATCGAGACGACAATGCAGCGGGTGGCCGATCGACTTTGTGAGCAATGAGTTAGCTGAGCCCAAAGCCCTCCGCCTCAAGGCGTCTGCGAATCTGCAAGATCGCTGCCGCCTGCTTCTCGCTTGGAACCTTCGCTGCTGTGGCGGCTAGTAGCAAGAGCTGATCCTCCTTGGCAGTGAGCTCCCGCCGGTTATTCCCCCATTCACGCATCCCTCGCCAGTTGGACGACTTGTAGTTCACCACTTCCGTGATCGCAGCTATTCCTGCGTCAATGCGAGCCGTGTCAACTGCGTCCGCCTCGCGCTTCAATTGTTCGGCTTGCGATACGAGTTCTGCGGCAAGTTCCGGCAGAAGAGAGACGCACTGCTGCTGCGCACGTTGCCACGCCAGCTCCTTCTTGCACCACTCGGTGACGTTTTCTAGTCCCTGCTCTGGCGACGTGATCACTGCGTATATCGCGCGCGCAATGGTGTTTATCCTCCACGCGAGGGACGTCAGAAGAACTAGCCCGGAAGGAAACAGCTTAAAGAGATGTCTCAGTGTTGACGCTCCGCGCGCGAAGTCCGGATCCATGCGTGCCTTGACCAAGGAGCGCACATTGCAGACGCCCGAGGATCGGAGACGTTTTCTGCCGGACACAAGGCGGGTTTCGCGGAGTGCAGTGGCCGTTGGGGGAGAACCCCCCGAACCCCGGAAAGGCTCTGATTCTTGGTCGCTGCGGCGGGGTGGAGGGGTAGATCCTGGAGCCGCGGCGTGAGGAAGTGTGCGAGACCTAGTCGGCACCGTTACTGGAAGGTCGCTACCGCCAGTACCTGTGCCACGTCACCCTGCTCAAGTGCTTGGCGCGGCGTGCGTCCGTCGAGACCATCTTGCGGAGCTTCCAGGAACGAGAGGACCGCCCAGCCGTTGCTCGATCTTGCACCCAGCGCGCGGCTGATGGGGCCGATCCAGAGCAGTACCGAGTCCTCAAACTGCCACCGCGGCAGGCGCATTGGCAAGCGCGACACACTCACCGCAATGCAATCCTGTCTCGCAATCCAACGTCTGACCATTGACCCCGTCTCGCCCATCAGTACCGCCGCTTCCTCGACAGAAATCATGTCCCCAGATGCCAAGCGGGCCACAAGACGGGGACGAGCCTTTCGCAGCAGGGCGTCAACAAGCGAGACCGGTACGTAGACCACAGCCGTAACCTTCGAGACAACCGTAGATGCACAGGGCAGGGTCAGCGACCGTCGCGCGCCTCCGCGAGAAGTGCCCCCGAAAGCCATCGAGAGAGTGGGTGTCACCAACTCGGCGGGATCATGCCGTAAGGGTGTCTCTATCCATTGCCCATATTCAAAGACAGTATGTGATCCATGGTAAGCAGCGTGGTCACCGCACTCCATGCGCTCGGCACCAAGCAGTTCGTGCGGGAGAAGGAACTGCTCGAGGTGCTACCGATAAGCCGATCCACGCTTCTGCGGATGGTGAAGTCCGGCGCATTTCCGGCACCGCGCTATCTGAATCAGCAAATCAAGTACTGGCTGTTGTGCGACGTACTTGCATGGGCGGAGCAGCAAGACAGGGGCAGCGAATCGTGAAGCGGTACGAACTGTTCGAGGCCGTCTGGAAAGAGCCGATGCCGGCCGTTGCGGCCCGTCTCGGCGTATCGGACCGGACCCTGCGCCTCGCGTGCAGAGGCGCAAACATCCCGACGCCCGATCGCGCCCACTGGCCAAAGGCGCGCGCTGGTCGAGTGGCGGAGACTCCGAGCTTGTCGGGTGACCCGAATGCCATTGTCTACTTGCGCAGACGCGACACGGTAGGCGCTGAAGTGGCAGCGGCCGAACGAGGCACCGAGGAAACTCGCCCATGTTCTGCCAACGATGCCTTCCCCGCTTCCCTGCTGCACGGGGAAGACGGTGCGCCGGTCGACTGGCTCCACTTGGAGGCGTTTTGTGATCGCTGGGCGAGGAATGCACGAATGATGGACTTTCTGCTGGATCTACAGTCCAAGACCAGCGAGTTGCCCCCGCCATACGCCTCCCGCGCCCATGCCAGGATTGCTCAAGCGTTGAAGCGGTTGCGCGAGCGAGACGTGACGCGTTCGGCGCTTTCAATGCTTGTTGGACTGGAGTGAGGTTGCTACTGAGCAGTCGGGCGCTGCAAACGAAAGACTATGACGAAGGAGCCCGACATTCCACAGCGTAGTCCCGGCGATCTTGACGGGCGCGGGAAGTCGACCGAGGCGAGACCAGCGCCAAACTGTGGAAGGCGAAACGCCCAGCAGGGCCACTACGACAGGCAGGCGTACGAACGCCGAATCCGGTAGTTCGTCGAAGTGATGAAGCGAAGTCTGATTGAACGGCTTCATGGCGGCGCGATCGTACGCAGGGGGCAGTCTGCGGCGGGTACGAGCAGCCCATTCCGCTGGGAGGACTGTAGCCATTGAAGCGAGCATCCCAAGTTCGAATGCGCCGCGCGACGCGGGCAAGTCGGCGCAGCAAGTGGATACCAAGCATCGCCCCCCGACAACTAACCAATCGATGCCTTTCACCCACGATGTGCTACTCATAGTCTGTAGACTCAACAACATCATCGCTGCGATGCTGCGCGGCGATGTCGAAGGCCACTTCACGACGAGTCTCCGCGCGCGAGCGCTTCGCACGCAACCTGCGGGTTCGTCGCGTAGCCATTGACTTGTCGCAGGAGGCGCTTGCCGATGCTGCCGGGGTGCACCGGACCTACGTTGGATCAGTGGAGCGTGGCGAGCGAAACATCTCCATCGACAACATGGAGCGGCTTGCATTGGCCCTCGGGCTCGATGTCGTCGATCTCCTGCGCCACTGAGCGTCGCTCCAGGACCTGGCTGCCTCTCAGCGTCTGCATCCCCCGGTTTCTATTCGGGCCATCGGCTGGAGAGCTTGTCGTCCAGCTCGCGCATGAACGTCATGAAGTCAACATCGATGGCCAGCAACCATGACCGAAGTTCGATGACATCGAGGCGGCGCTCGCCGCTTTCGACCTTGCTCACCATGGCCTGATTCCGACCGAGCAGGTTGCCGACGTCCAGCTGTCGCAGCCTGCGTTGCTGCCGGTACTTGCGCAGCATGGCAAGCAGGATCTGGTTCTGTGATGAATGGATCGACTTACGCATGTCCAGGCCGGTGCCGGCAGGCTACCCGGTGGCCACAGGTATTCCGAAAGCGGATTCGCAAGTATGATGACTTTGAGTAGCGAATGCGAGTGTGCATGCGTCCGACTGCGTCGGCTGAAGCAGCGTGCCGTCGGCGGCAACCGGGGGGGCTTGATGTCCTATTGGGATTGGAGTCGCGCCGATCGATGCCCCGACGCGAACCGCGGAATGCCAAAAGGGCATCCGATGGCGAGTACGTAGCTCACGTCGGGTTGGCGGCCAGCAGCGCGGGCGCGATGATCTCTGGTTGTCGCACGATGCCTCAGGGCAGTCCAAAGCATGTTCGCTTCTCAGCCAGAGTTCCAGTTCCACATCCCCCTGGGTCCGGCGGTGCCCGGCGCCAAGTACTGGCGGGCTCTGACGACTACCGTCAACGCCGCCTGGTACATCCTGCGGGTTGTGATTGCAGACGGCGCTGAGAGTCGCTGCGCGACCTTTCTGTTCTGGTGGGACACAGACCTAGTCAGGGCCATCGATCAGTTGGCCCCCGAACGGATCGAGTCCCTCATCTGCGTCCTTCCCTATCGGGAAGGCATCACGCGCGGCGGACCGACTTCAATCGATATCGCAGAAATCTGGGAAGTGGAGCGCTCGGCCGAGCATGAAGACCATCTGCTCTTTGTCGGCTGTGACGGTCATGAGCGGATGGGCATGATGGCTGAAGTTTGCGATCGACGAATGCCCCGCTGCCGCCTGCGTGAACGCATTGGAGAACCGCGCGTGGTGGGAGTGCGACGCCAGTGATGGGCTTGAGACTTGCCGGGCGTGCCGCTCGCTCAGGCGCTGGAAGCGAGATTGGGGCTAACTGGGCTGCGGAGCCTGACCGCCGCGGGCAACCGCTTCCAGATAGGCTTGACGTTGCTCGTCCATGCACTTGATCAGAAAGGCTTCCCACTGCTCCAACGCGCTGCGTTTGAGCGGCAGGTAGTTCGCTCGGTTGTAGTGAGTGTGCTGCACGCCGCTCAAGCCGTGGGAGAGGATATGGGCGCACAGATCCTCGGAGACGCCGAGTTCCCTCAGTCGTGACTCCGTGGTTCTGCGGAAATCGGCATAGCAGAAGCTGGCGTCCTCGACGCGCCTCTTCCCAGGCTCCTTCGTGGCTCGCCGGGAGGAGTCGAGAAGGCCGATCTCAAAGAAGTAGTCACAGATGACGCGAACCTGCGACGACACCGTCCCTTCGTTGAGGCAGATCCGTTCAGACCTTCCGGCAAAGAGGTAGCTCGAGCCGATGCCCTTCGAGTAGTTCATCAACGCCTGCACCTCCCTCCAGGCGGCGTCGCATAGCGGCAGCTCGTGAACCCTGCCTGGGCCTCGACGTCTACCTTTCGGGTCGAGCAATGTCAAGGTGCGCTCGTCGGCGTTGACGTCGAGCAGCGTTGCTCGCAAGAGTTGACGACATCGCTGACCGCCCAGCAGCAGTGTCAACCGGATGGATCGCATGGATTGCGTCTCTGAACCTTGACCGTGGTTGAGGTGCATCCACAGCAAGCCAAGTTCGCGTGCGCTGAGGTTTCGATTCCGGGCTCTGGACGTGCTGATCTTGGCCGTTCGGATGACGGGGTTGTTCTCTATACCGAAGATCGACCAGTCTTCCATGGCGCTTGGGTCGAGGGCTGCGCTGCTCGCCAGGTTGTAGGCCGCACTCAGGGTCGAGCGTAGCTTGCCAGCGTCTCGAGGTGCGACCTGCAGGACGGCGCGCAAGTGCTCGACGATGTCTTGAGACGTCACGGACCGGGCCGCCATGGCCGCGAGAGTTGTGCCCGACAGTCTTCGCTTCAGCAGTCCACGAACCTCTCTAGATGAGCGCATGCCTGCTCGCTCTCGCTCGGACACGTACTTCAAGCAGAGTGCTTCGACCGCAATGTCTTTTCGATTCGAAGGACTCGCTGCGCTTGCCGTTGCGGGCCGGCGGGGCCTATCCAAGTCGAGACTCGTTCTGACATCGCGTTGCGCCGGATCCCGATGTATTGCCGAGAGCTCCCTGGCACGGGCGCGAGCTTGGGCAAGGGTAAAAAATCCGTCGCGCTCCTGATGACAGTAGGGACCGATGGGGACGTATCGTTGCTTCCCTTCGACGCAGTAACGGAAGTAGAAGCGCAGAGAACCAGTGCTGGTCACGCGGGCGACCAGTCGTCCGATACCTCTGACCACTTCATCGTCAGAAAGCCATCGCTTAAGACCATCCTTCATGGCCTTCGTAAGCTGTTGATCGTTCAATCGTCGCGCATGCATTCCGGCTCCCGCGGTCGCTGTCGCGTCGGAGTTAGGAGTGCATCGTTATGACTCAAGCTGCTTGGATTGCTGCGATAAGTCCTTGAAGGTGGTTCGGCTACTCCGGAATGTCATGGCATTTGACGCCTCAGCATGACACGCCGTGGCACACCAACTTTCAGGACTACAACGCCTCGCTTTCGGTGGCAATCACGCGACACCCAGTCCTCATAATCCTTTGGTCGCTGGTTCAAGTCCAGCACGGCCTACCAACATTCAGACGACGCAGCCGACCAGCCACTGTGGCAGGCGACAAGTGGTCGCTCCATCTGTTCGCCTGCGCCTGGCTACTGCTTCGCTTCGAGAGCCACGTGGGTCTGATCCGTCGGGGACACCCGGCAGGCGAGGGCCCCACGGCGGCAGCGGCCAGATGAGCGTTTTCGCCAGCTGCTGACGGAGTTGGGTCGCGTTGTCGGTCAGTACCCGCCGCAGGATCCGCTGCTGGCCGGGCCGTCGACCATCACACGGGTCGGGCGTGCAAGCCTGCACACCCGACCCGCATGCGTGGCGCACGTGCCGAGCTCGGTCCGCATTGCGCACTCGTCGGCCTTGGCACCTGAACACCGGGCCGACTCGAGATCGACGCTGCCCATGCCGATGGCCAGAGCCGGTCGTCGCTGTGGCACGGGACAGTGCCGAGTGGCTGGCGTGTTCGAAGTACGTCGCGCAGCGTTCATAACGCGCGCATAACGCCCATCGCCTTTCAATCCGCCGGACGTCGGGGCATCTGCCGGCGGCTGGGGTGAACATGCAGGCGATCTGGGTACGGCGAATCGTGGGTTCAGGACTGGTGGCACTGGCGCTGGCCGGCTGCTCGGGCGGCGGTGGCGACGAAGTTCCCGCGGCCCCGGGCACGGCCACCATCGGGCAGGCCGGGGGACGGGTGAGCCTGGATGATGGCGCCGAAGTGGTGTTCGCGCCCAAGGCCCTGGCCGCCGATGTGGCGGTGACCATCACCAAGGACTCCACCGGCGCGCCGCCCCTGCCCCCCGCCACGCAGGCCGCAGGCGCCGTCTACACGATCACGCCGCACGGCGGCAGCTTCAACGTCCATGCCGAAGTGTCGATCCCGGTGGACCGCACGCAGTTTGCAGACAACGAGCAGCTGCTGCTGGTCACGGCGCAGCCCGGCGAGACGCAGTGGACGGTGCTGTCGGGCGCGGCATTCGTCAACGGCAAGCTGCGGGCGCCGGTCATGCACTTCTCGTACTTCCGCGCCATCGTGCTGGTCGATCGAAGCATGCCGACGCTGACCACGACGATCAGCGACGGCGAACTGTTCGCACCGGTCCAGCTGGCGCGCACCAACAACGTCGGTGGACCGGGCATCGCGGCCCTCTCGGCAGACCACGAGTTCACCAGCGAGAACTCCGTCCTCAACTGGGCCAACGTCGTGTTCGACGCACGCCTGACCTACCCGCCGGCGTCGTCGCGGGCCACGGCCGCCAGCGTCGTGACCGGCACCGCGCCGCAGACCTGCCGGCCCGTCTCGCTGGGGCACGACGGCGCCCAGTGGCGCGTGCTGCGCGAAGGCGCTCCCGTGTCGCTCGCCGATGTCCGGCGCCCGCTGCTGTTCGAACGGTCGGACCCGAACGAGTACCCCGGCCATCCCGGCCCCGAGTTTCGGGATCGGCCCGGGACGTTCGGTTCCGGCGGGCCAATGCTGGATCGGCGCCGGGACGCAGCCGGCTTCGCCGCGCTGCACTTCTATGGCGACAGCGCCGTTCCACCCCGAGGCCCCTACCTGCCCGCCGGCTCGACCGACGTCTGGGCCAGCCCGCCGGCCGGCAACGTGATCGACGACGACACCTACATGTGGCATGGCCGCATGCTCTTCAAACCCTTGGAGCACAACGGCCGCATCCGCATCGAGACCAGCGTTGCGACCGACTGCAACCTCGCCGTGCAGGCCGTGCCGATCGGATTCCGGCTCAACCTCGTGGGCGAATGGGCCGAGGGCCCGTATGGCGGCCTGGCGCAAACCGGCTTCCGTGGCGTGGAGGCCCAGGCCGATGTCGTGGCCGTGGGCAACGGCGAAACGGCCGTGCTGCCGTTCATGGAGATCATCGCCGACTCGTCGCAGTCGATCCGCTGGGAGTTCTCGACCGACGCCGTCAACTGGCAAGGCACCGAGGTGCCCGCCGAAAGGATCCAGCGCGGCGCGGATGAGCGCGGAGGGGGCTCGGCCTTCAACGTCTACAACCAGCGGCCCTACTCGATCGTCATCCCCAACGCGCAGCCCCGGGATGCCGGCTACTACCGCGCCTGGGCCTGCGCCAGACCCGCCGGCACCTACTGCCTGAGCGCGCCGCCGCTTCGGCTGGCGGTGCACACCGCCCCGCCGGTCATCGTGCAACAGCCCACGGCGCAGACCGTCACCGTCGGCGAACGGGCCACCTTCACCGCGCGCGGCGGGCCGTCCGGCCCGGTGGGCTGGGCGAGCTATGCCAGCGCCAGTTCGGTCGTCTACCCCAACGTCCAGTGGCAGCGCCGGCACGTCGTCGAGGCCGCCTTCAACATCGGCGCCTGGACCAACATCCCGGGCGCCAGCGGCCCCGAAGGCACGCCCTACACCACGCCGCCCACCACCGAGGCCGACAACGGCTACCTGATCCGGGCGCTGTTCACGTCGTCGGTGGGCACGACGGCGACCGAGGCCGTGCTGCTGACGGTGCTGACCCCGCAGCAGCCCTCGCCGCCCATCATCACCGGCCAGCCCGCCCACCAGGAAGTCGTCACCGGCAGCACGGCGACCTTCGTCGCCACGGTGACCGGCAGCGCACCGTTCAACTACCAGTGGCGCCGCAACGGCGTCAACCTGCCGGGGGCCAACAGCGCGACGCTCACGCTGGCCAACGTCACGGCCCAGGACGACGGCAACTACGACCTCGTGGTGACCAACCGCGTCACCAGCGTGACCTCCAGCGCCGCGCGCCTGACCGTGACGCCGGCGGCCGGGCAGCCGTTGCCTCCGCAGATCCTGGCCGCGCCGGCCTCCATCGCCGTGGCCCAAGGCCAGGCGGCCAACTTCGCGGTGGCGGTCAGCGGCACCGGGCCCTTCACCTACCAGTGGCTCAGGAACGGCGTGGCCCTGGCCGGTGGCACGAGCGCTGCCTTCACGATCTCGCCGGTGGCCCTGGCCGACGCCGGCAGCTACGCCGTGCGCGTCGGCAACGCAGCGGGCACCGTCACGAGCACGGCGGCGACGCTGAACGTCACGGCGGCCTCGGGCACCGCGGCCTTGCCGCCGGTCATCGCGATGTCCCCCATCAGCCTGGCCGTGCCGCCGGGCGCCGGCGCGACCCTGGCGGTGGCCGTCACCGGCACGGCGCCGTTCAACTACCGATGGCTGCGCAACGGCGAGCCGGTCGCGGGCGCCGACGGACCGATGCTGAATATCGCCGCCGTCTCGGCGCTCGATGCAGGCGCGTACACCGCGGTCGTCACCAACGCGGCAGGCACGGCCACGAGCGCGGCGGCCCAGCTCGTCGTCATCGGCGCACCCAGCATCTCGGCCCAGCCCCTGAATGCCACCGCCTTTGCCGGCGGCAGCGCGACCTTCAACGTCACCGCCAGCGGCGACGCGCTGCGTTACCTGTGGCTGCGCGATGGACTGGCGATCGCCGGCGCGACCGCAGCCTCGTACACCACGCCGCCGCTGACGATGGCCGACCAGGGCGCCGCGTACAGCGTCGTCGTCTACAACAGCGCCGGCGTGGCGGTGAGCACGCGGGCGGTGCTGACCGTGATGCAGCAGACGGCCTTCCCGGCCAACGCCGTGCCCCTGCGCGCCACGCACGCGGACTACGGCCAGGAACTCTGGATGACCGACGGCACCGCCGACGGCACGGTGCTGGTCAAGGACATCAACCCGGGTCAGGTGGGCTCGGCGCCGAGCTTCTTTGCGCGCATGGGCGGCCGGATCTACTTCTCCGCCAACGACGGCAGCAGCGGTGCCGAGTTGTGGCGGTCCGACGGCACCGAGGCCGGCACCGTGCGGGTGGCCGACATCCGCCCGGGCGCCGAAGGCTCGCTGCCCCAGGAGCTGATTGTCTGCAACGGGCGCCTGTTCTTCGGCGCCGACGACGGCAGTTCGCCGGGGGTCTACGGCAGCGATGGCACGGCCGCGGGCACGGTGCGCCTGGCCAACGCCATCCTCGGCAACTACAGCCCGGTGACCTGCATGAACAACGTCGTGTACTTCCACGGCGCGGCATCGGGCACGGGCGGCGAGTTGTGGCGCAGCGACGGCACGGTCGCGGGCACCCACCTGCTGGCCGACATCGTGCCCGGCGCGCAGGGCAGCAACCCCGAGCAGTTCGTCCCGTTCCAGGGCCAGCTGTACTTCCAGGCCGCCAACCAGCTGTGGCGCACCGACGGCACCACGGCGGGCACCGTGCGGGTGTCCGAGGCCGCGTACACACCGCGGCACTTCGTCGTCAACGGCGGCACGCTGTACTTCACGGCCCAGACGGCCGCGGCCGGATTCGAGCCGTGGAAGAGCGACGGCACCGAAGCCGGCACGGTCATGATCGCCGACCTCGTGCCCGGCACGGTGTCGTCGTACCCGTACCGTTTCACGGTGTCCAACGGTGTGACCTTCTTCGCCGCCAATCCGCTGAGCAACGCGCCGGCAACCCTCTGGCGTACCGATGGCAGTGCCGCAGGCACCATCAACCTCACGCCCGGGCTGCGCTTCGTGGCCGCGTACGGTGACAGCATGCTCGACATCGACGGCACGCTGTTCTTCTCGGCCGCCGCAACGGGCACCGACGTGGAGCTCTACAAGAGCGACGGCAGCGCCGCCGGGACCGGCCTGGTGAGCGAACTGATGGCCGGCAGCAGTGGCGCCTACCCGGGCGGCTTCTTCCGCATCGGCAGCCTGCTGTACTTCTCGGCCTCGACCGGCATCGGCGCCGAGCTGTGGCGCAGCGACGGCAGCGCGGCCGGCACCATCCTCGTCAAGGACATGTGCGCAGCTGACAACTGCAGTGGCAATCCGCTGCCACGCTGAGGCGGGGCAGCCGGCGGCGCGGGCCATCGTACCCGCTACGATGTCTGCGCCGTGAAGTTGCAGCTGGTCGCCTCGCCACAAGTCGTCGACGCAGACGGCCGGGTGTCTGCCCTGGCGCTGCGAGATGCCGCCTTGCTGGCCTGGCTGGCCATCGAAGGGCCGACCCCGCGCCAGCGCCTGACCGCGCTGCTGTGGCCCAACAGCGCGCCGGAGTCGGCGCGCAACACGCTGCGCCAGCGGCTGTTCCAGCTGCGCAGGCAACTGGGCGTCGACCTCGTGGAGGGCGGCAGCCAGCTGGCCCTCGCAGCCGGTGTCGTCCACGACCTGCACGAGGCGGATGACGTGCTGGCGGGTGCGCCGGTCGACCTCGGCGACGAATTCAACGCGTGGCTGGCCCAGGTGAGGGCGCGTTGCAGCGAGCGCATGCGCCAGCGCCTGCATGCGCTGGCCGACGCGGCAGAGCAGGCCAGTGACTGGGCCGCGATGGTCCGCATTGCCCAGCAGTTGCTGGCGCATGACCGGCGGCGCGAGGAAGGTCACCGCCTCCTGATGCGCGCGCACTACCTGCGCGGCGACCGCGCGGCCGCGCTGCTGGCTTTCGACCGGTGCGAGCAGGTGCTGAAGCACGAAGTGGGCATCCAGCCCGACGCGCAGACCTTGGCGCTGCTGGACACGATCACCGCAGCGACGGCCCTGCCGGCCGGGCGACCGGGCCCCGCCATGCCGGCCAGCGTGCTGCGCCCACCGCGGCTGGTGGGCCGGGACGCGGAGTGGCGCGCCCTGCAGCAGGCCTGGCAGGAACGCACGATCGTGCTCGTGGCGGGCGAGCCGGGCATGGGCAAGACGCGCTTGCTGTCGGACCATGCACAGACCGCCGGCCAGCGCGCCGTGTTCGTGACGGCGCGGCCGGGCGACGACGGTGTGCCGTTCGCCTTGCTCTCCCGCCTGCTGCGCGCGCTGGTGCGGGTGATCGACCCGCTGCATCCGCGCCATCGGCGCGCATTGGCGGGCGTGCTGCCCGAATGGGCCCAGGAGACCGGCGCGGCGATGCCGGCCGTCGGCACCGTCGCCTTTCACGAGGCGCTGGATGCGGTGATGGCGGCCGCCGTGGCCGGCGGAGTGGTCGGCTTGCTGGTCGACGACCTGCAGCATGCCGACACCGCCAGTCTGGAAACCCTGCAGCGGCTGCTGCACGGGGGTGTGCCGATGAGCTGGCAGCTGGCCCATCGCACGGGGCAGGCCCCCGATGCCGTGCAGGTGGTGATCGAGACGGCGCTGGCCATCCCCGGAACGCTGGAGCTCCGGCTCGAGCCGCTCGGCCTCGAGGCCGTGGCAGCCCTGGTCGATTCGCTCGGCGTGCCGGCCCTGACGGGGGCAGCACTCGCTCCCGCCCTGCTGGGCCGCACCGGCGGCAATCCGATGTACATGCTGGAGACGCTCAAGCAGCTGCTGTCGCAGCCGGACGGGCCGACCCGCGGGCCGCTGCCGACGGCCAGCGGCGTGGTGCGCCTGATCAGCCAGCGCCTGCGGCGCCTGTCACCCGGTGCGCTTCGGCTGGTCCGCTGCGCGGCGATCGCCGGCCAGGACTTCAGCATCCCCCTGGCCGAGCAGGTGCTGGGCGCCGGTCCGCTGGACCTGTCGGATGCGTGGGCCGAACTCGAGGCGGCGCACGTGCTGCACGACTCGGCGTTTGCGCACGACCTCGTGCACGAAGCGGCCCGGACGCTGGTGCCGCTGGCCCTGGCGCGCCGGCTGCACGGCTTGATCGCGCAGTTTCTGGAAGAGCAGGGCGCTCCCGCGCAGCGCGTGGCAGCGCACGGGTTGGCCAGCGATGCGCCACAGCGGGCCGTGCCCCACCTGCTGGAGGCCGGCCGGAGTGCCGCCGGCGCGATGCGCCCTCAGGAAGCGATGACGTTCTGTCTGCAGGCCGCCGACCTGCTGGAGTCGGCCGGCCGGCGCGACGAGGCCTTGCAGGCCCTGATCGCGCTCCTCTCCACGGCGTACAGCCCGACCGATGGCCCGACCGACGCCGTGCTGCTGCGGCTCGACCAGCTGGCACGCACGCCGCACCAGCGTGCACTCGTGGCCGACTGCCGCGCCGACATCCTGTCGCGGGCCGGCGACTTCGAGGCCGCGGCCGCCGTGGCCAACGACGCGCTGGCTGCGCTCGATGGGCACGAACACCCGTCACTGGCCGCGCGGCTGCTGTCGATCTCGGCCAGTGGCGCCGTCGCTGCGGGCGAGATCGACCGGGCCATCGAACGCATGCACCAGGCCATGGACCTGGCCGGGCGCGGCGGCGACCTGGAGACCCAGGCGGTGACCGCCGCCGCTTTCGGCGCGGTGCTCGATCATGCCCATCGCTATGCAGACGGCTACCTGGCGCACCGGCGGGCCTACGAACTGGCCTTGCAGCGGCCGCAGGCGCCGATCGACCTCATCTCGGTGGCGGCCAACATCGCCGGCAACCGCGCCTTGGTCGGGCACTTCGATGCGGCCGTGGAGATGTGCCAGGTCTGCTACCGGACCGCAGGCGATGCCGCCATCGATCTGCACGCGCAATGGCCATCGCTGCGCGTGCATCACGCCTGGTCGATGCTCCATCTGGGCGACTACGGGGAGGCGATCACGCTCTTCGAGGAGGCACGGGCGGACATCGCCCGCTACATGCCGAGCTGGCTACCCGCCGTGGACAACATGATCACGCAGCTCTGGATGCACCTGGGCCAATGGGCTCGGGCGCGCCGCTCGGTACACCTGTCGCTCGCCGACGGTCAGGCCACCCTGCCGCGGTACCGCGCGCGCGCGTTGCAGCTGCAGGCCGAGATCGCCGCCGCGCTGGGTGAACGACCCAGCGACGAAGCGAACCGGGAGATCGCTCGATCACTGGGCGACCTGGGTCGCGCGGCAGACCACCACCGGGGCCTGATGGAGTCGCTGGCGATGCCGCCCGACGATGCGCTGATCCTGGCGCGGCGCCTGCGGTCGGAGGCCATGGCGCGGCAGATGCCCAATCTCGTGCTCGAAGCCGAAGCGCGATGCGCACTGGCCGCGGCCCGGGCCGGGTTGACCCTGGAGGCGGCGGGCTATGCACGGGAGGCACTCGCACGCCTGCGCGACACCTTGCCCACCAACTTGTATCGCGGCGAGGTCTGGCTGGCCGCGGCGCAGGCATTCGGCCAGCACGCGCCGGACGAACAGGCGGCGGTGCTGCGAGATGCGCGCTTGTGGATCGAGAGCACGGCCTCGCGCCGGGTTCCCGAGCCTTATCGCGACAGCTTCCTTCACCGCAACCCGGCGAACCGCGAACTCCTGGCGCTGGCCTCCAGGATCGGCGCCTGAATCGGCCGGTGCCTGCCCTGCGCCTCGACGCGCTCGAGCGCCTTGCAGGGGCCCGTCGCCGCCGGGGTCGGTGTCGAGCGCCGCGAAGCCCGGGCCGTGCGCACGGCACGCCCCTCAGCGCCAGGCCGTACGCACCAGCACGTGCTGCACGATGTCGCGGATCTCGCGCGAGACCACGCGCGTGGCCGCGCTGCCCGGCCGCCGCCCTGAGGCGACCAGCGACAGGGTGCGTGGCACCGTCGGCCGGACCAGCCGCGCCGCACTGAGCAGCCCGAGCGCCAGTTCCTCGTGGACCGCCTGGCGCGGCAGCACGGTGCACAGGCCGGCCTGCACCACCAGGTCCTTCATGATCAGCAGCGAGTCGGACTCGACCGCGACGCGCAACTGCACGCCCGCCTTCTTCGACGGCAGGTCGAGAGCGACGCGCAAGGCATTCGGTCGCGCGGCCAGCACCAGCGGCCTGTCCGCAAGCTGGCGGAACGAGATCTCCTGCCCCGGCGTGAAGGCGCCCGGCGCGCCGATCACCATGCTGTCGATCACGCACAGCGTCTCGTCGCCGCGGCGTGGCACACGCCCGAAGCGGTTGATCACCGCGAGGTCGATCTGACCGGCGGCCATCTGCTCCTCGAGCGGATTGCTGAACCCCTCGACGAACTGCAGCCGGATGCGCGGATGCCGCTCGGCGATGCGCTGGTGCAGCATGCCCACCAGCGGCCGCGCGGCCGACGGCACCACGCCCAGGCGCACCACGCCGCTGGCCTGGTCGCCGATCTCGGCGGCCTCGAGCGCGGCACGCTGCATCTCCTCGAGCGCCGCACCGAGCCGCGGCGCCAGGCGCTCGGCCGCCTGGGTCGGCGCCACGCCGCGGCCGGTGCGCTCGAACAGGCGGCAGCCGAGCTGTGCCTCGAGCGCCGCGATGTGGCGGCTGACCACCGACTGCGCAACCTCGATCTGCGCCGCCGCGCGCGAGATGCTGCGCGCTTGTGCCACGGCCAGGAAGGCTTCGATGCGGCGCAGGTTCATGCCGGAGTGGCTCATGCGTCGAAAGCATATCTGAAATGTCCCGCGATATCTTTTGGGCAGATGGTCGGCTTCCTACACTGGGCCGCATGACTTCTGCATCCGACCTGGGCGCCGCGCGATCGGCGCTGTTGCACCGACTGCTGCCCGACGGCGTACCCACGCTGTGGTGCCCGCTGCTGACCCACTACGACGATCAAGGCCGCATCGACTTCGAGCGCATCGGCCGCCAGCTCGACTTCCTCGCGCCCTCGGTGCGCGGCTTCCTGGTACCGGGCTCGACCGGCGACGGCTGGCAACTCTCCGACGGCGAGACGCAGTCGCTGCTGGCCGGCGTGGTGGAGATGGCGGTCGAGCGCCGGCTCGCGCTGCTGATCGGCGTCCTGAAGCCGACCGGCGCGGCCATGCACGAAGCGATGGCACGCACGCTGCGCTGGCTGCAGCAGCGCGCCGGCAGCAGCGACCCGCTGGCGGCGCTGCGCAGCGCTGCCGTGGCCGGCTTCACCTACTGTGCGCCTCACGGTGCCGCCCTGACGCAGGGCGACATCGCCGACGTGCTGGAGTCGCTGCTCGCCACCGGGCTGCCGGCGTCGCTGTACCAGCTGCCGCAGGTGACCGGCAACCGCATCGCGCCGGAGACGGTGCGCACACTGGCCGCGCGCCACGCCAACCTGTTGATGCTCAAGGACACCAGCGGCGAGGATCAGGTGGCCGAATCCGGCCTGGCCGACCTGTTCCTGGTGCGCGGTGCCGAAGGTGGCTACAGCCGCCACCTGAAGCTCGGCGGCGGGCGCTACGACGGTTTCCTGCTGTCCACCGCGAACGGCTTCGGGCCGCAGCTTGCCGAACTGATCGAGCACCTGCGCAGCGGCCGGCGTGCCGAGGCCGACAGCCTGTCGGCCCGACTGGAAGCCGCGGTGAACGAGGTCTTCGCCGCCGCCGCGCCGCTGCCCTACGGCAACGCCTTCACCAACGCGAACAAGGCGATCGACCACTTCATGGCGCACGGGCCCGGCGCGCGCAGCGTGACGCCGCCGCGTCTGCACTCCGGCGAGCGCCTGCCGGCCGCGCTGATCGCCACCGCCGGCGCCGCGCTCGAACGCCAGGCGCTGATGCCGGCTCGCGGCTACCTGAACGACTGAGAAGCCATCCGATGAAGATCACCCGCATCACCCCCATCCCGCTGTCCTACCGCCTGCCCGAGGGGCAGACCGTCAAGGTCGGCGTCGGCGCCACCATCAAGCGCGACACCATCATCGTGCGCGTCGAGACCGACGAGGGCCTGACCGGGTACGGCGAGGCCCACCCCGGGCGCAGCCCGGGCGCGGTCACCGCCCTCGTCAACAACACCCTGAACCCGCTGCTCGAAGGCATGGACCCGTGCAACGTGGTCGGCGTGTGGGCCCGCGTCAACCGCATGCAGCTGTCCAGCCACGGCCTCGGCGCTGGCGCGGCGCTGGCGCTGTCGGGCATCGACATGGCGCTGTGGGACATCCGCGGCAAGGCCGCCGGCATGCCGCTGTACCGCCTGCTCGGCGGCAGCCGCAAGCGCCTGCCGGCCTATGCCGGCGGCATCTCGCTGGGCTTCCAGCCGGCCGAGCAGCTCGTCGAGGAGGCGCGCGGCTACGTGGCGGAAGGCTACCGCGCGGTCAAGCTGCGCCTGGGCGACAACGTGCGCGACGACGTGGCGCGTGTGCAGGCAGTGCGCGCCGGCCTGGGTGCGGACGTCGACATCCTCACCGACGCCAACACCGCCTGGACGCTGGCCGATGCGCGGCGTGTCATCCCCGCCCTCGCCGAGGCTCGCGTGGGCTGGCTCGAGGAGCCGTTCAGCTCGCTGGACTTCGGCTCCTACCGGCTGGCCGCGCAGGTCTCGCCGCTGGTGCCGATCGCCGCCGGCGAGAACCACTACACACGCTGGGACTTCGCGCGGCTGCTGGAGGACAAGGCGGTGACGATCTGGCAGCCGGACCTGTCGAAGACCGGCGGCATCACCGAGGCGCTGCGCATCGCGTCGATGGCCTCGGCCTTCGGCATCGCACTGCACCCGCACTGCTCGGCCACCGGCATCAACCACGCGGCGACGCTGCACTTCCTCGCCGCGCTGGACAACGGCGGCTATTTCGAGGCCTGCGTCTCGAGGTTCAACCCGCTGCGCGACATGTTCGGCCGCACGTTCACGATCGGCGCCGACGGCTGCGTCGAGCCGCCGGAGGCGCCCGGCATCGGCCTGGCCATCGACGAGAAGATCTTCGCCGAGTTTCCGGCGATCGACGGGCCCGGCTACGTCGTCAAGTTCTGAACCCGGTACGCCCCACACCACACCACAAGACGGAGACAAGACATGCACAAGCGCACCCTGATCCACGCCGGCGCCGCCCTCGCCCTGGCGATGGCCGCGCCCGCCTTCGCGCAGGCCACGAACTATCCCGACAAGCCGATCAAGATCATCGTGCCCTATCCGCCGGGCGGCTTCAACGACACGCTGGCACGCACGCTCGGGGCCAAGCTGCAGTCGGCGTGGGGGCAGACGGTGGTGATCGACAACAAGCCCGGCGGCGCGACGGTGATCGGCCTCGACGCCGCGGCCAAGTCGCCCGCCGACGGCTACACGCTGGTGATCCTGCCGTTCTCCTTCGCGGTCAACCCGGCGATCTTCGCCAAGCTGCCCTACGACTCGCAGAAGGACTTCGCGCCGATCACGCTGGCCGCCACGCAGGCCAACCTGCTGGTGGTGCCGGCTTCGTCGCCGATCAACTCGATGAAGGACCTGCTCGCGCAGGCCAAAGCCAAGCCGGGCGGCATGAGCTACGCCTCGACCGGCATCGGCAGTTCCAACCATCTGTCGATGGAGAAGTTCAAGCAGATGGCCGGCGTCGACATCACGCACGTGCCGTACAAGGGCAGCGCGCCGGCGGTGACCGACCTGATCGGCGGCCAGGTGCAGGTGATGTTCGACAACGTTTCCAACGTGCTGCCGCACGTGAAGTCCGGCAAGCTGAAGGCGCTGGCGGTCACCACGCCGGCGCGTTCGCCGATGACGCCGGAACTGCCCACCGTCGCCGAGGCCGGCGTGAGCGGCTACGAGGTCGGCGTGTGGTTCGGCGTCGCCGCGCCGGGCGGCACGCCGAAGGCGATCGTCGACAAGCTCAATGCCGAGATCGTCAAGATCCTGCACATGCCCGACGTGAAGGAGAAGTTCGCGGCCGTGGGCGTGGATTCGGTCGGCAGCACGGTCGAGCAGTTCCAGGCCCATCTGCAGGCGCAGCGCACGATGTGGGCCAAGGTCGTGAAGGACGCCGGCGTGACGCCGGAATGAGCCCTCGGCCGCGCGTGCTGCTCACCGGGCCCATGGACCCGGAGGGCGAGCGCCTGATCGCCGAGGTGGCCGAGGTGGTGCTGGCCCCCGATGCCCAGCCCGGTACGCTGCGCCGATTGGTCGCCGAGGCCGACGTGCTGGTGGTGCGCTCGGCGCTGCCGGCCGACCTGTTCGAGCACGCGCCGCGGCTGCGCGGCGTCGTCCGCCACGGCGTGGGCGTCGACATGATCCCGATGGCCGCGGCCAATGCACGCCGCATCCCGGTGGCCAACGTGCCCGGCTCGAACCGCAATGCCGTCGCCGAACATGCCATCGGCGCCGTATCGATGCTGCGCCGGCGCACGGCGCAGATGGACGTGCTGCTGCGGCGTGCCGGCTGGGACGCCAGCCGGGCCTTGGCCGACGAGGCCGGCGAACTGCACGATCAGGTGCTGGGCGTCGTCGGCGTCGGCGGGATCGGTACGCGCATCGCCGAGATCGCCCACCACGGCTACGGCATGCGCGTGCTGGGTCACCAGCGGCGCCTGGACACGCTGCCGGCGTTCGTCGAGGGCGTGGGGCTGGACGCGCTGCTCGCTCGCAGCGACGCCGTGGTGCTTGCCTGCCCGCTGACCGAGTCGACGCGTGGCCTGATCGATGCCCGCCGCCTGGCTCTGATGCCACGTCATGCGGTGCTGGTGAACGTCGCGCGCGGTGCGGTGGTGGTGGAGGACGCACTGGTCGCGGCACTGCAGGCGCGCCGCATCGGCGGCGCCGCACTCGACGTCTTCGACGAGCAACCGCTGAGCGACGGTCACCCGCTGCTCTCGCTCGAAAACGTGGTGCTGACTCCGCATGCCGCCGGCCTGACGCGCCAGAGCATGCGCTGCATGAGCCTGGGCGCGGCCGAGGAGGTCCTGCGACTGCTGGCCGGACAGGTGCCGCGCAACCTGGTCAACGCGGAGTCTCTAGGGTAGGTTCGGA
>VFQN01004189.1_pt1 | contig 19382 bp, 32 predicted proteins | sample 3512371 | NCBI WGS metagenome assembly VFQN01 (sample SAMN10412370, study PRJNA504923) | tailings metagenome | isolation source: Replicate 2 from Balatoc abandoned mine | place: Philippines: Itogon, Benguet | collected 2017-08-28 | reverse complement strand
GGAGCGCAAAGCCGGAGCCGGAGGGGCACGACAACGCGGATGTTATCCCAGTGGGTCAAACTTTTACTGCGACCCGTGGGGGGCTTTTCAGTACTATTTACTTTAGTAACTTCTTTTCCCCCCCCCCCCCCCCCTGCACCATACGGGTTCTCGCCCCAGGCCCCACTCCCCCACCCTCACTGTATGGCCTCCCGCAATGTGTCCGGCCCCCGCCCCCTTCGTGTGGCCTCCCGGGCTCCACAGTATACCCCCCTTATCGACCCCCGCCCCCACCGTATGGCCTCCCTCAGAGTGTCCGCAAGGCTGCGCCCCACGAACAGCCGCTGCCCCGTCTCGCGCTCCAGCCGCTCCTGGCGCGACCGCAGCGCCGCCGCCTCCGCCGCGGCCCGGGCCTGGAACGCGCACTCCTTGGTCTGTGGGCGGTTGGGAGGGCACGTGCAAGGAAAGAGTTCAACGGGTAAGAAAAGGAGCTGCCGCCAGTGCAGTGGGGGACTGCGGGACGCGGGCCTGGGGTTCACATTCCTTGGTCTTTGGGGCAGACTGTAGGGTGCGAACGGGAAGCGAGTGCACAGTCAGAACTCAACGCGCATAGCACGCGCGTTCCAAGGGGGACTGACGTGCACAGTGGGCTGCGGGTGCAAGGTGGGAGCTGGGGGCGACATGAAATTGACGTGCGTGCGGTGCGGGGGACTGCGAGATGCGGGAAGGTTGCAGCGGATAAGAGGTGCAGCAGGCCATGGGTGCCGGCTTAAAGACCACTCGACCAGGTGTCCTTTTCGGTGGGGCCTGGTTCATGGCGGCGCACGGCGAGGGCTGGATCATGCGGCAGCCTGCGCCTGAGGGTAGAGCGTGCCATCATGCCCACTCCGCACACCGTCAACCTCCCCTGCTGAAAGGGCTTTACACAGTTTGCTGTGTCTGAAGCTGTAAGGACTGAGTACATATACCTGAACTACCGTCGTACCTGTCCGTACTTGGCCGCCACGTCACCCAGCGCCGCCGCCAGCTTCCCGTTCGCCGCCTCGTTCGCCGTGCCGGCGTCGTACGCCGTACAGTACGCCGCCAGCGCCGTACGGAGCTGCAGTGACGCCAGCTCGGCGGTGGCGGCCGACGGGGGGAAGGCAGCGGCGGCGGCGGCGGCCAGGGCGGCGGCGGGAGAGGAGGAGCTGGCGGCGGCGGGGGCGGCGGGGGCGCCGCTGCTGCCGGCGGCGCCGGCAGTGGCGGGCGCGCCGGCGGAGGCGGCGGTGGCGAGGATGGTCTCCAGCAGCTCGGGCTCCTGGGCGTTGCATGCACAGTGCATGCTTGGTATGTCGGTCAGTTCAAATGATGCCATGCCGTACACCCGTGCACCCGCCCACCTTCGCCCTGCAGTACTTGATGAACAGGTTGCGCGCCAGCGTACGGCTGGCGACCATGGACCAAAACTGGGCCAGAGGGCGGGCGCGGTACAGCCCGAACAGCACCAGGTACACCTGAGAAGGAACATACGCGTAAAGTTGGCAGTTCTGACGTTGGCAATTCTGACATACAAGATGCTGTCCAACGAGCACCAGGTACACCTGAGAGGCACACGGAGGGCCGTTCAGCATGAAGGAGTGTAGACAAGCAGACAACAACACTTGGCGGTGTTTAGGGGAGCGCACCTGAACCCTGTTCAGCAGGGCCAGACATGGCTCTTGCCGCCACCGCCTCCTGTGTAAGTGTGTGAGTCCTTTCCTTTGCACCCGCCGGCGCCAACATCATGATTCAACCTACCGAGGCACCTCTCCTGATTGCAACGCTCCATGCCCCATTCCCTTGATGCTGCCATGCGCCCATGCACCCACCCACAAGGCCCGTGCCCACCGTCTCCCGCAGCGCAACACCATACTTTAACTCTGCTGCATCTATCGGCAGGGGATCTCCCCTGCACACCCCATGTACGCAACCACCCATGCACGCACCCACCAGGTCGGTGTCCCCGCTCTCCACCGCCTTCCGCAGCGCCCTCTGCAAGACGTCATCGTCCGTGTCACCCTCGGCCTCCTCCTCGGGAGCTGCAACGAGCAACAAGAAATACAATATGAAGAAACACTTGACTACTGTTGTAATTCGTCGAAGCATGCGCCGTAAGCGTAGTAGCTCAGCCCAGCTGCACTGACGAGGCCGGGTCTGACATGCACAGGCACGTCGCCAGCAGGCTGTCCGGACACATGCCCCGCGCTTTGAGGACTGACTGCAGCGCTTGGGGGCAGTGACCTAGAGCAAGGCAAAGGCGTCGGGTGTCCTCCCCACCATACGTTCTGCGGCAAGGTGGTCGGATAACCGTTCACCCAAGCTGCAAACCATCAGCACAGAGCCCACCCTAGGATTCGGCGCAATGCAATACGGTACAGGGAGGTCACCCCGCGGCGTGCCGCCCCTCGTCCACTCGTCCATACTGAGCATACCTTGCCTCCCTCCGTTGCGCGCCTGCTGCTGCTGCTGCCTGCCGCCCACGGCCAGGCTGAGCAGCAGCGGCACCTGCTGCGCCGCGGAGCGCTCCTCCTCCAGCAGCCGAAGAGCCAGGCGGCGCCGGCCAACAGACTGCAACGAGAAGGGTGCGAAAAGTTGATGCACTGGATTGATGTGATTGAAAAGGAAGAGGCCGATGCGGCACATGTCCTGGACACAGTGATGTTCGGTTGCCAAGGAGCGGTGGCAGGGTGTATTTGGATGCAATTTTCTGCAGCGTGGGGCGATTGCATATCCGGTGCTTGACGTGCAGCGACAACGTAGCCGTAGCGTGCGGTCCCCATTGCTGTTCAGGACGATCACCGCGATGTGCTGGTCAAGCCAAGAACGCCAACCACCAGCGTGTGCGCTGCAAGCGGCCACCAGCGGAGCGCGCAACTAGTGCCGGTGCTGATGCAAATCACTGTGACGTAGCCGCCAGCGTGTAGCTGATTCCTTCATGCCACACCCACCAGCGCGTGTGCTGCCAACGGCGCGTAGCGCACGTGTGGGCTGCCCTTGAGCTTAGCCACGATGGCATCCTGGGGGCAGGGGTCAGAGGGAGGGAGGGCACCTTGGTACTTGGGGGGCATATCGGGGTTGCGTTAATATGTAGTGGACGAGGATACGAGACACGACCAACGGCACGGCAGTGCTGAGGGGAGCCATGGCAAACCGTCAGTCCTTGCCAGCTCGCCCGTCTGGTCTACCACCTGTCCAAACGGCAATCGGTGAAATCGTTAGGTGTAGAAGCTGCCGTGCAGCAGTGCAGAGGACTGTGCAGAGGACTGTGCTTGGCTGAACTACTGGTCTAGCGATAATATGTTTCACAGCACCCGTACGCCTGCAGTACTGTGCCTCTGTGCCGTACCTTGAGCTGTGCGTCGTCCATCGCCGCCGCCGCCGAGGCGCTGATCTTGGCGCACGCCCACTGCACCAGTACGGCATCCTGGCTGATCACGGAGGCGGCTGCGGCGGCGGGCGCGAGTGCCGTGCCGCCGGCGGCGCCGCCGGCCGGTCCGGCGTTGGTTGACGGCGCCGCCCCGGGTATGCTCTTGAGCACGCCTGCGATGCGGTACGCCAGCAGCCACTGCCGGTAGGCGATGAGCCTGCAGGGACGGGGGAATCGCGGACGATGGTCAGGGAGCGACTCGCACATCCTCGCCGTGGCCTGTACTCCGTCCTCTCTGCCCCGTTCCCCAACCCCTTTTACTGAGCCTACAGGAGGCGTCCCGGGGTGCAGTGAAAGGGGGTAGCCTGGATTTTAATTGTGCGCAAGCAAGCGGGCCGTATAAACACAAGGCTTAGCTCCTCCGATGGCATGTGCAGGTTTGTGTCTCACATTGCAGTTTGCGCTACCACCTGCCTTGCGACCAGCGCTTCGCCAACTGCATTATACTATGTATACACGTACGCGACTACTCGCCTTGCGACCAGCACGGGCAGGCTGAGCGCCTCCAGCTGCGCCATCGTCAGCGGAAGGCCGACCCGTGGGTCACGTACGGCGTTGAGCACGCGCAGCCGGCACGCCACGCCGTACATGAGCTGTACGGCACAGGGACGAACAGGGCGGGCAGGTGCATTCATGCATGTCTGTGTACGTGCCAATCCCAGATTACGCGTGACGCGCGTGATATATTGGTGTCAGGCGCCAGGGACTCACGGAAACACTGTTACCTGCCCATGGCTAGAGCCCGGGCTATAGCGCAGGCGTATGCCGAGGGCCCTACAGTATGCAGCCGGCAAGCCGTGCCGGCCACATGCAAGGCGACAGGACACGGCAGATGTAACTGTATAGGCTAGACAGGCATGGCGCGTGGCATTGCCACGGACGCAGGATGGAACCAGTGCTGGGCGGCGCACAGCGCGTATGTCCTGCCCGATATTGCCAGCCACAACCACGCTCCTGACCGCAAGAGATTCGACCTATCCAAACTCATACAGCGCGCCAATTAACCCTGTGCATCACCATTTCGTGGCCGCTGATGCCAACAACAGCCACACCCGCAGCCGCACCTGGCGCGGGAAGGAGGGCGGGCAGAAGGGTCGGCCCAGCGCTGCGCAGCGGAACAGCGCGCGCTGGCGGGGCGGCGCCAGGTCCGCGCCCGCCGCCTCCAGGCAGGTGCGCACCGCCAGGGGGAGGGAGTCGGGGCTGGCGGCCTGGGGCGGGGGCAGGAGGCGGGGCCGGGGGCGGGGGCAGGAGTTGCGGGCATAGAGTGTTGGTGTTTGCTAGTGTTTCAGGGCGAAGAGGCAAGGTCCTTGAGGGAAGGCATGCTCATACTGGCAGGCTTGTCCTCGGCTTTCTCTTGGGCTTGTGCGGTAACCAGCAAGCGACGACGGCTTGCAACGTTGGGCCAGCACCACGGGTTGTTGCTCCATCTGTGAAAGGCGGCCCCTGACTGCCACCGGCCGTGCACTATGGCCCCCAGCGCCTGCCCTTGCCCATGCGCCCCACCTGTATCTCCCGCAGAATGCGGTCGCACTTTGGGCTCTGCTCCTCGTACTGCGCCCGGGCGTCCCACAGCTGGGCGGCGGGGCCCGTGGCGCCGGGACGGAACACCTGGGCGGGGGGTGCACAAGGGAAGGACACAGCAAAGGAGGGAACAGGCGTTGGATTTGATTTTGCTCTCGGTCCACCGGGTCCACCTGGATTGGCTTTTGGCAGGCAAAGCCGCTGCGTAATGCTTGGCGCTGAGGATACTCACAACACAGCGCCACGTGCCACCAGCGGCAAGCACGCAAACACTAGCCGAAGCAGCACAGTCGCTCAACTCGCGGATAGTGCACTTGTGCATATACGTGTGTCGGCACGCTGTCCAGCAGCAGTTGCACGACATACGCGTGCGGCCCGCTGCAGCATTCTGCTGTTGCGCAGCAGCCCTCCCTTGTTTATCCATGTGTATTAGCGCACTTCCCGGACCCACCTGCACCACGCACTCCGGCACCCGACGCAGCAGCTCGTGCCGCGACCGCCCCAGCAGCAGCCGGCAGCCGTCCAGCTCCGAGACCACCGCCTGGGGGGCAGACGGTGGGAGGACAATGTGTGGCACAGGGCATACTGGGTGAGGAGGTGAGGGGAGCGAGGCTATGAGGCTGTCCGGGAGCCCCGTAGCAGGCACGCGTGACCTCCAGACCCAGAGTGTTGGGTGTGTAGATAATGTGCTACTTGCAGTCAACTACGCGGCCTAGCAAGAACGCTGACATGCTAAGCAAGTAACACAGGTTCAGCGGGAGAGGGCGCAGGGACCCTTGAGCCAATCAGGGCAAACGCAAGCACCCCTGCCATGGGTGTCCCTGGGGCCTTGGACCGTCCGCACCGTGAGCAGGAAGCAGCCAACCGTGAAACGCCCAATGCCGCGACACTCGCCCGCCTTAGCCGCACGCCGTACGCACCGTGACGTCATCTCCCAGCGTCAGCTCCACGTGGTCGCCGTACGGCCCCACCAGCAGTGCCGTACCGTCCTCCCACGTGAGCAGTACGGCGTCCGAGCCCACCCAGTGCAGCCCTGAGGGGTGCTGATCCACACCTTGCGCCTCGAACTCGGTCAGCTGGCGGGACAGGTCTGGGGAACAAAAGGCCGAGGAGCAGCTTGTGACACAGTGGCAACCTGTAGGCCAGTACAGTACACACCCTTGAACATCCACGCAAAGTACTTGCCAAAGGTTTTACCTCAAGCCCCACACCAGCTCCAGCTTAGCCGCCTGCCACGCCAACACACAGCTAACCCAGCTGCCCCCCTATACTGCGCCACGAGGCGCCGTCAGACCACATCGCACACCAGCCCGCATGTACCCTCACGCTAACATACAGCTAACCCACCTGCCGCCAGCACCACCAGCTTGTGGCCCCGGGTGTACAGCGCCACAAAGGCGCCGTCAGGGGAGGGCGCCAGCAGCCCCGGGGCGCAGCCGCCCGCGGCGCGCAGCGGCCCGGGGTGGTGGTCGGCGGCAGTGCGGTCGTCCACCTGCCACACCACACCGCCAACCGCCGCCAGAACCTGTGGGGGCAGGGGCAAGGGCATCGGTTCGGAGAGGCGTTGGTACGGTAGTCGCAGGTGCCGGGAAGATCCACATGGGGTGTGGAATGGCAGCGATGCAGCAGTCGGAGTCCTTCTGCTCCAGGGCATGCGGCGGTGCTCTCCCCGCAGCACCGGCACGAAAGCCCCACGCTTGATAGGACGGGCCCATAAGAGGTCACACTCGATGTTTCGTCCTTATGGCCCCCTTGGCTCTCCGGGCGCGCCCAGCGGGGCCTGTAACTGCAACTGTAACACATAGGGCAAGACCGCATACGGACATGCAATACAGTTTTGTGACCGAGAGCGGCCTCACCTCAAGCCCCATGGACAGCGTGTGTCGGGGGTCGAGCACCGCCAGCGCCTGAGGTACGCCTGGACGCTGCGCCGCCGCCGCCGCCGCCGCTCCCACTGCACCCGCCGCCGTCGCCGCCGCTGCTGACGCCGCCGCCGCCGGGATGGCCGCCATGCGGTACGGCCGCGGGTCACGGAGGTCCGTCACGGCCCAGATCGCGCCGGGGGCGACGACGGCGCCGCCGCCGCCGCTGCCGCTGCCGCTGGCTGACGGCGCCGCCGTCACGGGGATCTGCTGCGGCTCCGTGAGTACGACGACGCCGGTGCCGTACACACGGGCGAGGGCGACGCCGTCCCGCTCGACGGCGAGGCCGAAGGAGAACTCGCGAAGCTTCTCGGCGAAGGCATTGAACACGGACACCTGGAATTACGGCAAGCGCAACTCTTACCAACAGTGCAGGGTTCAGGTTGGCGGCACATATGACCGCTCGCCAGATGAACGCAATCCTCCTCCGTGGCCGCAGCTCCTCGGTATACCCACGCCCAGGCACCTTTCCCACGCATCACAGAGGTTGATATACACCGTCCACCCGGTCAGACGCGTCCACCACCAGCAACTGCAGCTCCCCCATCCGCCCCCACCCAGAACGAGACACACCGTCAGCATGCGCTAATACACGCGTGCAGGCTAATACACACCGCCCACCCGGCCCGACGCCTCCACCACCAGCAGCTGCAGCTCCTCCGTCCACCCCCACCCAGAACGAGATACACAGTTTGCGTGCGCTAATACACGCATGAAGGCTAATACACACCACTCACCCTGCCCGACGCCTCCAACACCAGCAGCTGCAGCTCCTCCGTCCACCCCCAGTCCACGATGCGCCCCGTGCCCTCCCAAACAGCCGCCCCTAGCGCCACGCCGCTGCAAGTGTACGTGCGCAGCACGGGACGTAGCGCGCCGCCCGCCGCCGCCACTGCCGTACCGGAAGGTACGAGCACCATGCGGCGCTCGTCCCGGATGGCGGCAATGGGACCGCCGTACGGAGCGAAGGCCAGCCTGGGGTGCGAGATGTAGATGTATATTTATCGTTAGCAGAAGCTAGGACCGGCCCAGGTAATGTGTGCCCATAGGACGCCGACTGACATGGCATGCCCGCCGCCGCCGCACCATGCTTTTCCGGCCCTCCGCTTCACGCATCCAGCCATCTTGCCGGCAGTACCCCCAATGTGTCCCATGCATCGCTGCTTACGACAGTGGCATGGTCCGTCAACTTTGCGGCGGCAGATGCCCTCGTTGCTGCTGCACGGGGCCTTATCTCATGTAGTGCTGCACACAACTGTACGACAGGCCACGCAATCCTTCAGAGCTGCTGCGGCTGCACGCTGCACGGCGCCAAGGCGGTGCCGCACGCCATGACGTACACGCCACGTGGCGTACGGCACCGCCCTGGAGCCGTGCAGCGCCTGTGGAGACGCTGTCATCTCCCGTAGTGGCCTTCTTGCGCCGGGCGACAGTGACCCCAACAGTGATCTCCCACACGCTGTGGTCCAGCGGCACCTGCCCTCACACACGGCCCGGTGGGCGCCCCGTACCCAGGAGGCCCACAAACAACTTCATATGCTGTGCAACCCACCGCATGTCCTGAGGGTTGATGTCGTCCCATGCCATGTCGTACAGGCTCTCCCGCGCAAAGAAGCAATCGCCAACCGCCTCCCATTCGCCCACTGGCCACGGGGCAGCATTTGGAAGGGGTGGGAAAGCAGTAGGGCCAAGGGCGGGTTCGTGCGTGTGCGTGGGTAACAGGAGGGGCAAGGGCCGTGTCACACGAGAAGGGTAATTCGTGGTATTGTATTCAATATCGGGTAATACTAGTGCTGCAGGTAGTCGTAGTGCTTCCTGTGATACCGCTGAGCTGCATGGTCAGGAGTGGAAGGGGCTCCCGCAGGTGTGGGGCTTTGACACTTAGTGACTCAGGAGCCTCCTGCCGCCCAGCGTATGCCCTGCCACCAGTTTGCATGGCTAATAGGGTGGACATACAGTTGTTAAGACAGCTGCTATGCACCACCCACCCGCCTGGGCCTTCAGGGCAGCCATCGCCTCGGCCATGGCTCCTGCCCCTGGCACGCCCTAGCGTGCCCGGGACAGATACAGCGCACGAGTGATCCGAAGCTCCCTGCAGTAACCTCCAAACGTGCTTCCTACTACCTCCTCCGAAGTGATCGCATGGTTCAGCTGCTTCTCGCTTCGTGCGATGTGTCAAGGGTACTCGCGCCCTTGAGAAAGCAAGCCTCACACGAACAGTCCTTGCGAACGAAGATTTGAGGTATTTCAACAAAAACTGATTTACAAATGAATGACCTCGGCGGGGCGCAAGGTTCCACGTCCGTTTGGGTTGGTGAGGCAACAGTTCCGACAAAGCGCTGGCTTGGCACAGAGTACGCAGTGAAGGCAATATGCATGGTTCTAGCTTTCCGGTCGCATGGATGCGCTAGCTTGCTGCGCATCGGGTCTTCCGAACGGGATACCGGTCGTGGCGTGTCGTGCCACCGTGGCAAATGGCACGCAGGGGCGCTAATCCCACCCTGTGCTGTAGCCTTAGCATACTTCCCAGAACTCCCTGCTTCCAGGCGCAAAGTCACTTCAGCATACCACCCCAGGTTACACTACGGAGTTCAACTGGTGCATGCCGAACCCTGCCAATGCACCGGACGACCACAACTGGGCAACCCACCGCAAGGCCAGCACCACCAGGCGGCGTTTAGCACCAGCACAGGCACTAGCGCGCGCCCCTCCTCACCAAACCATGAGCAGCTTGACAGATTGTCGTAGCGCGCACCTGGCGCGCACCAAGCACCACGCTGCTGCTACGGTGGCGCCCTCGAGGGCAAACCCAACGTCGCCAAGAGACGAAGTCGATTTTTACACCTGATATAACAGGATCTGGTCGCCACTCGTACCGGTATCCAGCCCATGTGGATAGGAGCACCGTGTAGCTGTCAAGTGGCAAGGGAACGTGGTTGTGACGCTGCATGTGGTCAGGGGAGTCTCCCCTGCATGTGGTTGTGCGTGCGCTGAATGTGGCCTGCAGCGAATACAGCTTGCTTGTCGGAGGGCCCGTTGCCCTCCCAGTTCACAGCCACGTGAGCCTACCAGGGCACTGGAAGGGGTCTATGTGCAAAAGCCCTGACTGTACGGTGTCTAGATGGCTATACGGTGTCTAGATGGCTATCAGTGCAGGGCTGTAGCAAGTCGTACCAATTCGGTGCGGGACAACCAAAGGACTTGTCCTACAACGGATCACATGATTACATTTTTACACTCGCGTAGTCTAAACTGCATCCCTGCATACTGCTGTTAGACCAGTTGCCATGTGGTCATAGTGTAGCATTTACTCCGTTGTCCACGCTGGACTGCTCTTGTTGGCGCTCGTACCAGCTATCATATGCGCGGTCCTCGCTTTCGTTATCGCGGCTCCGCTTTTCGCGGCGATGGTTGTCATGTCCGCGGTCAGGCCGTTGGCGGGCTTTGAGGGCTGCGTATCTCTTATGCAAGAGAAGATAGTTTAATTTGTCTTAGCAGCACCTTACATGCATGGCAGGCGCACAAGCGGTAGCAACGTAGCATGTACCTGTTCGGCCTTTGCCCCCTTTTGCAAGTGTTCTCCTATTTAATTCCATTACGCAATTGCCATAGACCTGGAAGTAACTGTCTGGTATGTGCGGATCACACGACGCTGATAGCCACCCGCTGTCCCGACAACAGGTGCCCCAGGCTAAGGGAGGAGCCGCCGAGCTTGACGCACTCCAGGTACCACAATGGACCTGCACCGGGGAGCTGGCGGCGCTGCCTTTGTCATCGCCCTTGCCCGAATCCGATCGTACGGGGCCCTCTCAGCCTGCGTCGCCAGTCAGTCCGCCCCAGGACAGCTGCGCAGGGCACAGCAGCAGCAGCAGCAGCACCACCACCACCGCTCTCCACGTGGCTGGTTATGAGCCTTTGCGGGAGAGCTGCGACGCGCGTACGCTGGCCGAGCCCTGTGCTCGCAGCCCCTCTCTTGCTGCCCTTCCATCCGACTCGCAGCCACCGTCTCCGCACACGCTGCCTCAGCGCGAGGACCGCCAGGATGCCACGACCGCCGACGCTGCAGTGCAACAGCCCCAGGAGCAGCGCGCTGCAGGGACTGCGGGCGGTGCCAGTGCCCCACACCCGCCGCTGGACGGTAGCCTGCTGGCTACTTGCCGGCTGCTGGGCTTCCTTGGAAAGGTGCGTGTCGTGTCAGCGGCGGTGGTGCGACTCCAGCCCCTTGTCCAGCGTGTGCTAGTAGTGCAGCCATGATGGTAGGGCTGCAGTGGGCAGAATGCGTACGTAGGCGTAGGGTTTCGGCTGGTGTGCGAACCCTGACAGCCCTGCCGGCGCCTTCCTGCTGCAAACGGTGCCCATGGTCAGCCAGTTCCTTGGACAAATCTTCAACGTTGTCCCCCTTGCCCCCGCTGCAGGGCGCCTTCGGCGAGGTGCAACGGGTCCTGGTGACTCCTGTGTCGGGCCCTGCCTTCGAGGCAGCACGCAAACGCATACCCGCATGCTCGGTGGTCGCACGCAAGATGTTTGCAGTGGAAGTGAACGCGCTGAAAGAGGGGATGGGCTGCACCAACGTCGTCCAACTGCTGGACTATCGCACCACAGCCACTCACCATGAGATTCTGTTGGAGCTGCTGCGGGGCGGCATGCTGGGGGACGAGCTGGTAAGCAGGGCTCATAAGGATGAGCCGGGGAGCGGGCATCTGAACAGGCATCTGGATGGCGGCGAGAGATGGGGGGCAGGACTTGATCGCCTAGCGACAGGGCGCAGAGCCGGAGTCCAGGAGTACCTCAGTGGCTAGCGCAGCACAGTCTCGTGCACATTGACGCCTGCCTAAGGACCTGGGTGCATAGAAGGGATCGCCTGGAGCCGCCTGACACCTGTGCTTCCGTTCGCCCTTGTGCTCTCCCATGTCCCAGGTCTCATGCAGCACTCGGCTACCGGAGGCGCGCGTCCGCTCCCTCGCCCTGGACACCCTGCACGGCCTGGCGCACCTGCACGCCCGGCAGGTGTGCTGCCGCGACATCACGCTGGAGAACATCATGCTGCGGGAGCCGGGCGGCCAGGCGGTGCTGGTGGACTTCGGCCTGGCCTGCAAGACGGACGCAAACGGCAAGCTCAAGGGCATCGCGCAACATGGCGGCGTGGGCACCCCGACCCACATGGCGCCCGAGGTGCTGGGCGAGCTGCGAGTGCCGTCGGCTGTGCCCTCCGGCAAGCCGGGCAAGCAGCGGCAGCAGCTGGTTCCAATCACCACCAAGTGCGACGTGTACGCGCTGGGTGTGGCCCTGGCCTACTGCGCCGGAGGCCAGGCGGCCCACCTGAGAAGCGTCCCGCTGCGCAACTTCCTGATGCAGCTGGTGGCCCGGTGGCCTGACGACCGGCTGACCGCTGCAGAGGCGCTGCGGCACCCCTACCTGGCGGCGGCGCAGCAGTAAGCAGTAAGCTGCCCCCGTCGCAGCAGCGGCGGAGCGGTTACTATTTGATGCTTGTGTTTTTTCGTCTGGTGTAAACTGTGGGTGGGAGGAATAGCAGCACGGTGCGTGCATAACAAGGGAGGATTGGCCCAGACCCTGCTAGCCAGCTGCGCAGTGCGGGGCGGGGGCGAGCTGGGGCAGCTGTCTAGTGCGCCGCTGCGCCAAGTTCTGGAGCAAGTCGTGGCTGAGCACCCCAACAACCGGCTGACTGCCGTGGGTGCGCTGCACCACCCTTACCTGGCGGTGGCGGAACGACTAGGGGAGGGGCGTGCCAGTAGCTGGTGGAGAGGTGGAATTTCGAGCCTTTCAGGTGGCCCTTACACCGCTGGACTGCGTGGCGGCCGAGGCAGGCCCTGAAGGCCTGGGGCGGGTGAGCAGCGCCCCTCTGCGGGCGTTCCTGCAGGGCCTGGTTGCAAAGAAGCCGCCGGAGTGGGTGGCCGCACCTTACAGTACAGCAGGGTGCATTTGGGGGCAGAATGCATTTGCAGCTGGCGTGTACCCGTAGACTCTTTTCGTCCAGGCACAGCGTGGTGCTCCGTTCGTCAGACGCATGGTGTTGCTTGGGTGCAAACGGGTGCAACCAGGTGGAATTTAATTTGAGCACGCAGGCGCGCAGCGCACTGCGGTCCCTTGACGAGGCCGCCTACTGTAGGCCCAAGCAGTTGTAGGAGCGCGTGTGGGTACGCGTGAAACGCGAGGAACCGCAGGAGCATGTGTGGGTGCCAGTGCGCGTGTGCATGATGCATGGGGTAAGGAGCGGGCTGCTTGCGTACGCCAAAAGCACAGGGGGACCGGTAGCACTGGGGCCCAGCATGGCGTGCTTGGTAAACGGTGCTGTTCGGTGGTGGTGATGGTACTGGCTGCACATACTTTGCGCATACGAAGGCAGACCTTACTCGCTGTACATGGGAGTTGCCATCGATCCACCCGTTTGGATCGCACGTCTTGCCATAACGAGGGCGCTGCGGTAGCGGTTGTGTGCAGTGGTGTGAAATGTGTTGCGCTGGTCCTGGTAGGGGGCCGAAAGCAGCGTCCCCTTAACCAGTGATAACCTTGCCGCTGGGGCAGCAGGTGTTGATGCATGGCTGAGAGGTTAACGTCGCCGACAAGAATAGGACTGCGGGGTTATGACTCAAACATGCAAAAAGACCCGGCACCACACTGTACGGCACGGCATGGTAGCCCTGGTTGTGCTCTCCGGTTATATATATCCCGGTAGCAGGCCACAAAGCTCTGATCAAGTGTATTTTATCGATGATCACTTCAAGGAAGTCAGGTATACATGTTTAGTAACACAAACGGGCGCAGGGAACCCCCCTTGGTTCCGCGTCCTGAACATACCGTGGTCACGGTTAGTTTACCTAGCTGCCATGATGACAGCCATCCAGCGCTTGCCACCAGTCGGTCATACCGGTACATACGGTCATACAACAGAGCCACAATCACACCGCAGCAGCCCCATACGCTAGGCATGGAACCAGGGGAGATCTGCATGAAACCACCACTATTGGTACCACCAGTCCATCATGCAAGTGCACGCACCGCAGTCTACGCAACCGCAACCGCAGTACGGTACCACCAGGTACCACCGATCTTCAAACGGTGCACGTATACCTGACCTCCGCCCACTTGTACGTGCCGTAGCAGGGGTCCTCCGCCAAGGCTACCACCGCCTCCAGGCTGCACGACGACGCGCCTTTGCACTCCTGCTGCAGGTTGGACTCACAGCTTGCTTGGCGAGCTGCAGTCGGTGTCACGTGTCGGTCATTGCGCCGGCGTTGGGGTAGGGGCAGGTGGAGGTGTCGGCGCGGCCGTAGAAGGCGAAGGTGATGGGCCCAATGGCGGAGCCCCCGTGGCAGGACAGGGTGGTTCTGGCGAGGTCTTCGTCGCAAGTGGGGCCGACCATGCGGGGCACTGCGGGCGGATAGGGGGGCGTAAGGGCAACGCCGTCAGCTGTGTCCTGTGTGTGACCCACGGCTTGCTTTGTATGGTTTTCAAGGTGGAAGATAGGGTCATTGCTTTGCATCCCGGCTTACTGGTACCCAGGACAGCATGGGAGGCAAGTGGCGTTTGCTTGCAGAGCAGAGTGCTTGATGCATGGGACAGGGGCCATCCAGCAGGGCGCTTAGCCACGCCACGCCGCCCCAGCCAGCCGCCCATGCAGGCAGCAGCCATCCTCCTCCCCCCTGCCTCCAGCAGCTGTACCCTTTATTTTCCACTAGCATCCTACACTTACCCGACAGAATGCACGTGTAATCCATGGTAGCCCCCGTGGACGTCCCTCGGCAGGGTCAGCCTGCATCCAGGTCGCAATACTCCACGGCCAGGCAGGGGCAGGTGGTGTTATTGGAGCGGCCGCAGAAGGCGGGGCCCATGGAGGCAATGACGTCTCCGCTGGGGCAGGTTAGGGTGGTGTTGGAGACGTCGTCTTCGCAGATGAGGCCCACGTGACGCTTGCCTGCGGGGTGTGGAGGTGTGGGGGTGTTAAGGTTTTCAGGTGCCAAGGGCCAAGGCATGCATGATACGGAGTGCGGGAGTGGTGCCAGTAGCGTGCAGATCAATGCGGTTGGTTGCAGGAGTCAGCACACCATGTCCCACAGCATGCAAACGTATTTACACAAGGCCGTTGTAAGAGATCGTCACGCAGACTGCCACCCATGACATTAGCTGAGCCCAGGGGGCAGCGGCAAGGTACCGTACAGGTACCTGGCCGTGCTGCTGGGCATCTGCGCCAACCCTGCCGCGACACCACCACAGCACTGCCAGTGCGCGCCGCGGCGGGGTTGGCGAGGGTGCCCAGCAGCACGGCGGGGGTATGGCTTGGCGCTGCCTGCAGAGGTGCTGGACTGTGCGCCACTGCCGTTGGCAGCCGCCTGCTGCCTCCGCCTCCGCCTCAACCTCCATCTCCAACACGGCACCTCCACGGTGCAAAGAAATGTAAGTGGGGTCAACCAGGGTCAACAGGTGCTGACTTGCACCTCGCCATGCTGCCCCTCTCCGCTTACCATGAGCTCCTTGTGCTTCGGGGGCACATCCTCCGCCATCCTCACACCTGGTGCGCCGCCCTAGCTTCTGTACAGGCCGAGACAAGGGCTTGCTGACAACCTGGAGGCCATGCGGGGCCCCTCCGACCCCATCCATTCAGGTGGGCTTCAACCACTGCATGAACGTGACGGGCTGCTGGCAGTGACTAGGCCTTGGCAGTAGCGTGCTTTTGGGCTTTGGGAGGGCTGTCCCGTTGCCCTCTCGGGGTGGTGGGTGTGGTACGACACCCCGACCGGAAGGGGTCCCCTGTAAATAACCAAACCAAAAAAAAAGCTGGACCAGGGTCCGCGGCAGCCTGGTGGAGGTGCTGCTAGCTGGGTTTGGAGTGCGGAGCGACCGGAGGAGAGCGAGTAAGGCTGCCAAGCAAGGCCCCTGGCCAGCAGGCCAGCATGTTCGCAGAGTGGTTGGCGGCTGTGCGTGCAGATGCATGGGATTGGAGGGGCCCTGCATGGCCTCCACGCTGGCGGCCTTCGTCTTGGCCTGTAGCAGGGGTACAGGAAGGAACTGAAACCACAGCGCATGAGCAGATGAGTTGCGTTCCAAAGGGTTGGCTGGCCCCAGGGTAGCGGGGGAACATGTTGGCGCAGCTGCACATAATCCACAGATGGCCATGAATCGCCTGCAGCACAATAATAGCGCCAGGACGATTGCCACGCACTTCCACGTTCTCATCCGCTTCTTCGCCAGCCGTGCCTCCACGACCGCCCCTGTTTTCCAGCGGGTAGGGTGCAGCGTCGGCCCCTTCAGATTAGCCTCCTTGGACGCCTTCTTGAACTTCTTTTGCCAGGTCGCACCCTGACATCCAGCTTTGGCACGCATGGGTGCGACCTGGCTGAAGAAGTTCGAGAAGGCGTCCAAGGAGACGAAGCTCAAGGGGCCGAGGCTGCACCCGCTGGAAACAGGGGCGGTCGTGGACGGAGGCACGGCTGGCGAAGCAGCGGATGAGAACGTGACGTGCTCAGTTTCTGAGGTTGCGATAGAACCTGAGCTCTTAGCTGTACAGCTGCGGATGGCAATGGTCCAGCCAGCCGCGCCCAAACGCACGAATGATGGATGTCAGCGGGTAGGTCATAATCTAAGGTCTGCATACATATTAGTCTTTGTCAGTATATGCCACCGTTTGGGTGCGGCATGCGTGGTTTACTAGGCGTCCGGAGCTTTTGTGGAGGACTCGACCATTGTGTCATACAGTACCCCAACGGCATCGCGCCTCGGTCCTTTGGTCTCTGGCCGTCCGTCCCGTGGGTCACTGCACCACCATTGAACACCGAATCACCGTACGTGCTTGCGGACAGATTTCCTTGTACAAGCGATGCACTACCGTACACTCAACCACTTGGTGCCTAAGCTACACCTGAGCTGCCTCGCAACCAAGCAAAACCTCACATTGCTCACCTACCTCCGCACCGCACCCATGGGATAACACATCTGCATGCCCGACCAAGCCCGCCCTCGCCCGTCCAACTGCAATAATGTACCACGCATGTGGTCCTCCACCCACGCCGCTGCCTCCTCTCCTCTTTGCTCTACTAGTAATGGTACGATGAATGAAAGTAGTAAGGGAGCGTACTGGCTAAGAGCAGCACATGGCTACTGGCAACGAGGAACAGGCGCCGTCCGTCGTGCCCTACCACACGCCGACACGTGCACGTTTTTCGCCTAAGCGCCCTAACCTCTGCTGCATCACATCCAGAGCGGCACATCACAGCGTTACTTGCATTGCATGAATTGCATACGTCATATTTCGTGTGCTACCGTCACACATGCACGTGCGCGGCCTACCGTAATATCTCGTCTTGCTACACATCAGCGCGCTGCTACGCCTTCAGCAGCCGCAGCTCCGCCCCCACCGCTAGGTGGTCGGAGGGCCACTCGGCGTCCGGCAGGGGCCTCAGCCGCCACACCGGAGGCCGGCCGGCCATGCCCAGCCCCCCAGCAGCCGCCGACAGCACCGCCTCATGTGCCTGCCCCCCATCGCCCTCGTAGGCATGCCCGTGCCCCTCCTCTCCTGATGCCAGCGGCGGGGGCCCATTTAGGCCGGGTGCAGCAGACGCTGGTCCCTCTTCCTGCCGTATTTCGTCCACGACGTCCGTACGGGGGTCCCTGCCGTACCTGTACGGCATATCGAGCGTGGCTGACACGGCCCAATGGTTGCCGCGCGAGACCCACACGTAGTCCAGGCAGCCTGGGGTGGGAGTGAGCGAGGGAGAGGGCCACAGCGGTTGTTGGTGTCCTACTTCATCAACTGGGCATCTAGTTCCAGCACTGCCAAACACACACAACCTGGTGCGTCACAGGTACCGCACATTCCGAGAGAAGGCGAGGGTATCAGAGGCATACCGGTAACAGTATTTCGGTTGATCTGCAGCTGTCAAGGGAACAAGGACCCTTTGCTTTTGCCCTGAGCCCCCCGGCAGCCACCTCGGAAGCGGCGGGTGCTGACGCTGGCTGCAGACCTGCAGTGCAGGCCGGTGTCGTACGAGGGGGCCCTGTGTTTTACCCCACACCAAGTCCCACCTTTGAACCATCGCGTGCTGATGGTGGCGGCGGGCTCCCTGCCGTTGGCGACCATGTAGGTGCTGGCCAGGCGCAGGCCTGCACGGGGAGGTTTGCGCGGTGTGGTCGGGACCAGTAAGGATCGTGTGACCACACCACCTGGAATGTAACGCAAGTGCCAATATTTGCGTGGCCTGAGGTCTGGTACGGTGGCCTGGCTGTTGTGGACGTCCACGTACAGGTGCTAGGAGCTGCCAGGGGCGCGCGTGGGGTGCGATACTCTGTGGCACTACCGGCAAAGGCGAGACCATGTTCGACCAGCGTACACCGGCAGTGTGGGTCTGTGTGTCTGGTGCTCCCAATGACTGGCTCGCATGGCTCTGGCATGGGGCGGCTTAAGTGTCGCACGCCCAGGCTGCGTGGTCCAGAGCTCCAGGCGTCTGTACGTAGGTATGCTACGGCGTTGTACGATCTGGTGTTGAACAGTAAAACACCCCTGGCTCACCTGCTGTATGGAAGCGCAGGCCCCGCATCAGCTGCGGCTCCTCACTAAGCCTTGCGAGCCTGCGGTTGAAGGACAAGGGCGGTAGGCATGTAAGGGTCAGCTCCTCCCGGTCAGGTGAGGATGTCAACCGTTTGTACCCTTGTATAATCGCATTCTTGCCTTCGCCCAGTCCCGTGCACCAGTAATGCGGCCACGGTACCACCCAAACCCTCACACCCACTACGTGCTTGGCTACGACATACGCGTAACTCCGCCACGCAACCAGGAGTTGCATCATGTATCATGTCATAGTGCTGCGGCTGGCTGAGTTGACATACTGCACCACACGTGTCTGCACCGGGCCCCCCACGCCCCCTCACACCTTGTAGGGTGGTGCGGGTGCTCCGGGCCCAGGGCGCCGCCGCGCAGCAGCTCGTATACGCCGCCCACCAGGCAGCCGCCGCCGCCGCCAGGGGAGACCTCCTGTCCGCCTCCACCAGGGGGGAGCTCCTGCCAGTCCACTGAGCCTCCGCCTCCGCCAGAGGAGGCCCTCTGCCCTGCATCGCTGCCCGTCCTTGTCCCGCCTGCCCCGTCGCAGTTCCCTCCGCCGGGAAGCCCCTCTCTGGCCCTACAACCATAATCCCTGGGTGCTCCGTTCTCCTGCTCGTCCTGGAATGCATGCTGCGTGCCGCCGTCCGCCGCGCCACCCTCCGCCGCCACTTGGCCGTACCCTCCGCCCGCCTCCGCCACGTGGTCGTGCCGGTTGGAGCGCGTGATGGCCCACGTGGTGTTGAAGTCGCCGCACAGCACCAGCGGGACGTCCTGCACATGGCAGCATACCACACAGAGAATATGTGATAAGTGCATGTATGACCGGCGGCATGACATAACCACCGGCGCCGGCATGGCGCCTGCCTACAGCTTAGCCTTCCACAGTACACTTGGAGGAGATGTTAACACGCAGCCTTGAACAAGACACCGCCCGGTAAGGCCCCGGGTTGGGACGGCATCCCGG
>VFQN01004188.1_pt1 | contig 19389 bp, 23 predicted proteins | sample 3512371 | NCBI WGS metagenome assembly VFQN01 (sample SAMN10412370, study PRJNA504923) | tailings metagenome | isolation source: Replicate 2 from Balatoc abandoned mine | place: Philippines: Itogon, Benguet | collected 2017-08-28 | reverse complement strand
CCCATCTTGCACGTTACTGGTCTAGAAGCAGCGTCACTACTAACCAAGATCGTTTCTGCATAGGATACTGGCGAGATACTAGATACTACCCGTGGCCCCAGACCAACACCGTTATATGCTTGCCGTGCATCGTAGCGGATGTTGACGCACAGGTGGACGTAACCATGCCACTTTGCAAATGCACGCATATGACACGGGTTAACGCCTGAGAAAATGTGTCACACGCTAATGAGCAGCTTGCCACGTGCCGTGGAGTGTCCGTAGCCAAACTCCGTCACCACTGGCCGTGCCGGGAAGGAGGGACATCCCCCCCCGCCCCCCACTCACCGAAGATTCCGTTACTTTGCCGCTCTGCGGTTACCCTCCCACTCACCCCACCCTCCACAGAGACAGAGCCTTGTCACATGCCGTGCTGCAGATTCAGTCAGTCAAGTAGTCACCCTTTTAAACACATATGAATTGCGCCCTAGGTCACTCACATGTTGGAACGGGCGGCTGCAAAGCTATTAGCTCACGAACATATCAGTTCCTGTCTACGCCTTCGTCTTTGCACGCTTGGCCTTGCCGCTTCCTGCCTCCGCCCCATCCTCAGCACCCCGGCCCTTCCCTGACCCCTTGCCCCCGCTCCTCTTGCCCTTCCCCTCTTTCTCCCTCCCCCGCCCCTTGCCCTCCTTTTCCCTCCCGGAACCCTTGCCCCCATCCCCTCCGCCTCCCTCTCCTTCCGCCTGTACGGCAGCTAGGTAGCCCGCCAGGCCCTCAGAGTACGACATCAGGTACCGCGCCACTCCCGTACAAGAGGCGGTGTCCGGGCCGCCCTCCCTGGCGGCCGCGGCCTGCAGGGCCGCGGCTGCCTTGGCCGCCTTCCCTGCGTCCTTGGCCACCGCTGCCACAGTCTTGCGCAGCTGCTTCCTGCAGCACAAGGTCAAGACGCGGCACTGGAGTTCTTCGCAAAACGCAGTACGTCTAGTGCACCAAAAGTTAAGCTGGCGAAGTGTAAAAACATCATGCAACAGCGACGACCTAGTCTGGGGAGAAGGGTCCAACGCCCCTCTGCACAGACGCACAACATGCCTTGCAGTCACGAGCCGCAATCGGCACCTCCCCCCGCTGGGTTGCTCATGGTGGTGTAGAGGAGAGCCCCCCAGGGCTTACACGGAACACGTCCCGCCCTACCCACCTGCATGCTGCTCCACGTGTGTCGTCCCCAGGCGGCCGAAGCAGCAGGTCCGCCATTACACGCCTTGCATGCATCAGCGCCCCAACGTCCGCCGCCGGGGCACCGCCCCCGGCCCTGCCCCCGGCCCCGCCTCCACCCGAGCCCTGGCCCTCTTGTGTGCCTGCTGCCCTCGTCCCCGTAACAGTTGCTGGGCCTCCATCCTCATCCTCGTCCTGTTTCTGCGCTCCGGGTGCGGCTCCCTGCTCTCGTCCGCCCTCCTGCTGTTGCAGGCTTGCGCCAGACCCTGTTGCTTGCTCGCCGTTCGCCTGGCAGCTGGATCGGAGCCACGAGGCAGCCGGGTAGACCTCCGCCATGCTGCCGGCTGCGCCTGTTGCCCCTGCTGCTCCCTGTTGCGTGTCTGGCCCTAAATCCAGCAGCGCGAGCTGTAGGGCCGCCGTCAGCAGGCCCCGGCCTGCACCGCCTGCGAAGTAGGCACGACCAAATGTACTGCAGTTAGCAGGAAAAGTATGACACGACGACCCAAACGGTGCGGTCCACTGCGGCATGGCGAGGCAAGCTGGGTCACAACGTCAGTTATGGCTTGTCATTGCCACCGATCGGGGTGCTCCTGGCCCTGCGCAGGTGCTATACTCTTGCCTTCGCCTGTCCTCCAGCCACCCGGACAGAGGACTGGATAGCAAGGAAAAGAATCCATAACAGCACATGCTGCGGTGCTGGCAGTGTGCAAGACTCGCTCACCTGGTCCCAGGTAGTGCACCGCTCCCACACCGCACTGCTGCAACAGCCGCAGCCGGAGGCCCCCGGGGCCTGCCGCCCCTTCGCCTCCCGCCAGCTCCTCCTCCTCCTGGTCTTCCGCTTCGTCTTGCTGCTCCGCAGGCGTGATGACAAGGCTGTGCAGGGGAGGCCCCAACGCCGAGTGGTGTGACGGCAGTCCCGTGCGCCCCCCGTGCTGCTGCTGCTGCTGCTGCTGCCCCTCTTGCTGCTGCTGTTGCTGCTGCTTGACCAAGGCCAGGGCTTCCGGACCGTACCGAGACATGAGGGCGTCTGCGTCGCGTGTGCTCGGCAGCAGCAGACCGCGGTGCAGCACCAAGCCAGGGGGCAGCGGGCAGGCAGCGCGCAGCACGAGGTGCGGCTGCGGCGCGCCGCGCGTGGGTGTTGGAGGTTCCACTGCGGCTGCTGGTGGCTGCTGCACGAGCTGCGGGCGCAAGATGGCCTGACGCACTTCCTGCACGTGGAGGCAGAGCATATGGGCAGGTCAGGCCGGCAAGCCAATTTCCCTATGGCCGTGTGCAGACCTCACATACAGCAGGAATGGCGAAGGACAGACAACGGAAGGAACATGTGCCACAGTATACCACGTGAGGGGCTACAGGAATCTCGGTCATCTCACCTTTGGCACGCACCACGCCACCGGCGCTATGCACACCAACCGCCTTGGACGGACGCCTCCATCCACCTCCCCTGCTGCCCCCGCCCAGTGCCTCTGCTGCTGCTGCCCCGTCCCCGCCTCCGGCTCCACCTCCACCTCCATACTGCACGACTGCACCACCTCCGCTGCCCAGCAGTACAGACGGAAGGCGTCCTGCGGCGGCATGTGTCGCAAGAAAGCCGACCCGGCGGCGCGCAGCAGCTGCCTTAGTGCCCAGCGGTGGGGCTGCCCGGGAGCTCCCGCCGAGTCCAACTGCTCCCCACCCGCATCCTCCTCCTCCTCCTGCTGCTGCTGCTGGTCCTGCGACTCAAGTTGGGCGGATAGCCGCTGCCTGAACGCGTTGAAGCTGTCCTGTTCGCGGGCAATGACGTTGGGTGCGTGTTGACCATACCGGCAGTGACCATGAGTGTGACATGCTCCAGACGCTGTGTACTTGTGTTCTAACTGCTCTACCCTACCTCTGTGGAGTGTGTGTGTACAGTGCAGGGTTGCGCGGCGCCGTGGTGGTTGGACTTTGCAGTGGAGCGTACCGAGGGTACCATAACTGTCAATCCGTGCCGTTCTCACCACGGCTTAAGGACTGTGTGCACCATGCCCTTGCTCCCTGCGCCCACCTGCAGCTCCTCCGCCTGCTGCTCCCACTCCGCAGCAATTGGCGAGCCCTGCGTAAGCAGCACAGCAGCCAGTAAGCACGATGTAGCGAGCCTGAGCTTAGGAGTAAGCAGCTGCAAGACTGCAAGGCATTTCCGCGCTCGATTGCCGCCCCGCCCTATACGGTGGAATGCCAGTTACGCCGATTACGCGTATGGTTACACTGCCAGCCTTCACCCACCTGCAGCACTGCCAGCAGCTGTGGACCAGCCACGGCCGCCGCTGCCGTTGCCCTTCCTCCTCCTCCGCCGGAACCGTCGGACGTCGCCGACGGCGGCGGCAGCAGCAGGCGCCCCACGGGAGGCAGGGGCACGTGGCACAGCAGCTGCCGTACTAGGGCCTCTGCCGCCGCCGGCGCATCACCACAACCTGCACCTTCCTCTCCCCTGCTTCCAACACCTCCAGCTTCGCCCTTGGCCCCACTCTGCTCAGGGCTGCCAGCAGCAGCACCGCCGCCGCCGCCGCCACTGCCGTACACGACGGAGTAGGCTGCAAGGCTCAGCTGCATCACGAGTGTGTCGCGGTTAGGTGCCGCCAAGCAGTGTGCCAGGGACACACGTGCCAGCTCCTGACCCGCTTCCGCAGCCCACAGTGCCTGCGATAGTGGTGGGGGTGCCGCTGCACCAGCTGCTGCTGCTCCGGGGGCACCCTCGTGCGCCGGCTGCAGCACCGCGGCAGTCGTGATGGGGAAGGGGCCGTGGCTTAGGGCACGCAGGGGGCCGTCCCCAGCGGGTGCAGGGGCTGCTGTGACGAGCTGGAGCGAGCAGCTGCCTGGGAACGCGGCAGGGCCGAAGCCGCCCGGCTGTGCGCACGCCGCTGCCCCAGGCCTGATTCCTGTTTGCACACGCTGTTGCAGGTCCTCGGAGAACAGCCCCCGCATCGCGACGCTCCGGGCCGATGCGTCCTACACATGGCAGGGAGTTGCGCACGTACGGCATGAGAGCTAGCGGAACAATAACAAGTGTGGCGCAGTCCTATTAAAAGCCCGTTTCGGGACACTGCAGGTACCGCGCCTTGGCACACCGAGCCCCTCCTCAGGTACCTACGGTCAGATTGCACCTTGGTACTCCCATTTACACCCGTTGAGCCGTACCTGCAGCAGCCGCGCCATCCTCAGCTGCACCTGCCGTACGGCGGCCGACAGGATCGCCCGTTGACCGTTGACCACCGCCAAGGCCATGCGGGCATGCCGACCAAGCCTGCCATGGCCTACCACCGGCCCGTCTTGCTGCTGCGGCTGCTGCTGCCCGTGGCCCTCTTGCTGCTCCTCCAGCTGCTTGATAAACATGTCCTGGGACGCGCACCATTGTCTGAGACCTCTCAGCCGCGCCTCAACTGCCGTCTCTTCGTCACCGTCGCCCTCTGCACCGCAGCAGCTGCTTGCCCACGACTCCGGCAGCAGCAAGCCTCTTATTGCGCTGGAGCTGCTGCTAGCGCCAACCCCCATCCCCGTGCCCGGCCCCACCCCTGCCCCCACCGCCGCGCCGCGCGCTGCCAAGCCCAGTCCCAGCAGCTCCGCCGCCTCCCCCTCCGAAACCATGCCGTTCATCCTGCCCTCCAACTGCCATAGTACGGTGTCCAGCACGCGCAGCTCCGACACCGAGTCGTACGGCTGTAGCAGCGCGGCCAGGTGCCCCCCGTCCCCGCCTCCGCTGCTCGTGGCCTGGCCGGTAGCTCCAGGTCCAGAGTCCACACCCTCAGCAGCAGAACCACCAGCTGCAGCTACTGATGTCGTCGTATCCTCGGTCCCGGTTGCTGCTGTTGCGCACAGCGCCTCCGCGGCAGCCAGGTACAGGCGGTGTCCGGAGGACAACGCCACGCGCGTTGCCTGCGGGCGGGCAGGGCCGACGGCGGAGTGTTGGTCTGCGGGTGTTGCCTGTGCGATTGCATTCGTTGCCCCTGACTGCATGGACTGGGTCCTGTTCTTTGCCCGTAAGAGGCCTCTCAGCGCACCTGCAGCAGCTGCTCCGGCAGGGGGTCCGACAGCGTCAGCCGGAGCTCCCGCGGCAGCCCCGCCGCCGCCGCCACCAGCCGCCGCTGCGCCGCCTCCGCAACCTCCTGCAGCGCCTCGACGTCGTCGTCGCCACCGCCGTCAGCGTCCATGGTACCGCCGCCGTCGACGTCCATGTCATCCAGGCCGCCGCCGCCGCCGCCAGCCTTGCTGCTCGCAGCGCGGTCGCCCTCATCTGGCCCTGCAACAACAGGAGGTGCAGGGTGGCGTGAGCAGCAGCAGGAGCAACACTTGAGTTCTTGACTCTACCAGCGGTTGCAGGCCAAGACCTCGCTCTGTGGGCAACACTATGCAACCGTGGCACCAACCCAAAAGTTCTAGCAATGTCTCGGTACGCCGCACACGCAATGGATGTAATGGCACTCAGCAGCTAACGAGGAGCCCCTGCCAACATTCCCACCTGCCAGGGTGACCGCCACGTAGTCATGGCGGTTGGGCTGCAGTACGAAGCCGTACGCCAGCAGGAACTCGCAGTTGTCCTTGGAGCCGTAGTTGTTGCGCAGCGGAACACCCTGAGGCCGGCGGACGCATCGCGCAAGGGACCTCGGCTGGAGCGCACGACCAACCCGTAGGGGCAGTACACCAATTGACGCCGCAGCAAGTCTTAACTGTTGCCGGCCTGAAGTACATCCAGACCCAGCGCTCACCACGTCAGTCGAATGAGATCGGTACTGGAAGCTAACCCTGACCACCATTGGTGGGCAATCAACCCATTTGCTCCACCAGGTGCAACCGCAGCCAGCAAGCACAGCAACCACAGCTTACGCAAAGTGCAGAGGCAAGGGTTCCGCAGCAGCACCTCTTGCTGCCGCCCCCACCTGCTCCACCGGCTCCAGCCTCAGCCACTCGAAGTCGTCCCGCCCCTGCGGCCCCGTGTGCCACGCCGCACTGCAGCCCTCCCCGTGGTCGATCATGTCCAGCACCGGCACCTGGCACACCACCAGGCGCCGCCGTGACACGCCTTGGCCCTGGCCCTGCTCCTGCCCCTGGCTCTGCTCATGGCTCTGGCCCTGCCCCTGGCCCTGCTCCTTAACTGCGCTCCCACAGCCTGCGTCGGCTCCCCGCTGCGCCGCCCCGTCCTGCCCCGCTCGCGGCCGCTCCACCTGCTCCTGCTGCTGCATTAGCTCTTGCTGCTGCTGCCCATCCTGCTGCTGGTCCTCCGCCAAGCCCCGCACCGTGAAGGACCTAGACCACACAGCGCTCCGCGCCCACCGCGCAGCCGCCATGCTGGTCGCCCACTCCCAGTCCACCTCATTGTCATCGTCCCAGCCGCCCACCCCCGCCCCTCCTGCTCCATCACCCTGCTGCCCCTCTTGCTGCCTTGCTGCCTGCTGGGCTTCGCCAATGTCCTTCAAGCGCCTCATGGCCCGTGCGATCCGCTCCAGGCCCGGGCGGTACGACTGTACGGCCCTCGCCAGCCGCGTCCCGCGCACAAGCCCCAACAGCCGGTCGTCCCACCAGTACGGGTCGTCGTACTCGGTAGGCAGGATGTCGATGTACGGCGACCAGCGGGACGCCGTACCGCGGGCGCGCTCCAGTACGAGCAGCATGCACAGCACGTCGCGGTCGCTGAGGCCGCCGCCGTCCCAGTACGATGCGGGGACTGCCGTGCCGCGCCAAGTTTCATGCGAGGCAAGCAGCACACCGGAAACGCATGTGAAGCGCACGGTGGTGTCAGGGGCAGGACAGGCGACCAGCAACCAAGCCAGCACTGCAGTACTGTGACACGCTACGGAGGCCAGCGCCCGCCTGCCAAGGTGTCGCAGCAAAGCGTTCCATATGACGCATCATACTGTGTGCCACGTCAGCGTGCAGCAGCTATAGGCCTGCAGCACCAGCACCTGCTCTTACCTGTGAGGTCCTGCGCCTGTGGGTGCTCCGTTGCCCCTGAGCCGCCCTCCGGCGCGCCACCTGACCCCATCATGCTGGTCTGTTGGCCCTGCTGCTGCTGCTGTTGCTGCTGCTGCTGCTGCGGCTGTCCTTTGCTCGCTGCTGCGTCCATCTCCGCGCGGAGCTGGCGGAAGGCGCTGCCGTACTCGGGGTCTGACAGAGCGGTGCCGGCGTGCATGAGCAGCGACTGGGGCAGCGTCAGGATGGCCTCACGCGCAGCGACAGCCTGAGGGGAGCGGCGGTGGGTTCCGAGAGGACGCAAAGCGCAGTTTAGGTGGTGGTGGTGGACTGCTGTACGCAGGCGGGTTGCGAGGCAAGGGTTCGGGGCTAAGGAGTTGCGGGGTTCCATGGACGGGGAGGGGGCACGGAAGGCGTGGCACCTAGCAGCTTCCTGGATTCCAGCCAATAAACCAAAAGTACGTTGTGGCATACAGAGTGCTAGCAACTGCAAGGTTTGTGAGGCACACGCTGTGGTGGAATGCAGATGGTAGGGGTCGCTTTGAGCACAAGCTTTACGCACACGCACATGCATACGCTACGCACATGCATATGCACACGCATGGGAGCACTGCCAACCCGAATTCCACACGCGCCTGGGAGACCATCAGCCCGCGAGGGTCGGCCGGGTCAAGTGCAAGCTTAGTTGCTCTCATGCCGTTGTCGGCAGCCCAGCGGAGCAGGCGCACGAGTGGCGCATGTTGCGGCGTGGGGAGGTCCTCCGCCATGGTCGGTACTTAGGTTGGGGACAGCCGCCGACAGCGGGCTAAATGAATGTGATAATTGTTGGACGCCTCTGCGCAGTTAGCACCTTGGTCTGTGCATTTGCGTAAGTGGGAACAGACAGCAGAACCCAAACAAGTCGCTGCTGCGCTCGACCGCTGACGAGCCCGGATATTGGAATTCTGTTTATGTGGCACTACGCAGTTTCTTTGATAGCGGAGCGCTCGCTGAACGTGAACTGGTGGACGGTGTTCAGTTGGCGGTTACAAGGGCGACCGGCGTCTGCGCACTACGCCGTTGCGCCTACAGCTCGAACACAATACGGCTTGCAGGGGTAGCTAAATGTCGCTGCTGCAATGGTTGTGAGGTTATTTGTCGGGGGACTGCCCCCGAACATATCCTCAGCCGACTTACGGACTCGCTTTGCAAGCTTTGGGAATGTTACTGACATCGAGATCGTATCTGATAAGGATGGAAACATACCGAAGGACCCAGGCGCTCATGGCGGCGTACCGTGGACGGCAACCAAACCATGCCGGGGCTTTGCCTACGTGAACCTGGAGCCGAAGGTACGACTGCTGCCCTCGCCATAATCCTTAATCGGTATTCAGCACGTATCCACAAAATCCCAACTTGTGGGTTGTAACCCGGCACCCGGCCTTGTCCACACTCTGCCTCGTGCCTTCCCACCCACGTACGCCCCGCCCTTGCGGACACCCGCACTCCCCACATGCTACCTACTCACCAATGTGCGCCACGCACAGGACGATGTCGCGGTGCACAAGTGCCTCAGCGTGTACAACAATAGCAAGTGGCGCGGCCACGTGCTGCGCGTGGAGGTGGCCAAGCCCAGCTACATGCTCAAACTACAAAACCAATGGGCGGAGATGCAGCAGGAGGAGCAGCAAAAGCAACAGCAGCAGGAGCAGCTTCTGCAGCAGGTCCTCGCCGCAAACGGTGGCTCCTTGCCTCCCTCTGCGGCGGGGCGGACGCTGCTGCCGCCGCCGCCCGCCGCCGACCTCACGCAGCCGTTACAGGTAGCCAACCCACACAACCCCAGTAAGCCAATCAAGGTATCCCTAAAAGACCTGCCCAAGGCCAAAGGACAGCCCTCCCATGCCGTCGGCGCGAAGCCACTGCCGCTCGACCAGCTGATCCTGCAACTGGAAGAGGGGCTGGAGGGCTCGGCGGCGGCGGCAGATGGCGGCGGCGGCGCCGCTAACGGCGGCCCCCCGGCTGGCGAGAGCCGGGCCGCCAAGCGCGCTAGGTGGCTAGAGAAACAGGTGCAGAGGGCCACGGGCAGCGGCGACGGGGGCGACGTCTTCAGCTCCGCGACGGCGGCGGCGGCGGCGGCCATCGCCGCCGTCGTGACGGCGCCGGGGGTGCCTCCGCCGTACACCCGTAGCGCGATGTACCTGCTGAACGACCTGCGGGAGCGGCCGATGCGGCCGTACCGTCCTGAGGGGTTGGTGCTGGACGGGCAGGTGGAGCGGGAGGCGGACGGGGGTGAGGGGGGCGGCGGACACGTGGCACGTGGGGGCGCGGCGGTGCCTCCGCCGGCGGCGGCTGGGTACGAGCAGGACTCGGAGGACGAGCTGTACGGCATTGGTGCAGTGGGTGCGGGGGTTGGAGGCGGGGTACTGGGGGATGGTGAGGAGGGGGAGGAGCAGGACGGGGAGGAGCAGGACGGCGCGGGGGCTGGGGCTGAGGGGGAGGAGGGTGACAGTGATGGCGGAGAGGAACCAGAAGGTGAAGCACTTGGAGAGCTTGCGAGCGGAGAGGAGGAGCAGGAGGAAGAGGGAGTCGAGGTGCACATGGAGAGTGGCGGTATGGACGGGGCTGTGGGGGCACGGAAGCCGGCTGCTAGCATTCCGGCAGCAGGCACGCCGGCGGCTGGCAGGAAGGCGTCGGGCCACCAGCCATCCCTGCAGCAACGACCAACGGTTGCCGCTGCGCCTGTCGGTGGCGGCAAGCCGGCGGGCGCGAAGGCCGCAGCGACCCAGCAGCAGCAGCAGCCTGTTAAGAAGGCTGCCGCAGCTGCCAAGGCCCCACAGCAGCAGCAGCAGCAGCAGCAGCATCCTGTTGCCAAGAAGGCTGCTACGTCAACCCCACAGCAGCAGCAGCCAAAGCAGCAGCAACAAATCGCGCCGACGCGAGAGGTCAAGGGCGAGCTTCTCAGCCAGTTCAAGATCCTCAAGTCCATTGAGAGTCAGACCCGCAAGGAAACTGCCCAGCAGCTGGCCGGGCAGCTGGCGGCAGCTAAGGCCAAGGCGCTGGGATCCAAGGGCGGCACGCGTGGGGGGCAGGGCGGGGTGCGGGAGGAGGGGCTGAATGAGCTGCGGCCTTGGCTGGCGGACCTGCAGGGGGCTGCGGCGGGTGGACAAGGCGAGGAGGGGGATGCGGTGGTGGACTTCACCGCGGATGGGGATGGGGGTGGTGATGGCGGGGAGGGGGTCGGGCGGGTGGGCGAGGATGTGCTGGCGAAGTTTGGGGACTCGTCGGACGAGGAGGGGGAGCGGGGGAGGGCGGTGCAGGGGAGGGGGAAGGGTCCGGGGGGGGGGGGGGGGCAGGGGAAGCGGGCGGCAGGGGGGGCTGTGGGGGGGAGGGCGGCAGGGGGTACGGGGAAGGGTGCGGCGGTGGTGGCTGACGTGCCCGCGGCTGGGACGGCGGCAAGTGCGAAGGCGGGGCAAGGGGCAGGAGCAGCGGCGGCAGCTGCAGGAGACAAGGCCCCGAAATCTTTGGGCAAGGCGGCAGCAGCTGCGCCGGCGCAGAGTGCGGAGCAAGCTCAACTACAGAAGAGGCGGGAGCAGCAGCAGCAGCAGGGGAGGAAGCAGGCGGAGATGCCTCAGGTGGAGGAGCAGGGGGCGCCCCCGGCCAAGAAGGCAAAGACAGCTCAGCGCGGGGGTTCGGATGGGTCTGCCACTCCGGCGGGGACCTCCAAGCAGGCGCAGGAGCAGCGTGGCAAGGCGGCAGCAGCAGCAGGCGCCCGCACCGCTCCACCTGCAGTGCGCACAGCACAAAGGTGGGACGGACCTCTGGTGCCTATGGGGCCGCGGGGCGCTGGGGCAGGGGCTGGAGGGCAAGGGCAGCAGGGGCAGGGGCAGCGCGGGGAGGAGGATTCGCTGGCGCGCTTCGGGGCCGGCAGTGATAGCGACGACGAGGAGGTGTTTAAGGATGTGGACTCGGGGGATGAGGGGCCGGCGGTGGCTGGGAGGGGGACTGGGGCGGGTGGGAGGAGCCCGGCGGTGGCAGCGACCGCGGCGGCTGTGGGCGGCAGAGGTGTGACGCCGGCAGCAAAGGCGCCCAAGGGCGCTGGTGGTGGGGTGGGGGACGGTGGGGCTAGGGGTGCGGGGAAGGAGGGCCGGGGGCGGGAGCGGGAGGCAGCAGGGGCTGAGGTGGTCGGAGTTGGTGAGGAGCGGAATACCGGTAAGCCCCATGTGGGTTCCGATGCCGTTGGCAGTGGCGGTGGCGGTGACGGCGATGGCAGCGGAGGTGCCGCGGAGGGTGTGGAGGAGGAGGATGAGATGCAGCTCAACATTGAGGGTACTGCAACTGGGAAGCGGAGGCGGCCGTCGGAAGCACCCACCACATCGACGAAGAAAGGTTCAGGCGCCAAGGCCGCCGCAACGGGCCCCGCGGTGGCAGCGGCGATTGTGCCAGCAATGGCGGTAAACCTGCAGGGCACACCCAAGCCCGCGGCTGCTGCAAAGCCGCAGCCGTTCCTTACCCCACAGCCCAGCAAAGTCTCCAGCGGTGCTGCCGACACACCCAAACAACCTGGGGGTAGCCACGCCGCCGGTGCGGCAGCGGTGGGTGCAGCTGCCGCTAGGAGCGCTGGGCCGTACAAGGTGAACCAGGACGATCCACTGGTGCCCAAGATCAGGGGCGGTGGGAGGGGACAACCGGGGGCGGCGGCGCTGGCGCGCTTTGGCGGCAGCGACAGCGACAGCGGGGACGAGGTGTTTTACGACGTCGACTCCGATGACGGGCAGGAGGGGGCAGCGGGAACGGGAAGGAGGAAAGGCGGAATGCCGAGGGTGTCGCGGACGCCACAGCAGCCACAGCAGCCAGCGCTGGCGGCTGGAAGTGGGGGCGGCGGCGGTGGCGGTGACGGAGCGGCAGCTGGGGTGGCGGGGGTGGAGGGCGCAGGGGTTGTGAGCTTTCTGGACGATGAGGAGGGCGAGGCCGGGGCTGCAGGTGCAAGGGGTGGATCAGGGGGGCCAGGGAGAGGAGGAACACGCGGCGGGCGGGGGGCACGGGGCCGTGGTGACGTGGGGAGGGGAGGGGGCGGCAGGGGCAGGGACGGGGGGCGGGGCGGGCGGGATACGGGGCGCGCAGGGTCAGGGAGGGGAGCTGCAGGCCGGGGGAGAGGAGGGGGCAATGCGGCCAAGGCCGATGCCCTGGCTACTGGTCGGGGGAAGGAAGCAGGCGGCGCGCAGGCGGGCAGTGCGGCTGGCGACGGTATGGGCTCCGGAGTCCAGCAGGCAGCAGCCTCCCCTGTTCAGGAAGCCGTGGAGAGGCCGAGGGAAGGGGAGGCGTCTGACCGCAAGCGGCCGCGTGGGGAGGATGGGGATGTGCAGGGCGGTGATAGTGGCGGGGCTGGCGACGCTACTCCTGGGCCGAGCGGTGGCGGGGGAGCAGCTGGCGGGGGGCAGGCGGCAGCAGCTGGCGGCAGTATCAGTGGTGGGAAGGCCGCTGCGACACGGGGCGAGGCGGCTGAGGGCAAGGCTGGCTCTGCGGCGCCTGCCGGGCGCAAGGCGACGCCTGGATCGGCTAAGCCGGTTGTGCGGCGCACAGGTGAGGTACTGGAGCTGCGGGGGACTGGATGTTGTGGGTCGTCCAACTTGGGCTCCGGGGTGTTTAGGGCTAAAAGCAAGGGCGCAAGCAGGGTCGCGCGGAGGGATATGAGCGTATGACTGTTGCTGCACGCTACGGCATGGGTAGGTGGGATCCACTGAAGGCCGTCACCCACGGGGCGGGTAACGAGCTGACAACTCCCGTACTGCTTGGTTCCTTACTCCCTCAACTCTTCAACGAGTACCGGTATCACAAGTTCCCGACGATCTCCGTTTATTGCTGTTGCATGTCCGGGGCTCAATCTACGCACCTGCCAGTACTGACTTTGTCACTAAGCGTATCTTGTGGCCCCTCCGCTGCTGCCCCCACCCGCAGGCGGGCTGCTGGCGGCCTCCTTCGTGCGGCCCGCGGGCGACAGCGAGACGCTGGCGGAGACGTGGAAGCAGCACGCGCAGGTGCTGCTGTCGGGCGCGCGGGACAACGTGCGGACTGCGCAGCGCGCGTTGCAGGGGAGGCCCACGGCCCGGGGGGGTCGTGGCAGAGGCAGGCGGTGAACAGCCGGGGGTGCTGGATGGCACCTACACCCCACGGCGCAAATTCTGAATAACCGGGACTCCGTCCCGTAGCCGCGCCATATTGTTGCATGAACAATATACTGTAACGCTTAGTGATGGCGGTGACTATGAGGCACGTCTGCCCTTTGGCTGGGTTCTTTCGGTTGGAAAGGCGCACAGGCGGATCCAGTTCGTTGACGCTTCGGCTTCGGCCACATTCTTACGGCAGAGACGTGCAACCCCGGCTCCCAAATGCTCATGTGCATCCGCAATTTCTTTGCGCGCGATTGATACCTTACCTAGCGCCTGCTACGGAGCGGTCAAAGTGATTCACTCGGGGCGTGACGCAAGCGGCGACCTTCATCCAGTCGAGCTCGACGACAGTGTGGATTGATACTCGGAGTCCAGCTCAGCTTTAGACAGCCACTATGGCCGTGCGTCGGGCCATCACTGGGTCCTCGCGGCCTCTCGACATCCGAAGCAACAGCTGTGTTACTTTCAGTCGCCCTGCGCATGGCCGGCTCCCTCAGCGTCCCCAGGGGTTATCACCCAATAAATGTCCTCCTGGAAGCAGCGGTTTGGGGCTAACGCCCTTGCGTGGATCCAGCCTGGTCGCGCGCTTCAAGGTAGGCACAATTGCCTTTCTGCCCCAACCACGCAAGTGCGTCTCGATTTTAATTACACTTGCAAAACTCATCTCGCTAAGAGTTGTTGTTTAAATTGAGGGGTAGCAACGTCCAGAACGTCGCGGCCCCGAAGGCCAGCTTTCTCCCCCTCCCCCCGTCCCGGTCAGGTCTCCCCTTACGATGACGAAATCACCAAGGCCCTCACCCGCCCCCGCAAGCCAGCCCCGGGCCAGCCAGAAAACCCCGATCGCCACAAGCACCAGCACCTCCCCTTCCCCCATCCGCACCCTCAGCACCCCTCCACGCCCTCCCCTGCCCCGGAGCCCACAGCGGGCGGTGCGCTAACCCACAGCCCCCCGCCCCCTCCCAGCTGGTCTGCCTCCCCGGGAGGACGCAGCCTGGTGCAGAAGCTGTGGTGGGCGGTCATGGGGTGGTTGTGCACACAGTGGCTGCACCTCAGCGTGTATGGCGTGGACCTGCGGGCAGCTGCAGCCAAGGTGCGAGGCTCCTCTGCCTGAGACCCATGGGTCAACGGCGACTTGTCAAACCCTGGGACTGAAGCAGTCGACCGGGCTATATCGGATTTCACTTCGACTTCGTTGCACTCGCGCCTGGGAAGTCCATGGCCCTGTGTCCACCCCTGAGCTAGGCTGAGCCAAGGCTGCACTGGGTTGTATTGTCGCGTTGCTAGCCCAGCAATCCGTATATTTCCATGGTTGCCGAAAGTCGCCCCACTCAGGTTGATCATAGCATCTGCCCTGCCCTTGCTGTCTGCCGGCCCCCGCTCCCCCCCCCCCGGCTGCGGAACTGCGTTACTGCAGCACAGAGTTGCAATCCTTTTATAATGGCCCCCGGCCCCCGGCCCCTTGCACGTTGCAGAGACCGCTGCTGGTTGTCGTGAACCACATCAGCCAGCTGGACTACCCTGTGGTGACCATGGCGCTGAGGAGCCTGGGCGTGGACGAGGTGGTGTGCGTGGGGGAGCGGGTGAGTGTGTCAACACACAGGGCAGCTGTGCGCCCGTGGGTTGGTGTGCGTGGGGGAGCGGGTGAGTGTGTTAACACACAGTGCAGCTCTGCACCGGTGGGTTGGTGTGCGTGCGTGGGCCAGCGGGAAAAATGGAGCGGGCGTGGAGTATGATGGGTTTGATCCACACCGCAACTTGGTGTTAATGTGTTCTTGTGCGCGCAAGCCTGGGCGGGGGTGAGGTGGTGTGCGCAAGGGAGCGGACTGCACAGTGAACCTTTCCACCGTGTTCCACAGGACTTCCCCACCACCATGGAGTCTGCGCTGCTGGGTAACGTGCTGCCCGTGCTGCGGGCGGTGGGGCAGCCGGAGGCCGCCGCCTCGGGGGCAGCAGCAGGAGGTGCAGGGGCCGGGCAGCAGCAGCAGCTGCAGGGCCGTGGCCAGGACCAGGACCAGGCGCCCCCCCGGGTGGTGCGGGGTGAGGGTCTGACTGCGGCGATGGTGGACGAGGTGCGGGCCGCGGTGGAGCAGCAGCAGGAGCAGCAAACGGCAACCGGAACAGGTGCGAAGGCCTTGATATGAGCTAATTAGCAGCAAAAAGGGGGCGTCGCTTGTCGCACTGCTGGTAGCCTGGTTTTGCGTGCTGACAAAGAGCATCAGCTGACAGGGTGCCAACCCAGAGAGATGCAGGCAACCGGCCCCTGACCTGCGTCGATGTGCTGCCCCTGCGCCTTAGGGCCTGTCCCTGCTCAACACCGTGCCCTTGACCCGCCTCACTCGGTGTCCTCTCCGGATCCTGCACATGAGTGGTGGTGGTGGTAATCTCAGGGCCCTGACCGCATTTTCCCTGGAATCGTGCTGCCCACCTGTTGACCCAGGGGCGGCGCCTCCTCCCAGCCCCGCACCGTACATTAGTGCAGTTGCCAGCGTCCTACCTGCACGCTCTAGCATCACACTGCCCACTTGTAACGTATACCCATATTTCCAACCCGCGATGATGGCTGCCCACCTGTCATTTATGCCCGTTTTTCAACCTGCAGGTGGCGCCCCCTCCCGGCCCCGCACCCGCGCGGTGGTGCTGTTCCCAGAGCGCGGCGTGGGCGGGCGGGAGGGCGGGCTGCGGCCGTGGCGCCTGAGCCCAGCATACCTGGCGGCCAGGACCGGGTGGCACATTGTGCCCGGATACGTGCTGGGTGAGTGAGGGCCGGCCGGGTAGGTGCCGCGCAGAGGCGTACGACGGATGGTGTGTTTGACAATTGTGTGCTTCGTCGCTTCCCAGCAACCCGGCCCCAGCCGTGGCTGTGTACGCGCCTCCATTTTGTTGCCATGGCTCCGTCTGGGTTGTCCACCGCACAAGTCAGTTGAGGTCCTGACAAACCGTTAAAGCACCTTCGAAACACTGACCATGATGCACAACGCGTAGACAGAGCCCCTTAAGCGCCCAGATCGCTACTTGGTACAGCACATGCATTGCCAAGATGTCGACCACAGGTCATCATGCCCCCCATTGCCCCAGGCACACGTCGTCAAAGGCAACGACAGCGGCATCCTCATGCCCACCACACACGGCACCAACCAAGTCACATGTTATCATGCTTTATAAAAAGCAGTGCTTCAATGTGTCTCCCCCACCAGGCACGCAGCGCTGCCTGCCTCGCTACTTTTCCATCCCCAGCCGCGGCCGTGTGGCGGTGGAGTTCGGCCTACCGCTGCCGCCGCCGCCCAAGGAGGTGGGCTTGTGGGGCCCCGCGGGGCAGAGCACGCACGGGATTGCGTGCAGCCTACCCTCGATTTTTTCCGCCCAAGCACTGAGCTGAAGGCGCTTTGTAGCCGCGCGCAATCCCATACCGCCACTCGAGCATGGTGTTGGCACTTGCAAGTGTAGATGTTGCCGGGGGGCGGAAGGCTCCGGCTGAAGGCAACTGGAGATGCGGCGACACGCGGCACTGCCTACCGTACCGCAAGCCACATGCGTTTTGGTGCTGGCGCCGCATACTGTCAAACTGTCCCTATGCCCCTTCACAACCTCCCGCAGTAATCCTCAACCCACATCATGCGTTCCCCACACTGCCACACAGGCCGGCGCCTCCGACTCCGAGTCGCACCTGCCCCCGTCCTCCCGCTCCGCCCTGGCATGGCACGACCGCTGTGTCCGCGAGGCCATGGCCCTGCTGCGGGCCTCCCTGCGCGCCCGTTGCAACAGCCACTGGCGGGCGCCGCGGCCCCGAAACCGCCGACCGACCCCCGGGTCGGGCCTGGCGGGCCACGTGTCATACACCGCGTGGAGGGCGTGCGGCGTGCTGAGCGTGATGCTGTGGGCGGTGGTCATGGTGCCGCTGCGGCTTGTGGACACGGTGCGGGTGGCGGGGGTGTGGCTGATGCATCTGGCAAAAAGCGCTGTTGGGAGGTGAGGGATGAACAGGGCCCAGGCTCTGGGATGAGGGGTGTGGTGGGGAATAAAGGTGCGGAGTTAGGGACGGCTGAGGGCTAGCTGTGCTGAAGCAGATCGGCGCGTGACGCTGGGAGTGAACCTATGTCGGCGAGACAGCCAGCCTAGACGGGGATTGGTTGTCTGAAAATTGGTGTGAATGCAGGACTGAAGGGGGCGCAGAGGGGTGCGGTGGCACACTGGTGTTGGGGGTTAGCGAATGTGCGGCGGTGTTGCTATTGTGCACATGGTAAGCGACGGGTTGGCGTCGTTGCTAGATTGTACATGGTGAGGGGTGCAGGGAGCAGAATTGCTGGGACGCAGGTTGAGAGCAGGACGTGTCATGTGACCCTTTTGACAGGGGGTTGGGGTTTTGGAAGCGGACGAGAAGAAGTGCGTGTACATACGGTATGTACCGGTGCTGTACAATACGCGGGCGGGCCTTGTGGCGGGTGGCATGACTGCATGCATTACACCGGGCTTGGTCTGGGTCTCTGGGTAACACAGCGGACGGGGCGGACAGGGCCCGGCGCGTGTGCGGTCGGGGACTGGTGGTATGTGGAGTGTTGCACATTAGGCATGCATTGATGTTGCCGCATTGTTTGTGTTGTCCGGTGGGCGTGGCAGGTGGCTGTCGTACAGACTGCCGCTCCTGCTCGTACTCGTGCGTGCGTTACGTTACGTGCTTGACACGTGTGTCTAAGCAGGCGGCTGTTACGACATGGGCAGAAGCGAGTATGCTTTTGACTGACCGCGTGCTGCCGGGGAAAAAAAGTAAGGGAGGCATGAGGTCCACTTTGGTGGTGCCAGGTGATCCGTCTCCTCGAGACGTACCCTAGGGTACACGACGTGCGAGAGCGGCGCGGCTACATGTTGGGGCTGAGTCACGCGACCCGTTTGAGTTGCTAGCCCTTACAGAGCTCAATGCTCCTGATTGTACACTGAACATGATGGGGAATTCATTTGACCGAAGCCTCGCAAGGTCGCGTCACAAACGTGCAGCACGTCGTCAGGGCACGGGAGCTCCCTTGATGGGGGCAGCCAGGCAACGGCCTGCAGGGCGCACGGCTACCAAAGCTTGCACCAATTTGCGCGACCCTTGTGCACCGTCAAGAAACACACAAACTGTAACACAAGAATGTAGCACAGAATATAACTGCGCGGGCAAAAAGGCTGTAAGGGCAAAGCTGATAGCAGCCATGACCCCTTTGGACATATATTGCCTGCCGGCCCCTAATAGCAGCCGTGCTGTCGCCAACTAACATTGTGCTTGTACGGTGCAGCCGACAGCAGTCACGTAGAGCATTATTGATCTAGTGCAAAAGGCACGAGCACACATAACTACACCTGGATGCACAGTGTCGCAGCGCATGGCGGGTGTGAGCGTGCAAACCAAAGCACGTGGCAGTGGCAGCAAGGGCAGTTGGCCCCACAATTTATTGGTTCTGTGGTACCAAAGCAAATACCGTGTGTGTCTTGGCACACCCGTAGACTTTTATTGACATTGACAACGGCGTGCATGCGCCAGGAATTGTGAACAACAACCACTGCAGGACGGAAGGCACCGTACAGCAAGAAGGTGCTCAGCAGTACCCTCCAAGGCATCAACTCAAGCAACGAGCATACGGTACTGCACAAGTGTAGCAGCATGCATCACCAACACATACCAACAGACTACCGGTACTACCAGTAACGGCGTGCTCACGCATTGGGCAACTCTCATTTAGCGAAACCAGGGGAGCTCATCCGGCGAGCTCCCCAGGTAAAACCACTACACGTTCATTCTGCGCCGCGCTTCTACATCCCCAGCGTCTTTCATTCCACCGGCTGCAACACCGGTAAGGCTACGCCAGCGTTCAAGCAAGGAGCGTGTAGCGTACAAGCAAGCAACAAGAGTACCAACACGAGCAGAACCAGCGTAAGCAGCTGGAACATGCAACTGCAATAATTTGCATGGCCAAACCCTACCAAGGGGCGTTGCCACGTAGCGCGTACACACGCACGTCGCACCCCGCATATCGCAATGAATGCACACACGCGCATGGCTTCAGGCGCCAGCAAACCCCAAAGCGTGCGGTCGTGCCCAATATAGGGGCGAACACATGGAATTGCAGAAAATGCCGGATTAACCCACGTACGG
>VFQN01004187.1_pt1 | contig 19392 bp, 22 predicted proteins | sample 3512371 | NCBI WGS metagenome assembly VFQN01 (sample SAMN10412370, study PRJNA504923) | tailings metagenome | isolation source: Replicate 2 from Balatoc abandoned mine | place: Philippines: Itogon, Benguet | collected 2017-08-28 | reverse complement strand
CCGCCGACTGCGCGCCCACCGTGCCCAGCGCCAGGGCGACCCACACGGTCAATTGCTTCAGTTGCATCCTTGTCTCCTCGAGGGTTGAGAGATCTGGGGGGCGGACTCCTGCCTGCTCCTCCGGCCCCTGCTAGGGCAATCCGCGTGCCAGTGGCCAAATGGCGCTCACGCCGATCGAAAACGGGCTCCGGCGGCGCTATTCCCCACGACTCCTAAGGGTTTCCCCGCGCGCTGTCACAGCGCGGAGCAGTCTTCCCGCGCCGCGCCGTGACAGGCACACTCCGCGCGCCACGACCACCGAGGAGCCCCCATGGCCACGATGCGCGACCGCCCCTGCGTGCAGTTCAACTTCCTCGTCGATCTCGGCGACGGCAACACCGACGGGCCGGACGCTGGCTTCGCCGAGGTCAGCGGACTGTCGATGCAGATCGACGTCATCGAGTACCGCAACGGCAACTCGCGCGAGAACCACGTGATGAAGATCCCGGGCCTGGCCCAGGTCGGCAACGTCACGCTCAAGCGCGGCGTGATCGGCTCGCTGACGCTGTGGCGCTGGATCGACCAGGTCCGCAACGGCGACGCGGGGGCGCTGCGCAACGTCACCATCCACCTGCAGAACGAGGACCGCAGCGCCATCGTGCAGACCTGGCGACTGCTGCGCGCGCGCATCGTCAAGCACACCAGCGGCCCGTTCAACGCCAAGGGCAACGACGTGGCGGTGGAGGAGATCGTGATCGCCTTCGAGCGTCTGGAGCTGGAGTGAGCGGGCACGACGAAGCGGACCGAGCGCCGGGCCGCTCACAAGCCGGGCCGCATCCCCTCGGGGGATCGGCCGACGCTCGCGTCGGACGAGGGGCAGACAGGACTCCGGTGCCGGGCAGCCGCTTCCGCGTCGAGCTGGTCGACGGCAATGGCCGCGCGATCGAGGTGGGCTGCTGCGAGGTGGTGTTCCCGCCGCTGGCGGCCCATGCCGAGGCGCAGGCCGCGGTGGCCGAGGAGCACCTGGTGCTGCGCCGCGCCACCGGTGGCGACGATCTGCTGCACGCCTGGTGGAGCAAGGCCTGCCGCGGCCGCGCGCCGCAGCGGCGCAGCGTGCGCGTGACGCTGCTCGCGCCGGACCACGAGCGCATGGTGATGTGCTGGCGCTTCCGCAACGCGCGGCCGGCCACGCTGCATTACTCGCCGCTGAACGCCAACGAGAACGCGCTGGTGTTGGAGTCGCTCGCCGTCGCCTTCGACGGCGTGGACATCGAATGACGATCGCTCAGGGCTTCGAGCCCTTGAGCACCGCCTGCTCGTAGCGCGGGTAGAGATGCGCCACGTTGCGCGTGTACTCGGTGCCGAAGGCCGCCCAGCCGCGGAACTCGGCCGGTACCTCGGCGCGCAGCACCTCGTTCATCTCGGCGCCCTGTTCCGCCAGCTGGCGGAAGCTGCGGTCGAGCCACTGCAGGTAGCGCTGGGTCTGCCCCACCGCGGAGGCGTCGCTGCGCACCGGGCCGTGGCTGGGCACCAGCGTCTTCACCGGCAGCGCGGCGAAGGCCTGCAGGCTCTGCAGCCAGGGCGCGATCTGCGCATGCGGCGTGGTCGGGATGCGCTGCGCGAACACCAGGCCGCCGGCGAAGACCACGCCGCTGGCCTTGTCCACCAGCACCACGTCGCTGTCGGTGTGGCCGCGGTACTCGCGCAGTTCCATCTCGCGCTCGCCGATGCGCAGCGGGCCCAGCGCCAGCGTGCCGGTCGGCAGCATCGCCTCGGTGCCGCGCATCCAGTCGCCGCACAGGCGGTAGAGGTTGTCCTCGTAGGCCTTGGCTTCGCGGGCCATGCCGGCGCGCGTGGCGTCGGTGGCCAGCCGCGGCACGTCGGCGAAGGCCTGGTTGCCGAGGAAGTAGTCGGGGTGCAGGTTGAGGTGGATCACCTGCACGATCGGCTCGGGCGTCGTCCGGCCGATCAGCGCGCGCAGCTGCTCGCCGTAGCGCTTCGACGGCCCGGTGTTGATCACCACCACGCCCTTGCCGGTGGCGATGAAGCCGGTGTTGATGATGTTGCAGCCGTTGGCGATGCTGAAGTCGGCGTTGGCGCCCTCCACCACCCACACGCCGGGGGCCAGCGCGCGGGCGGCCAGGCCGTAGTCGAGCTTGGCGACATCGACCTTCGGCGTGCCCTGCGCGACGGGCACGGCGAAGGCAGCCAGCAACAGCAACGCAAGCAACGCCTTCATTCGATGCGCGAATCGATGCGGTTGCCGTTGTTGTCGGTGCCCACCAGCCGCAGACCGCCGGCCACGCGGCCGGGGAAGTCGAAGCTGAACACCGGGTTCTCGCTCACCGGCTCGTAGGTGGCCAGGCGCAGCAGCTCGCGGCCCTGCGCGTCGCGCACCGCGAGCTTGTTGACGTAGAAGGCGGGGATGCCGCCGACCAGGCCGGTGTCCATCGGGTGCATCACCATCACGCGCAGCCGCGAGGCCGCCTCGCCGCCCACCGGGCTGCTGGCGAACAGCTTGCCGCGCGCCTGGCCGAGCGTCTGCGCCCAGCTGCCGTCCTTGCGCGTGGCGCCCGAGACCGTGCAGCCGCCGCCGGACGAGTCGACCAGCGTGCCGCCGACGTGCCACACGCCGTCCTTCGTCTTCGCCGCCGCCCGCACCGGGCTGGCCTGCTCCAGCTTGAAGCGGAAGCCCACGCTGGCCAGCGCGGCCACGGGCTGGAACTCCAGCACCTTGCGGATCGGGTTGCGGTCGACAAAGACGACCAGCGTCTCGATGCCAGGCAGGCCGGTGGCCGACACGCTGATCGGCACGTTCATCGGGTCTTCTGCAAAGGCCGGGCCGCGCACCACCACGCGCTCGTCGAACACCACCTTCGCGTTGCCGAAGAACTCGCGCTTCAGGTCCGGCCATTGCAGCGAGCCGAAGGGGTCGCCGCCGGTGGCGTCGGCGCGCGCGCCGCCCGCGGCGGCGAGCGCAGCGATGACGGACAGGGCGAGCACGGCATGACGGCGTGACGGCATGCGCCGGATCGTGGCGCCGCACCACGGCCGGCTCCAGCCCGGGTCAACCCGGAGGCGCTGCGCCACGATGGATCAATCCACCCCGGCCCCCGGGGCCTCTCGGCCGTACCGATACTGCGATACCGATGCCCGCCACCATCCTCCGATGACGACCTCCGCGTTGCGCCCCGCCACCCTCATCGCCCTCGCCGCCGGCGCCCTGGCCCTGCTGGCCGGTTGCTCGGTCGGCCCGACCTCCGGCAGCGTCACGCAGGCGCAGGTGATCTCGCTGCCGGCCCTGCGCAGCAGCCTGGGCGGCGGGTCTCGCGACCTGCACGGGGCCGTGCGCGCCGGCGTGCAGCGCGACGACGTGGCCGCCGGCCGCCTGGTGCGCGGCGACTGCGTGGAGCCCGATCCCGAGGCCTACGGCGGGCGTGTCGCGTTCACGGTGACCACGCTGCTGCCGGCCGGCACGCCGTGGCCGGTGAATTCGCTGGTCGACGTGGTCACCCCGGCGGGCGTCACCCCCGACGCCGTCGGCGCGCGGCCCACGCGCCAGCACGGCCAGTTCGTCAACTTCGCGCCGGAGGTGGCGGGCAGCGAGCCGCCGCGCTGCCATCCGCCCGGCGCCGCGCCAGGGGCCATGCGCCTCGCGATCGCGGTTCGCTACCAGACCTGGCAATTCGACTTCGCGCAGGCCGAGGTGCGCCGGCACGATCAGTTCAGCGATGCCGATTTCGCCTCGCGGTCGGTGGTGGAACTGGGCTGTCGCGTCGAGGCCATGGGCGACCGGGACTTCATGCAGCAGCGCTGGTTTGCGCGCCTGCCGCCCGGCATGGCGCTGGCCGCGGGCGACACGGTGCGGCTGCGCGCCGGTGCGGCGGAAGGCTCGAAGGACGTGGCGCCGCTGGCCGAGATCATCGGCCCGGCACCGCGGCCTGCCGGGCTCGGCACGACGACGCGCGTGCCCTGCGGCTGAGCGGCGCTCGGAGCGGGCCGCCCTAGCGGTCCGGCCGAAACGCCGCGTCACGCGGAAAGCGCCGGAACAGCACCTCGTCCTCGATCTGCACGTGCGCGCGCAACTCGTCGATGAAGTGCTGCAGCGGCCGCCGCAGCGACGCGGGCACGCACTGCTCCATCAGCTCGATCAGCGTCGCCAGGGCCAGTTCGTGCGCCCGGTGCTCGGCCTCGAGGTCGTCGAGCAGCAGGCCGAGCAGCGAATGGCCGCCCTGCTCCATCATGGGAAAGAGCCGGGCCTCTTCCTTGAACATGTGGTGCTCGAGCGCCGCGCCCATCGAAGCCAGGTGTTCGGCCAGCGCCGGCGCGGCCTCGCGGGCCTGCGCCACGAGCACGGGAAGGTCGCGCCGGTGGCCCTCGTGGAAGCGCTCGAGGATGTGGGCGATCAGCGTCGCCGTGTCGCGCGGGTCGGGGTCGGACATCGAGCGGATGCTAGGCCGGCAGGCCGGCCGTCCGCGTGATCCCCGTCAAGCGCCCCGGGCGCCTGGCATGCGCCTGAACGTGAACCTCGGCGGAGACGCCAGCGCGCCGGACACCGCACAGAACATCTCGGTCCGGCGCATCAGCGCGTCGAGCTGCTCGTCGGAGGCGTCGCCATCGATCTGGAACTCCAGCCGGATGTTCTGGAAGCCGACCGGGACGTCCTTCGACAAGCCCATCATGCCGCGGAAGTCGAGGTCGCCCTCGACTTTGACCGAGGCCGCCCGAAGGGAGACGCCCAGGCTGGCGGCGACCGCCCGCAGCGTCACGCCGGCGCAGGCGGCCAAGGCCTCGAGCAGCATGTCGCCGGGACAGGCCTCGCGCCCGCTGCCGCCAATCCCAGGGTGCATCCCTGCCAGCGTGCGCGCGTGGCCGGTTTCCAGCCGGCAGGTGATGTCCTCCAGCGTGCTGCCCTGAGCAACCAGCGTCACACGCGCTGCCGCCGGCGTCTCCTGGTAGCGCTGCCTCAGCCGCGCCTGGGTCGAGCGAAGGGTTTCCATGCTCATGCCCCTTCCCCTTGCCATGCGCCGTCGCCGCAGAAGGCCTGGCGGCCGTTGGCGCCGTTCGGAATGAACAGCGATTCGGGGACATCACGTTCGACGAGATAGCGCGGCATCATGCTCTCCGTGTTGACAATGGGACAATCTCTGCGCAGACAGACGGGACTGTGCGCCGCGTGCGCCTGGGGTGTCTTTCGCAGTTTCTGAAGAATTCCTGTCGTTTCTGAAGCGTCGTCCGCAGGAGCCCTCGTGTCAGAGTCCTTTCGATTTGGCCGCTTCGAGCTCCGCCCCTCCGAACGTGTCCTGCTCGCTGACGGATCGCCCGCCCTGCTCGGCTCGCGTGCGTTCGACCTGCTGCTGTGCCTGGTGACGCACCGTGACCGCGTGCTGTCCAAGGCCGAAGTCCTGGATCATGTCTGGCCGGGCCGGGTGGTCGAGGAGAACAACCTGTCGGTGCATGTCTCGGCGCTGCGCAAGGTGCTCGGCGCGGGCGCCATCGCGACGGTATCCGGCCAGGGTTACCGTTTCACGCTGACCGTTCAGCCCGGCGCGAGCGCCGAAGCGGCCGCGGCGGCCGCTCCGGCGTCGCCGCGCCCCACCATCGCCGTGCTGCCCTTGAACGTGCTGTCGGACGACCGGCGCATCGCCTACTTCGCCCAGGGGCTGGTCGAAGACGTCATCGCGCTGCTGGCCCGCGTGCCGGGCTTCTTCCTGATCTCGCACGCCTCGTCGTCGCTGTTCCGCAACCCGCAGCTGCCCTTGCAGGACGTGGCGCGCGAGCTCGGCGTGCGCTTCCTCGTGCAGGGCAGCGTGCGTCCGCGGGCCGATGCGTTGCGTGTGTCGCTGCAGCTCGTCGAGGCGGCCTCGGCCCGCATCCTCTGGAGCGGCCAGTTCGACAGCCGGGCCGACGAGGCCGTCGACGCGCAGGAGGAGATCGCGCGCGGCATCATCAGCGAGCTGGAGCCCGAACTCACGCGCGCCGAGATCGCGCACATCCGCCGCCAACGGCCGGATAACCTCGACGCCTGGGCGCATTACCACGCCGCGGTCGGCACGCTGGCCGCCAAGGGCTGGGTCGCCGAGGGCATTGCGGCGGCACGCGCGGAGCTGCGGCGAAGCATCGCGCGCGACCCGGACCTCGGCCTGGGCCATGCCCAGTACGGGCTGCTGACCATCCTCGAGGCCAACATCGGCATGGTGGCGGACACGCCGGCGCTGCGCGCCGACGTGCTGGCCTCGGCCGATGCGGCGATCGCACTGGACAGCGGCAGCTCCGAGGTACTCGGCTACGCGGGCTGCGCGCTGTGCGATCTGGGCCACTTCCCTCGCGGCATCGAGATCCTCGAGCGCGCGCTCGAACTCAATCCGAGCAACGCCCAGGCGCATGTCGCGCTGGGCGCGGCCCTGGCGCTGGACGGCAAGCTCGACGCAGGCATCCAGCGGCTGCGCTACGGCATGAAGATCAGCCCGCGCGACCGCCGGCTCGGCTTCTGGGGCTGGCTGCTCGGTTGCTTCCTGCTGCGTCTTGACCGCATCGACGATGCCCTGGCCGAAGCGAGAACGGCCTGCCGATCCGATCCGCGTTTCCATCTCGCCCATGTGTTGCAGGCGGGCTGCCTCGACCGGCTGGGCGCGATCGACGAGGCGGTCGAGGCCTTGCGCGAGGCCCGCCGTTGCCGACCTGGGCTCTCGGTCGACGAAGTGATCAAGACCCACGGTCGGCGCATCGGCGCGAGGCTCGCGCTGCTGTGGGACCGGACCGGCTAATCACGGCCGCGCGCAGACCCCCGACGCCTCCGGCAGCGCCGAGCCCTCCTTCTTCTGCACCAGCGCCACGCCGTTCTTCACCGCGACGATCTCGGCGACGATGGACACGGCGATCTCGGCCGGCGTCTTGCTGCCCAGGTCGAGCCCGATCGGCCCGTGCAGCCGGTCGATCTCGGCCGGCGTCAGGTCGAACAGCGCGAGGCGCTCCTTGCGCTTGGCGGTGTTGCCGCGCGAGCCCAGTGCGCCGACGTAGAAGGCCGGCGACTTCAGCGCCTCCAGCAGCACCATGTCGTCGAGCTTGGGGTCGTGCGTGACCGCGATCACCGCGCTGTGCGGGTCGAGGTGAAGCTCAGTCACCAGGTCGTCGGGCATGGCCTTGCTGAAGGTGGTGCCGGGGATGTCCCAGGTGAGGTGGTATTCCTCGCGCGGATCGCAGCAGATCACCTCGAAGTCCAGCGCCAGCGCCATCTGCGCGACCACGCGCGAGAGCTGGCCCGCGCCGATGATCAGCAGCCGCCAGCGCGGGCCGAACAGCGCGCGCAGCATGCGGCCGTCGAACTCGAACAGCTCGCCGCGCGCGGCGGGCTCGATGCTCACCGCGCCGGTTTCCAGATCGAGCCGGCGCGCCACCAGCTCGTGACGCGCGGTGCGAGAGAGGATGTCGTCGATCCAGGCCGTGTCGGTCAGCGGCTCCTGCACCAGGCGCAGGTTGCCGCCGCAGGGCAGGCCGAAGCGCGCCGCCTCTTCCTTGGTGACGCCGTAGGTGATCAGCGACGGCTTGCCGACGCGCTCGCCCTGGCGCACGCGGTCGATCAGATCGTCTTCCACGCAGCCGCCGGACACCGAGCCGACCACCAGGCCGTCGTCGCGCATCGCCAGCAGCGCACCCGGCGGGCGCGGTGCCGAGCCCCAGGTCTCGATCACCGTCACCAACCACACCGCGCGGCCCTGGGCGCGCCAGTCGCGCGCCTGCTGCAGCACCTGGAGATCGAGGCTGTCCATCGTGGAGCTCCTGTCTATCGCGTGAGGAAGTAGATCGCCGCGACGATCACCACGGCGGCGACGATCCAGACCACCGTCTTGCTGCCGCCCGCGGCCGGTGCCGGTGCGGCCTCGGCCACCGCGCCCTCGGCCGGCGGCGGCGCCACCTTGGCCTCGAAGGCGGCGAAGAAGTCTTCGGCGATCTTGCCGGCGGCGGCGTCGATCAGCCGCGAGCCCACCTGGGCCATCTTGCCGCCCACCTGCGCGCGGGCCACGTAGCTGAGCCTGGTGCCGCCGGCCTCGCTGGCGAGCTGCACGTCGGCCGATCCCTTCCCGAACCCGGCCACGCCGCCCTGGCCGTCGAAGTTGATCGTGTAGCTGTTCGGCGGCTTCACGTCGGTCATCTTCAGGTTGCCCTTGAACTTGGCCGCCACCGGGCCGACGCGCACCGCCACCAGGGCCTGGAAGGCATCGTCGCCGGTGCGCTCCAGCGATTCGCAGCCGGCGATGCAGGCCTTGAGGACCTCGGGGTCGTTGAGGCCGGCCCAGACGGTGTCGATCGGGGCCGGAAGAAGTCGTTCGCCTTTGAGTTCCATGGATTCAGTGAAGCAGATGGGAGGGGTTCAGCGCCGGACGCTGCAGGGCCTGGGCCAGGTCGGCCAGGCTCGCGAGGTTGTGCACCGGCAGGAATCGGTCGACGTGCGCCAGCAAGGCGCGGATGCCTTCCGCGCGGGGCTGGAAGCCCTCGAAGCGCAGCAGCGGGTTGAGCCACACGACCTCGTGGGCCATGCGGTGCAATTGTGCGGCGGATCGCGACAACGCGCCGGACTCGTCGCGCTCCAGGCCGTCGGTGACCAGCAGCACCGCCGCGTTGCCGCCGAGCGCGCGGCGCGCCCAGCGGCGGTTGAACTCGTCGAGGCTGGTGGCGATGCGCGTGCCGCCCTTCCAGTCGTGCACGAGCTCGTCGGCCATCTTCAGCGCGACGTCGGGGTCGCGGTGGCGCAGGCAGCGGGTGATGTTGGTCAGCCGCGTGCCGAAGACGAAGGCATGCACCTTCAGGTGCCGGCGTGCAAGGCCGTGCACGTAGTGCAGGAACACGCGCGAGTAGCGGTCCATCGATCCGGAGATGTCCAGCAGCACCACCAGCGGCGGCCGTTCGGTGCGCGCGTGGGTGAACGCCGGCGTCAGCGTGTGCGGCTGCCGCGCCATGCCCTGCAGCGTGCGGCGCAGGTCCAGCGTGCCGCGCGGCGCGGCCTCGTGGCGGCGGCGGCGCACCGGCTGCACCGGCAGCGGCGCGCGCTCGGCGAGCCGGCGGGCCAGTTCGTATTCGGCCGTGGTCATGGTCTCGAAGTCGGCCTGCGCCAGCCGCTCGCGCTCGGAGAAGCTGAACTCGGTCTCGAACTGGATCTCGTCGGTCTTGGCCTCGTTCTCGGGCCGCGGCTCGCGCTTGGGCGCCGGCGGCGCCAGCGCCTCGGCCAGGCGGTTGGCGCGCGGTGGCTGGTGCTTCTCGCCGCGGCCCTGCACCTTGGGCAGCAGCAGATACATCATCTGCTCGAGCAGCTTGGGGTCGCGGAAGAAGGCGTCGAAGGCGGCGTCGAAGATCGTCTGCTGCTCGTGGCGTTCGAGCATCACGGCGCTGAGTGCCGCGCGCACGTCTTCCCGGCGATCGAGCCCAACGGCTTCGACCGCGGCGATCGCGGCGAGCACGCGGTCCGGGCCGACGGCCATGCCGGTGTCGCGCAGGATGCGCGAGAAGTGGACGATGTTGTCGGCGAGCATGCGATGGACTGCCGTCAGTGGTGCGCCAGGGCGGCGGAGGGGCCTGCGCCCGCAGACACCCCCGCCGCCCTGCACTCTCGCTCGCTGTATGCGGCGACGCATGCCGCCGTGGTGGGGGGCGGGTGGCCGGGGCGTGCCTGCGCAGGCCCCATTCGCGGTACCCAAGGCGTGGGCAGGCCGGCGGCGGTGTTGACGTGGTGAGGGCGGCCCGGCTCGGTGGTCGCCCGCGAGAGCGGGCCGGAGCAGGCATGCCCCGGCCGCCCGCCTCGCTCGATGACTGCACGACCCAAGACCATCACCTCAATCCAGCACAGCCCGAGCCTTCAGCTCGTCGAGGATCTTCTGTGTGTCGCCACCGCCCATGCGCGCGATGTCGTCCTGGTACTTGAGCAGCACGCCGAGCGTGTCGTGCACCGTGGCCGGGTCGAGCCGCATCGCGTTGAGCGCCACCAGCGCATTGGTCCAGTCGATGGTCTCGGCCACGCCGGGCGCCTTGAAGAGATCGAGCCCGCGCATGCGCTGCACGAACTCCACCACCTGGCGGTAGAGGCGCTCGGAGGCGCCCGGCGCCTTGCGCCGCACGATGTCGAGCTCGCGCTCGACGTCCGGAAACTCCACCCAGTGGTACAGGCAACGGCGCTTGAGCGCGTCGTGGATCTCGCGCGTGCGGTTGCTGGTGATGATCGTGATCGGCGGCGCGCTCGCCTTGATCGGGCCGAGTTCGGGAATGGTGATCTGGTTCTCCGCCAGCACCTCGAGCAGGAAGGCGTCGAAGGGCTCGTCGGCGCGGTCGAGCTCGTCGATCAGCAGCACCGGCGAGCGCTCCTGCGTCAAGGCCTGCAGCAGCGGCCGCTCGATCAGCATCGCACGCGTGTACAGGCTGTGCGCGAGCCGGTCGCGGTCAGCCGCGTCGTGGATCGCGTGCGCCGCCTCGGCCAGGCGGATCTCCACCATCTGCCGTGCCACGTTCCACTCGTAGGCGGTCTGCGCCACGTCCAGGCCTTCGTAGCACTGCACGCGCAGCAGCGCGGTCGAGAGCGCCACGGCCAGCGTCTTGGCCAGCTCGGTCTTGCCCACGCCCGGCTCGCCTTCCAGGAACAGCGGCCGGCGCAGCTTCAGCGCGAGGAACAGCGCGGTGGCCAGTCGGCGGTCGCAGACGTAATTTTCGGCGGCCAGCAGGTCGATCACCGCGTCGACGGTGGTGGGCAGCTTCAACGCGGTGGCATCGTTCATCACGGGTTCAGGGCAGGGTCTTCACTTCGAGCGCGACCAGCTGGCGCACCCAGCGGCCGGGGCGGTTCTCGCCGGTGGCGATCAGCTGCAGCGGGCCGACGCGCGCCGGCAGCGGCGTGCCGTCGGCATTCTTCCAGTTCAGCATCAGCGGTGCATGGCCGAAGTGCGGGTCGACCTCGGCCAGGCCGAACACCGCCCGGTAGCCGTCGGCCGAGCGGGCGACCAGCGCATGGCCGACCACGTTGCCGGCACCCAGGCGCTGCGACAGGTCGAGCCCGCAAGCCTTGAGCAGCGCCGTCACCGACACGCCGGGCACGGTGAACGGCGCGCCGTCGCGCAGCCGCGCGCTGGCCTGCTCGGCCGGCAGCGCCTCGAGTGCGGTGCGGCTGAAGGTCTGCGTGCGCCCGTCGGCGAGCGTCACCGTCAGCAGCACCTCGTCGGGTAACTGTGCGCGCGCCGCCGGTGCGGCGAGCACCAGCAGCAGCGCACCCAGCAGCCAGGGCCGGCGTCGCCACATGGCGAGTGACCCCGGCGTCGGGCTCAGCGCGCCAGCGCCGCGGCCACGGCCCGCGAAGCCATCACGCTGATCATCGCGGCGCGGTAGGCAGCCGAGCCGTGCAGGTCGCTGTTCAGGCCGTCGGCGCTCACCTTCACCGCCTTGGCGGCTTCGGGCGTGAAGCTCTTCGTCAGCGCGTCCTCGATCGGCCTGCAGCGGAATACGCTGCCGGCCGCACCGGTGACGGCCACGCGCACGCCGCCGGCCGTCTGCGCGACGAAGACGCCGACGAGTGCGAAGCGCGAGGCCGGTTGCTTGTACTTCACGTAGGCCGCCCGCCGCGGCGTCGGGAAGCTGACCGAGACGATCAGTTCGCCCGGCTTCAGCGCCGTCTCGTACAGGCCGGTGAAGAAGTCGTCGGCGGCGATGCTGCGCTGATTGGTCTTGATGGTGGCGCCGAGGCCGACCACGCCGGCCGGATAGCAGGCCGCCGGGTCGGCGTTGGCGATCGAGCCGCCGATGGTGCCCATGTTGCGCACCATCGGGTCACCAATGCCGCCGGCCAGCTCGGCCAGCGCCGGGATGGCCTTGCGCACGTCGGCCGAGGCCGCCACGGCAGCGTGCTTGGTCATCGCGCCGACCACGACATTGCTGCCTTCCATGCAGACGCCCTTGAGCTCGGCCACGCCGCCGAGATCGACGAGGCGCTCGCTGGAAGACAGGCGCAGCTTCATCGCCTGCACCAGGCTCTGGCCGCCGGCGAGGTAGCGCGCATCGCCGGTGAGGGCCGCGGCCGCGGCGGACGCGCTGGTGGGACGCTGGTAGTCGAAGGTGTACATGTGTCGAGTCTCCTCAGGCGATTCCGTGGGCGGCGCGCCAGACGCGCTCCGGCGTGGCCGGCATGGCCACGTCCTTGACGCCCAGCGCATCGGTCAGCGCGTTGATGAAGGCCGGCGGCGAGCCGATCGCGCCGGCCTCTCCGCAGCCCTTCACGCCCAACGGGTTGTGCGTGCAGGGCGTGACGGTGTGGTCGACCACGAAGTTCGGCAGGTCGTCGGCGCGCGGCATCGTGTAGTCCATGTAGGTGCCGGTCAGCAGCTGGCCGGACTCGGCATCGTACACACAGCCCTCGAGCATCGCCTGGCCCAGGCCTTGGGCGAGGCCGCCGTGCACCTGGCCCTCGACAATCAACGGGTTGACGATGTTGCCGAAGTCGTCGACCGCGGTGAAGCGGTCCACGCGCACCTTGCCCGTCTCGGGATCCACCTCCACCTCGCACACGTAGGTGCCCGAGGGGTAGGTGAAGTTGGTCGGGTCGTAGAAGGCGTTCTCGTTGAGGCCCGGCTCCAGCTTGTCGAGCGGGTAGTTGTGCGGCACGTAAGCGGTGAGTGCGACCTGCCCGAACGGCACCTTCTTGTCGGTGCCCTTGACCTTGAACTCGCCGTTGTCGAACTCGATGTCGGTGTCCGAGGCCTCGAGCAGGTGCGCGGCGATCTTCTTGCCCTTGGCGACGATCTTGTCCACCGCCTTCATGATCGCCGTGCCGCCCACCGACAGCGATCGGCTGCCGTAGGTGCCCATGCCGAAGGGGATGCGGCCGGTGTCGCCGTGCACGATCTCCACGCTCTCCACCGGGATGCCGAGCCGGCCCGCCACCACCTGCGCGAACGTGGTCTCGTGGCCCTGGCCGTGGCTGTGCGAACCGGTGAACACCGTCACCGTGCCGGTCGGGTGCACGCGCACCTCGCCGGCCTCGAACAGGCCGGCGCGGGCGCCGAGCGCGCCGGCGATGTTCGACGGCGCCAGGCCGCAGGCCTCGATGTAGCAGCTGTAGCCCAGGCCGCGCTGGAGTCCCTTGGCCGCCGAGGCCGCCTTGCGGGCCGCGAAGCCGGCCACGTCGGCCAGCTTGATCGCCTTGTCGAGGTGGGCCGCGTAGTCGCCGATGTCGTAGGTCAGGCCCACCGGTGTGGCGTAGGGGAACTCGGTGATGAAGTTCTGCCGGCGCAGGTCGGCCGGGTCGCGCTTCAGGTCGCGCGCGGCCTGCTCGACGACGCGCTCGACCACGTAGGTCGCTTCCGGCCGCCCGGCGCCGCGGTAGGCGTCGACCGGCGCGGTGGTGGTGAACACCGCCTTGACGTTGCAGTAGATCGCCGGCGTCTTGTACTGGCCGGCGAGCAGCGTGGCGTACAGGATGGTCGGCACGCTCGACGCGAAGGTCGAGAGGTAGGCGCCCATGTTGGCGATGGTGTCCACGCGCATGGCGAGGAAGTTGCCCTGGGCGTCCATCGCCAGCTCGACCTTGGTGTGGTGGTCGCGGCCGTGGGCGTCGGTCAGGAAGCTCTCGCTGCGCTCGGCGGTCCACTTGATCGGCCGGTTGACGCGCTTGCTCGCCCACACCAGCGCGGTCTCCTCGGCGTAGAGGAAGATCTTCGAGCCGAAGCCGCCGCCGACGTCGGGCGCGATCACCCGCACCTTCGATTCCGGCAGGCCGAGCACGAAGGCGCTCATCAAGAGCCGCTCGACGTGCGGGTTCTGGTTGGCCACGTACAGCGTGTAGCTGTCGTCGTGCTTGGTGTACTGCGCGTTGGCGGCGCGCGGCTCCATCGCGTTGGGGATCAGCCGGTTGTTGGCGAACTCCAGCGTGCTGACGTGTGCGGCCTGCTTGAAGGCGGCGTCCACCGCATCCTTGTTGCCGTGGCCCCAGTCGTAGCAGACATTGTTCGGCACGTCGTCGTGCACCGCCGTGCCGGCCCGATCGGCGGCGGTGATGTCGACCACCGCCGGCAGCACGTCGTAGTCGACCTCGATCAGCTCGGCGGCGTCCTTGGCCTGCAGCAGCGTCTCGGCCACCACCAGCGCCACCTGGTCGCCCACGTGGCGCACCTTGCCCTGCGCCAGCACCGGGTGCGGCGGCTCCTTCATCGGCGAGCCGTCCTTGCTGTGGATCAGCCAGCCGCAGGGCAGGCCGCCGACCTTGGCCTCGGCCAGGTCGGCGCCGGTGAAGATCGCCACCACGCCTTGCGCCTGGGCGGCCTTGCTCGTGTCGATCGAGACGATGCGCGCATGTGCATGCGGTGAGCGCAGGAAGACGCCGTAGGTCTGGCCCGGTAGCACCACGTCGTCGGTGTACTGGCCGGCGCCGGTGAGGAAGCGGTAGTCCTCGCGGCGCTTGATCGGCTGGCCGATGGGGCTGATCGGTGGTTGGGACATGTCGGTCATGCTCGTGCTCCTCAGGCGCTGGCCCCGACCTTCCCGCTCTGGCAGAGCTGGATGGCGCGGACGATGTTGTGGTAGCCGGTGCAGCGGCAGATGTTGCCTTCCAGGCCCTCGCGGATCTCGGCCTCGGTGGCGGCCGGCTTGTCCTTCAGCAGGTTCACCGCCGACATCACCATGCCGGGCGTGCAGAAGCCGCATTGCAGGCCGTGGCACTCGCGGAACGCGGCCTGCATCGGGTGCAGTTCGCCGTCTTTCGTGAGCCCCTCGATGGTGGTGACCTCGGCGCCTTGCGCCTGCACGGCGAGCATCGAGCAGGCCTTCACGGCGCGGCCGTTGAGGTGCACGGTGCAGGCGCCGCACTGGGCGGTGTCGCAGCCCACGTGCGTGCCGGTGAGTTGAAGCTGCTCGCGGATCAGCTGCACGAGCAGCGTGCGCGGATCGACGTTCGCCGTCACGGCTTTGCCGTTGACGGTCAGGCTGATGGGAACGCTCACGGTTGTCTCCTGGAATGAACGGCCACCGCGCCGATGGCGGTGATGCGTCGCATTCTTCGAGCCGTGTCCAGCCCTGCAAAGCGCAGGCGTTCCCTTATGACCTCCGCTGCATAGGCAGCGGGAATGTGTTCACTTCTGGAACACGTTCCCGCTCAGGGCGCGGCAAACCCGTGCCGCGCCAGCACGCCCTGCCCCGCCGGCGACAGCAGGAACTGAACGAACTGCCGTGCCGCCTCGGGCGCGCCGTTCAGCAGCGTGACGCCGTAGCTCGCGCTGACGTTCACCGCCTCCGGCACCTCGATGCGCACCAGCGCGGGCTCCTCGCGCTGCGCGATGACGACGTTGGTGCAGTAGGTGATGAACACGTCGGCGGCGCCGGCCGCCATCAGCGCACCGTAGACGTTGCGGTCCTTCGGCGGAGGCGGCGAGTTCGGCCCGCCGGTGAGCTGCAGCGCCTTGTCGGCGAGGATCTTCTGCGCGCCCGTGCGGCCGCTCTTCTCGATGCGCTCGAACATCGCGAAGGCGTAGTCGCCGGCCGGGTCGGCCTTGGGCGTGGAGGTGCCCACGCGCACCGCCGGATCGAGCAGCCGGTCGACCAGCGTCTCGGGCGTGGCGCGGAAGCCGGCCGCGCCCAGCGCGCACAGCGTGTTGCGCGCGAAGGCTTTCGGAGGCTCCGCCTTGCCGGCCGTGGCCAGCGCCTGCGGATGCTCCATGTTGGCGGAGGCGAACACGTCGGCGCGCTCGCCGCCGGCCAGCCGGTCCTTCAGCAGGCCGGAGGCGCCGAAGCCGAGTTCCACCTTCGCCCCGGGCGCGCTGGCCTCGAAGGCGCGCGCCACGTCGGTCAGCGCGGCGCGCAGGCTGCCGGCGGCCAGGACCTTGACGGGTGCCGGCTGCGCCAGCGCGCCGAAGCTCATCGCGGTCGCCGCCATGAACAGGACGCGGCGCTTCATCACTTGGCGTTGGCGTTCGGGAAGAACAGCTGCTCACCGCCGATCTTGTAGTCGGCGATAGTCTGCTGGCCGGCCGGCGAGACGACCCAGTCGGCGAAGGCCTGGGCCAGGTCCTTCTTGACGTGCGGATGCTTGGCCGGGTTCACGACGATCACGCCGTACTGGTTGAACAGGCGCTTGTCGCCCTCGACGAGGATGGCCAGGTCGGCGCGGTTCTTGAACGACAGCCAGGTGCCGCGGTCGGCCAGCACGTAGGCGTTGGTGGAGGCGGCGATGTTCAGCGCCGGGCCCATGCCGCAGCCGCACTCCTTGTAGCCGGTCGGCCTGGCCGCGGCGATGTCGACGCCGGCGGCCTTCCAGTAGCGCAGCTCGGCAGCGTGCGTGCCGCTCTTGTCGCCGCGCGAGACGAACTCGGCCTTGCTCGCGGCGAGCTTCTTCAGTGCCTCGACCACGTCCTTGCCCTTCACGCCGGCCGGATCGGCCTTCGGGCCGATGACGACGAAGTCGTTGTACATCACCGGCTTGCGCTCGATGCCGAAGCCGTCGGCGACGAATTTCTCCTCGGCCACCTGGTCGTGCACGAAGACGATGTCGGCGTCGCCGCGGCGGCCCATGTCCAGCGCCTGGCCGGTGCCCTGCGCGACCACGCGGATGTCGATGCCGCTGGCCTTCTTGAACACCGGCAGCAGGTGGCCGAACAGGCCCGACTGCTCGGTGCTGGTGGTCGAGGACATCACGATGAACTTGTCCTGCGCCTGCGCGGCGAAGGCGACCAGGCTGGCGGCGGCCAGGGCGAGGAAGCGAGCGGTGGTGGTGCGATGGGTCATGCCATTTCTCCTTTCAGAAACTGCTGGGCGCGGCCGGTCAGGCCGCCGTCGAAGAACTGCGCGGTCGGCAGGTCGGCGTGGATCTCGCCGTCCTCCAGGTAGACCACGCGCGTGGCCAGGCGCTTGGCCTGGCCGAGGTTGTGGGTGCTCATCACCAGCGTCATGCCGTCGGCGGCGAAGCCGGCCAGAAGCGTCTCGACGTCCTTCTTGGCCGCCGGGTCGAGGCTGGCGGTCGGCTCGTCGAGAAACAGCAGCGCCGGCTGGATGGCCCAGGCACGGGCGATCGCCAGGCGCTGCTGCTGGCCGCCGGACAGGGCGCGCGCCGGCCGCTCCTCCAGCCCCTGCAGCGACACGCGCGCCAACGCCGCGGCGATGCGCTCGTTCCACAGCGCCCGCGGCACGCCGCCGAGCCACAGCGCCAGGCGCAGGTTGTTGCGCACCGACAGGCGCATCACGAAGGGGCGCTGGAACACCATCGCCTGCCTCGCCGCCTCGGGCGCCAGCTCGCGCCGGCCGCGCAGGCGCAGCATGCCGTGCATGGCGCGCAGCAGCGTGGTCTTGCCCGAGCCGTTGGGGCCGACCAGGGCGACGAACTCGCCGCGGCCGACCGCGAGCGACACGCCCTTGAGCGCCTGCACCTCGCCGAAGCGAATCGAGACATCGCGCATGTTGATCATCAGCGCACCCCCGCCAGCGCCGAGCCGTGGCCGCGCTGCGCAAAGCCGATCAGCAGGTTGACCAAGCCCACCACCGAGAGCAGCACGAGGCCCAGCGCCATGGCCAGCGGCAGGTCGCCCTTGCTGGTCTCCAGCGCGATGGTGGTGGTCATCACCCGCGTGACGCCGTCGATGTTGCCGCCGACGATCATCACCGCGCCGACCTCGGCGACGGCGCGGCCGAAGGCGGCGATCAGGATGGTCAGCACCGCCCAGCGGTCGTGCACCAGCATCAGCAGCGCGCACATCAGCGGGCTGGCGCCCATCGAGCGCAGCTGGTCGCCGCCGTCGCGCAGCGAATCGCCGACGAGCTGGCGCGTCAGCGCGGCGATCACCGGCAGCACCAGGATGGTCTGTGCGATCACCATCGCCGTGGGCGTGAACAGGATGCCCCAGGAACCCAGCGGGCCGCTGCGCGACAGCAGCAGGTAGACGATCAGCCCGACCACCACGGAGGGCAGCGCCAGCAGCGTGTTCAGCAGCCAGACGAGTACGCGGTGGCCGGGAAAACGGGCCACCGACATCCAGGCGCCGAAGGCCAGGCCGAAACCGGCGGCGACCAGGCAGGCGGTGCCGCTGACCTGCAGCGACAGGGCGACGGTGTGGAACAAGACGGCATCGGCATGAACGATCAGATCGACGGCGGTTCGGACGCTCTCGGCAAAGGCACTCATCCAACATCTCTCATACTGGCGGGATTCTCTGCGCCGACAGGCAGCTCCGACCATATGAATCGTCATGCATAGGGTGCATCTCACCTACACGCTCAGCGGCGATCACTCGCCGCAGCGCGACCTGCACCACCCCCTGATGGCTCTGCTCTCGGCGGTGCACGACACCGGCTCGATCAGCGGCGCGGCGCGTGCGCTCGACCTGTCGTACCGCCACGTGTGGGGCGAACTGAAGCGCTGGGAGGGCGAGCTCGGGCAGACGCTGGTCACCTGGGTGAAGGGCCAGCCGGCGCTGCTGTCGCCCTTCGGCGAGAAGCTGCTGTGGGCGGAGCGGCGCGCGCAGGCGCGCCTGGCGCCGCAGATCGAGGCGCTGCGCAGCGAGCTGGAGCAGGCCTTCGCGATCGCCTTCGACGCCAGCGCCGGCGTGATCCCGATGACCGCCAGCCACGACGACGCGCTGCCGCTGCTGCGCGCGATGGCGCAGTCGCAGCACAAGCTGCACCTGGACATCCAGTTCACCGGCAGCGTCGATGCGCTGGCGGCGCTGAACGACGGCCGCTGCCTGATGGCCGGCTTCCACGCCCTGACCGAATCGCCGCTGCGCTCGCCCACCGCGAAGGTCTACCGCCCGATGCTCAAGCCCGGCCACCACAAGCTGGTGAGCTTCGCGCGACGCACGCAGGGGTTGATGGTGGCGCCGGGCAACCCGCTGGGCATCTTCAAGCTGGCCGACCTGTGCCGCAGCGGCGTGCGCTTCGCCAACCGCACGCGCGGCACGGGCACGCGGGTGGTGCTGGAGGAACTGCTGGCGGCGCAGAAGATCCCGGCCTCGGCGCTGGCCGAGCTGGAGCGCACCGAGCCGTCGCACCGCGCCGCCGCCGAGGCCGTGGCCAGCGGCAGCGCCGACGCCGCCTTCGGCATCGAGGCCGCGGCGCGCGCGCGCGGGCTCGACTTCGTGCCGCTGGCGCGCGAGCTGTACTTCCTCGTCACGCTGCAGCACGCGCTCGACCAGCCCCAGGTGCAGACCCTGCTGTCGCTGCTGCGCAGCGAGGCCTGGCGCGCGCAGCTCAACGCCCTGCCCGGCTATGCGGCCGAGAACAGCGGCGAGGTGCTGTCGCTGCGCCGCGTGCTGCCCTGGTGGAGCTACCGCAAGCCCAAGCGCTGAGGCCCGTACGCGGCTTCGAGCCGCGCGCGCGCGGAGGGGTCGATGTTCACCTTGCTCAGGTCGCCCTGCACGTGCGGCAGCGCCAGCAGCCGCGCATCCATCACCCGGAACCAGGCCC
>VFQN01004186.1_pt1 | contig 19396 bp, 16 predicted proteins | sample 3512371 | NCBI WGS metagenome assembly VFQN01 (sample SAMN10412370, study PRJNA504923) | tailings metagenome | isolation source: Replicate 2 from Balatoc abandoned mine | place: Philippines: Itogon, Benguet | collected 2017-08-28 | reverse complement strand
AGGGCGACGAAGTCGCCCTCCTCGAACGTGAGGTTCAGCCCCTTGAGGACGTGAACCGTCTGCGTCCCCATGTAGTAGTTCTTGACCAGATCGACGATGCGAACGATCGCAGGCATGTTGAGTGGGTCGGGGGTGGGGTGGGGTGGGCGAAGCCGGGGGACGGCCCCGGGCGGTGGTATCGCTATTACTGCGGCGGGCTGCCGCCACCCGGGCCGCCGCCACTACCCGGCCCGCCCGGCCCCGCCCCCTTCTTGCGCGACGGGTCGAACGCCTTCTTCTCGCCCCCACCGGAGCCGCCGCCCTCACCCCGGCCGCCCTTGCCGCCGCCCTCGCCCTTCGCGCCGTCGGCCCCGGGGCTGGCGCCGATGCCCGTGCGGGTCCGGTTGTCGCCGAGCAGGACGCGCGGGTTGATCACCACCTCGTCGCCCTCGGCCAGCCCCTCGCGGACCTCGACCACCCGGTCGTTCATCAGCCCGAGCGTCACCTCGCGCTCGTCGTACCCGGTCGGGGTGCGGACGAACAGCTTCCGCTTCGCCCCGAGCTCGGCGCCGCCGACCACCGCCTGCAGCGGGACCGTCAGCACGTCCTTCAACCCCTCGATGTGGATCACCACCTCGGCCGTCATGTCCGGCTTCAGCCCGGGCACGCTCTCGTCGATCTGAACGAGCGTCTGGTACACCTTCACGTCCGACACCCACGAGTCGGTCTGGCTGGCGACGCCGGCGACGACCCGGACCCGGCCGGCGAACGTCTGGTCCGGGAACGCGTCCACCCGCACCGTCGCCCGCTGGCCCTTGCGGGCGGTGCGGTACTCGTAGTCGCGGTACCGGTCGCGGACCTCGCCGACGTACTCCTCGTGCTGGCTGACGAGCCGGTGGAACGGGTCCGGGGCGGCCAGCATCCCGGCCCGCAGCTGGGTGACGAGGCCGGTGCTCACCCGGATGTCGCCCTTGATCCGCGACACCATCGCCTCGTGGACCTTGGTGTTCACCTGCATCTTGTCGAGGTTCGGAATGCGGAGGAGTTTCTGCCCCTCTTTCACCTGCGCCCCCTGCTCGATCAGCCCCTGCTGGTTGCTGCTGAACCGGCTCGACTCGTTCTTGAAGTACACCACCAGCCCGCCCTGCGAGGCGTAGATCCGGCACTCCTTGATCTGGTCGTCGATCTCCTTCAGCTTCTCCTCCTCCTGCGAGTGGATCGACCGCTTAGTCTTCCGCTCGATCTCGGCCTGGACGCTCTTGGCGTCGGCCTCCAGCACCTTCTGGTCGAGCAGCCCGCCGGCGTTGTCCATCTTGCTGCGGAGGTCGGTCTGGAGCTTGGCCCGGTCGTACTGGAGGAGAAGGTCCTTCTGGCGGCTGAGGCTGCGGTACTTCTCGATCGAGCTCTGGAGGCGGCTCTGCTCGGCCTGCGACTGGGCGGAGCTCATGTACTTCTGCCGGACCATCCGCTCGGCCCACGCGGCACGCTCCTGGTTCTGCTGCACGTCGCTCTCGGCCAGCCGGACCTGCCCCGTCAGGTCGTCCACCTGCCGCTTGTAGTCGCCGCCCTCCACCAGCGCCGGCGCCACCCCGGTGGCCGCGGCCAGCGCCGTCAGGTCCGGGTCGAACGCGAGGCCGACGAACTTGCGCAGCTCGATCTCGGCGACGCTCAGGGCGTTAGCCGCCTCGTCGATCTGCCGCTTGTTCTCCTTAATAGTGATCTCGTAGTCCTTCTCGGCCTTCACCTTGGCGGCGTAAGCCTGGTCCACGGCGATCCGCTGGGCGCGGGCCGAGTCCTGGAGGGCCGAGTCGTCGAGGATCATCACCAGCTGCCCTGGGTCGACCCGGGCGCCGTCCTCGATCACCCAGTTGATGGTGCTCGCGTACCCCTTGCTCCCGGCCCGCACCTTGCACACCACGTCCTTGTTCTCGGCCGACTCCACCTGCCCCTTCTCGGTGACGGTGACGTTCAGCGCCTCCTTCTTGACCGTGTGGAGGAGAACGTCGGCCCGGGCGGCCGGCGGGCGGGTAAGGAGGTAGGCGGCGGTGCCGCCGCCGAGCGCGAGGAGGCCGACGAGGCCGAGGGCGAGCCCCGCCCAGCCGCGACGGGTGCCGCGGCTGGGGAGGGTCTTGGGGCCGGTGCTACTGCTGGGGGGCACCAGCGGGGAGGGGCTGTGGGAGCCGTTCAGGGCGTGCGCCGGCATCGGGTCGGCCGGGGTCGTCAGTTCCGGGTGCGCGCTCATCAATCCACCCCCCGCTCTCGTCGATCTGGAGAAGTTCCGTGTCCGCGTAGAGGGCCATCCGGGAAACCTGGTAGTTCACCCAGATGGTGTACAGGGCGTTCTGCGCCTGCACCAGCCGCTGCTGGGCCTGGAGCACTTGCTGGGTCAGGGCGGCGGCGTCGCCGGCGGTACTCTGGGCGCCCGGGGCCGGCGGTGCGAGTAGGACCGCCTGGGCGTTGTCGACCTGAGAATACCCGAGTTCGATGAGACGCTGCTGAACGCGGTACAGCTCCGCGATCGTCCGCAGCTCGCGGACGTCGGCCCGTACGTCGTTCGCGATGTTGTCCTCGAACGCTTGGAGGGTCCGCCGCTGCCGCTGGTAGCCGATCAGGGCCGCCCGGTAATTATTCCTCTCGACCCGCCGCACGAGGGGGAGTTCCCCCCGGAATGTCAGGTTGTGGTTGGTCCGTGTGCCGGAAAACGCGACCGGGTTGGCGCCGCCGGGTGGGGTGCTAGAGTCTAGATTGTACTGGACGTCCAGTACCCCCTGCAAGGCGTTCGCCGTCACCTTAATCTGTCGCCACGCGTCCACCACCAGCCCGCGGGCGTTCATCAGGTCCAGTCGCTGCGACAGCGCCGTCTGCATCGCCGCCGTGTACGCCTCGTCCGCCGTCCCCGCCACGAGGTCCGTCCCGTCCACCTGCACGCCCGGGAGTTGGGGCCACATCCGGCGGATCCGGTCCAACCGCTCGTTCCGCGCTTCCAGGACTAACTGATAGAACCCGTTGAACGCGTCGCGGAAGACCGCCGCCTGGGCGGCCCCCCGGGCCGGGCCTTGCAGGTTCGCCCACGGCTGCGCCTCGTAGGTCAACACCGCGCGCTCGAACTCCGCGAGGCCGAGCTCGTTCTCCAGCTCGATCAGCCGGGCCGCCTCGGCCTCCGGCTCGGGGATCTGCTTCGACAACCGCTCGGCGCGGCGGTCGAACAACTTCCGCTGTTCCTCGGCGAGGGCCAACTGTTTCTTCTTGAACGCCTCCGCTGGTAGACGCTCCCAGGCCGCCCATCGATTCGGCAATTTCGCCGCGAAATCCGTCCCCTTCACGAGCGGCGCGTCGGTCAGAATCTGGCGCCACCCTCCGCGGAACTGCGCCGCGGGAGTGTTCGGGTCGAACCGCCGGGCGGCCGCCTCGACCTCGCGGAGGTCGGCGTAGACCGCCTCGAACCGCTTCAACTGCTGCTGGACCGGCCCCAGCGGCGTGTTGTCGAGTTCCAGCCCGACGGTCATCGGCAGCCCGAGCTGGAGCTTGAACTGGTCGAGCTGGTCGAGGTAGCCGCGGACCCCGCCGCCGCCGCCGCCGCCGCTGTTCGGCCCGGCGTTACTTTGCCCGAGGAGCTGGTTTCGGCCGTTGAGCAGTTCGATCTCGACCTGCCCGACCTGGAGGTCGGACTGCTGGCCGCCCTCGCGGAACGCCTCGTACAGCCGGAGGAGCTGTTCGAGGGCGTCCACGTTCTGCCGCTGGTTGGCGATGATTGCCGCCTGGAGCAGCAACTGGAGGTAGCCGACCGACGGGGCGGTGAGGTTGCCGCCGATGCCGCGGCCGAGGTTCACCGACAGCCCCTGGAGCCCGTAGGGGTTGTTCGTGTAACTGCCGCCGGCGGCGATGGCGACGTAGAACAGCTTGCGGAACCGGGCGTAGGACCGGATGGCGTAGACCATGTTCCGCTCGGACTGGGTCAGCGGCTCCATCGTGACCGCGTACCCGCCGCCGCGCAGGAACGGCTGCGACAGGCTCAGCGACAGGTTCGAGAGCGTCGTCGTCGGCCGGTCGCCGGTGAGGTCCACGACCACCTGATTCGCCAGCCGCACGGCGAGCAGCGCACCGGTGGGGAACAGCTTGCCGATGCCGGTCTCGGTGTCGAACACGCCGGCCTGCTGCGGCTGGCGGCCGAGGAGCCGCCCGGCCCAGTCGAGGGCGGCGGTCTCGGTGAAGAAGCCCTGGGCGGCGAAGCTGAACCGCTCGGCGGTAACCGGGAGCGCGGCGAGGTACAAGTCCTCGCGGCGGTCCTGGAACTCGCGGGCGTTCATGATCCCGAGCTCGACCGCCTGTTCGAGCTTGACCCGGTAGCCCTGCTGTTGGCTCTCCAGCACCTTGAGCACGCTCGCCGCGGCGTCGCCGGTGGCGACGTAGCCGACCGGGCCGTCGCCCTTCCCCGCCGCGCCAGCCTTCGGCGTCGCCGGGTCCGTTTGCTGCCCCTCGGGGACGAGGAGGACGGTCGGGACGGTCTTGTCCCCGTCCTGCATCTCGCCGGCGACGACCACGAGGCCGGACTCGCCGACCGGTGTTCGCCACCCCTTCGACGGGTCGAGACGCGGCCCGTACCGCGGCTCCCACGCCGAGCGGGCGGCACGAACCGACGGCTCGACCTTCGGCGGCGGCAGCTTCTCGGGGGCGTCCTTCGCGGGCGGGGCCGCCGGCGGCGGGTCGCCGGCGCGGTTCGCGCTGTCCCAGGTGCCGAGGTAGTCGAGGTATCCCTTACCCTCGAACCGCCCGGCGCCCGACCGCTTCGTCGGGTGCTGCGGGTTCGGGCTGAGCAACCGGGCGGCGTAGTCGTCGGGCGGGTACGGCGGATGGTCGGGGTCGGACGGGTCGGCGAATCGGGCGTCCGGGTGCGGGTAGGCGTGAAAGTTCTTGACCTGCCACGCCGGAAAGACGTTCTTCTGGGTGATGATGCCTTCCACGTCCTTGTCGGCACGCTGCCGGTAGTGCTGGCGGTTGCACCCGGCGGCGAACCCGGTCAGCAGGAGGAGCAGCGCCACGCCGCGAACGGTCCGGGCGAATGACAAGCTGTCCGGTTGGTGCATCGGTAGTTACCCGAGCGGAGACGGTAGGCGGCGATGGCGTGTAACGGGAATATCGACCGCCGGGGTAAGCTGGGTTGAACCGGACCCGCGGGAATGACGGGGGAGTCGGGTGCTTCCGGCTGGCGTGTCAATCTGATGAAGCTTCTTCCAGCTGAGTGGTTGCTTCGGGAGCAGGAGTGTGCATCGCTCCATGGATCGCCGAGTGCGACGCCGCAACGGGCGTAGGCCGGCACCGGGTCGGTTACTAGGATGGGACTTACGTCACGGAGGCGGAGATGATCGATGCGACGATGGCGGCACTGGGGCGGATACCGAGCGGCTTGTTTGTCCTCACCGTGTCGGCCGGCGACCGCGAAACCGGAATGCTCGCCAGTTGGGTGCAGCAGTGTTCGTTCGACCCACCGCGAGTATCGGCCGCGGTGTCGAAGGACCGCTGGGTACTCCCGGCGCTGGCCAACGGCGCAGCGTTCACGATTAATGTGATCGGCGAGGGTGAGAAGAAACTGGTCGCCCACTTCGGCAAGGGGTTCGCCCCCGAACAACCCGCCTTCGATGGTGTCGAGGTCAACCGCACCGACGACGGCGCCCCGGTTCTGACCGCCGCCCACGCCCACATCGCCTGCACGGTCGCCGCCCGCCACGAGGTCGGCGACCACGTTCTGGTCATCGGCACGGTAGTCGGCGGCGCCGTCCACCACGAGGCCCGCCCGGCGACGCACGTGCGGCGGAGCGGGGCACACTACTAGAACAGAGGGCAGAGGACAGAAGACAGAGAACAGAACTCTGCCGCGTCCTGCTCTCTCTGACTTCTGTCCTCTGATCTCCCCGGCCAATGGACCCGATCATCTCCCCCGACACCCGCCGCGACGACCGCCTGCCGCCGCGGCAGGTGCTGACGCGGAAGTGGCCGGTGCTGCACGCCGGGGCGGTGCCGCCGTTCGATCCCGTGTCGTGGGACTTCACCGTCTTTCCGATCCCGCTCGTGGACAAGATCAAGCGGTTCAGCTGGGCCGAGTTCTCGGCGCTGCCCCGGGTGGCGGTGTTCGCCGACATGCACTGCGTCACCCGCTGGTCGAAGCTGAACAACCTGTGGGAGGGCGTGGCGACGACGGAGCTGCTGAAGCACGTCGCCGCGAGCGCGGACGCGAAGTTCGTGATGGTCCACGGGGAGTACGGGTTCAGCACGAACCTGCCGGTCGCGGACTTCTTCGCCGACGACGCCCTATTCGCGCTGCGCCACGACGGCGCCGACCTGACGCCCGACCACGGCTACCCGGTGCGGCTCGTCATCCCGCGGCTCTACGCGTGGAAGAGCGCGAAGTGGGTTCGCGGCATCGAGTTCATGACCGACGACCGCGAAGGGTTCTGGGAGAGCTGGGAGCACGGCGGCTACCACATGCGCGGCGACCCGTGGGCGGAGGAGCGGTTCCGCCCCGAGTCCGGCACGTCGGCTGCAAATCCGGCCCCGGGTCCGGGCCTATAATCTTGCTGCGGCCCTGGAGATGACTTCGACATGGCGACCACGGCCGGCGCGGCGCCGGCGGTGACGGACGGACTCGCGCACCTGCCCCGCACGCTCCACGCGGCCGAGGGTTGGGCGGGGGTGCGCGCCGCCCTCGCCGCCGGCCGCAGCGGCACCATCGACGGCGCCTGGGGCTCGGCCGCCGCCCTCGCCGTCGCCGCGCTCGCCGCCGACTCGCCGGCCACGGTCGTCGCCGTCGTGCCGTCGCCCGCGGACCTGGAACCGTGGGTCGGAGACCTGGCGACGTTCGCCGGCGCCCGCCCCGCCGTGTTCGACGCCTGGGAGACCTGGCCGCCGCCGACGCACCAGGGAAAGCTCGACCCCGCCACCACGTCGCGCCTGCGCCTCCTCCAGCAGCTCGCGCTCGACCCGCCGCGGCTGGTCGTGTGTACGATCGCGGCGCTGGTGCAGCCCGTGCCGCCGCGCGCCGACCTCGCCGCCCGGGGTAAGAAGCTCGCGGCCGGTGAGGTGATCGACCCGGACGAGTTGGTCGGCTGGCTGGTGGCGAACGGGTACAAGCGGGTGGAGGCGGTGGAGTACCCCGGTGAGTTCGGCCGCCGCGGCGGCATCCTCGACGTGTACCCGCCGGACAGCCCCGACCCGGTGCGGTTCGAGTTCTTCGGCGACGAGCTCGAATCGCTGCGCACCTTCTCGGCCGGCTCGCAGCGGAGTCTCGACGGCAAGACCGCGCTGGCGCTGCTCCCCGTCGGCGGCGACACCGGCAGCCGCCCGGAGCGCGGCTTCTTCACCGACCACCTTCCGGCAAACGCGGCCGTCGCGCTGGTCGAGCCCGGCGACCTGAAGGAGCAGGCCAAACTGTTCCTGGACCGCGTCGGCGACCGCGTCGGGCTGTTCACCGTCGAGGGCACGTTCGCCAACCTCCTGAAGCTGCCGACGGTGGCGGTGTCGGCGCTGCCGCGGCCGGGCGTCGAGGCGGCGGTCCACCTGCGGGTCGAGTCGGTCGAGCGGTTCAGCGGAAACGTGCAGCGCGTGCGCGACGAGCTCGACGCGGTTGCGACTGCCGACACGGCGCGCGTCCTGATCGCCTGCCAGACCGACGCCGAGTGCCACCGCCTCACCGACGTGCTGAAGGCCGGGCGCCTCGCCGAGACGGACCGCCTTCGCCTCGTCACCGGTCACGTCCGTGCCGGGTTTCGGCTGGTCGAGGCCGGTGTGGTCGTGCTCGGCAGCCACGAACTCTTCCACAAGGACCAGTTGCCGCACGGCGTCAAGGCGCCGGCCGCGAAGGGATCGAGCCGCCGCCTCGAAGGCCGGGCGATCGACACCTTCCTCGAACTTAACGACGGCGACTACGTCGTCCACGTCGCCCACGGCATCGCCCGCTTCCGCGGCATGACGATGCTTTCGCGTTCGTCCCTCGTCATTCGTCCGTCGTCATCCGGGGAGGCGGACAGCGCGAACGGCCCCCCGAATGACGACGGACGAATGACGAATGACGAGGCGCAGGAAGAGAACCTGGTGCTGGAGTTCCGCGACGGGGTGATGCTGTACGTGCCGGCGTCGCGGATCGACCTGGTGCAGAAGTACGTCGGCGGGCAGGTGACGGAGCCGGAGCTGTCGAAGCTCGGCGGGTCGGCGTGGGGGCGGAAGAAGGACAAGGTGAGCGAGGCGGTCCGCGACATGGCCGCCGACATGATCCAGCTCCAGGCCGTCCGCCAGGCCGTCGCCGCCGAACCGCTCCCACCGGACTCGGAGTGGCAGACCGAGTTCGAGGCGGCGTTCCCGTACCAGGAGACGCCCGACCAGCTCGCCGCCATCCAGGAGACGAAGGGCGACCTGACCCGGCCGAAGCCGATGGACCGGCTCATCTGCGGCGACGTGGGCTACGGCAAGACGGAGGTCGCCATCCGCGCCGCGTTCAAGGCCGTGGACGGCGGCAAGCAGGTGGCAATCCTGGTGCCCACGACCGTGCTCGCCGAGCAGCACTTCCGCACGTTCACGCAGCGGTTCGCCGAGTACCCGTTCGCCGTCGGCGTGGTGAACCGGTTCAAGTCGCACGGCTCCACGAAGGACGTGCTGAAGCGCCTCGGGGCCGGCGAGATCGACGTGGTCATCGGCACCCACCGGCTGCTGTCGAAGGACATCAAGTTCAAGGATTTGGGCCTCGTCGTCATCGACGAGGAGCAGCGCTTCGGCGTCGAGCACAAGGAACGACTGAAGCGCCTCCGCGCGACGGTGCACGTGCTGACGATGACGGCGACGCCGATCCCGCGCACGCTCCACTCGGCGCTCCTGGGCATCCGCGAGATCTCGAACCTCGAAACGCCGCCGCCCGAGCGCCAGCCGGTCGAGACGCGGATCATCCGCTGGGACGACCAACTCCTACGCCACGCCATCCTCCGCGAGATGACGCGAGGCGGGCAGGTGTACTTCGTCCACAACCGCGTGTTCGACATCCACGAAGTCGCGGCGAAGGTGCAGGCGCTCGTGCCGGAGGCAAAGATCGTCGTCGGCCACGGGCAGATGGGCGCCGACGAGCTCGAATCGGCGATGGTGAAGTTCGTGCGCAAGGAGGCGGACATCCTCGTCGCCACGACGATCATCGAGAGCGGGCTCGACATCCCCAACGCCAACACCATGATCATCGACGACGCCGACACGTACGGCCTCGCCGACCTGCACCAGCTCCGCGGCCGCGTCGGGCGGCAGCGGGTGCGGGCGTACGCGTACCTGATCGTGAACCCGCTCAAGCTAGTGTCACCGAACGCCCAGAAACGGCTGAAGGCGATCGAGGAGTTCACCGAGCTCGGCGCCGGGTTCAAGATCGCCATGCGCGACCTCGAAATCCGCGGCGCCGGGAACATCCTCGGGTCGGAGCAGAGCGGGCACATCGCGGCGATCGGCTACGAACTTTACTGCCAGCTGCTCGAGAACGCGGTGCGGGCGCTGAAGCAGCAGCCGCCGAAGGAAGCCGTCGAGGTGAACGTCGATCTGCCGTGGCCGGCGTTCCTGCCGCGCGACTACGTCCCGGGTCAGAAGCTCCGCATCGAGGTGTACCGCCGCCTGGCGCGCCTCCGCGACCCGGACCGCCTCGCCGACTTCCGCCAGGAGCTGCGCGACCGCTACGGCTCGCCGCCCGACCCGGTCGAGTGGCTGCTGCGGGCGACGGAGGTGCGGCTCTTGTGCGTCCGCTGGCAGATCGCCGGCGTCCACCGCGACGGCCCGGACCTGGTGTTCAGCTACCGCTCGCGGAAGCTGGCGGAGCAGCTGTCGGCGTTCAGCCGCGGCCGGGTGAAGGTGGTGGACGAGAAGAGCCTGTACCTCCGCCTCCGGCCCGAGGACGACGGCCCCGAGGTGCTGTACCACTTGCTCCTCGACGTGCTCGGCGGACAAGCGACGCGTTAATCGACCTGGAGCGCGGCCGTGGAGCAGCCTTGGCCGACATTCCCGATCCTGTCGCGGGCGCTCGAACGCGGCCCGCCGCCGTCCGAGCGCAAGGTACGGCTTTTCACAGTCGCCTGCTGCCGCGACGTGTGGAGTATGCGACCGAATGACCCTGCTCACGAAGTCATTGACGTTGCCGAACGGTACGCGGACGGCTCAGCAGGGGAGGACGAGCACCGCCGAGCGGTTGACCTTTTCATGGGCGAATCACTGGGCCGGAGCAGCCCTCACGACGAACTCGTCCTTCACTTGGGCAGCAACATGGCGAGTCCGTTCGGGGTGGCCGTGATCGCTGAATTAAGGAGTCGCCTCGGTCGGGTGCGACATGTGTGGCGCCGACAGCCGTCATCGAGCGGATTTTTCAGTAGCTTGCGGCGAGTTATTGGCAGGTGGGCGAGAGCGGATTCCGAACCCGCCCGAGCACTGCCGCTGGAAATCGTGGTCGCGTTCGTAGATGCTGACCGCTTTCTGAGTCGCCTGACGACGGACGTGTTCCGCCATCACCTCGTCCCGGTCGCGTTCGACCCGGCGTGGCGGACCGAAGCGGTGGTGGCGATCACCCGTGGGATGTACGAGTCGCGCGACTTCGCGCCGATGCCGGTCCTCGCCGACGCCCTCGACGACGCCGGGTGCGATGAGCCCGACGTCCTCGCCCACTGCCGCAAGCCCGGGCTGCACGTCCGCGGGTGCTGGGTCGTCGATCTGGTGCTCGGGAAATCCTGAAGTCGACACCGGCGCGGGGGTTGCACGCGACCAAGCCGCGAGTGGGCGTGACGGGATCGTGTCACGCCGGGGTAACAACCGTTTGACGCCCCACCCGGCGGACGGGTATATTCGGCTCAGCCCTCCTCTCCCACTCACCCCCCAGACCGACCGCTCGGGAGACTCGGTGATGACGGCACGGGCGACAACCCGCCGGCTCGCGGCGGTCGCGGTCCTTCTCGCCACCGGGCTCACCCTCACCCCCACCGGCCGAGCCGCTACCCCACCTGCCTGGGACGACAGCCCCGGCATCCGCCCGACCCCTGCTCAACTTCGCACCCGAGCTGTCGCCGCCGAGAAGGTCGGCGACTGGGACGCCGCCCTCGCCGCCTACCTCGACCTGCCGGCGACCGACCGCACCGACCCGGCCACCCGCGACCGGTTGCTCAACGCCGCGCGCCGCGCCGCGCAGGGGCGCCGCCACCGCGACCCGGCGTACCAGCAGTTCGCCACCGCGTTGCCGGCTCGGGACGCGGCGCAGCTGTTCGGCGAGGCGGTCGGCAAGCTGTCCGGCTCGTTCGCCGACCCGGCCCGCGCCGCGCCTCAGAAGCTGTGGGCGGCGGGTGTCGAGGAGCTCGACCGGGCGCTCGGCAACCCGTCGTTCGTCGCGCTGTACCTCGCCGGCACGCCGGCGGAGAAGATCGACGCCTTCCGCCGCGCGCTCCGCACCGATTGGGCCACCCGACCGGTCACCGACCACTACAACGCACGGGCGGCGCTGAAGGGGCTCCTCGGCGCGGCGCAGGACGCGCTTGCCCCCCGGGTGCCGGCCGCGCTCGCCGCCGAGGTGCTGTGCGGGGCGTGCGCCGGGCTCGACGAGTACACCGCGTTCCTCACGCCGGAACTTATCGCCGACCAGCCCGCCGACCTGGCCGGGCACGGGCTGTTCTTCGGGTTCGACTCCGACGGCCTATACGTGGACGGCGTGACGCCCGGGTCGTGGGCGGCGTTCCACACCCCGCTCCGCCGCGGCGACCGCATCGCCCGGGTGAACCACCGCTCAATGCTGTTCGGCCCGCCGGACCTCGCCGACGCGCTGCGCAACCCCGAGGGCGGATTCCACAGCTTCGAGTTCGTGACGCCGGCGCCCGGCCTGATGGCCGAGGTGCGCGTGCCCCTCACCGCCCCGACGGTGTACGGCGGGCGGATGATCCCCGGCCGCGACGGCGTCGGCTACCTGCGCGTGGCCGAGTTCCTGGCCACGACGCCGCGCGAGCTGGCCGACGCGCTGGCGTGCCTCAAGGAGCAAGGGCTGCGGGCGTTGGTGCTGGACGTGCGCGGCAACCCGGGCGGGTCGTTCCTCGCCGGCGTCGAGGCCGCCCGCAAGTTCCTGCCGGCGGGGGCGATCGTCACCACCCACGGGCAACTGCCGCAGGTTGCCGGGCAGGCGTTCTCGTCCGCGTCCGGTATGGCCGCGTTCGACCTGCCGCTCGTCCTGCTGATCGACAGCGACACCGCCTCCGCCGCCGAGGTGCTGGCCGCCGCGCTCCGCGACAACCACCGCGCCGTGCTCGTCGGCGAGGCGACGTTCGGCAAGGGCACGCTCCAGTTCCTACTCCGACTGAACGGGTCGGGCTCGGTCCGCGTGACGATCGCCCGGCTCGTGGCGCCGTCCGGCCCGCTGTCCGCCGGCGTGACACCGCACGTTCTCGAAACCGACCCGCTCCGCCAGTTCGACATCGCGGCCGACCGCGCCACCGACCTCCTCATGCCGATGCCGGTGCTCCGGCCGATGCTCACCCCCTGACCGGACCGCGTCCGGCCCGCCCCGTCGCTCTTCACCCCCGCCGGTGTAACAGTTACCAACGCTCGCGGCATCGGACCGTTGCGGGGGTGGTCGCGCACTTCCCGGAGGACGAACGATGAAGCTCCCCGCCCTGCTCGCGCTCGGCGCCGCCCTGGTCGTCTCCCACGCACCGGTCACCGGTCAAGACCCGCTACCGGCGGGGGTGAAGGAGGGGTACGTCAAGTTGCGCGTCGAGGTCGAGGCGCGCGGCGTACTGAAGGTGAGCGACAAGTCGGCGGTCATCTTCACCCGCTTCCGCTACTTCGACCAGAGCGACACGAAGAAGGAGGTGCCGACCGCCGAAGGGATTCCGCCGTACTCGCTGGATCTCGATTTCAGCCGTGTGCCAGAAATGCGTGATCTGGCGAAGGTGCTCGACGGTCAGGAAGTCATTGTCACCGGCTTGGGGGAGCTGCGATCGGTGGTTCCGCCGCCCCTACCGCCGGGCGGGGGCAACGGGTTCAGCGGCGGACCGTTCGGGTTCTACCGCCCCGGGCCGTCGTTGCAGTTCCAACCACCGGTGCTCGTCACCGGGATTCGGCCGATCGCGGGGAAGAAGTAATGGGCTCGTTCGTCGACTCCGCCGGCTGTCGCCTCGCCTACGACCGCCGCGGCACCGGCCCGGCGGTTTTGTTCATCCAGGGCGTCGGCGTCCACGGCGACGGCTGGCTCCCACAGGTCGAAGCACTATCCGACACGTTCACCTGCCTCACGTTCGACAACCGCGGCATGGGCCGCAGTGTGCCCGCCGGCGGGCCGATCACGGTCGAGCAGATGGCCGCCGACGCGCTCGCGGTGCTGGACGCGGAAGGGATCTCGTCGGCGCACGTCGTCGGGCACTCGCTCGGCGGGCTGGTCGCGCCGTTCGTCGCGCTGGCGGCGCGGGAGCGTGTAAAAAGTCTGGCGCTGCTCTGCACGTTCGCCGACGGCCGCGCCGCGGCGCCGCTCACCTTCCGCATGGTGTGGCTCGGGATGCGGTCGCGGGTCGGCACGCGGGCGATGCGGCGGCGGGCGTTCGCCCAACTCATCTACCCGCCCGGCCGTGACGCCGACGCCGACTTCGACCGCCTCGCCGCCCTCTTCGGCCACGACCTCGGCGACACGCCGGCCGTGGTCGATCCGCAGCTCGCGGCGATGCGGAAGGCGAGCGCCCTACCCCGCCTCGGCGAACTCGCCGGCATCCCGACGCTGGTGGCGAACGCGGCGGACGACCCGATCGCCCCGCCGCGGGTCGGCCGCCCGCTCGCCGCCGGCATCCCCGGCGCCCGCTACGTCGAGTTCCCCGACGCCTCCCACGGCCTGCCGATTACGCACGCCGCCGCGACGAACGAGCTACTCCGCGAGCACCTCGAAGGCGTTCGCTGATCCGGCACGCGGTTCGCTCCTGCCCGGCGCGGGAGGGGCTCGTGAACATCCTCGTCGTCGACGTCGGCGGGTCGCACGTCAAGCTGCACGCCACCGGGCAGCCGGCGCCGCGTCGCTTCGAGTCGGGCCACCACCTCACGCCGGCCGCACTGGTCGAAGAAGTCCGCAAGCGCACCGCCGACTGGCCGCACGAGGCACTCTCGCTCGGCTACCCCGGGGCCGTCGGCCCGGACGGGCCGGAGGCGGAGCCGGGGAACCTCGGCACCGGCTGGGTCGGGTTCGACTTCGCGGAGGCGTTCGGCCGCCCGGTCCGCGTCGTCAACGACGCCGCCATGCAGGCGCTCGGCGCGTACACCGGCGGGCGGATGCTGTTCCTCGGGCTCGGCACCGGGCTCGGGTCGGCGCTCGTGACCGACCGCGTGGTCGTGCCGCTGGAACTCGGCAACCTCCCCTACGGCCGCCGGCAGACGTGGGCCGACCGGCTCGGCCGCCGCGGGCTGAAGCGGTACGGCGAGGTACAGTGGCTGGCGACGGTGACGCGCGTGGTCGAGCACGGCCGCGAGGCAATGAACGCCGACTACGTGGTGATCGGCGGCGGGAACGCCAAGCGCGTCCGCCCGCTGCCGCCGCACACCCGCCGCGGCGGCAACGAGGACGCCTTCGCCGGCGGGTTCCGGCTGTGGGAAGAGGAGGTCGATCCGCACCGCTACCACACGGAAGCGGCGTGGCGGGTCGTGCGCTGAGGGGAGACGCCGTGAAGTATCTCGCGCTCGCCACCGACTACGACGGCACCATCGCCCACGACGGCGTGGTGGACGATGGCACACTCGCCGCGCTGCGCCGGCTCCGCGACGCCGGCCGCCGCCTACTTCTCGTCAGCGGGCGAGAACTCGAAGACTTGCTCGCTACGTTCGCGCACACGGCGCTATTCGACCGGCTCGTGCTGGAGAACGGTGCCCTCCTCTACGACCCCGCCACGCAAGTCGCCCGCCCGATCGCCGCCCCGCCGCCGCCGGCGCTCGTGGACGAGCTCGTCCGCCGCGGGGTGCCACTGTCGGCCGGGCGGTCGATCGTGGCGACGGTGGTGCCGCACGAGCACGCCGTCCTCGCCGCGATCCGCGACTTGGGTCTGGAGTGGCACGTCGTCTTCAACAAGGGGGCGGTGATGGCGCTGCCGCCGGGGGTGACGAAGGCGTCCGGGCTGGCGCCGGCCCTGGAGGAGCTCGGCATCCCGCCCGAGCGCGTGGTCGGCGTCGGCGACGCGGAGAACGACCACGCCTTCCTCCAGATGTGCGGCCTGTCGGTGGCGGTGGCGAACGCCCTACCAGCGGTGAAGGCGACGGCCGACGTGGTGACGACCGGCGCCCGCGGCTCCGGTGTGGTCGAGCTAATCGAGCGAATGCTCGCCGATGACCTCGTCGGCATACGCCCGCGCCCCGAGCGCCACCCGCCGGGGCCGGCGACGGGAACCTGATCGTCACTTCGCCTGCCGTCGCAGCTCGGCGAGCGTGCGCACCAGTTGCGTCGGGTCGTCGCTCGACAGCGACTCCGGCCGGTGCGCCAAGAGCGGGATCACCTCCTCCGGTGTGCCGCGGCCCGTGCCGGTGTGAAGTTCGCACTTCGCGTCGCGCACCCGCTTCACTGCCGTCGGGTCCGACAGCCAGCGCGGCCACAGGCGGATCACCGTTACACCCGCATCGGCGAACGGCCGGATGTCGCCGGGTGTCGGCACGAGGCCGATCTGACGCGCCTCGGGAAGCGTCTTGCGGAACCGCCCGGCCTGCGCGACCGACCGCACGCCGACGACCGTCCGCTTCGGCTCGCCGTGCCGCCGCACCTCGGCCGCGATCTTGTCGCAGTAGTCGTCGCCCTCTTCTTTTAAATCAAGCATCACGCCGACCTTCCCGAACGCCGCCTCCAGCACCTCGCGGAGCGTCGGCACGCGCTCGCCGCGGAACTTCGGGTCGAACCGCACACCGGCGTCGAGCCGGCGGACCTCGGCCAGCGTCAGCGCGGCGACCTTCCCCTTGCCGTCCGTGGTCGCGTCCACGGTCGGGTCGTGGAGGCAGACGAGCCCGCCGTCGCGGGTCGTGCGCACGTCCACCTCGCTGACGTGCGCCCCGCCCTCGATCGCCCGGCGCAACCCGGCGATGGTGTTCCCCGGCCGGTCGGCGCAGGAACCCTGATGCCCGATGATCTCGCGGACGCCGACCGCGGCTTGGGCGCCCGTGGGCGGGTCGGCGGCCGGTGCGAGGGCCGGTAGAACCAGCACAACGAGCGGAAGCAGACGGGTCATGGCGAACCTCCGGGACGGCGTGGCTATCGTGTGAATCGCGGCGGACTCTGCCAGCCCCGCGCGGCCGTATGATGGGTCACCGACTCCGACCGGGGGTGCCATGACGACTGTCCGCCACCTGAACTGCGGCACGCTCCACGCGCCGCCGAACCCCGCCGCCGCGTGCCACTGCCTACTCCTCGACGACCGCGGCCGGCTGGTGCTGGTCGATACCGGTATCGGGCTGCTCGACGTGGCCGACCCGCAGGTACGGATCGGCCAGCCGCTCATCGACATTGCCGGCTTCCAGTTCCACGAGGACCAGACCGCCGCGCGGCAGATCGAGAAGCTCGGCTACCTTACCGCCGACGTGGCCGACATCGTCCTGACGCACGGCGACCCGGACCACACCGGCGGGCTCGCCGACTTCCCGAATGCGACGGTCCACATCTCCACCGAGGAACACGCCCGGCTCGGGAACGGGCACTGGCGCTATCTGCCGGCCCACTTCGCGCACGGGCCGCAGTGGGAAACGCACTCCGCGTCCGACGACCGTTGGTTCGGGCTCGACGCGCGGCCGCTCGACCTCGGAATCGACGCCGACGTGCGCCTCGTCCCGCTGTTCGGCCACACGCTCGGGCACTGCGGGGTCGCGGTCGGTGTCGGCGGGCGGTGGCTACTCCACGTCGGCGACGGCTACTACCTCCGCCCCGAGTTGTTCACCGACGACCACCCGGTATCGGCGCTTGCGGCGGCGCGCGCCGACGACAACGACCGGCGCGTCGCCAGCCTCGCCGAACTCCGCCGCCTCGTCCGCGACCACGGCGACGAAGTCGAGTTATTCGGCTACCACGACTTCGACGAATTCCCACCCGGGTAAGTGAACCCCATGTACGTCCCGCCGCACTTCGCCGAGACCGATCTCGTCGCGCTGCACGACTTCATCGAGGCGCACAGCTTCGGGCTGCTCGTGTCGCAAGTCGGCGACGCGCCGTTCGCCACGCACTTGCCCTTCCTCCTCGACCGCGACGCCGGCCCGCACGGGACGCTGGTCGGCCACGTCGCCCGCACCAACCCGCACTGGCACGAGCTCGCCGCCCGGCCGGCACTCGCCGTCTTCTCGGGACCGCACGCCTACATCTCGCCGACGTGGTACGAGGCCGAGAACACCGTACCGACGTGGAACTACGTCGCCGTCCACGCGACCGGGTGGGCCGAACTGGTCGAGGAGCCGGACGCGCTACTGGAGATCGTCCGCCACACCGTGGATCACTACGAGGCGGCGATGCCGCAGCCGTGGCGGCTGGGCGACGACTCGACGTTCATCAACCGGCTGCTACGACAGATCGTGGGCTTCCGCCTCAGAATCGAGACGCTCGAAGGAAAGTGGAAGCTGAACCAGAACCACCCCGCCGAGCGCCGCGAGAAGGCGATCCGAGCTCTGGAGGCCGCCGGCAGCGCGGACGCGCTCGGCGTCGCGTCAGCGATGCGACGGACGCTCCCGGCAGGCGATCCGCCGTCGTAGTTCGAGCCCGACGCCCGCCGTCGCGGCAGCGGTATCCGATACCCGGTCTTCGGGCAAGCGGCCCGGGATTGAACGAACTTCAACGGTCGTTGGTGCCGAAACCTAGAGAGACCACCCCAGCCGGGAGCATCCGTGATCCACGTCATCGCCACCATCCGACTCACCCCGGGCACGCGCGACGCCTTCCTCGCGGAGTTCCACAAGCTCGTGCCCCACGTCCTCGGCGAGGACGGGTGCCTCGCCTACGGCCCGACGGTGGACGAGCCGACAGAGTTGGCCGTACAAGACCTGGCCGGCGACGACGCGGTGGTGGTCGTGGAGCAGTGGGAGAGCCCGGCAGCGCTCAAGGCCCACACCACCGCCCCGCACATGGCCGACTACCGCCAGCGGGTCAAAGACTACGTCCGCTCGGTGTCGCTGCTGGTGCTGCGGCCGGCGTAGGGGCGTGGGCACCCACGTGCCCTCCGGTCCCCGACCGGCACCTCGGTCCCCTCTTCACCCCGGCAGCCACCACAACTGCGCCGGCGAGTGGTTCGCCGGGTAGTCGCCGCCCTGGCCACGGAGGCGGCCGTTGCCGGAACTGTTGGCGTTCGTCAGCGCCGCGGCCAGTTTCGTCCCGTCGGCAGTGACGGCGACGCTGTGGGCGTTCGGCTTCGACACCTGGAAGAACGGCGGGCCGTCACCGGGCTTGAGAAAGAACACTTTCCCCTGCCCCGGCTGGCCGCTCGTACAAGCGATCACGTAGCCGCCGGGGTGCCACGCCAGGTCGGTGACGTACCCCTCCGCCGGCGACCCGCCTTTCCACTGCCACAGCCGCTTCCCGCTCGGGCGGTCGAACGCGAGCATCAGCGGCGTGCATTCCACGAATCCGCCGGTCTTCGGTTCGGCACCGCCGACCACGAGCGTGCGTCCGTCGGGAGAGACGAGCAGGCAGCGGACGCCGCCGACGTCCTGCACCCGATCGAGTTTGTGGAGTTCGCGGACCTCGAAGGTACGCCCGGCGCGGCCGCCGGGAGCCTCGAGCTCGCGCACGACGCCGAACAGGTCGCCGGCGAGCACCGTCTTGCCGTCCGGCGCGAAGCCGACCGAGAGTACATCGGCGGTCGCGTTCGCCTCGCCGGTCTTGGTGCCGGTCCGCGCGTCCCAGAAGCGGACGAATCCGTCGCGCCCGCCGGTGGCGAGAAGGTTGCCGTCGGCCGTGACGGCGACGGCCCGCGCCCAGCCGACGTGCGCGGTCTCGACGGTCCAGAGTTGCCGGCCGTCGGCGTCGCGGGCGGTGAGCCGGCCCCAGCTGTCGGTCGTGACCAGCGCCGAAGTGCTGAACGCCAGCCCGCTGACCCAGCCGTTGTGGCCGTCGAGCGCGGGCAGCTCGGTCGGCGCGGCGGCGGACATGTCCCAGCGGTGGACCTTACCGGCGCACCCGGCGGCGGCGAGGACGCGGCCGTCCGGTCGGAACCGGAGTCGCGTAAGCTGACACGGCGGGACGAGTGGGCGGCCCAGTTCGGCGGGCTTGGTCGGGTCTGGCGGGGGCATGGTGGGAGTCCTGGCGAGCGGTCGGCGCGAACCGCTGTTGGCTTGGGGCTTCGTAGGTCGGGCCGGCTTTGCCTATAAACCGGTCCGCTGTCCCGCGGTTTGTGAGCGACCGGGGGAGTTTATGGGCATCTCACCCGACCCCGGGGAATCGACCGATCGA
>VFQN01004185.1_pt1 | contig 19398 bp, 8 predicted proteins | sample 3512371 | NCBI WGS metagenome assembly VFQN01 (sample SAMN10412370, study PRJNA504923) | tailings metagenome | isolation source: Replicate 2 from Balatoc abandoned mine | place: Philippines: Itogon, Benguet | collected 2017-08-28 | reverse complement strand
TTCATCTCTTTTATCGTGGTCCTATCCAGTGCCACTTGCGGCTCAACGCCATTGAGGTTTTGAAAAAATACCATCAGATTTCCCTTGTTTTCGACCTTAGCGAAAGGTTGCGCAAGGGCATATTTTACCAAAACACCGTTGAGATTGAGGTTAAAGGGCAAGATCGGGGAAGTTTGTCCTTTCAGCGTAAACTTCGGAAAGTTAATTATCTCATGGGGGAGTTTTACCTGCAAAGCCACCTGTTTATCAGGCATCGGAACCCGCACTTGGGCATTACAGAAGAATACAAATCCCTGATTGTCTTTGACCCTACCGATGTACCTCACTTGCTCCGTATTCAATTCATCGTGCAGGGGATTTGGAGCCTCTACGACCTTCATTTGCACCAATTCTTTGCCGAAATCATTGGCAAAATGGTGTAAAATCTTTAGGTATTTATAGGAAGGCCGCAAATAGCCAAATTCGCTGATAGGCGCTTGAAAATCGTAATTTTCGGGGCAACCTGGTTCTTTCAACCCTGGCGATTGAGTACCACCGTGAAACATATAATACCCCATCATGTTCATCCCTCGACCGATTTGATTTTGGAGGTGTGCTTCCACGATGTGAGGTTCTACCACAAAACGATTGGCGTACGTCACCTGACTCCCGCAGCCTTGTTCGCACATGCCTTTTGGAAAGCGCTTGGTATCATAATACACTTTGCCGAGGGCGTCGGTCATAATCCATTGGTCATTGCCATACAGAAAATCTTTCGTGGCCTTTCCCCCGCCTTTTTCCCAGCCACGGTAAGGATAGCCACCTTGGAGCGGAATCACCTCTTCTTTGGTATCATCAAAAACCGTATTGGCCGTCACTGACCAATAAACAGGCTCAATTTTGCTGGAAAACGCCATTTTCTTCAAGGTGGAGATGTGTTCCGCCTGTCCAGACGCATATTCATTTTCAAGCTGTACTCCAATAATAGGCCCGCCATTTTTGAAGTAAAGACCGCTTGTTTGTTCCCCAATTTGTTGAAACAAACGAGAGGACTCCGCTAAATAAGTTGGGTCATTAGAACGCTTACCTTTCATTGAATTTATCCAATCGGGGTGCCCGCCGTGCAGTTGTTCCCCGTGAGACCACGGCCCAATTCGCAGCCAAACATACAGTCCGTGTTTACTGCACAGTTCCACAAACCGCCGCAGGTTACGCCCTTTTTCCCAATCCCATTTACCCTTTTGGGTTTCATGTTCGTTCCAAAAAACATAAGTCGCCACAATGCCCAAACCGCCACTTTTCATTTTTAAAAGTGCTGATTCCCAATCTTGGGGATTGACCCGATTGTAGTGAATTTCACCCATCAGTGGATACCAAGGTTCACCATTTTTGACAAAGTACTGGTTAGTAACCGCCAACGTATTTCCTGAAGGATTTACTCCTTGCATTGGCAACGCCGTTGGGGTTGTTTTTTCAACCTTTGTCATGTCCAATACGGCTAATTCTTGGGCTTGAGCTGACGACAAGCCTGCCCAAACAGTTAACCCCAAACCCATTTTTTTTAAAATATTCATCATCGAAATGTGCTTCTTTTTTTATTCAACAACCAATAAAAAGCCCTTCGTCGGGACAATTTCCAAAAAGTCATCTTTGGAAAATGACTGTCCCTGTTGGAAATTTTTAATGGTGGGTATCTTGAATTTGGCCTTTGCGGGATCCACGCCAATGGCTTTCCAGTCTATATTCAGCTTTATTTTTACGGTTTCGGGTGCCCACGATGCCACCGAAATAAGGGTTTTTCCTTGGTGTACATACGCCGTTGCCAACACTTTTGGGTTGTCCGTTTTGACAGGACAGTTCTCCTCCCAATAGCCGCTCATTTGGGCATGTGCAATGTCGAACTCATCCCAAATTTTCCAAATATCGCGCGGGTCGCAACTGACGCCTTCCGTAAACCACGGATAGCGAACCGTCATGCCATAAACCATGCCTCGCCACGGATTTCCGCCGCTGTGTAGCATGTCGCCCATGTGTCCAAACGGCATACCCGATACTTCGACCATCCAGTTTTCGGGCGACATTTTATCGTAATTAAAACTCTCGCCAAACCACAATTTATTGAGATACGGGAAGTACTCGGTGTATTGATTGGCAGGGCCTTTTGAAAAACCCGTGTTGGAGTGCAAATCAAGCAAACAACCTGGTTTGACGGCGTTCATCACCTTCCGCATTCGTTTTAGCATGGTACGGTCAAAGGCCACATCGTCGAGGTAAAGTCCGTCAATGTCAAGATTTTTGACCAGCCATTGGAGTCCATTGATGTAATAATTATACCACCTTGATTTGCCTCCCGTCCGAATCGCCGCGTCGCATTCTTCGTAACCGTTGATTTTGTTGAACCATTGCACATCATAATGCTCCACCAAATGCTCTCGCAACCACGGAAATCCTCCTCCTTTACCATCGGCAAAAATTTCATCGCCTAAACTCCGCAACGCCCACAGTTCAGGAAGTTGGTTGGTCAATTCGCGAATCGTGTAATAAATCTTGACCTTTAAGCCCTTGCTGTGCCAATAGTCCACAAAGTTTTTCATGCTATCGACCGCGATAAAGGGATAATTGATGTACGGATTAATCGGGTTGGCGTGGTGAACGTTGGTGATTTTGATGCCCGATGCCAAATCTTTCAACGAAGGCGCGGGCTTATTCCCATCGTGGTAATAGCGGTTCGTAAATTGGTCATACGTATCTTGTTTTTTGACAGGAGTAAGCAAAAGACGAAACCCAAAGTCAAGGCTTTCTCCTGCTTTCATCGTCCGTTCTCCCGAATAAGTGGTCGCAATGGTTTGGTTTCCAGTGCTTGACATTCGGAAACCTCCTTTGTTGTCATTATACCAAGACGAAGGAGGCGCTGGATGATACAGATTCAATAGAGGCCCCGTATAGTCGGCTCCCAACATCTCACACTGTAGCCCCGCCTTCACAGAACCAATCCAATACGAGTCCTGTGGGCCTTTCCATTTCCATTGGTAATCAGCAGGACAAAAGCCCCCAGGCAGTCCCATGCCCATAAAATAGGTTGCATTGGCTTTCTCGACAGGAATCTCTAACCGAACGTCTTTTATGTTCAGCGATATTTCTGTTTTTAAGCGAATATTGTAAAGCAATGTTCCATCAAACTCCATGCTTCCATCGCAGTGAAGATTAAATCCGTGACCTTTTCCTTCGGCCACCCACGAAACCACGCCTGTATTGTTTTTGGTAAATCGAAGGGAGGAAGGAGTAATTTTTTCCACTCCCGCCTCCGTTTCGACCACAAACACTAAGGGGTTACGTAGCAAGTGTTGTTGATTGACCCTCATCGACTCAGGAAAGCCCGACTCATTGAGCGACACTTCGCCCATGAGGTATGAAATCTTTTTTTCGACTCTTTTTAATGCCGTATAAGGGGCAACGGGTTGGTCATCAATGCCTAACGTTGAGTTTAACCAACGCAGTCGAGAATGCCGCCACGGCTCGCTATCCCCTCGGTCGGGCAGCTGTTGATTGATTATTTCTATGATGACTTTTATCGTTTGCGGTGCCTCATTTTCGGCCGAGATTGTCACGTCAAATGACTGTTTTCCCAGTTTTTCAGTAGGTGACATATCCACCCCAAACCAAAGCGGCTGAACTTTTCCTTGGGCTACATCCACCTTTTTAGTAAACGGATGCCCGTCGGCGTCGATGCCTCCCGTGTTGAAACAGGTTACTTTATTGCTTCCCGAAAACGTCACTTTGAGGTTTTTCAGCTCCTTTTTAGCCGCAAAAACGGCAATCTTGAACGCGTAGTATTCGTTGCGTAACGCCTTGCCACTAAACACATTGGACGATTTTTGCGTCACCCAACGATAGGGTATATTTTCGTTCATTCGGACTGGAAACTTTCTATCTTCGGGAAAAAGTAGAAAATTTTTGTTTTTATGCTCAATCAGTGCCGTTCGCTCCGCTTGGGTCGCGCCTACTTCCATCGGATAAAAACTGTCAAAAGCCGTCCGTGATTCTATTTTCAGCACGGAGGCTTGCGGAAGCGATTTTGCCTCAAAATCGTTGGCCAAAAGTCGATGTTTTTCGACCCACGCTTGGTTGGGTTTGTTTTCGGGGGTTAAATACTTTCCATCCCACCAGCCCACGTTCTTTTTTCCCGAAAAAGGCATGTAATACACGTAAAAACTTCCCGCGTGGGTCGGTTCAAATACAAACTCGCCGCTTTCTTTTTCTATTCTAATCCGATGAATGTTCGTTACTTCTTTTCCACTTTCATCGATGATTAAAAGGCGTTTTTCTTGGGGATTCGCATCTCTTCGACGCCATTGGATTTTTGTATAAACGGCCTCCGTAAGCTGAGACACGTTGATGACAGCGCGGTGATTGCCATAGTCTTCCTGCCAGGGCGTAGCGGCTACGGCATAGGGGTGAATTTGTGCTTGCAGTGTTCCGAAAGCGAAACACCAAAAAGTAAAAAAGGGTATAATTGATTTCATGAAGGCGTGGGGTTAAATGAGCTCTTCCAAGGTTTGGTTTAGTCAACCCTGCCAAGGTTCAAAACCTTGGCAGGGTTATATCAGACCTTCCAAGTTTTTAAAACTTGGAAGGTCTATTAAGGCTATTACCAATCCATTTTTACGGACGATTTATCCATGTGCGAGGTAGTCAATATAGGCTTCCAATCAGCGGGAAAGGCATTGTCGATGAGGGTTACATCTTTGCAAGCTTCAATTTTGAATGTAGTTTTATCAGCCGTAAACTCTACCGTTTTTGACGAAATGATTTTGTTGTGACGAAATACCAATCCATCCACACTTTTAGCTGAAAGCAACGGCGCTACCGAAGTTTTGAAAGTATTATTTTCAATGAGAATGTTTCGATGCACATAAAAGCCATTGACTAAATCGTGGTTTTCGGGCGCAATTGCAATCACATAACTACCTGGTGTTGAATTGTATCCGCATTCTTCAAATACATTATTACGAATCACTACATCTTGCACGGAGCCTGACTCAAACCAACTGGCGGCATCGTCGGCAATGAGAATGGCGTGCATTCCTGTTTTGTAAAATTGGTTGTTTTCAATCACCACTTTACGGCGCGTGGTCATCAAAATCCCGCGCGTATTGGTCCGTTCAAAGCGACAATTGCGTATCGTCACTGCGGGCGTCCAAGTGAGGTTTTCGATGCACTGCCCCACCGCCACGTCCGCAGCAAAAGGCTTGTCGGTTTCTATTTCCATCTTCCGTTTGTTTTTCAAGGCGGCGTTTTTAAGTTTGGCATAAGCGATGGGTTGCAGCGTTTTTGGGTTCACAAACGCAATGCTATCCCCTTTAAAAAATGCCTCAAAACCGTACGTTTGGTGGTGCATAAACCGCACCGTGAGTTTGTTGGAACCCGTTTTGGCTACGATTTGCAAATGCGTTCCGTGAACATTGATGGGGTCATCGTGCGCACCTGAAGTGAAACAACTGTCAACCAAGATTTTGCCCTTACATCCCGAAAAATGAAAACAGTCGGCAAAGGCACTGACAATCCGCCCCGATTCGAGACGAGGCGCTACGTTGACTTTTCGGATGGTGATGTTTTCGGAAAACTGCGATACTACGCCCAATCCGTGCATGTAATGCAAATTGATGTTGTGCAACAACACATGCTGACTAAGCGTGATAAATCCACCGCAGTTGTCACGATAGGTGTCACGAATCGAAAGCCTCTCTCCTGCTTTTAGTTTCGTTTTGGAAAAATCTCCCGTAAATACAACCTCGCCCCGTTGTTTCTCTTCCGCTTTGCTCTCCAAAAACGCCCTAAACGAGCTGTATTTCATGGTTTGGTCGGTTTCATTGAAAACAATGGTGTGGTGATTGTTGCTTTTCCAACCTTCTCCGTAAAAACCAAATTTTCCATTTTTGATAAAATAACGCGTGTCAGGGTGCAGCGTGGCTTCTACTTTGGTGGGCGATACCGACGTCAGTACCAACTCGCTCATGGTAGGCCGTTCGTAGTCAAAAGAGAGGTTGCGAATGGTGATGTTTGAAGACTTAAAAAGGGCAAACGCTACCATTTTTCCATGCAAGTAAATCTGCGTTCCGTTGCCTTCAATCGTCAGGTTTTTGAACTCTTTCAGCAGAAAAGCGACGTTTTTCACCTTCGGTAAGGTATCATTTTCCGTGCTGTTTGAAATATAGATTTCTTGTTTGTATGCACCGTCGGGCCACAAATCCAAACGCCCACCTGGCAATACAAGCGTCGCATTGGATAATTTTCGGCACTGTTCAATGGCTCTGACAAGTGCGGGGCTTGCGTTTTCGTAGCTATCAGGCTTTGCACCAAAGTTGCTCAAAAGTACCTGCTGTTGGGCAAAGGCCATTTTGTAGAGACACAGCATTAAACAAAAGCCGAGACACTTTAATTTATGGTTATTCATGGGTTTCAGATGGGATTTTTGTTGTTCCGATGTAGTTATGAAACATCTTCAAATGTTCAGAAGCTTTGGTGGCAATGGGCTTTTTACATCCCCAAAAAACATTGTTTTGAATCGTGACGCCCGAGGCACCCGCCACCGAAATGCCGCATTCAGCATTTTCGCCTTCAATCAGATTTCCTTCAATCAGGATATTTTTGTGAATCCCCGCTACCGAAATATCAGGAGCTTTGACGTTGATAGCAATGGCCGACGCACCGTCGTTGGTTCCGTCGCCGCGCCCGCAACGTAGGATTCTATTGTTGCGCACAATTACATTTTCTGAACCCGCTCCTTCGCGCCAATCTCCCTCGGCACCGATGTGAATGGCCGTGCCTGTGCTTTCCTTGAAGGTGCAATTTTCAATCAACACCTGACGGGTTTTTACCAATACCGCCCGTGCCAAATGACTGCCTACGTACGAATTGACAAACTCCAAACGTGGCAGCCGAGTAACGTCGATGAGGTAATAATTTTCTAAATCGTCGGGCAAAGGTTTGTGAAGCGTAATGGTCGTATTCCAATCTTTAGGTTTGGGTTCTGATTGGGTAACGGTGTATTTGCCCACCACGGCCAGCGTCTTCCGCGAAACAAGTTCGAGCACGTCGCCCTTGTCGGGATAGTCGAGCACCATGGCGTGCGTACCCCACGCTTTTTCCATTTCAATGACGTACTTTTGCGGGGCTAACTGCTTTTTAATCAACTGATAATAGCCATGTACGTTGGTGGCATCATCCCCTTGACCTTCAAAAGTACAGCCATCAAAACGAATCGTCCCTTTGCAAGAAGTAAAGTGGGTAGCGTCGGTGTTGGTCGATTGGTACAAACCTGGACGCGGAACTATCCGCAGCCCATTCATCAAAATGTTTTCGGAACGATGCCCCACAATTCCCATACCGGGCTGGGAATGAATCGTGACTTGATTTAAAATAGTATTGGTTGATTCGTTGATAAGAATCGCGGGACGAAAGTGAAACATGTGATTTATCAACGCCACGTGACCAAGAAGTTTTTGGGGGTAGGAAGCCCAAATCCGAACCGTTTCGGCGTCAATCAGTTCATTCTTTTTTGGGAAATAAATGCTTTTACCCAAAAGTCGGTTTTTACTCAAATCCCAAAACATCAACCGCAGCATCAGCAGGTTGTTTCTAATCGGAAATTCCTTGGAAAAGCGTACGTCAAAATAGCCATCCCCTTCGTTCACCACCACTCCTTCGCTATGAGGCATGGTTTCGTAATCAATGGTCAATCCTTTTATGGTGAGATTCTTGCAATTTTCGATAGATACCGGTTCCATCCACCCGCTGACGGCCAACTTCGCACCGTTGGCATCCACTTCGAGGGAGTTAATTCCCTCAAAATGAATGCCTCGACTATACGGGTAATACGGGGTAAATACCACGTCTTGCGGATTGCGACCCATTTTGCCATCCATTACATCATTCATAAGCTGAATGGCCTTGGGCTCGCTGATTAGGTACTTCCCAGCGGGAAATACCAGTTTTTTTACCCGATTTACCTTGCAATAATTCACGGCCTTTTGAATGGCTTCGCGGTCATTGAGGGTATCGTCGGGTAGTGCGCCAAATTTCGTCACCGAAACTTGGCTAAAAATAGTAAAGGTGTGGATAAATAAAACTATAAATAGTATAGCGCTTTGTCGGAAAGCCATAAGAAATTAGGTTTAGAGAAACTCATCAAAAGTAGTCTTTTTTACTACTTAGGCGTTATTAATAAAGGGCTATTGCCCAACGTCTCTATTTGGATTTTTGCTCCTACAATAGCGATATTGCCTTTTTTGACAAATCCATTTTCGGTTACTTCTTTTACTTCAACCGTTTTATAATTTCGCCATTCTTTAGGAACATCCAACACTACTTTTGTAGCGCAGTAGGAATAAAAAACATAACTATTACTGGAAACCCACTGCGCAGGAAAAAACAGATTACTCTTACTGCGAAGGGTCAGTCCATTTTTGGTTATTAAACTATCTTTCAGCGATACTTTTACACCGTCGGAAAAATGAGCGACCCGATTTTTACCCGTTCCTTCTACCTTCAATCGCTGATGTCGATTCAGAAAAAAGTATTGAGGACAGTGTTCATAAAATTCATTGATAAAGATTTTAGTCCAATACGTGCGTCTCATCTCATTCCAAGGCACATGGGGCATCAATAATTTATCCGTTGGCAAGTACCAACTATCTTTGATTTGTTCGCTCCATGTACTCGGAAATATCGTTTCGGCATTCATCGAAATCCCAAACAAAAACCCCAAATCAACATCACTTGGCACGTCAGGATTAAAGTCTGTACCCGTAAATACCTTAGCGGGGTTTTTCAAGAAAAAATCTTGATTTATGGGATACAAATGATACGAAAAAGGTACCATTCCAACCATATAATCCAACACAGCTTCGGTCGTGACATCTATCCCTTTTGAGTTCCAGTATTGCCAAATTTTCTTCTGATAAGCCGCTTCTATAATATTTGACTCCGAATGCCCTTCGCTGGGTCTTGCAAACCACGCATCTAAGTGAATCGTACCCGATTGCTTGAGTTCTGGAAGCAAGGCAAGTAGTTTGTCGATTCTCATTTGTGCGTAACCATTTTCATACTCATTTCGATAATTAATCTGGTACGCACTGAGTCCGTTATAGCTGCCAATTACTTTCAGAGAACCGTCTTTGTTTTTCGAAATCATGTCTTTGCTTACGTAAGTATCCCACAGTGGGCTGTTGGTATAAGCATCGGTCATATTGATATGCAGGCTAATGGTCGTATGGTATTTTCGGGCTTCCTTCATCAACCATTTTAGGCTCTGTAATCCAGTCGCATCTTGCGGCCTTTTTAGGGAATTATTAACTTCAAAAAAAGCAGGATACCGATCGTCGTGGCCGTTGTATTGCCACCCCACCAAATAAATTATTTTGGGTACACCCATTGTAAGGGCATCGATGGATTTGATTAACTCAAGTGTTTTTTCAAAATCACACACTTTCTGGCACGACCCGTCTTTGTTTACAAGAGCATTCATGATTTTCATCACCAAGGTCTGCGAATAATCGTGTCGAAATCGAGGGGCTGCTTGTTGGGCATCAACCGCCAAAGCACCTACCCACAAAACAAAAACTTTTGCCAGACATACATTTCTTATTAATTGCTTATAACTGTTTGTCATTTTCAAAATCGTTAGAAATCATCTTTTAGTTTTTTTCTGTCTTATGGGATTTTTATAAAACAGAAGGCTTCCATTATTTCTTGACACGATATACAACAACGCTCCGTTGAGTGTTTTGAGCGCTTTGATGTCTCTCACTTCTCCTTTTAAGTTTAGGCCCGATTGGAGGGGCGATAAAGCACTAAAAGCTGCCGTGCCATTTCCTAGCAACACAGAACCATAACTGGCATCATAATACCCTTCAAAAGGTGCAACGCCACTAAAATTTCCGGCGGCTATGAGGTCGGTTTTGTTGTCATTGTTAAAATCTCCCCCCGCAAAAGCATAAATAGGTGACCATTGGGCAGGTGACGGCAATGGAATCGACTCAAAACCGCCTCTTCGATTGTTTATCAAGGTCAATGATGAGAGCGTTTGGATGGACAGTTCCGTGGTTCGTTTCAGGTCTTCACCAAAAACCTCCTCAGTTGTTTTGCCTGCATAGCTTGCATAATCCACAAATTTTTTCTTCATCAGCATCGGGAATCGCTTCTCTATTTCTTCTTTCCCTAAGAAAGTATAGTGTTTTCCTTTTTTAGACACGGACAGTAGTTGGTCAAAGAAGCCCGTCATGTTTATATCACCTACGTACATTTTCAGGGGATGGTCGGCAGTGGCGGTTAGTTTAGAATTTTCACCCAAATTTCCCAAAAGCAAATCTTCCCAACCGTCGTTGTTGATATCGGCTGTTTTGACGGTATTCCACCAGCCAGTGGTTGTTGCCAAGTTCAATTGAGTAGTGACATTAGCCAATTGTCCTCGGTTGTTTTTAAAGACTGTCACGGGCATCCACTCACCCACAACTACCAAATCTTTCCAGCCGTCTTTGTCATAATCTACCCAAACGGCGTCGGTGACCATTCCCAAAGTAGTCAATCCCAATGCTTGATTTTGCGGCGACAAGCTGAACCGCCCTTTGCCGTCATTGAGTAACAAATAGGAAGCAGATGCCTCCCCATAGCGATTGGTTAGGCAGCGTCCGCCCACAAACAAATCCACATCGCCGTCTCGGTCAAAATCGGCAGCAGCGGCCACCGATTTGTTGGTTGCCAAGGTTGGCAATCCGTCCGACTTGGTAAATACGCCCTTGCCGTTGTTGAGATACAAACGGTCGCGCAAGGGAATAGCTCCCTCAAAAAACTCATTTCCTCCACTGACCACGTACAAATCAGCGTCGCCGTCTCGGTCAGCATCGAAGAAAGTGGCATTGACATCTTCACAGAGATAATCTACTTCGAAGGTTTTTTGATTGGTCCCCACAAAAGTACCTGTACTATTTTGCACCAATAAACTTCCTGCTTGGCCTTTGGCCCCACCCACATAAAAATCATCCAACCCGTCACCATTGACATCGGCCACCGCCATTTTGGGGCCTTGCGTAGATACTTTATGCGGCATCAACACTTGCACGTTAAAATCGTTGAAAGCATCTTCTTGATGAACATAAGCAGTGGCGTTCCAGGCTGGTTCAAACATTTGGCTATCAACATTTTCCACCATATCATCGGTCACATCGTACGGGACGTACGATGCCACAAGGTGGTGATTGGGTTTGGGATGTTTGATAATCGTTTTTTTACCATCGGGCCACGTAATTTTTAGGGCTTGGATTGTAGAATCACTACCTAGGCCAAAATGCAAGACCGTTGAGGAAGCACTCTGAAAGCCTCGGGTGGCAGTAACATACGAATATTGCTGTCGATTGTTTTGAAGCAATGTTACTTTGGTTCCGTACGCAAATGGATTCGAAGCATTGCCTTTTGATTGAACTGTCAAGTAATGCTTTGGCTCTGTCCCTATTTGATTTGTCGTATTTTCGTACAAAACCGCTTGGGCGTTCATGTTATTGACCACAATATCAAGGTCACCATCATTGTCCAAGTCAGCATAGGCTGCCCCGTTTGAGAGAGAAGGCTCTTCCAATCCCCACTCCTGCGAACGATTGATAAATTTCAGGCTTTGTGTTCCTTCAAAAATATAATTACTCACTGCTCCCGATGGCATTTTCTCCAACTTTTCACGGTCATTGTCGCGCAGATTTCCGTCGGCAGTAGTCTTAATAACGCCAGAGGCATATTTCAAAAAATCAAGGTTGTTGGGGCGTTTTAGAATTCCGTTTGATACAAAAATATCTTTCATACCGTCGTTGTTGAAATCTGCAATCAGCGGTCCCCAACTCCAATCGGTAGCGGCCACGCCCGCATAAAGTCCAATGTCCGAAAAACCATACCCACCATTGACATTGAGCTGGAGGCAGTTTTTAGAAAATTGATTATGATACTTCCATTCGCGTTGCTTGTACTGATACAAATCGTTGGGGTCATCACTCAGGGATTCTTTCAACACCTTTTCATCCTCGGGCAGCATATCTACCGTGAAAACATCCAGCCAGCCGTCGTTATTGATATCAGCGATGTCGCTTCCCATCGAAAACCGACTCAAATGCGCAAAGGCCGACTTGTTAAGTTCTTTAAACGTACCATTTTGCTGATTGAGGTAGTAATAATCTTCTTCGTGGAAATCATTACTCACATAAATATCGTCCCAGGTGTCATTGTTGAGGTCGGCAATAGTTACATTCAATCCATATCCAATAATACTGTTAAAAATCCCCGCTTCTTTGGTAACTTCGGTAAATTTGCCACGCCCATTTTTGGTATCATTCCGAAACAACTTATCGCCCGCTTTGGCATCCGACACATACCGACTCATGCTATCTTGCAGGGTGGCATTGGAATGTACCGAATGGTTGACCACAAACACATCCAAGTCTCCGTCGTGGTCATAGTCAAAAAAAGAAGCTTGGGTATTAAAGCCTTCTATGTCTAAGCCATATTGTGCGGATTTTTCGGTAAAAGTGAGATTTCCATTATTGATAAAGAGCTCGTTATGGCCTTTAAAGGTTTGATAATTGCCCACTTCCGAAACATAAATATCCAAAAAACCATCGTTGTTGACATCAGCTAGAGTGACACCTGTTTTCCAATTTCCTTTGCCCGCTACGCCTGCTTTAGTTGTAATATCCTCAAAGTGAAGATTGCCTTTATTCAAAAACAACTTATTGACTCCTTGATTGGAGGTAAAATAAATATCTTGCAAACCATCGTTGTTGAAATCGCCGATGGCCACCCCTCCACCGTTGTAATAATAGAGATAATCAAAAATGTTGGTTTTCTGAAAAGGGTCGATTTCATTGATAAAATCAATGCCTGTTTGCCCTTGTTTGAGCGCCGTAAAGATTTTTTTACGGTTGTGCTCTTTACAAGAGATACCTACTATACATACACAAGCGATAGATAAAATTCTCAATAAAACCGTACGTATGCTAAACGACATGCGGTATCTATTTTACGGTTGTAGTGCTGAAATCATTTTTTTGTTGGGCTTTTATAAAGGTCGGCTGTATCACAACCGACCTTTTACACGTCAATAAATGAATCATGAAAAGTCAGGATTCAAACCTAAATTTCACGATCGGTATAACCCACTATTTATGATGCTTAACCAATAGCCCTATGAAGCAATGAGCAAACTCCCCAAGTTTTAAATCAACTGTCTATCTTTTTCAACTTGGGGAGTTTTTTATTTAATTCGTAAAATTGGCAATTCTAACTACCCACACGCGGCTATCGCCGTTGGCGGCGGTAATTTTGTATTTACGAGGCTGCGAAAAATCGCCCGGTATACCCGGCTGAGGTGCCCCCTCCAGAGGTTCCATAGTAGCTGCTGGCGAAATGTTGCTCATAAATACCAACCTACTTTTAGAGACTTTGGCTTTTTCAGCAGCTGTGAAAGTACCAGAAGCTGCCGGTACTGCCACATTAAATATCAACGAATCCAAGGTAGCACCAGGCGTATTTTCTTTTCTTTTAAACTGCTTTTGAGTCAAAGTAAGCGTCACATTGCGCACCACTGGACTTCCGCCAGAGGTAGCAGTAGGATCTTCAAAGCGATATTCCATAAAAACCTCGGTAATAAGCGCTTCCTTAAATTTTGGCAAGTTTTCCTCTAGTCCGTATTTAAGGCAGGAAGATAATGTCAATGCCATGCCTAGCATAAGCACATACTTCATTTTATGTATTGTTTGCATCGTCTTTCTCAATTTGTTATTAAACATTTACCAGTTAGGGTTTTGAGTCATCGCCCCATGACGTACTATTTGCGAATTCTGAATCGGCAACAGATAACGTCGGGTTTCATCAAACATACGTTGGTCATTGAGTTGGAAATTTAGGACTTCAATGCGGTAGCCTTTACGGTTTGCATTTATTTCCATGAACGTCGGTTTCTCCAACAATTCCGCAATTTTAGCACCAGGAGCAGCACCTCCGTTGGCATTGCCGCCGTATTTGCCCCAGCGCAACAAGCTCCAGTAATAGTCTTTTTCTTTGAAAAGCTCTACCCTACGCTCCCGTTTGTAGTCTTTCCAAGCAGCCTCGGCCGTAGTAGCCGTAGAAGGCGGCAAACCTCCGTGACCTTGACGAGTGATGTTGAGCGTGGTTACGGCTTCCCCAATTTTGTTTTGCATCAACAACGCCTCCGCTTTGTTCAAATACACGCGCCCCATGCGGAAAATCACCCAGTGATAATCTACCGGAGTATTATAAAAAGGCCGTGGAGACACGTTGTAGATTCCTTTGCGGAAATACGCATTTGTGATTTGAGTACAACAGCCCGAGTTCAAACTTCCTTTAATCATACGGTTCAGGTTTCCATTGCGATTGGTAGTCACCAACTCGCCGTACCAAGCCGTTGAGTCATAGACGATTGAAGCCGCCAAGCGCTTATCTCTATTATCATACATAATACTGTTGATGCTTCCTGTACCTGTTACGACTGCACTATCAAGAAAAGCAGAAGGTTTTTTGGTAACATTTTTCAAAAACTGCGACGATTGATCCCACTTCACCGCCTTAGTAGGATCGGCAGCATCAATGACAAGGTATTCGTCGATGATGTTTTGGGTAGGCGAAAATTTCCCCCAATCTTCAAATACCTTATCTTGTTTAAACAAGGGCGTAGCATTGCGCAGTCTAAGGTCATCATTGTTGACATTAGGAATCGCCTCTTGCATATCCTGAATGCTAGAAACTACGGTATTGGATTTATCACGATAAGTAGCGAGAAGAATTTCGGGGGAAAATCTAGCTCTTTCGTTAAACATTCCTTCATAATCGGCCTCCAAAGGCTTGCCCGTTGCAATTACGGCGTTGGCGGCATCTATCGCTTTTTGATAGTAAGTATTATCGCCTGTATAAGCGGCAGCTTGCAAGGCGGCTTCAGATTTGAGAGCATAAGCCGATGTCTTGGTCGCAATCCCCGCAGGCGACGAAGCGGGCAAACCCGCAATCGCGTCATCTATATCCTTCATAATCAAGTTATAGGTTTCGGCGATATTGGTCGTTTGAGGCAACGCGTAATTCGTTTCGTTTTCGGTCAAAACCTTATCGACCCATATTACCCTGCCAAAACGGCGTGCAAGCCAGTAATAGGTCATAGCTCTCAAAAACTTCCCATGCGCCACCAATTCTACTTTATCACCTTCTGCTAAAGCTGCCGACGCATTAGCTTTTTCGATGATGAGATTACAGCTACGGATTTTGCTAAATTGGTTAAACCCATAGTCATCATCTCTCGTAATCGACTCCCGCGTGAAGGCATTTCCGTCGCTTTGGATGATATTGCTGGTTCGAACTTCGTCTTCAACGGTGTTGGTATATAAACCTAACACTGATGAATATACGCCGTTGACAAAAAGCATGGCATTGCTCTTTGAACTCCACACGGCAGTCTCATCAAATTTGTCAAATGGCCGTGTATCGTCTAATTGCTTACAGGAGTAAATACAAACACTAAGAACCGTTAGTGCCAAAACTATTTTTGTGATATATCGTTTCATTGCTTTCAGTTGCTTTGAGTTTAAAAACCTAGATTCACAGATAAGGCATACACCCGTTGCGACGGGTAGTCGTAGTTGTTGTTACTGCCCGTTTCGGGGTCAAGCCCGTACTGTTTGATCTTCGAAAACGTGAGTAAGTTGGTAGCACTCAACGTCACCCTCAGGTCTGAAATGAATTTTAAGTCTTTGGAAAGATAATTTTTAAAGTTATAACCCACTTGCAAGGCTTTTAGGCGTAGATATCCTGCATTGATTACCCAAAAATCGGACGTAACGGCATTGTGACCTCCATTGACCGCCGCTCCCGAAATCAACCGGGGGAATTGGGTATTGCCGGCGCCTGGCTCCCAGTGGTTTTTGGTCTGAAATTCGTAGCGAATGTTCGTAGAATACATACTCTGAATCACATCGCCTAAGTAGATACTTCTCTTTCCACTACCCTGCCAAAGCATATTCATAAACCATCCACCGTAAGTTAAATCAGCCGTAAAGCCGAAAGTTACCCTTGGAAATCCAGCTTTCCCTACTCTTCTAAAATCATCGCCGTCGAGTTTTCCGTCACCATTTACATCTTTATAAATAATATCGCCAGGCGCTATATTTGAAGCCAATCGACGTGGGCTATTCATGATATCGGCTGAATTTTGATACAAGCCCGCCGACAAGTAAGCCGTTTGTAAGAATCCGATTTGGTGATACGAAGTAGTGTTGGGGTTTTTGAGGGTAGTACTATCTTCGTTGGGGTTTACTTCCCATAGTTGGTCAAATTTCACAAAATTTGAGCCAAGGGTGTATTTCAATTTACCGATTTTGTCGCTGTATTTGACCGAAAAATCAAAACCCGCTCTTCTAAATGCCCCGTTTGATTTGCGAGTAGGTAAGGCCGTTCCGAGAGGGTCGGTGTAGCCTACGCCTGATGGAGAAGCCAAATAGCCCGTAGTACGCAGGTAAAAATAATCTAGACTTCCGCTGAGTTTATTTCCCAAGGTTCCAAAATCAAAACCTGTATTGAACGATTGTTGGTCATACCAACTGATGTCGGGGCTGGGGATGCTCGGGGCATTGAGGCTTGGTTGCAATACCCCACCTACTACATAGCCACCACCAGTAGAATAGCCCGGCACATATGCAAAGCTGCTCACGCCCGAATTTTGTCCTACCGAACCATACGATATTCTGGCTTTCAAGAAGTTAATGATATTTTTTTCAACCAAACTTCCCATAAAGTTTTCGTGAGAAATCAACCACCCCAACGCTGCTCCCGGGAAAAAACCTTTTCTTTTTCCCGCCGGAAACAAGTCGCTACCATCATAGCGGAAGCTTCCTTCAAACAAATATTTTTCTTTGAAATCGTAACGAACACGCCCCAACCAGCCATTTCTGACGTTTTCAAAAGCCGACCCATTGTTGGTAGCTGTCGCTTGAGGACCCGCAAAAATTTGGTCAATCCCAAACACATATGAGTTTCGGCCAGTGCTGAAGTTTTCGCTATAGCCATAAGCTTCTTCATAACCTAGCATGGCAGAGACATTATGCCCGCCAAATTTTCTTTCATAATTTCCAAACCCTTGCAACACATAATTATAGCCCGTAGTAGTCGAGACTCCGAGATTGGGTTGGTTTGTACTAGCAGGTGTCGAGCTTCCAATAGCATACTGAGGAGCTGTAATGTTCCAAGACTTTCCAAAAGCCTGTACCTGACTCAAGTTTCCATTGGCCCGAAACGACAAACCTTCTACCCCTGGCACTTTCCAATCGAAGTTCAGCAAGGCATTAAGATTGCGGTCTTGGTTGCGGACATAGCCACTGCGAGGGTCGATTTCTACGATTGGGTGGTCGCCTTTGTTGGCGTATTTGGTTTGTTCCAAATCAGCATAAGCTTTATCGAAAGGAGGGGCATTTTGGATGTGACTCCATACGGCAAAGTAGCCACTTCCGTAACCGCTTGCATTGTCGCGGCGAGTTTCGTCAACGCCATAAATAGTCATGCTGGTTTTCAAGCCAATTTTGGCAAAATCCCCCGGTAGGCTCAGGCGGTAATTGTAGCTTTTCAACCAGTTGGTATTAAATTTATACAAATTTCCTTGGTTAAAATAACCCAATGAAGCGTAGTATTTGATTTGCTCATTACCACCGTTTAGCGATAAGTTGTGGTGTTGCTGTGGCGCAAATTCTTTTAGCACCAGCTTTTGCCAATCATTGTTTGGGAAGTTGAGTGGGTCGGTTTGGTCACGGTATTTTTGAACATCGCTCTCAGGGTATCGCCCCGGATTGCCTTCTTTTACATCCACCTGATTTACGAGCGACACCAATTCGTACGAACTGATTTTGCGCGGCAAATACGTTGGCTGCGACAAGTCATGTCCAAAGTTGTAATTGATAGAAAGCTTTTTGTTACTTCCTCTTTTGGTTGTTACCAAAACCAATCCATTTCCTGCCGCCACCCCATAAATCGCCGTAGCAGGGCCGTCTTTTAGGAAAGAGATGTTTTCAATATCATTAACGGCAAGGGTTTGAAATTGAAATTCGGTAGAAATAATATCATCGATGACATACACCGGCGTGCCGCCTCCTCTAAGCGAAATAGAGGGTTTTTTGCCCGGCCCGCCACCGCTATTGCTAACAATAATCCCCGGAATCCGTCCACCTAGCGTTTCTCCTACTGAAGCAGCTCCAAGATTGGTAATTTTTTCGGCTTCTAAAGTCGAAACAGATGTGATGTTTTTCTCTTTTTTGATAGTACCATAACCCACCACAATCACCTCTTCTAGGGCCTTGATATCGGCAACGAGCGAAACATTGATGGTGGTTCGATTATCAACCAAAACCTCCTGAGGCTGATAACCAATAAACGACAAAACCAAAACAGCTTTACCGTCAGGTACATTGATTTCGTAGGCTCCGTTGCCATTGGTAGTAGTTCCGCGAGTGGTACCTTTTATAGTAATACTTACGCCGGGTAACTTTTCACCTTTTTCGTCGGTCACAACTCCTTTCACACCCCAATCCACATTACCTACTACTTGCAGTTTTGAGGGTTCTTCAATTTCGTATAACAACCCCGTTTTAGGGGTACTTTCTTTTCTTAACACAATCTTCTTACTCACTACTACATACTTAATATTGAGCGGTTTAAGCATTTTATTAAGCACATTAGAGAGAAGTTCATTTTTTTCGCTCACAGTTACTTTCTGGCTAAGATTCAGCATACGTGAGTTGTATGAAAACTTGACGTGGGCCGTTTTTTCTATTTCAGACAATGCATTTTCTAAGCTCACATTGTTGAGAACAAGCGTCACTTTTGAGTCAAGCATTTCTTGCCCTTTTGCGGGCGTGGCCATTGCTATCCCCACAAAAACAACAGCAAGTATCATTTGAAACACCGATATTTTCACGATCTGAAAAAGTAGCCGTTGGTGAATAAAACTTTTTTCCATACTTTTGATTGTTAGGTTTAATACTAATAGGACTGGTATTGACATGACATTTCCTTTCCTTTGCAGAGGATACAGGAAAGCTCTAAGCGTTGGAATGTTGCAGCATTTCGACGCTTTTCTTTTTTACTTCTTTTTTTTTAATACATAGGCAAGGGTTTAGGGGGTTAGTTGCAGCCAGTTGAAATTATTGTAATTTGATTTCCATTCATTTCGTAGCGAGTATCACTTCCCAAGCTTTCACATATTATTTTAAGCTTTTCGGGAAGCGGTTCATCACTTAGCGAAGTAGTCATATAGCAATCTTTTTGCTTTTCTTGCGGGTATTCTATCTTTACCAAATAGGCCTGCTCAATATTCGTAAATATCTGTTGGAC
>VFQN01004184.1_pt1 | contig 19402 bp, 33 predicted proteins | sample 3512371 | NCBI WGS metagenome assembly VFQN01 (sample SAMN10412370, study PRJNA504923) | tailings metagenome | isolation source: Replicate 2 from Balatoc abandoned mine | place: Philippines: Itogon, Benguet | collected 2017-08-28 | reverse complement strand
ACCTGTTTCGACGCGCCATCCGAAAGCCCCCACGGAAGATCGGAACACTGCCCATAGCCCCTGCCTCCCTCCTTCACAGCCTCCCTCCCTCCACGCGTGCAGAACTGCAAGCACTTACTGCTAATTTTTTGTACTTGGTCCATCTGATATCAAAGCTGTGTCCATCTTGGACAGGTTTTGGACAGGCCTTAAGGGGTTTCATGACATGTCCGTCTCCGACTCCACCTGTATGTAAACCTTTCCACAGAAAAAAAAATGTGTGGTATTGGACGACGCCAAATCCAGGAGGCGGACATAGGTGAGCTGTGGGAGGTATTGGGCACCCCCGCCCCTCAACCTGCAGTACTACCAGGTGCCCTACCCGTCCAACTGAAGGCTTAGTACGTAGGCGTACGGTATCATGCCTGTATTGCCCATGTGTGCCGCGCCAGCAGCACCATGCAACGCTGTACAAGCAGTGAGCCGTACGCTTAAGTACGAGCACCAGTTGGACAGGTAGGGCATCTGGGTAGGACTGGAGGGGGTTGCTCCATACCTTGCACTGTTGCACAGCTCACCCATTTCCGCCACCTGGATTCGGCGTCTTGCCCAGGGAATGGCTGGCCCAGGGGGCCGCCAGCGCCCCGCGACAAGGCGTTGCGCGAGCCGCTGAGTACCGGTGCGTTCCGCTGCATGCCAGTGTCGTGTCGTCCAAGCGGATGGCTTGCGCATGCCCCTGCTAGTGAAAACGCCTACCAGCTGTGCGTTGCGGCTGTTGACGGAGGACGACGCCGATGCCCTGACGCGGATCCCAGCAAACATCATGGAGCTAAACGAGCATGGACTCCGCCAACATCGTCCCGGTGCAGCACCGCCACTCGGGTGCAGCACCTGGACGGTGTTGCCGGAATCCAGCGTCGTTTAGGTCCATAATGTTGCCGGGGTCCGCGTCAGGACATTAGAGTCGTTCTCCGTCATCAGCCGCGCACAGCCGATAGGAGCTATATATTAATAGCGTGGGCATGCAGCAAGTCATCCGCGGATGGCAGAAGAAAGTTCGCACAGTCCCACGGGTCCCGTGGAGGGACCTTCCCCGAAAATAACAGTACTTGCGCGTTGCTTGTCAACGCCGGCTTTGTTGGTTGAGCGTGATTGTACTTACATATTATGTTATGGATAGCTCTTTTATGCCGGTCGCCGTTCTCCGTAGTCTCTGACGTCAGTCGTTCATGCTGGGCAGGGGAGGTGGACAGGCGGTAGCCGAGGTGCTGGCACTTCATGGCGGCAATTGCACTGTGCTGCCTGGGACCCGTACACCGGCGCCCAACATGGGCCCAACACCTATCTAACATTCGTGCCATTACTCCAACGCACACTCTCATGCGCTGGATGTGCTAAGTCGCTGCACGCCCGGCAGACCGTAGGACACGAGCACGTGGCATCCAGGGGAGGCATCTCCCGTTGTGAGTTTCCACTCGGTACTACATCACTGCGGGCCGAGTCACCCACGGTTTCCCTATGGCCTCCTGTGGCTTGTTCGGTGCTGTGTGATGCCTTTCCCCGCGTCCCGTGTATGCATTTGGTCCATGCACTGCGGCACACGCGTAGTCCCCGACACTCGGTGCCTTCGTACAGCACACCGGCAGACAACTCACCAGGCCGGCAGCCGCGCAGACCCCTTGCCTTCCCTAGTGCCCTCCATGCACTATTGAGCAACAACAGCAAGGTACGCCTCGTGTTGCTGCCCTCAACAAGGAGATGTGGCATACCGTGCCCTTGAAGTCACACATGTGCACGTCGACCGCTGGCAACAGCAGGCAAACAAGCACCGCGTGTGCCATGCTTTCCTCACCCGCCACGTACCGTACCAGCACTGAACGGCAGTGGCTCACCGGAGCATCAGAACTACAACCGTCCTTGTGCCATGCCGCTTACCACCCATACGGCTATCATAATGGCCCCAGGAAAGCTCATGAAGGTGGGCTGGGAGTTTCAAGGCCGCCTCGCAATCAGCCCGTACTGTACTGGACGCAGCCAGAGTGCCAGACCCTGCCACAGCCTGCCTGAACTGGAGTCCCCGTCGGCCCAGAAGGGCGCCGGTCCTTCTGCGCCGGCCCCTCACGCTCAGCCTTCAGGTTTGTATGTAGCGGTGCCAGGTTGTAAAGAGCACAGGGGGAGCAAGACCAACGCGTGTTACATTACAGCTTTTGGACCCCTTGGCGGTTGACCTGAACCAGGCGAATGTATGTGTTGTGTTTGTAAGGCTGTTTCAGGGGGTTGAGCGGCAGCAGGTGGCAGGTGTTACCGGTACGCTAATTACGCTATTAAAAAAAAAAATTAAGGGGGTTGAGCGGCAGGCGGCAGGTGTTTTAACTCAATTTTAGGGGGGTGTGCGGAAGGCGGCAGGCGAATCTGAGGTGTTGTATTTTTCAGTCCAGGACAAACCAAGCTTCTTGCATGAAGACTGTTGGCCCTTGAGCCTCCGGCTCGTACACGGGTCGTTGCACTTGCGGAGGGGAGAAATCTCGCCGTGTAACACTGACTGACTGACTGGTTGACCTGCCACGCTGCTCGGGTTCCCCGGCCCCTGAAGCTGTCTGTCCGTAGACAGGAGTGAATGACACATGGGCACTGTACCCCGCGAAATTGCCAAACCACTGCACGCCAGGAACAAGCTTCCAGTCTTCGAGGACACGAGAAGGCAGTGCTTAGAATCCCTGCGGTCCTGCCATTGCAATTTCGGGGCCAGGTCACGCCGAAGGCCGTAGCCAGACGCGCTGCGGAACCATCAACCAGCACACTTCTGCCCACTCTCGCTCCTACCCACTCATGAGGTACGCGACTGCCGGCAAATCCTCCTCTGCGCCATTCCCAAGCTTCAATTTCAACCCAGCATCAGTGGGCTTGCAGGTGCCAAAACTCAAATGCATTAAACCTTATGATGCACGTCAGCATGTCTGCGCAGCAACACAGCTATGCGGCAAGCAGTGCAGTAGTACAGAACAAGCGCAGCGGTCCTTACAGCATCATTAAAAAAGCCGCCCTAACGGCCATTTGTGCCTGTACGGACCAGCCCTCGCATATACTGTACGAAGCACAGCCCACCCACCCTATCAGACCCTGCGTCTTATAATACCCGGGAGGTGCACCACCGTGACCTCAGTTCCGGTCCCGGTCCCTCGGCCCACCGTAGCCCCCTCGCTCCCTATCCCACTCCCTCCCCCGGTGCTCCCGCTCCGGTCCGCCCCACTCCCGCCCCCGGCTCCGCCCTCTCCCGCGTTCCCCACCGAACCCCCGCCCACCCTGCCACTCCCCGTAGCCCCTGCCTCCCTCCCTCGGAGGCGGCGGGCCCCTGCCCCCCCTGCCACCACCACCACGACCACCATAGCCGCCTCCCTCCCTCTCGCCCCATCCATCAGGTGGGGCCCCCCGGCCACCTCCCCTGGGCGGCCCCCGGCCCCTCCTCCCGTGCCCACGGTACGAGTCATACCCGGGATCGTGCCCGCCATCGTACGGTCCGCCGCCGTAATGCGGGTCGTACCCCTCGTACGGCGGAGGGGCCCAGTCGTACGGAGGCGGCCCGCCGTCCGGCCCTGGAGGCGGGCCCTGATCGTAGTGCTCCTGGGGAGGGTAGTGGTGCGGCGGCGGCGGGCCGCCGGGGTGCGGAGGAGGGTACCCGCGGTGGTGCGGCGGCGGGGGCTGACCGTCGTACGGCTCGTGCGGCGGCGCGTACGGATGGGGCGGCAGAGGGCCACCGTACGGCGGCGGGCCGTCTGGGTGCGGGTGGCCGTACGGGGGCTGAGGTCCCGGCCCCGGCGGAGGGAAGCCTCCTGAGGCCCCAGGCGGGTGCTGGTGGGGCTCGGGCGGGTGGTGGGGGTGGTGCTGCGGCGGCGGGCCTCCGTACGGTCCAGGCGGCGGCTCGTTGAACGGCGGCGGGCCCTGCCCCGGCGGTAGCATAACAGGTGAGGGGCCTAGCGGCGGCTGCGGCGGGCCCATGCCGGGCCCTGGTGGCGGCGGCATGCCGTATAGCGGCGGCGGTGGCATGCCGGGGGCCGCTCCGGGTCCTGGTGCGCCAGGGCCACCCGGCTGCTGCTGCTGCAGCACCTCCTGCCCCGGCGCCCCTGCCGTCCCCTGCGGCACGGCCACGATGGCCAGCGTGCCGTCGGGGTTCTGCATCACAAGTGTTACAAGTTGCTGCCCGCCCGCCGCGCTCCCTGAAGCGTCCGCAGCTGGCGGCGGCGCCGCCGCCGCCGGACCGCCACCTCCTCCTGGCAGCCCCAGAGCCGCTGCCAGGTCGTTCAGTGCGCCCAGGTCGATGGGCAGACCCCCCGGGGCCGCGTCTGCCGCTCCCGTTGCCGTCGGCGCGCCGCCACCGACCCGTGGGTCGGCAGCAGCTGCGCCCCGCGCCCCCATGCGCGGGTCGCCGACCGCCCCACCTTGCCCGCTGTCCGCCCCGAAACCGCCCATGGGCGACTGCAGCGACCCGGAGTTGATGAGCGGCGGCAGGATGCCGCTGCCGCCGCCCAGGTCCAGCGCGCCCGCAGCCGGCGGCGCGGCGGTGGCGGCGCGCAGGGAGTGCGGCGGCGGCGCGGAGGCGACCCGTGGGTCGGCGGCGGCGGGGCGGGCGGCCGGCGGCATGAGGTGGTGCGGCGGCTCCCAGGCCTTGGGGTGCACCATGGCCAGCAGCAGCTGGTCGTCGGGGATGTCGTCGGGCAGCATGTGAAGCTGGGGGCGTGGGTAGGGAGTGGGTAAGGAGCGGGTGCTGGTTAAGACAGGGGGGATGTGAGGGGCAGCATGTGCAGCGGTGGGATCACGTACATGAGTGGCTGGTCAGCACCGTGTTGCTGGCCAGGGTAACGCCAGGGACGTTGCATACCATTTTGGGGACTACACAACCGCTAGGAACAGGGTCACACACTGTCCGTCACTCATCCATCAATCCCGGCAGCTCGAGACTCACCTGGTGGGCTGGGCACACGCCGCGGGCGGTCTTCAGCAGGCGCAGCGCCAGCGGGCTTCGCGTCACCAGGTAGGCTTCCAGGGCAGGCTGCAAAGCGAGGAGAGGGCAACGATAGTTGTTGCCGCGATGTATTAATTCATGTAAATCCGCACCGTGGTCCCTTTTGCTGTGCGCTGGGACGAAAGAGCGCTTTGCGATTACGCGAGGTCGACTTGCAGCGCGACAGGCGCTAACATCTGTTTCTCAGTGCTTGCCCATGCACTACCATTCGTGCCTGCGCCACGGGCCGGTTGGCCCCATCCCCAATTCCATCCGCGACCCACGGGTCACGCCCCTACTCGCACCTCCTGAACCAGTCAGGAAAGCAAAGCGCGTTGCGCGTTAACGCAACACAGCATTATCTCCCATATGCCCTACGTACAGTATATGTAGCATCCTTGAAAGGGCCGTACGCCGCTACGCACCTGCGGCGTCGACAGGCCGATGCGGTTCCGGTGCTGCGCGATGAACTCCGCCAGGCCGCCGCCCCCGCCCGCCGCCTCCGCCGCCTCAATAGCGGCCGCCTGCTCCTCGCTGATGGCGCCGATGGCAGCGGCCGCCGCCGGGGAGAGCTGCCGTACCAGCGCCAGGCTGATGGTGCGGCTGCGGCTGCGACGGAGCTCCTCAAAGAACTGCTCCACGCGGGACGCCTTGAGCTGTGCAAATCACAGCAGATAGTAACAGGGGCAAGGGTTAAACGTCACTAAGGAGTACCGTATCTGTATTTCTAACGCAAGGAAGGGGAAGGACTACTCTGTGCAAAATGAGATGCGGGCACGGCAGTCAACAGGCAGCACGGTGGGGAACACACGGGCTCTGGTGCTGCTGCACATCCCTGGCACGTGCTGGTAAACGTAGCTTGGTGACACTGCCTGCTGTACGCTGCAGCCGCCGCTGACATGGGCAGGCCGCAAGGCAAGCGGGGGGCGTGCCAAGGCTCTTGGCATGTGACATGTGCTAGGGGCACAGCCCTGCGTCAACCAGCACCACCCACTCGTCCACCAGCCTTGCTTAACCCACCTGCCCCTTGACCATCAGCTCGTTGGGCGGCTGTGCGGTGCGCAGCATGGGCCCCAGCCGGCCGCCGCCGCCCAGGTACGCCACCTCCACCACGGAGGGGGGCTGCTGGCCGCTGGGGTTGCGCAGCAGGCCGGTCCACAGCTGCAAGCGGGAGACACAATGGATTTAGTGCACGTGTTATTGGGGGACGGGAAGGGGCTTCGCGTTTGCGAAGCCACAAGGGACATGAACCGCTTTCCAACACCTTTCAGTACGTCGCAAAGTGAGCGTACCTCGCCCCCAAACGCAGTACCCCGGTATCCCTATGTACTGGCGTGCGCCTTCCGCGCCTGGAATTAACCGAACCAGCACGCACCGTGCAGCAGGAAGCAGCACGCAGGCCGTCTATTGATTCGGACAAGTACCCTCCACTGCCAATTACCCTATGCTGCTTCCCAACATCTAATGCTACGGTACCCACCGTCTCTCCCACGTTGTCGGGCGTCACCTCCCCGCCCGGCTCCCCCGGCTGAGGCTGGCGTAGGATGACGGGCACCAGGTCCGCCACTGGGGCAGCAGCATGGGGGGCGGAGGCGGAGGCGGTGGGGGTGATGGTGGGGGTGGTGCGGGCGGAGCGCAGGGAGGCCAGCGTCGGGGCGCCTGGCAGGGGAGCAGGGGAACAGGGGGCAAGGGGGTGGCAGAACGGCAGGGTTCGGTTAGACGATGGCGATGTCCGTAACGCGGCGACGGGGACGTGAGGCGTGCGCAGAATTTTGACGACCAGCGTTGGCGTGCCATGAACTTTACGCATACTAGGTCAGCGCACCGGCTCCCGGGTCCCGCTGTCCTGCCCCTGCGGTCCAACCTGCTATGTCATGGCGGCAAATTTACAAAGGTGCGCTCCTGGGTTGGGGCCGCCGACAACCACTTAGAGTCTACACGCACCAAACATGGCCAACGTAACGAACGAAGGTACGTGTGCACTCACCGCCGTCATGGGCGGCCGCCGGCGCGCTGCCGCCGCCGCTGCTGGGCCCCCGCTCCACCGACCCATGGGTCTCCCCTGTGCCTCCCTCCCCTCCCGCTGCCGCCGGGTCGTACTCCTCCGCCGCCGGATCGTACTTCCCCACCGGGTCGTACTCCGGCAGGTCCTCCTGCTCCGGGTCGTACGGCGTCTCGTCCAACGCCTCCGGGTCGTACGGCGCGTCCTGCTCAGGGTCGTACTCCCGCGGCGGCGTCTCGTCGCCCGTCGCGGCCACCGACGGCAGCGCAGCTCGCAGCACCGCCCGCTTGCCGCCTGTCCCTCCCACCCCCGCCGCCGCGTCGCCCGCTGCCGCCGCCGCCGGCGTTGCCGCCATGGTCGGCAAGCCCGACGTCACCGATGTCCGCCTGACCAACCCGTCATCAGCCGCCGCCGCCACCGGCGTCGCACCGCCACTGTTTGTCGTCGTTATGCTCTCAATGCGATGAAGGCCAAGGCCGCCCTCGCCGTCGCCACGGTGCTCGCCGCCGTCGCCGTCGCCCTCGCCCTCGCCGTCGGCGCCTGGCGACGGCGACGGCGGGCGCTCGGGGCCCTCGGGCTTGGCGGCCGCCTCCGCCTCCTCGCGCCCGCTGAGCCGCTTGGCCGCCAGCGCGGCCGCCGCAGCGGTGGAGTACTTGGCGGCCGTCTCTGCGCAACGCAAGGGCGTTGAATGCAGGCCCTACTTACTACGCGCACCAGCCGTCAATCACACGGTCACATCTTGGCCTTGCCTCCAGAAGCCTACACGCTGGAAGACAGGCACATCGCCCGCTCGCCCCTTCCCGTTCCCCCCCTTCATCCCGCACTCCTTGTGCCGGTTGTGCACACCCACCTGCGTCCAGGAGCACCGCTTAACGGCCTCCGTTCCCCTTCACCTCCCACTCCCCTCCACCCAAATACCCCAAAGCCAGTACCAGGGGAGCAGTTGCGCAGCCTCCGTCTGCCCGTGCTGCTTGCGCTCACGAGTCAACCTCTCCGTCAGCGCCTCACCCAACAGCAAATGTCGGCTTCCCGTTCAGCTCTGCCCCCACCTCACCCTCATCCTAACCCACGCGGCCACCCACCTGCGTCCAGGAACACCGCCTTGACCGCCTCCTCCTCCCTCTTCTTGCGCCACTCGCTCAGCTCCTTGCGCGCCAGCTCCACCGGCCCCAGCGTCACCAGCACGCCTGGCGCCAGCTCGCCGCGCAGCACGCGCGCGCGCAGCTCTGGGTTGGCGGGGTCCTTGAGGTTGAACGACAGCGAGCGGAAGCGAGCCTTGTAGTCCTTGCTGACCGAGTTGCCTAGCGAAAGGGCAGGTCAGGTCAGGGCAGGGCACGTGTGGGTTGGGGGGAAACTTGCGGGGGGGAGGGAGGAGGAGAGAGGAGGGTTGCCGGCTAAGCATTTGCTGTGGGGACTGCGCTACCCTTCTTGCAGCAATGGAAGCTAGCCAGATTTACAGGGCACGCCGCGAGGGCACACCCACTCCTAACGTGCACTCCGTACCGGTACACGGCAACGAGGAGCGGCGTGGTCCGCACGGGGAAGACACGTACGCTGAGTTGTGCAAGGTACGCCTTCCCCTTTCCCCCGTACCGTGCGCCTTGTACAGCTCCAACTCCACTTCGGCCGCCACAGCGGCAGGTGCCGGCAGCGCCTCCGTGTAACCCTCGGCCTGCAAGCAACAGATGACAAGCAAAAGGTGGTGCTAGCCGGTTGTTATGTAGGATGAGGGCAGAGTCGTGGAAGCCCGCGAGTCAGGGCTTCGTGGAAGCATATAGTAGCCAGGGGCCCAGCGGCAACACCTCTGTGCAGCCCTCCACCTAAAGAGGTACCGAGTGGGCGCCCCTGGCCGCAACAGAGGCAACAATCATGCCCAGCGGAAGCGAAGGCAACAGAGGCCCAGAGCCTTGCCTCCCGCGCAGTTCTCCACCGCCCCAGCCCAGCCCACCCCACACCTGACCGACCCTTAATACACACGCCCACGCACCTGCAGCTCGTCCGTGGCCTTCTGCAGCGCCGCCACCAGCTGCTCGCGCACCTTGGCCCGCACCTCCTCGTCGCCGCCGCCCACGCTGGACACGCTGGCCTGCAGGGGGAAAAGCGAGGTGCAGCAACGGCAGGGGAGGAGGGTCAACCAGTGGTGGTACATAGCGGGCAGAACGGCGTCCTACACAGGTTTAATGCACAGGGCTTCATCACTCTCGCTCGCTCATGGAAAGTTGGGAAGGGCGCTAAGGACCGCCACGTGTGGTCAAGTTGCTCAAGGCGGAATAGGGGTACAGGTGTAAGCCGCACGTGCGTGACACGCATTGCACCTCCGTGCGGCTGCATGCATGCCTAACGCTGACAGGCCCACACGGGCCCACACCCACCAGCTGGGCGCTCCCCGTGCTCCGCAGCCCGCCCGGCTTGTCCCCTCGCGCGCTGGGCGGCCCGCCCGCTGCCTGCCCCGCACCCCCCGGCGTGGGGATCATAATCATGGGGCCGCCGCCAGCGCCGCCTCCCCCGGGCAGCATGGGCCCCGCCCCGGGGGTGGGGATCATGCCCATGGCGAGCGGCCCCGCGGGGCCCGCCCCGGTGAAGTTGTGCATGAGGGCGGAGATGAGGTTGTTCTTGAAGGCTTCTGCTTCGGCTTCGTCGGCGTCGGGTCCGTCTTGAGTGGGCCCGTGGCCGTGGCCGCCGTTGGAGGTGCCTGCGGTGCATGGAAGGGAAGGGGTGTGGGTTGCAGTATTGTGACCGAGTTGGAGGTATTGTGGTGGATGGTATCAGTGGGCGACCGAGAGGGGCCATGAGACAGGCTGTACTAGTTGCCTGCTTGTGGGACGTGCTGTGGTGCTTGCTCTTTAGTATGATATCCGAAGGGCTAATGTGCTAACAATTGGCCAGTTGCATTCCTGGTTGCATGCACTGCTACTAATCGAGATATCGATGTCAGCCCTAGCTGCATTGCATGGACGCTGTCGTACCTGCATCCCCATGGGTGACCGCAGCATGCGAGGCCTGCTTCTTGGCCGAACCTGCAACCAACACATCCATATGCCGTAAAAACCATACTCAGATACTGACCCCACATTGTCCGACCTGTGCAAGCATGGGCCTACGTATTAGTGCCTGCAACTGCAGCAGTCATTGCTGTAGTGCACATGCAGTCGCCGACATGCATAACCCTGATTGCAGTAGGGCGACATAGCCCCCAACACTATGCTGAGCACACTATCTCTCGCCCGAGTCGCGGGCACGGCATGTGGCTAAGTATATCTGCTCATGGCCTGTCCTCATGATGCTGGCTAAGAGACTGCCCCGTGTGCAAAGGGGGCATCAGCAAAAGTCACCAGGATAGTAGAAGGCATGCGTGACTGCATGCACAGGCCTTCGCCTAAGACACCCTGCCACACCAAAACATTCCGTCTGGGATATCCGCTGGCCGCTCTGCAAGCCTGCTTCCGCTAATGGCTGAGGGCGGGACGTTTACATGAGGTGGCGTGGTGCGAGCACGTAGCGAGACTCCGACACGACCGCCACCATGCCGACACCCAGCCCACCAACCGCTGTACTTCAAGCCGTTCCTTGAAAGAAAAGGGATTTACAATGACCCTCCTGCCTCCTGCGTAAACCGCCACCCATGGACACACATGCCAGCGCCAACCCAAGCATAACCCGTCGAGTCCTTCTACAACTGAGCGCCAGCAGTTGCCCTGCTGCTCGCGTACCCTGGCGGTCTGGCTTGTCGGATCCTTCCCTTGGGCGCTTGGAACGTTGAACCTGCAATTGGAGGGCGGCGAGCAGCTGTATCGTTGCGCACAGTGCGCGAGACGAACCCCACAAGGCGGGGAATTCCCTTGCATGCAGCAGGCAACGACAACAGGACGCCATGCGGCTTCCCCTGACCCACCTGTTTGTGGTTTTCCCGCGACGGCTTCTCCATGTCGTCCACCTCAATGACATGGTCCTCCTCGTCTGCCTCGTCTGAGCTCGGCTCGGTGCTCACGTCTGAGTCGCGCCGGTCTTCGTAAATGACAATGGGGCCGTCTGCCGCGTTCACCGGTATCTCGTCGTGCTTCAGCTTGGTGTAAATGCTTCTTGTCTCCACTGCAAAACGCAAGAAGCAGGGGGGTAAGGTCCACAGCTCTGCGTTTGTGACACCTGGAGCCCATCTGCATGCCGACAGACTTACTGAACGCGATCTGCTTCGCCTCGATAAGTTCATCGAGGTCGATATCCTCGTATTCATCCGTGTCAGGATAGTGCAGGTACGCGGTGTAGTCCTGAGTGCAAACCTGGGGAGTTCCCGAGTCCCGAAGGTGTTAACAAGCATCCGACCCAAGGGCCACGCGCTTCAGCGCAACGCCTACTGCAGTTGGTGCGAGCTGAAAGCAGAACGAGTATTACCTCTTCGACGAGGCCTCTGTACCACTGCTGGTCCTCGGGCCAGTGCACAAATACCTATGCGGAACAGGGAAAGACTGGATGAGCTTGTGCCCTGACTGCGGGCCTGCAGACGACCTGACTCTGTATAATGCTGACTGACCTCCTTGCCAACAAGGTCGTTCCGGATGTCCTTGCGCTTCATGAGCCTGTACACCTGGCGCTGGGGCCTTCCGGTGCGCCTGGTGCCCTGGTCATAGTCTGCACGTTCCGAGGGGCTGGGCTGAGCTGGGGGAGAGAGAAGCTGGAGTCTGCCATATATGTTACAACTGCTCCATGCGCACCCTCATCGACACCAAACTTGACGGGAGGGCGAACTTGTCTCCTTTCTCTTCCAGCCATTTCGCGCGGGAGGAGAACCAGCTCACCAACGCCGGCAAGCGGCCATCCGCTACCCGAGTAGACAAGCAGAGCTAAACAAGCAGGGCTATGCTACCCTGCTCAGGCCCGCGCTTCTAGTCTCTGCGAGGAAAGTCCGGCGCAAATCTGCTTGTTGCTGTTGCTCGACACCTGTTTGCTCGCCGCACTCCCCACTAAGGTAATATGTCCCCCCTGTTGTTTACAATTTAATAAGCGTCGGTAAGGGTCAGCAGGCACGTGTGCGCCGCTGTCAAGGGTCAGAGTCCGGGTCAACTATGATAAGCCGCCAGGCGTTTGGACGTTTCGTATGTCAGAGACGAGATTGTCATATTGTGTAGATGTCGCAACCTGAATCGCCCTGCCCACCCTGCTCTGCTGCATAAACAGGTCCCCGTACTCAAGATGGGCAGAGCAGAAGTGTGCCATTCCCCGTTGAGTCCTTCAGCTTTGTGCTTTGTAAACGCACGACGTTGTGGGGAGGCCAGGGAAAGACCGCCTAGCTGTGTTTACCTCGTTGCGTTCGGGAAACTAGGCGCGGTGTAGGGAAAACTCTAAACACAAACATGGAGCGAGCACTTCTTAATATGAGGACAACACCGGGCTTGACCTCTGTGGCCCCTCGCCAAGGGACCTCCACACCTGTTGGCCTAACGAGCCATCGCTCGGTCAGGCGCGCTGTCGCGCAATTGCCTCGCGGCACCGATGTCATCTGCCGCACCATCGCGGGCGAGCGGCCCCAGGTCGTTGCTGCTCCCACGTCGCAAGCGGGGAACGGCAACGGGGCGCCGCCGAGTGAATTGGCCTCTGGACCTACTGTCATGGTACCAGAAGACTTTGTGCTAGCTCCCGGGGAGGTCAGCCAGGTCGACAGTGTTGGCCAGGACCTACCAGACGACGTCTTCCGCTGCTTTGGGTGCACCCAGCCGGCCTGCCAGGTGGGGCTGTCGGAAACCCGCTTCATGCACATTATCATTCGGACCCAGCTTCAGCACGTCTGGGGAGCCGCAGTTTGTCGTTGAGCCGAAAAGAGGGCGCCACGGACGGGCGGATGGCGGGAAAGAGGCACTCAGTCACACATGGCATGCGCAGGGGAGTCCTAGGGATGTTGCACGTGTGACGGTGACTCCACAACACCGCACCCAGCTGCTACGCCGCCGCTCCCCATTGCAACATTCGCCATCTGGGTCATGCGTGAAACACGCCCAACAGGCGTCGGCGTAGTTTGAGCAACAGATTGACGGTTTGTCTGGCGCAGCCCACAATGTTTCACCCTCGCTTACGCCCCAAACAACACCCCCGGCCCCTCCCTTGCCCCCCCCCGCCCAGGGCGCTGGCGGTTGCGCCGCCAACCAGTGGCGCTACAAGCCCGACGGCTACTTGCGGGAGATCCTCAACGCCCGCGTGTACGACGTGGCGGTGAGTAATGGGGTGGTTTGCGATTGCAGGATGAGAATGTGCGCATAGACAGTATACAAGGACACGCACAACATACCTGTGTGGTTCGGTTCGGGCTTGGCAAGCTGACGGCGAGGGGAGAAGCAGCTGTGCGAGCAGCGGCAGCGGCGGCGGAAGCAGCGGCGGCAACTGAGGGCGCCAGGCGCGGCATGGCACCTGGGCAGACAGCGTGTGCGATGTGCGCGGCTTAGTTAAGGGTAGTCGAGCGTAGCTCAGGGGCTATGCAGCGCAGCGTCAGGGTGCTACATCATCCGCCCCTGCGGTTGGTGCGTGGACGGACGCAGCCGGACTTGGGGTTGGGGTTCTTGTGGGTCGTCGGCCGCGGCAGGGGCAGCAGCGGAGATAAAGAAGTGGGGGTTGGAGCTGAGGCCGCGCCGCCACCGCGGAGCAGCTGCAGCAGCAGCTGAGGCGGCAGGGGCGACAGGGCGCAAGGGCAGGCAGCCGGGGTGTGCTGCAGCGGAGGGGGGAGCGCCGCGCAACCAGTCTACTTCATCATGGGGGCAAGAGGGGCGCCGTACTGCCATACAGCTCTGTGCCAGGACCAGGGCGGCGATGTGGCCGGGGGGTGTGGCGGGTTGGCAGGTGGGAGGGCAGGGTGGCGGGCAGGGTGGCGGGGCGCGCTTCTATGGCAGCTGCGGGCAGCGGGCGGCAGACAGGCGGCGGCGGCGAGGCTGGTGCGGGGGCAGCGGCGGGCAGGGCAGCAGCAACGGCATTAACAGAAGCACGAGAAGCGGCGACAGCAGTACAGGCAGGAGCAGCGACTGCAGGCGCTTGCGCTGGTTTTACCGCGGTGGCGGCGGTGGCGGTGGCGGGGCGTCGCACCAGGATCAGGGCCAGGGCGGCCAGCCCGTAGCCAGCGGTGGCGCACGGGCCGGGCCCCACGTGGGCTTGCAGGGCCGGCGGGGCCTGCGGGCACCCCGTGCGAGCGTTCCTCTGGGCTCCTCTGGGGAAGGAGATGGGTGTCGCTTCCCTCTGGCCTTACACGGCGCACGGAGGGAAACTGGGCTGCCTGGCCCGGGCCCGGGCCCGCGCCTGGCCTGCTTGCGCTGGCGCTGTGCACCCGGGGCCTGGGACCGTCGTTGGAGCTGTGGATCAACGCAGCGGGGGGAACTGTAGGGCCAAGGGCACTGCGCGTGAGGCCGACAGCACGCGCGCAGCAGGACGGCTGCAGTGTCGCCGTCGTCCGTCTCACGTCGTCGTGTCCCCGCGGCCTCATGGTCCCTCCCCCCGCAGATCCAGTCCCCCCTGGAGGAGGCGCGCAAGCTGTCCGACGCGCTGGGCAACCGCGTGCTGCTGAAGCGGGAGGACCTGCAGCCGGTCTTCTCATTCAAGCTGAGGGGTGGGTAACCGCAGAGTGGCAAGGTGACAGCGACCTAACCCAACGGAAGGGGTGGGTGGGACAGGGGCGGAGAGAGCACCCAGGCGCCGATAACACGATGGCCAAGCTCCCTGTGTCCCTGTCTCATACTCATCCTTTGCTGCGTTCCATAATTCATGTCAGAGGCAGTAAGTGTTACAACTTTATCCCCGTCCCTGGCCCCTGCTCCTGGCACCCCAGGCGCCTACAACAAGATGGCCAAGTGCCCAACCGCTGTCAATACATTATGCCGCCTGTAACAAGTTATCGTTCATATTAACGAATTCCACGCTCACCCCTGTCCCTGCCCCACACCCCAGGCGCCTACAACAAGATGGCCAAGCTGCCTGCGGAGGTGCGCGCCCGCGGCGTCATCACCAGCAGCGCAGGGAACCACGCACAGGGGGTGGCGCTGGCGGCGGCGCGCATGGTGGGTGGGGGGATTACTCACAGAACAGGGTCCGCGTTTAGGGGGCTGCCATGTGGCGCATGGTGACAGAGCGCAGGGGGTGGCGCTGGCGGCGGCGCGCATGGTGGGTGAGGAGAGGGGCCGGAAGGGGGGGTGGATAGGGCCCATGTAGGGGGCCTGGCCATGGGAGCGCATGGGGTGGCGCTGGTGGCGGCGCACACGGTGGGTGGGGGAACTGAGGGTGGGTGGGAGTGCACGCGGGCATGGGAATGAGCACAGGAGTGGCGCTGGCGGCCCTGACAGCCTGCCCTGTTCGTGTGCTCGCAGCTAAACCTGACAACCGCCAGCCCGCATTACCCACAGGGCTGCACCGCAATCATCTGCATGCCAGTACTGGCAATCCTGACTACCTGCCGGATCCCTGTGAACCCCGTCAACACACACTCATCATGTCACATGCCCACACCCCCACAGGGCTGCACCGCCATCATCTGCATGCCGGTCAACACGCCGGAGATCAAGGTGGCAAATGTGCGCAAGCTGGGCGGCACCGTGGTGCTGGTGGGGGAGAGCTACCAGGAGGCGCAGGTGGGGGCAGGGGTGTGGGTTAGGTAGTGTGGGTTAGCGTGTTGGCAGGGGGCACTGCGGTGCCGGCTGGGAGAGCTACCAGGAGGCGCAGGTGGGGGCAGGGGTGCGTGCATAACTACACCTTCCCGCTATTCTTTGTACTAGCATCCAACCGGCGCCACCTCACCCTTACCCCCACAACATTGCCAGGCCGCCGCCGTTGCCCGCGTCGCCGCCGTGGGCCTGTGCATGTCGCTCTCCGCGTTAACTGCAGCATTCCGTTTGCCCTGACATTAAAAGACGCTCTGCTGTTGGCCCCATGCAGGCGGCCGCCGTGGCGCGTGCAGCCGCCGAGGGCCTGACCTTCATCCCGCCGTACGACGACCCGTACACCATCGCGGGGCAGGGCACCGTGGGGGATGAGATCCTGCGGCAGGTGGGGCGCAGCGTGGGGTGGGGTGTGGGTTACGGGATGTGGGTTACAGGGCGAGGTGCGGGTTGCAGAGTGAAGTGCGGGGCGCTGTGGGGGCCGAGGTACTGCGCCAGGCGGGGCGGCGTTGGTTGTAAATTGCGGGACCAGGGGGCTGGTCGTGTGATGGGACTTGCAGCGTACCGTGGCCAAGCACCAAATTGAACATTATCGCCGGTGCCCCCCACCCCATTCCTCGCCCCCCAGGTGTCAGACCCCGACATGAGCCTGACGATCTGGTAGATGTTGATACGCTCGTTTTCCATAGTGATCCAAGGTGATGCGTTACGTTCCCCTACTGACTGCCGTACTTGGCCCCCCAGGTGTCAGATCCCGACAAGATCGACGCCATCTTTGTGCCCGTGGGCGGGGGCGGCCTCATCGCCGGCATTGCGGCCTTCACAAAGGCACTCAAACCCAACATCAAGGTGAGCGCAACGGGCGCCAACGCCATGGCCAGATGTCTCCAAAGGGGGCCCGAAGGGGCTACGCCCTGACACAGTTGTTAAACAGGTGTTCGGCGTGGAGCCCACGGGCGCCAACGCCACGGCTGTACGTCGCGCAGTACGTGAAAGTGTGTATAACTCACGTATCTTGCCGTCTTTCCATTGTACAGGTGTTTGGAGTTGAGCCCACGGGCGCCAACGCCATGGCCATCTCCCTGGCCCGGGGCGAGCGTGTGGCGCTGAGCCGCGTGGACGCCTTCGCGGACGGAGTGGCGGTCAAGCAGGTGGGGGCACGGCCGTGTGTATTAGGTGTGTATTAACTGTGTGTGCATGGGGAGGGCGAGGGGAGGCGCTGAGCCGCGTGGACGCCTTCGCGGACGGAGTGGCGGTCAAGCAGGTGGGGGCACGGCCGTGTGTATTAGGTGTGTATTAACTGTGTGTGCATGGGGAGGGCGAGGGGAGGCGCTGAGCCGCGTGGACGCCTTCGCGGACGGAGTGGCGGTCAAGCAGGTGGGGGCACGGCCGTGTGTATTAGGTGTGTATTAACTGTGTGTGCATTGGGAGGGCGAGGGCAGGCGCTGAGCCGCGTGGACGCCTTCGCAGACGGAGTGGCCGTCAAGCAGGTGGGGGCAGGGCGGCACCCGTGTGTGTACTATGGGTGTATTAGGTATGCTGGGGAGGGCGAGGGGCGAGTAGCAACAGTGCCACCACCTTGCCCCTGAACACACACCCTACCTCCCGCTAATACACAGGTGGGCCAGGAGACGTTCCGCCTGTGCCGGCAGCTGGTGGACGGCATCGTGCTGGTGGACAACAGCGCCACCAGCGCGGCCATCAAGGACGTGTTCAACGAGACCAGGTCCATCCTGGAGCCGGCGGGGGCGCTGTCGGTGGCGGGCGCAAAGGCGTGGCTCAAGCGCAACAAGGTCAAGGGTGGGTGGGGCTGGAGGGGAGCTGCCAAAAAAAGGTTTGGGCCCAGCTGTTGGGAGTTTGCCGCTGGCGGAGTGTTGCGTGGCAGGTCTAAAGGTTTGAAACTGGTAACTTAAGAGATGTAGCGCTTCCTTCGCGCCAGGCGCCACTGTGGTGTGCATCACGTCGGGCGCCAATTTGAACGCTGGGCGGCTGCGCACCGTAAAACCGTGAATGGGAAAGCAAGTATCCTAGGTTATTGAATATTTACATATCTGTATCACATCCTTTCCAGGCGCCACGGTGGTGTGCATCACGTCTGGCGCCAATATGAACTTCGAGCGGCTGCGCCTGGTGGCGGAGCTGGCCAACGTGGGCGGCCGCACGGAGGCAACGCTCACAACCACCATCCCAGAGCGGGCGGGCGCGTTCAAGTGGGTCATTTAGTTGCGTGAGGGGGGCGTTGCGCATCAAGAGACGTGCAGTTGCAATAGACTTGCGTGCTACTTATCACCACCACCCCCGGGGGGACGGGTTGCGTGTGGCTTGGCCTCTACAATGCGTGGTGTGGGTACGCGTGGTGGGGTTGGAGGCGTGTACTGTGATCGACGTGCATGCTGCTCACCGCCGTCTTCGCAATCCGTGAGGGGCTGTGTTGGCGTGCGGGGATACGCGAGGGTTGAGCTGCACAGTCCTTCCCGTTGGCTACGGACAGTGTGGGGTGTAGCGGATGACTGAGCGTGTGGTCCAGGTACGATGCGTTTCAGAGTTTATCTCCATGACCCATAGCCAGGGTGCGGGCCTCACCCCCGTTTCGTCATCTGGAGGAGCTGGCAAGGAGGGTGTGGGGCGGGTGCAGGCTGCGCTGCAAGTGGGCCTGGGCCTGCAATGTGTGCTCGCCGGTGCATTGGTGCCCAACTGGAGCGCTCTAAGATGCCCTGCTGCGCCCCCTTCAGGGAGTTCATCGACACGGCCATCAGCAGCGACCAGGACATTTCAGTCACGGAGTTCAAGTACAGGTGCGGAGGGCGGTAACCTGCGATTGCACGGGTGCGTGCACCAGAATGGCCGACTTTGGAGCCTTTGGGTCACACGACTTACGGCACGTCCCTGGTTTTGCGTTCGTACAGCTTGATCCCATCTCCCACCGTGCGCCGAGACTCGTGGGCAGTGTTCTATGTCCTATATAGTTCAATTCCATGGTTGACACTTCCTACGTCCTTGACCTCCCCTCAGGTACTCTGCCGGCAGCGTGGCGCAGGTGCTGTGTGGTGTGGGCATCAGGGCTGGTATCTTATTTTATCTTCACAAAATACCACCGCTTTCAGGCCGCGCGGCGGCGCCAAAATCAGAGGATTTTATCGAATCTGATAAAAGAAAACGGGGCTGGGAAGGGGTATTTTATTTTATTTCCCAAATTTCAGGTGCGGCACTGCGTGGCATAGACCCTTTCATAAAATACTGGGACTTTTGGGTGTTGGGTTTTATCAGAACTGATAAAATGCCTGGGCGGAAGAAACCAGCCCTGGTGGGCATCCGTCCGGAAGCCAACATACTACCAACACAGTATGCATGTTCCCTAATGTATAGTGTATTGATAAAAGTCTGTCTCGCTCCGCCCCGCAGGTACTCTGCCGGCAGCGTGGCGCAGGTGCTGTGGGGTGTGGGCTTCCGCGCCCCGGAGCAGCTGGAGGCGCTGCTGGGGCGCCTCAACGCCTCGGGCATGCGCACGCAGGACCTCAGCGGCATGGAGGTGGCGCAGGTGGGTGGGGGGCAGGTGTATTAAGGGATTGTGTGGGTCACGGATGGATGGAGCAGCAGGCATGCGCACGCAGGACCTCAGCGGCATGGAGGTGGCGCAGGTGGGGCAGGTGTATTAAGGGATTGTGTGGGTCACGGATGGATGGAGCAGCAGGCATGCGCTCGCAGGACCTCAGCGGCATGGAGGTGGCGCAGGTGGGGCTCCCTAACCAGTGTATTTTTTAGGAGGAATATATTACTTTTAAGTAATAAATATTAATTTCG
>VFQN01004183.1_pt1 | contig 19403 bp, 11 predicted proteins | sample 3512371 | NCBI WGS metagenome assembly VFQN01 (sample SAMN10412370, study PRJNA504923) | tailings metagenome | isolation source: Replicate 2 from Balatoc abandoned mine | place: Philippines: Itogon, Benguet | collected 2017-08-28 | reverse complement strand
CATCAGACATGAGGCATCAGGCATGACTCTCCTCTCCCAACCCGGTGGCGCGTGGCTGCTCGGCGAGACCTCGCCGGGTGCGGTGTTCACGCCCGAGGACCGCACCGACGAGCACCGCATGATCGCGGCGACGGCGCAGGCGTTCATGGAGCAGGAGGTGATCCCGCTGCGTGACGTCCTCGAGGCGAAGGACTGGCAGGCGGCGCGCCGCCTGATGCGCCAGTGCGGCGAGCTGGGCCTGCTCGGCGTGGACCTGCCCGAAGCCCTCGGCGGGGTCGGGCTCGACGTCGTGAGCTCGGTGCTGGTCTCGGAGGCCATGGGGCGGCACGCGTCGTTTGCGACGACGGCAGGTGCGCACATGGGCCTCTGCATCGTGCCCTTGCTGTGGTTCGGCACCGAGGCGCAGCGCGCGGCCTACCTGCCCAGGCTCGCGACGGGGGAGATCGTCGGCGCATATGCCCTGAGCGAGGCCGCATCCGGGTCCGATGCGCTGGGTGCGCGGGCCACGGCGACCCGCCTGCCCGACGGTGGCTACGACCTGAACGGCGAGAAGCTCTGGATCACCAACTGCGGCTTTGCGGACCTGTTCGTCGTGTTCGCCAAGGTCGATGGCGAGCACTTCACCGCCTTCCTCGTGCCCCGCGACACGCCCGGTGTGACGCCGGGGCGTGAGGAACACAAGATGGGCCTGCACGGGTCGTCCACGGCGCCGCTGCTGCTGCAGGGGGCGCGGGTCGGGCCCGACGCGGTGCTCGGCGAGGTGGGCAAGGGTCACAAGGTCGCCTTCACCGTCCTCAACTACGGCCGGTTCAAGCTCGGGGCCATGACGACGGGAGGGGCGCGGCAGGCCCTCGCGGAAGCCGCACGGTACGCCGCCACGCGCCGGCAGTTCGGCCAGCCCATCGCGAGCTTCGGCGCGATCCAGTTGAAGCTGTCGGAGATGGCTGCCCGCCTGTACGCGGCCGAGAGCGCGCTGTATCGCCTGGCGGGGTCGCTGGAGCACGGCCACGTGCCGCACGAGCAGCGCGCCCGCGTGTTCGAGCAGCACGCCGTGGAGGCCTCGATCCTGAAGGTGCTCGCCAGCGAGACGCTGCAGTACGTGCTCGACGAGAACGTGCAGATCCACGGCGGCAACGGGTTCGTGCGCGACTATCCGGCCGAGGGCCACTACCGCGACGCGCGCGTGAACCGGATCTTCGAGGGCACCAACGAGATCAACCGCCTGCTGCTCGCGGGCCAGCTCGTGCGACGGGCCGCGCGCAACGAAGTGCCACTGATTGCGGCCGCGCGCGCCCTTCCCGACGAGGTCCTGGCCTGGCCGATCGCGGCGCCCGATGAGCCCCTGCCACTGCTGCGGCACCTGGCCGACGGGCTCCGCAAGTCCGTGGTCCTGCTGCTGGGCGCGGCGATGCAACGGTACGCCGAGCGGATCGCCGACGAGCAGGAGGTGCTCGTCTGGATCGCCGACCTGGCCATCGACGCCTACGCCGTGGACAGCGCGGTCCTGCGCATCGGCCGCCTCGCGTCGCGCACGGACGCGACCGCGCTCGCGGCGCACCGCGACGCGGCACTCGTGGCGGCGACCGAGGCGGCCCTGCGTGCCGATACGACGCTGCGGCGCGCCCTGCCGGCCGTCCTCGACGGCGACCTGCTGCGGATCGCCCTGTCGGCGGCGAAGCGTCTGTTGCGTGTGCCGCCGCTGGACCAGCGCCCGTGGCGGCGCGCGCTGGCGGCCGCGTGCGTCGCACGACCAGGGTCGGTGTTCGGCGAGGCGCCGCGGCACGGTATCCTTGCGGAGTGACGTGTCACTCGAGGGCCCCCCAGGCACGACGGGCCCGTTGGTGGGCCCCCGTGGCGGTGCTCGCGCTCCTGGCCGCCTGCTCGACCCAACCGCCGGTGGAGGATCACACCGCCAGCCTGCAGGCGTTCCGCGCCGAGAAGGACCAGATGTTCCGCGAGGCCGCCGACTCGCCCGTACCCCGGGCCGAACTCGGCCGCTTCGTGCCACTGGCGTACTACCCCATCGACGAGGCCTACCGCGTGCCGGCGGCCCTCGCGCCGTTGTCGGATGCCGAGTCGCCGGCCTTCGAGATGCCCACGTCGACGGGCCAGCGCCGCCAGATGCGGCGGGCCGGCAAGCTCCGGTTCACGCTCCAGGGGCAGACCCACACCCTCACCGCGTTCGTGTCGGCCGACGACGTGGTCCGGCAGCGGTTGTTCGTGCCGTTCCGTGACCTCACGGCCGGCGTCGAGACCTATGCCTCGGGCCGGTACCTCGATCTCGATCGCACGCCGACAGGGCTGTACGATCTCGACTTCAACCGCGCATACCAGCCGTACTGCTACTACGACGTGAAGTACGACTGCCCGATCCCCCCGCCGGAGAACCGCCTGTCGGTGCCCGTCCGGGCCGGAGAGCGGATGCGGGATTGAGGCATGGCGCAGGGCGCATGACGCCTGATGCTTGATGCTTGATGCATGGCCGGCGGGTACCGGGCAGGCACGGAGTTCCCGTCGCCCGCAGCCTGTAGCCGACGAGCCGCCCGTGACGTGAGAAAGGACGACTGAGACCTCGTGGCCCTTGCTGCCGTGATTTTCGACTTCGACGGGGTGCTCGCCGACAGTGAGCCCGTCCACCTGCACGTCTTCCAGACGGTGCTCGACTCGATTGGCATCACGCTCAGCGCCGAGGAGTACTACGCGCGCTATCTCGGATACAGCGACAGGGATGCGTTCCTGCACGTGCTGCAGGATCGCGGCGTGGCGATGGACGATCGCGACATCGAGGCGCTGCTCGAGACCAAGAAGGCGCTGTTCCCGACGGCCATCGGCGACCACGCCCTGTACCCCGGGGCTGCCGAGTGCGTCGCGCGCGTGGCCGCGCACGTGCCGGTGGCCATCGCCTCGGGCGCACTCCGCCAGGAGATCGAGCTGATCCTCGACCGCAGCGGGCTGCGCGACCACTTTCCGCTCATCGTGGCCGCAGGCGAGACGCCACGCAGCAAGCCGTCGCCAGACCCTTACGCGAGGGCCTTCGAGTTGCTACGAGCGCGTGGCGCCGTGCCGGAGCGGACCGAGCCCGCGCAGGTCGTGGCCATCGAAGACTCGGAGTGGGGTCTGCAGTCGGCACGCGGTGCGGGGTTGCGGACGCTCGCCTTGTTGACCTCCTACACCCGCGACCACCTGCCGAGTGCCGATGCGTGGCTGCCGTCGATCGGCGACGTCACGATGGACAGGCTCGAGGCGCTCGTGACGACCGAGGGCCTGCCCGAGTGACCCCCGACCAGGTGCGCGACTTCGTGACGCTGGCCGTGCGTCCCGGCGAGGACGACCTGGCCGAAGCCGCCCTGCACCTGGCGCGCCTCGAGTATCCCGGCCTGCGCGTGGCCGAACCCCTCGACCAGCTGGAACGACTGGCCGAGCGCGCACGCGCGGCGGTGCAGGCCTCGGTCGTGCCCGGCGACGTGCTCGGCCACGTGCAGCAGCTCGGGCAGTTCCTGTTCGACGGCGAAGGCTTCACCGGCAACCTGGGCGACTACGAGGACCCGCGCAACAGCTTCCTCAACGACGTCCTCGCACGGCGCACGGGCATCCCGATCACGCTGTCCATCATCTACATGCACGTGGGACGCCGCCTCGGCCTCTGGCTCGAGGGAGTCAACTTCCCGGGTCACTTCCTGGTGCGCTGCAAGGGGCTGCTCGGCGACGCCACACCCAGCGAGGACGTCATCCTCGATCCCTTTCACGGCGGCATCGTGCTGACCGAGCGCGACTGCGCGCGCCTGCTCGCCAGGCACGCCGGCGAGGGCGCGCGGTTCGACCGGGCCCTGCTGGCGCCGGCTTTCAAGCTGCAGGTGCTGGTGCGCATGCTCGTCAACCTGAAGCGGGCCTACGTGCGGATGCGCACGTTCTCTCGTGCGCGCGACGTCTCCGACCTGCTGCTCGCGCTCGACCCCGCCTCTCTCACCGAACTGCGCGATCGCGGCCTGCTGTCCTACCAGCTGGGCCAGTTCGGCGCGGCCCTGGCCGACCTCGAACGCTATCTCGCCCTGACGGCACGGCAGCCGCGTCCCGACGAGGGCGACGGCGACACGAGCGACGAGAAAGAGGAGTTCGAGGCGGTGTGGGAGCACGTCAAGAACCTCCGCCGTCGCGTCGCGTCACTGAACTGATCGAGCGCCTCCGTGGTCCGTCGACCTGAAGGTCGACGGCTACGAATCGGTGTCGGCAGGTATCCGCAGGTCACGCGTGCTCGTACGTCCTGCCGTAGGCGCGATCCGGCCGGATGAATCGTCACGCGGCCCAGGCGGTTCATGACGCCGTTCCGGCGTCCGGCCACCTGGTCACCGGTCATCGCGTCAGCGTGACGTGACGCATCCGGCGGGTGACGGATCGCCGTGGGTCCGTGACGGTCCGTCGAGACGCGGTCAGTCGTGACGAATCGTCCCGCCATCGTCCCACCTGGCACCTGCCGTGCTCCCTCCACGCGCGACACGCCGCGCCCAGCCACGGCAGCCCGTCACGCCTCGTGACGCGGGCCGCGCTGTGCGCTGGCGCGGTGGCGGAGGTGGACGCATGAGAGGACGAGAGTCGAGAAGGACGCGCGCGGCCTGGACCTGGCTGCGCGCCGCAGTGGTCTGCGCGCTGCTCCCCGTCACGGCGACGTTGGCCGCGGCACAGACGCAGACGGGCGAGATCTCGGGGCGCGTGACCGACAGTTCCGACGCCGTGCTGCCGGGCGTGACGGTCACCGTGAGCAGCCCGGTGCTGCTCCAGCCCCTGACCGCCACCACGAGCGAGACGGGAAGCTTCCGCTTTCCCGTGCTGCCTGTCGGGACGTACGCCGTGCGCGTGGAGCTCGCAGGATTCCGGACCGTGATCCGTGAGGGGGTGCGTGTCGAGACCGGCTTCAACGCACAGGTCAACACGGCGCTCGAGGTGTCGGCCGTGCAGGAGACCGTGACCGTGTCGGGCGAGTCCCCCGTGGTGGACGTCACGCGGACCGGGACGGGCACGACCTTCAACCAGGAGATGCTGCAGAGGATCCCGTCGGCGCGAGACCCGTGGGTGATGCTCGAGCAGACGGCCGGCATCACCATGGATCGGGCCAACGTCGGCGGGACGCAGTCGGGCCAGCAGTCGAGCTACATCTCGCGGGGCGGGAACACGACCAACAACATGTGGAGCATCGACGGCGTGGTCATCACCGACATGGTGGCGACGGGCTCCTCGTCGATCTACTTCGACTTCGACTCGTTCGAGGAGATGCAGGTGAGCACCGGCGGCAACGACGCGTCGCTGCAGACCGGAGGCGTGGGGATCAACCTGGTCACCAAGAGCGGCACCGATCGGTTCAAGGGGTCGGCCCGCTACTACATCACCGACGAGAACTTCCAGAGCGACAACGTGGACGACGAGCTGAAGGCCCAGGGCGCGGGATCGGGCAACCCGATCCAGCAGATCCTCGACTACGGCATCGAGGGCGGCGGCCCCGTGCTGCGCGGGCGGGCCTGGTTCTGGGGCTCCTACGGCAAGCAGGACATCGACGTCGGGATCCTCGGCTTCTACAAGAAGGCGCCGGGCTGCCCCACCAACGCCACCGAGGCGGCCGCGCTCGACACCGGTGCGCTGCGCGCCTGCCTGCAGCCCGACACGACGCTGCTCGACAACTACAACATCAAGGGCAGCGGCAAGCTGTTCGAGGGCAACCAGGCCAGCTGGCTGAGCAACTTCGCCGAGAAGTTCCGGAACGCCCGCGACGCGAGCGACCTGCGGCCGCCCGAAACCGTCTACGTGCAGAAGGGCCCGGTGTGGACGCACAAGTTCAGCGACCAGCACGTGTTCAGCGACCGCTGGCTCGCCGACTTCCAGTTCGCCCGCGTGGGCGGCAACTTCTCGCTCGACTTCCCCGACCCCTCATTGGCCGACGTGCAGCGCAGCTTCGAGATCGCCGAGCCCGCCGGACTGTGGGGCCGCTCGTTCCAGCAGTCGGTGTTCGATCGCCCGCTCACCACCGTGTCGCTGAACACCAACTACTTCCTGCCCGCGACCCTCGGCGGTGACCACGCCCTCAAGGGCGGGTTCGTCTACCAGACAGGGCGCGGCGACACGTACAACCACGTGGGTGGCAACACGACGGCGCGCTTCACACGCGGCGTCGCCACCAATGCCGACCTGCACCGCGACGCACAGACCGCCTACCAGCTCGACCACTGGGGCTTCTTCCTGCAGGACACGTACACCCGCGGCCGCTTCACCGCCCTGGCAGGCCTGCGCTTCGATTCGCAGACCGACAAGGCCCTCGAGGCGTCCGTGGCCGCACACCCCTTCGTGCCCGACCTGCTGCCGGCCGTCACCTTCGCCGGCGCCGATCCGGGCATCACGTGGAACGACTGGTCACCGCGCCTCGGGCTGACCTACGACCTGACCGGCGCCGGCAAGACGATCGTGCGCGCGTCGTACTCGATCTACTACGGCCAGATGGGGCCGGGTTCGGTCACCAGCATCCTGAACCCGCTGACCGCGGTCCAGATCCGGCTGCCCTGGCGCGACGGCAACGCCGACCGTCTGGTGACGCGGGACGAGCTCGACCTGTCGGTGCCGGCCACGCTCATCAGCGGCAACTGGGATCGGAACAATCCCGGGAGCCCGACAACGACCAACACGGTGGACCCGAACCTGCCGAACGTCGGCGCCTCGACCGAGGCCGCGGGACGAACCTACGAGTTCATCGCCGGCGTGGATCACGAGCTGGTGCCCAACTTCGCCGTGGGCGCGAGCTACATCTGGCGCTCGTACGACAACTTCCGGTGGGACGACACGGTGGGCCTCACCGCTGAGGACTACTCACCGGTGGCCCTGACCGCCACCGGCTGCCCGGGTGGCTGCCCGACGATCACGTACTACCGGCCGAACATCCTGCTGCCGACCACGCAGCAGCGGCAGGCACGCCCGGGCTACTCCCGCAGCTTCAACGGCGTCGAGGTGACCGCACGGAAGCGTTACGCCGACAACTGGATGCTGAACGCGAGCCTGGCCCTCAACGACGCCCGCGAGCGGTTCGACGGCACGGCGGGCTACGGCATCATCGTGCCGGTCAACCTCACGGTGCAGTCCGACGATCCGTCGATGATCGCCGCGCTAGACGATGCGCAGTTCGCCCCGGAGTCGACCGGCAGCGGCATCGGCGCGGTGTTCACCAACGCGCGCTGGCTGCTCAAGGTGTCGGGCATGTACAGCCTGCCCTGGGACGTGAACCTGTCGGCGTTCTACAACGCCCGTCAGGGCTATCCGTTCATCGAGTCGGTGTTCGTGGGCTCGTCGGTGCGCGGCAACGGGGCCAGTGACGTGCTGGTGCCCGTGGCGCCGGTCGGCACCACGCGCCTCGACACGTTCCATCAGGTGGACTTCCGGGCCGAGAAGAACGTCTCGGTGTTCGGCACCCGCCTGACCGGCAGCGTCGATGTGTTCAACCTGTTCAACGCCAACACCGTGCTCACGCGAGAGCGGCAGCTCAACTCGAGCCGGGCCGGACTCGCGCGCGGAATCCTGGCGCCGCGAGTCGTGCGGTTTGGCGTGCGCGTGCAGTGGTGACCGGGGCGCATTGCGCCAGTTCAGGGTTGACGATTCAGGATGCAGGTCGTGTCGGGCGGCGTTCAGGCCGTCCCGCGACGCAACCAGAGACGACGCCTGCCGCATGAGGCACGACGCGTCGTCCTGACGCCAAGGGGGGTGGCTGGCCGTCTCGACGTCGCTCGAGCGCCGGCCGCCCCACGCCGGCCGACGACCGGCGCCAAGGCCGAACCTCCTCCCTCCAGGCCATCGCGTGGCCTGGCCCGCATCCGGCGCCGCGTCAGTTCCGTGTGGCGATCCGGTGCCATGGATCCACCCGATCCAAGATTCCGTGCGGCGCAACCGCACGGAAGCATCCGTGTCGGCGGTTTCACGGGCTTTCGCCCGCCGACGGGCTGGCGCAAAGGTTGCTCTACTCGTGGCTCAATTCGGCGTGGTCGTCCCTGCGGGCCACCGTCTCGGCCCAGCCCGCAGAACGCAGGGTGACGTCTGTCCCCCGGAATGAGGGTTCCGGGTGGGTCCCACTGCAAGCCACGGCGCCAAGGGGCCGGAGGGCGGCGCGCACTGGCGTGCCGACTCCACCGTGACTGAGGAGGATGGATGAGAGGCAGATTGCTTGCCCTGCTGGCGGTACTGGGCGTGCTGGTGGGCGCCGGGCCGGCCACGGCACAGGCGCCCACCGGCGACATCGTGGGTCGTGTGGTGGACACGTCGGGAGCCGTGCTTCCGGGCGTGGTCGTGACACTGAGTGGCGGCAGCCTGATCCAGCCGCTGACTGCGACCACTGGCGACACCGGCACGTACCTGTTCCCCGGCCTGCAGCCGGGGTCGTACACGGTCAAGATCGAGCTGACCGGGTTCCGTACCGTCGTGGTGGAGAACGTGCGCGTGAACGTCGGCAGCAACACGACGACCAACGCCACGCTCGAGGTGTCGGCGCTCGAGGAAACCGTCACGGTGTCGAGCGAGGCGCCGCTGGTGGACACGCGCCGGGTCGGCACCAAGTCCAACTACACGCAGGAGCAGCTGCAGAACGTGCCGTCGGCGCGTGACCCGTGGGTCATGCTCGAGCGCACGCCTGGCATCGCGATGGACCGCGCCAACGTGGGCGGCAGCCAGTCGGGCCAGCAGTCGGGCTACATCTCGCGCGGCGCGACGACCACCAACAACAAGTGGCTCCTCGACGGCGTGGACATCACCGACCAGGCCGCCACGGGCGCATCGTCGGTGTACTACGACTTCGACATGCTCGAGGAGATGCAGATCAGCACCGGCGGCAACGACGTGACGCAGCAGACCGGCGGCGTCGGCATCAACCTCGTGACCAAGAGCGGCAGCGACACGTTCCGCGGGACGGGCCGCTACTACGTGACCGACGACGCGACGAGCTCGAACAACCTCACCGAGGATCTTCGGGCGCAGGGCGCCCGGTCGGGTGCGCCGATCCAGAACATCAAGGACTACGGCATCGAGGGTGGTGGTCCGATCTGGCGCGGCCGTGCCTGGTTCTGGGGGTCGTACTCGAAGCAGGACATCAAGGTCGGCGTGGTGAACTTCTACAAGAAGGAGCCGGGCTGCCCGGTCAACGCGTCCGATCCGCTGTCGCAGACGCTGCCGGTGTCGGAGATCAACAACTGCCTCAACACCGACCTCACGGTCCTCGACAACTACAACATCAAGGGCAGCGGCCTGCTGTTCTCCGGCAACACGTTCACGTGGCACAGCAACTTCGCCGACAAGATCCGCAACGCGCGCGACGCGAGCGACAACCGTCCGTTCGAGACCACCTACATCCAGGAAGGTCCGGTCTGGACGCACAAGGTCAGCGACCGCCACGTGTTCAACGACCGGTGGATCGCCGAGGCGGCCTACGCGCACGTCGGCGGAGGTTTCGCGCTGTTGTTCCAGGAGCCTGGCAACCGGCAGATCCAGCCGCTGAACGACCTCGGCACGGGCCGCTGGGAGCGCTCGTTCAACCAGTCGGAGTTCGACCGTCCGGCGACGAGCGTGCAGCTCGCCAGCACGTACTTCAAGCCGGCGACGCTCGGCGGTGACCACGCGTTCAAGTTCGGCTACAACTACCGGGACACGCCGGCCAGTTCCACGACGGTCTACGGCGGCGACGTGTACGCGCAGATCCGCAACGGCGTGCCCGAGCGAGCCCAGTTCTGGCGCAGCGCCGCCACCAACTACGCGATGACCACGCACAGCGTGTTCGCGCAGGACACGTACACGCGCGACAAGCTCACAGTGACGGCCGGCTTCCGCTGGGATCGGCAGGACGACGCGGCGCTCGCGAGCACGGTGGAGTCCAACCCCCTGATCCCGCAGTGGCTGCCTGGAATCAGCTTCCAGGGCGCTGACGCCGGCGTCGTGTTCTCCAACTGGTCGCCGCGTCTCGGCTTCGGCTACGACCTGCGGGGCGACGGCCGCACGGTGGTGCGCTCGTCGTTCTCGATCTACTGGGGCCAGATCGGACCCGGTGGCCTGTCGGGCACGCTGAACCCGCTGACGGCGGCGAGCATCTCGTTCCCCTGGAACGACGCCAACGGCGATCGCTTCGTGCAGCTCAACGAGGTCACGCTGCAGCGCTCGGCCGTGATCGCCTTCAGCGGCAACTACAACCCGGACAACCCGACGTTCCTCGGCACGACCAACACGGTCGATCCGGGCCTCGAGAACGAGAAGACGACGGAGTGGACCGCGTCGGTGGATCACCAGCTCGGCAGCCGCATGGCGGTGTCACTGAGCTACATCTACCGCGCCTACTCGGGCTTCCGCTTCGATCAGCGCCAGGGTATCTCCGAGTCGAACTGGAGCCCGGTCACCTACCAGCCCAACTGCGCGGCGGCGGCCACCTCGTGCCCGCAGATGACGTATTACCAGCCGAACATCAACCTGCCCGGCGTGCTGCGCCTGGTGAACCGTGGCGGCTACACGCGCGACTTCAACGGCATCGAGGCCGTGTTCACCAAGCGCATGGCCGACCGCTGGATGCTCGACGTCAACTACGCCTACAACAACGCCGTCGACAACTTCGACAGCGTGCAGGGCTACAGCGCCAACTTCGACCCGACCAACCTGCCGATCTTCAACGGGCAGCAGTACGCGGTCGAGGCCGGCGGCAGCGGCATCGACAACGTGTTCGTCAATGCCAAGCACATGTTCAAGGCCCAGGGCGTGTACGTGGCGCCGTGGGACATCAACCTCGGCGCGACCTACCAGATCCGTCAGGGCTACCTGTTCCCGCAGCGCGTGCTGTCGCCCAACCGCACCGGCGGTTCGGGCGCCGTGAACCTGATCTTCGACCCGTTCGGCGCCAGCCGGTACGACACGTTCCAGATGGTCGACGCACGCGTTGCGAAGCGCTTCGTGTTCGGGCGCCGCAGCGTCGAGGCCAGCATGGACATCTTCAACCTGGGCAACGTCAACACCGTGCTCACGCGCAACCTGAACCAGGCGGCCTCGACGGCCAACTCGGTGACGGGCATCGTGGCGCCACGCGTGCTGCGCTTCGGCGTCCGCGTGGTGTTCTAGGGAGGTCGGGAGACTCTCCGAGAGAGGTCGGGACGACTCTCTCCGACCCGAGAGGTAGGGACGGCTCTCCGAGCCGTCCGACAACATCAGGGGCGGGCATCCGACAGGGTGCCCGCCCTTTTCTGTATCGCGTCGAATGCCGCGATGCCGAAATGCCGGAAATGCGGGCCCCAGCACGCCGCGTCATGCGCTATGCGTCATCCACATGCGGACATGCACGGTTCACTAGGGTCTCGATGCCAGCGCGCGCATACTGAAACCGCGACGGAGGCCCGACGTGTCAGACCAGACTGCTACCCACAAGTGCGCCCATCCGAGCTGCGTCTGTCAGATTCCTGCGAATCAGAAATACTGCAGCGACTACTGCAAGTCGGCACCCGAAACCGAGTTCCGCTGCTATTGCCAGCATCCCGACTGCCGGAAAGCGCAATAGGCTCAGGGCTCAGGGCTCAGGGCTCAGAAAGCATTCTGTGCCGCGAGCCGTGAGCCATTCCTCAGCTCGTACAGTGCGACGGCGAGCGCCGTGGCGACATTCAGTGAGTCGGCGCCGCCGGCCATGGGGATGCACGCCCGGTGGGCGCATCGGGCCAATGTCGATGCGGTGAGCCCGTGCCCCTCGTTGCCCACGACGAGCGCGACGGGGGTGCGCTCGCCCAGCCGGCGTGCCACGTCGTCCAGCGGGTAGACATCGTCTCCGCGAGGCGTGAGTCCGACCGTCACCACCCCGGCGGAATCCAGCGCATCCAGCAGTTCGGACACCGGGGCCTGCGTCCACGGCATCTCGAGCACCGCCCCCACCGAGGTGCGAACGGCCTTGCGGTAGAGCGGGTCGGCGGAGCGGTCGTCGAGCAGCACGCCCGCAGCGCCGAAGGCGTGGGCATTGCGAAAGCAACTGCCGACGTTGTCCACGTCCACGAGATGCTCGGTCAGCACGAACAGAGGAAGCCGGGGGCCGGGGGCCGGGGGCCGGGTACTGCGATCGCGGTGGGCCGATGCTCCCCCGACCAGGTCTGACAAGAGGTCTGCGACTGGCACCAGCGCAGGGCGCCGCACGAGCGCCAGCACCCCCCGGTGAAAGTTGAACCCCGTGAGAGCCTCCATCTCCGCCGGGGTGCGGATGACGATCCGGCCCGGCAGCCGCGCCGGCAGGTCGAGGGCCTCGGAGGCGGCCGGCGTCGCCAGCACCTCGACGAGGGAAGCCGGCCCGCCGGCGGCGCCGTCGAGCAGGCGCTGGAGCACGAGCCGCCCTTCGGCGACGAACAGCCCGGCGTGGCGCAGGGCCGCAGGGTCGTGCAGCCTCGCCGCCCAGTCGGACGTCGTCACGCGCTCACTTCCGGCGTGCCACGAGTCGCGCCGTGGGCACCGTCCGCGACGGGGTCCAGTCGCTCGATTCCATGCCCGCGTCGAGGTCCTCGACACGGAGGATGTGGAAGTCCTTCCACAGCGCGGCGAGGTCGGCCACGCTCCTGCGCGGGTCGAGCGACGTCTGGAACACGACCACGCCCCCGGGCCTGAGGGCGCGGCCGAAGACGGCCGGCCAGCGCGGATCGTCGATGCGCATGTAGCAGTAGGCACAGAGGACGAGATCCCACTGTGACGTGCCGAAATCGAACGTGTCGTGGTTGCCCTCGAGCGTGGTGAGGCGCACGCCGGCCTTCGTCGCAGCGGTCTGGGCGGCGGCGAGGGCGTCCTTCGCGATGTCGTAGCCGGTGACGTCCCAGCCGAGTCCGGCCAGCCAGATGGCGTTGCGCCCCCGCCCGACGCCTGGCTCGATGGCCCGGCCCGGCTTCAGGTGCCGCACCGTCTCCTGGAGCAGTTGCAGAGGTGCGTCGGGCCCCCCGCCCAGCTTGAAGGCGGCGTTCCAGTACACCATCTCGCGCGCCGCCGACTCGCGGCGGATCACGTTGATGCGCGCGAAGCGGCGTGTGGCATCGTCCCTGGCCACGCCCTCGGACACGAGTTGCTGCACGTATCGCTCGCCCATGGGCTGCCGTTCACCTGGCGGCAGGGCCGGCAGCTTCGCGACCCATGCCTCGTAGTGCCCCCACAGCGCCGCATCGTCGAGCGGCGGCGAGGCGGGCTGGCCGACGACCAACGCGACCAGCGTGAGCAGGCTCAGGATGAGCGGCATGGCCGGGATTGTACGCCCCACCGGTACAATCGCCCCCACCGTGGCCACGCCGGGGTCCTGCCTGCTGCACGCACTGCTGGTCGTCTCCGTTCTGGGAGTACCGGGCGAGGTGCTGCGGGCCCAGGCAACAGGCCAGGAGCGCCTTGCGGAGGCCCAGCGACTGGCGCGCGGGGCCGAGGGAGATCGACTGGCGGCCCTTGCCATCTACGACGATCTGATCCGGGAGGCCGAGGCTTCCGGCAATCGTCGGCTCGAGGCGGATGCCGCCTACGGCAAGGGCGACATGTTCATCGTCCTCGGGCGCGACGCCGCCGAGGCTGCGCGCGAACTCGCGCGCGCGGCACGCCTGCGGCGCGAGGCCGGAGACCTGACTGGGGCAGCGCGAGCGCTCGCCCTCCAGGGCGTGGCACTCCGGCGGCTGGGACGGCTCGACGAGTCGGAGGCGGTGCAGCGCGACGCGCTTGCGGCCTACGAAGCCATCGGCGACCAGAGCGGCGAGGCCCAGGTCCTCCACAATCTCGGCGCGCTGCTGTACAGCCGCGCGCGGTACGACGATGCGGCCGATCAGTACGCGCGGTCGATTGCGATGCGCCGGCGGCTGGGGGAGCTGGCGGCGACGGCCAGCACGCTGAACAATCTGGCCACCATCCACGCGCAGCGTGGCGACCTCGATCTCGCGTTGGCGGCCCACCGTGAAGCGCTCGAGATCGCCGTGACGTCGAGGAACGACCGCGACCGCGCCTACGCGACTCTCGGCCTGGGCTCGCAGTCACACGCCCTCGGGGAGTGGCAGGAAGCCATCGATTACCTGACGGAGGCCGCCGCCCTGTTCGAGCGGCTCGGCGACCGCTCGGGCCTCGGCTTCGCGAGGCACACGCTCGGCATCGTCTATCTCACGCTCGGGCACGACGCGGACGCGATCGGCGTGCTGGAGCAGGTGCTCCCCCTGCGGAGCGACGACCCGGCTCGACTCGGCACGACCCTTCAGGCACTCGGCGGCGCGTATCGCATGCGCGGCGACCTCGATCTCGCCCGCCAACACATCGAACGCGCGCTGGCGCTGAAGCGACAGGCATCCGACACGAACGGAGAGGCCGCCACGCTCCGCGCCCTGGCTGCGCTCGAGATTGCGGCAGGGCGCATGGAGGCCGCGCTCGCACACGCCTCGGCGTCGCGCACGCTGGCCACGGCGATCGGCACAGACGACGCGAAGGCGCTCGCCCTTGCGCTCGAGAGCCGGGCGCGTGGGTCCGTCGCAGACGAGAGCCTCGCCGGCGAGCTCGACGCGGCCATCGCGCGTGCAGACGCCGCACGCGCGCGACGGACGGCCGTCATCCTGCGGGGCGAACGCGCGCGCGTGGCCCTGGCGGCCAGCGATCTCGCGCGTGCCCGCGTCCTCATCGCTGCGGCAGTCGCCGGCGTGGAGGAGCTGCGATCCGGTGTCGCGAGCCTGGACTTGCGGGCCACCTGGCTGGCGAGCCACGCCGACCTGCTCGACCTGCAGGTCGAGGTGCTGCTGCGCAGCCACGCTGCGGATCCCCGGGCGGGTTTCGATCGCGAGGCCCTGGCTGCCTCGGAGCGCGCCCGCGGGCGACGACTGCTCGATGCCCTCGGCGATGCGCTCCTGCCCCCGTCCGACGTGGCCGAGGCCCGTGGACGTGAACGCGCGCTCGAACGCGACGTGAACGTCGCCGCACTCAAGCTCGATCGGGCGCGCGCGGGCTCACGCGAGACGCTGCAGGCCGACCTCGACGCGCGGCTGCTGGCGTTGCGGACGTTCCGGGCCGAGCAGCGGGCGAGGCTCCCGTGGCGTCGCGCTCCGCCGGCATTCGACCTGGCCGCCATGCAGCGGGGGCTGCCGGAGGACGCAGCGGTGGTCGCGTACTGGCTCGGATCGGCGCGTTCGGCCGCGTGGGTCGTGACCGGCACCGCGGTCAGCCTGGTGGAGCTCGCACCAGCCGCCAGGATTCACGAGGCCGTCGACACCGCGTATGCCTCGATGACGCGAGACACGGCACAACCGCCGGATCTCGAGGCGCTGGCTCGACTCGTCCTGCACCCTGTCGAGCTGCTGCTCCCGGTTCGACGTGTGGGCCTCGTGCTGGATGGCGCCCTGGAGTCGATCCCCTTCGGCGCTTTGCCTGGCCGCGATGGGAAGCCACTCGTCTCCAGCCGGGTCGTCGTCCGTCTGCCGTCCGCCATGTGGATGCAGCAGGTCGAGCCAGGGGTCCACACACGCGAGATCCGGGCGCGGCGCATTGCCGTTGTCGCCGATCCCGTGTTCGCGCCGCAAGACGCCCGGGTCCGTCACGACGCTGGCCTGGTCGATGGGTCCGCCTCCACACGAACGGCCACCCTCCCCGCCCGCCTGCCGTTCAGCCGACGCGAAGCCGAGATGGTGGCCACGCTGTCGCCCGGCACGCTCGTCCTGGCCGATTTCGAGGCGAGCAAGTCGCGCCTCATGAGCCTTCCGCTGCACGACGTCGACGTCCTGCACCTCGCGACCCATGCGCGGCAGCACGCGGACCGTCCGGAGCTTTCGAGCGTGCTGTTGTCGTTCGTCGATCCCGACGGCACGACCATCGACGGCCACCTCAGGCTCCACGAAGTCGTGGGTCTTCCACTCGACGGGCAACTGGTCGTCCTGAGCGCCTGCAGCACGATAGTGGGACCGCAGCTGCGCGGTGAGGGCCTGCAAGGCCTGGCCAGGGCCTTCCTGCAGGCTGGTGCCGGGTCCGTCGTGGCGAGCCTCTGGGACGTGGAGGATCGCGCCACGATGCGGCTGATGCGACACTTCTACACCGGCCTGATCGAGCGTCGCCTGTCGCCGGCTGCTGCGCTGTCGGCCGCCCAGCGTGCGATGCGCGACGACGCCCGGTGGGCCCATCCTCGCAACTGGGCTGGATTCGCGGTGGTGGGATCGATCGAATGACATCACCGGGGCCGGAGCCGGACGTCCCGCTCGGTCGCCTGCTCGACCGCCTCCGCGCCGCTGGCGAGGATGCCGGTCAGGCGTACGAATCGCTGCGGCGGCTCGTGAGCCGCTACTTCGAGGTGCGTGGGCGGCCCGACGCCGACGTGCTGGCCGACGAGGTCCTGGATCGCCTGGCGCGCCGGCTGGACCAGGGCACGGACGTCGAGGACCTCGGGGCGTACGCACGGGGCATCGCACGGCTCGTCCTGCTCGAGGCCGAGCGGCGCCCACGTCCCGCCTCCATCGACGTGGAGCCTCCGGCACCCGAACCTGTGCATGACGACGAGGCGGTTCACCGGTGCCTCACGACATGCCTCGCGCGACTCGATCCCGAGGCTCGCCAGCAGGTGCTTGCGTACTACACCGCTGACGGCCGCGCCCGGATCGACGGTCGCAGGCGGCTGGCCGAGCACCTGGGCGTCAGCCCGACAGCCCTCAGGCTGCGCATGCTCCGACTCCGGGTGCAGTTGGAACACTGCATCCTCCGGTGCCGGGGGGCGCTGCCGGGAAACGGATGGCGCCCGCGGAGCACTTCCTCATGACGGACCGCCACGCCTTGCCCGCACCCCTTCCGCCGCAGGACCTCCTCGAGCGCTACGTGCTCGGCCTGCTCGACGAACCGGAGCGCGAGGTCATCGAAGCGCGCGCCTTCGCCGAACCGGACGTGGCTGCGGCGGTCGATGCGGCGGAAACCGACCTGGCGGACGCGTGGGTCGGCGGCACGCTCACCGGGGAGGTATACGAGGCGTTCGCTCGCGCGCTGACTCAGCGGGAGAGGCTGCGCGGGCGTGTGGACGTGGCCCGGGCGATCGTCCGGGCGGGTCCGGGCGCGGCGACGGGGCCGACTCGACCCACGCCGCCGCTCCGGCTCGCGTGGCTGGTCGGGCTCGCATCGGCCGCCGCGATCCTCGTGTCGCTGGCCGTGTGGCTGGCGCGGAGCCCGGCCGACCGGGACACCGCCGGTCTGCCGCCACCCTCCATTGCTCAGGCAGAACTCCCCAGCGACGCGCAGCCGGTGCCGCGTTCCGATGCCCCGGCAACGCTACCGCCGAGTCCGTCGCCCCCGTCGCCTGCACCGGCGCCCGGACGGGTCGTGTTCGCGGTGCGACTTCCGTCGGCCACCACGCGTTCGGCTGCGGTGACGCCCGTCGAGGTGCCACGGGACGCGACCCACGTGCAGTTGTCGATTCCGGTAGCCCAAGGCGACGACTTCGCGCGCTATGGCCTTGCCGTCACCGCTCGATCGGGCCGTGTCGTCGCGTCCGTCGAACGGCGAGCGCTGAGGCCGGACCGGCTCGTGTCCATCGTCGTCCCACGTGCCACGCTGGGCGACGGCCTGCACGAGGTGGCACTGACCGGGCGGGCCGAAGGGAAGGCGGACGAACCGCTCGCCCTCGTGCAGATCGACGTCGCGCCTGCGCGTCGACCCTAGACAGCGAAACGGATCGCGGCGTGCGGTCACAAGGGGCAGACACGTGTCTTCCCGGAGTGATCGATGCGCCATCGCGTGACCGCCGCACTCGCCGGCCTGCTCTGCTTCGCACTTGCCCAGCCAGCCCGCGCCCTCGACTGCACCTGGAACAGTTCCTCGGGCGCATGGACCGATGCCGCCCGGTGGTCGTGCGGCGTCGTTCCTGACGGCGACGACAACGCCGTGATCAACGGCGGGAACGCGATCGTGAGTGCGGCGCAAGCCGTAGCAAGCCTCACCTTCACAGCCGGGCAGGTGACCACCGAGGCGAACCTCACGGTTGCATCCACGCTCACGTGGATCGGCGGGTTCCTCGTCGGCCAGAACGGCGCGGCGCTGGTGCTCGCTGGCGGCGGCGCCGGCACGGTCGGCGGTGGCGTGCTGCACACTGGCGGGCGCCTCCAGAACGAAGGCACCGTCACCCTGCCCGCGGCGGCAACCTTCACCGGCTCCGGCACGTTCGACAACCGAGGCTCGCTCGTGTTGGCCGGCACGCAGTTCAACGTCGTCACCGAGAGCAGCGGCACGATGCGCAAGACCGGCGCCGGCACGACGACGGTCGGCGCCCGAGTCACGGCGACCGGTCCCATCGTGGTCGAGGCTGGCATTCTCACCCTGAACCTCAACGTCAACACCCTGGGCGGAGCGGCCACCGTCGCTGCGGGGGCGACACTCCGCATCAACAACTCGACGATTCATTCGTCGGGGTCGTCTGTCGCGGGCGCGGGGAGCCTCGAACTCAGCGGCGGCGTGCAGACCATCGACGGCCCCGTCACCTGGAGCGTTGCCAGCGTCACGTTCTCGAGCGGGGAACTGCGCCCGACCAACGGTTCGGCCACCGTGACCGGCTCGTTCACCTGGACCGGCGGGTTCCTCACCGGCCAGAACGGCCAAGCCCTCATCCTCGGCCCGGCGGTCATCGGCACGTTCGGCGGCGGCGTGCTGCACACGGGCGGGCGCCTTCAGAACGAAGGGACCATGACTCTGCCGGCGGCGACGACCTTCACCGGGTCCGGCACCTTCGACAACCGCGGGACCCTCGTGCTCGCCGGCACGCAGTTCAACGTCGTCACGCAGAACGCCGGCACGATTCGCAAGACCGGCGTCGGCTCGACTTCCTTCGGCGCCGCGTTGACCCAGTCCAACGCCGGTGCACTCGTCGTCGAGGCCGGCACGCTGGTGGGGCCGACTTCGGGCTCGATTGCCGGGGCCGTCACGACGGCCAGCGGCGCCACACTGCAGTATCGCGGCGGCACGCTGGCGGCCGGCCTCACCCATGCCGGCACCGGCACCGTCGAGTTCGCCGGGGCAGTCACCGTCCTTGCGGCGTGGGCCCACCAGGGTCTCACGCGCGTCGCCTCGGGGACGGCCAACTTCGACAACGCCGCGTCGGTGACGTTTGCCGCGATCACGCACGTCGGTGGCTTCCTCGACATCCAGCGGCCCGCCGCGACGGTCACCGGCACGTTCACGCGGACGGGCGGTACGCTGCGCGCGGCCGGCAACACCCTCACCTTTGCGGGCAACGGAGCCCAGCTGCTCGACCTTTCGGTCGCGACGACGTTCACCAACGTCGTGGTCTCGGCGTCGACGACCCTCATCGAAGTGCAGCCGGCCTCGAACGCCGCGGTGAGCGGGACGCTCACCAACCTCGGCGTCATCAGGAAGACGCGGACGATGGCGCAGGGGACCAATCCGTTCGGGCTCACGGGCGTGAC
>VFQN01004182.1_pt1 | contig 19403 bp, 13 predicted proteins | sample 3512371 | NCBI WGS metagenome assembly VFQN01 (sample SAMN10412370, study PRJNA504923) | tailings metagenome | isolation source: Replicate 2 from Balatoc abandoned mine | place: Philippines: Itogon, Benguet | collected 2017-08-28 | reverse complement strand
AAGGCCACGCTGCGGTACATGGCATGCATGCGGCCATGCACTTTGCCTTACCGACTGAGAATGGTGAGTATGGTGGTAAAACACATGATTATGGAACAGGGATTGCTGAGTTCAAGAAAAATGCCAAAGGGCAGTTGAGTTTCAGAAAGTTTTATTTTGAACCAGCGTTTAAGGGTGGAAATACTGGGGTGGAGGAGTGTGTTAGAAAGTAACTCTTAGGCATTTCTAACTTTTGGCGTAGCAGATATTAGGATAGATTTCTTTTCGCCTGTAGGCGAGTTACTTTTCTTTGCTTGCACAAAGAACAAGTAACCAAAAGAAAGTGCACCCTAGCTTCCGCTTGATTCCTGCGTTGCTCACCAAAATAAGCGCTCGCGAAACTCATCCTAGTGGCCTGCACAAGACGCAGTCCACTGCGGGATTCGGACAGCCGCTCGCTTGATCTTATTTTGCCTGCGCTACTCGGCGCGGCAGATAGGGGCCCGAAAAGCTATGAGCGCTAACGGTTGCGGGCTAAAAAGAAAAGAATTTGAGATTTTCACCTTCCAAATTTCTACGCTGTCAGTTTGGCGAGATAAATCCCATTCATTACGCTGAGTAGCGGAGATGAAGTGGGGGAAGTCGGCCATCGGCTGTTCGAGTTCCGCGGTGGCTTGCGAAGTTTGCAAGCCGCTAGGGCGAGTTTCGATGGCCGCCCATTTCGTTGAGCAACGCAAGGAAGCCGAAGGCCGTGATGGCTGGGTGTCGTCCTCTTTGGTTACTTTCTGGGGGACAAGCACCAGAAAGTAACTCGCCTAGAGGCGAAATAAACTCTTCCTCCATCCAGCACCATATTCAAACCACCCATAAGCCTATGCAAGCAAAGAAAAGTAATTCTCGTACTGGCAAAATCAGCACTATCAAGTAAACAAACTTAAGCTATTTGTAAGCCGCCATGCTGCATGCCATTCCCCATGCCATGTTAAAATCCCATCCCTATGACTGCCGTCTCTCCCACACAACTCATCACCCAATTAGAAAAACAACTCCCCCAGTGCATGCTGGCCGACCGCTTCCCGTTAAAGCGTCGTTTGAACCAGTTGCGCGATGCGTTAAAGCAAAACAAACCTGTCGATAAATCCCTGGTCGATATTGCACACAAAGTCCAGGCATCGCAGCAGCGTTTGCAGGCCCGATTAAGTGCTTTACCCAAGCCAGAATACCCCCCTGAGTTGCCAGTCAGTGGCAAAAAAGCCGAGATTGCAGCGGCTATCCAAAAACATCAGGTGGTGATTGTATGCGGTGAAACCGGCTCGGGTAAAACCACACAGTTACCCAAGATTTGCCTGGAGCTGGGCCGGGGAGTTTCCGGCCTGATCGGGCATACGCAGCCGCGCAGGATCGCTGCGCGCTCGGTAGCCTCACGCATTGCGCAGGAGCTTAAATCCCCCCTGGGCGAGGCGGTGGGTTACAAGGTGCGGTTTAACGATAAGCTGTCCGAGAGCAGCTATGTCAAGCTGATGACGGACGGCATTTTGCTAGCCGAGACGCAGAGTGATAAATTCCTCAATGGCTATGACACCATCATCATTGATGAGGCGCACGAGCGCAGCTTGAATATTGATTTCCTGCTCGGATATCTCAAGCAGTTGTTACCCAAACGGCCAGATTTGAAAATCATCGTCACCTCAGCGACGATTGATGCCGATCGATTTTCCAACCATTTTGATGGCGCGCCGGTGATTGAGGTCAGTGGCCGGACGTATCCTGTCGAGATCCGTTACCGTCCGTTGGGTAATAAAACAACTATGGTCGCGGTCGAAGTCCCTGTGGATGACGGGCTGGACGATATAGACCGTTTTGCGCAGGACCTGATGGGCATCAAGCGCAAGCCGCCGCGTACCGAAACGCGATGGCTGGAGGAGGATGACGAAGAAGAGGTCATGGAAGATGCCATTCTCGATACCGCAGAAGATTTATTGCGTCTTGGCGATGGCGATATCCTGGTGTTTTTGCCAGGAGAGCGTGAAATTCGAGATACCGCTGACCATTTGCGTAAATACCAGGGCCGCTCGCCCAAACTCAAATCCATTGAGATTTTGCCGCTGTTTGCACGCCTGAGCATAGAAGACCAGCAGAAGATTTTCCGCCCGGGTGGACAGCGCCGTATTGTGCTTGCCACCAACGTCGCCGAGACCTCGCTGACGGTGCCAGGCATCAAGTATGTCATTGATGCCGGCCTGGCGCGCGTGAACCGCTATAGTCCGCGGGCCAAGGTTGAGCAGTTGCAGATTGAAAAGATCTCGCAGGCCGCGGCCAAACAGCGGGCAGGGCGTTGCGGCCGTGTCTCTAATGGCATCTGTGTACGCCTGTATTCAGAAGAAGACTTTAACCAGCGTCCGGCGTTTACTGACCCAGAAATCCTGCGCAGCTCACTGGCCAGCGTGATTTTGCGCATGGCCGATTTGCGCCTGGGCGATGTCGCTGAATTCCCGTTTATTGAGGCACCTTCCTCACGCCTGATCAGTGACGGTTACCAGTTGCTGCAAGAGCTAGGCGCCGTGACTGAGCGCCGCGAAATTACCGAGCTGGGCCGCCAGATGGCGCGTTTGCCGTTGGATCCACGCGTGGCGCGCATGATTATTGCCGCCAAAAAAGAAGGCTGTTTACGCGAGATATTGATTATTGCCAGCGTGCTGAGTATCCAGGATCCGCGTGAGCGGCCCATGGACAAGCGCGAAGCGGCAGACAGTGCGCATGCCAAGTTCAAGGCTGATGATTCCGACTTTATGAGTTATCTGAAGCTTTGGGACTGGTATGAACAGGCGCTCAAGACCAAGAAGTCCAACCGCGAGTTGCTCAACCAGTGCCACCAGAACTTCCTTTCTTTCTTGCGCCTGAAAGAGTGGCGCGAGTTGCACCAGCAACTGCTGGAGATGGTTGAGGAAATGGACTTCAAGCGTAGCGACAAGGAAGCTAGCTACGAGCAGGTGCACCGGGCCTTGCTGTCTGGCCTGCTAGGCAATATCGGCTTCAAGGATGGAGATAGCGAGACTTATGCCGGTGCACGCGGCATCCGCTTTACCATAGCACCGGGTTCTGCCCTTAAGAAGAACCGTCCTAAATGGGTGATGGCAGCCGAGCTGGTGGATACCACCAAGCTGTACGCGCGCGTTGTTGCGAAAATTGACCCGGACTGGATAGAGCCGATTGCCAATGAAGGCGGCAGTCGCGACCTCACGCAAAGTCATTATAGTGACCCGCGCTGGGATCGTAAAACCGCGCAAGTGGTGGCCTGGGAGCGTGTCAGCCTATACGGCCTGACCATTGTGCCCAAACGCCGTGTGCATTACGGGCCGGTGAATCCTACCGAAGCACGCGAGATTTTTATCCGCGAAGCGCTGGCCAATATGGAATTTGACACGCGGGCGCCATTCTTTGAAGCCAACCGCCGCCTGATTGCCGAAGTGGAAGCGCTGGAACACAAGGCGCGCCGCCAGGATGTGCTGGTCGATGAGTATCAGTTGTTCGCGTTTTACGACAAAGTGGTGCCGCCGATTGCCGGGCCTGGTCATCAAGAGCAATATCGCATTTATAACGGTGCCGCCTTTGAAAAATGGCGCCAGGATGCGGAAAAAGCCAATCCAAAAGTGTTGTACCTGACACGTGAATCGCTGATGCGGCATGGCGCCAGTGCCATTACCGAGGTGCAGTTCCCGGAACAGATGACCATAGATGGCGAAACCGTGCCGCTCAAATACCGTTTTGAGCCTGGTCATGTGCTGGATGGCGTCACGGCGACGATTCCGTTGGCATTACTCAACCAGCTGGATGCGACGGTCACTGAATGGCTGGTGCCCGGCATGATACGTGACAAGGTCACCGCCCTGATCAAGGCATTGCCCAAGACATTGCGCCGCGTCTGCGTGCCTGTGCCCGAGTTTGTCACCGGTTTTTTAGAGGCCAAAAACCCGCAAGAGCCATTATTGCCAGCCCTGGCCGAGTTTATCCAGCACAAAACCGGACTCAAACTCAAGCCGGAAGAGTTTGACCTGGCCGGACTGGAAGCCCACCACCTGATGAATTTTAGTGTGGTGGATGAAAAAGGCCGCGAACTGAGCATGGGCCGTGACTGGAACCTGCTGAAAAAACAATTGGGTTCTGCGGCACAATTGACCTTCAGGACCGGTTCGCCCGGCATCGAGAAGTCCGGCCTCAAACAATGGGATTTTGGCGATTTGCCGCAAACACTCACCTTTAGCAAAGACGGCCGCCAGCTCACAGGCTATCCCGGCCTCGAAGACAATAATGACAGTGTTGCCATTAAACTGTTTGATACGCCGGAAGCCGCTGCTGTTTCACATCGCAAAGGCGTGTGCCGATTGATGCGTTTTGAACTCAAAGAGCAGATGAAACAACTGGAAAAAGGCTTGCCGGGCTTTAACCAGTATGCCTTGTTGTTGCGTGCCGTCATGAACCCGGACCAGTTGCGCGAAGATATGTTGCAGGCCATTGCCGACCGTGCCTTTATTGCTGAGGATGAGTTGCCACGCACCAATGCCGAGTTTATGCAGCTCAAAACCCGTGCGCGTACACGCTTGCCCGCGGTGACTGAGGCCCTGACCCGTCAGGCACAATTGATTGCCAATGAATACCAGGTACTCACGGCGCAATTGCAAAAGATGACGCCAGTGACGCAGAAAATCAAACGTGAGTGCGAGCAGCAATTGCAAGGCTTGCTTTACTCTGGTTTTTTCAGCCGCACACCATGGGAGCAGTTGCCGCATCTGCCGCGCTACCTCAAGGCCATTAAAATGCGCATCGATAAATATCCGACCAGCATAGAGCGTGATAGCCGCCATGCACAGGCATTAGCTCAGATTGAGCAGCGCTGGCAGCAGAAAGTCGAGCAATTGCGAAAAGCGCACCTGCCTGTAACAACCCGGTTACAAGAGTTTGCATGGCAGTTGCAGGAGTTACGTGTATCATTATTTGCGCAGGAATTAAGAACCCCTTATCCTGTCTCAATCAAACGTCTTGAAAAACTCTGGCAAGAAATGCAATAGTCATGCGCGACACCCGCTAACATGTGATTAATCCTGTACATGCAGCCATCTCCTTTTGAACCCTTTAGCACGCCTAACTGGCTGAAGCCCAAGCAACGCGACCGTGTATTGCGTATCCCGGCTCGCCTGATGTGGGCACTATTGCTGTCGCTGATTTTTCACGCGATTATATTCTGGGGATTTTTGCTGGATTTGCTTAAGCCAACAGAAGAGCCGACACAGGCGCCATTGAATATTGTGCTGGATTTAGGCTTGCCGGTACCACCGACGCCCAAGGTGACGCCGCCTCCGCCACAAGAGATGCCGGAGCCGGAGCCTGTCCCGCAGCCTAAACCCAAACCACCGCCAAAGGCTGAACCCAAGCTACCGAAAAAAATCATTCAGTCGCAGCGGCCGGATAGTCCCTTCAAGGTGCCTGAGCCTAAGCCACAACCAAGGCCTGAGCAGCCGCAGCCAATGCCTGCGCCACCGGCTGAAGATTTTTCAAGCTTTATCAAACGCAAGCAGACTGATCGCAATGCAGATGAAATGGCGGCCAAGCAGATTAATGATGCGGCAGCAGCGGCTGAGCGTGGGCCATCGGAAGATGAGCGCCGCATGAAAAACATCATGAACAACCTCAAGTTTGGCACCAACGGCTTGTTCCAGATCCGTCGCATGGATCCATACAATGCCACCTTTAGTTTCAAGGGCTGGGTCAATGATTACACCTCAGCCAACACGCAGTATTACGAGGTGGAGGCGCGTAGCGGTGAAGATATCCGCCTGGTGATGATACGCCGCATGATTGCCATTGTCCGCGAGCACTATGATGGCGATTTTGACTGGATCTCCAATCGCCTGGGCCGCACGGTCACCTTGTCAGCCCGGCCCGCAGACAACGCGGCGCTTGAAGATTTCCTGATGAAGGAATTCTTTGGCAATAATTATAAAAATCTGGACGTCTACGGGCGCTAGTGACCTCCATCCATGATGCCTGGCGACTTCGATCATCCTCCAGCGTCAAAACGGCCATCCTGGCAAATCAAGACTGCCCTGATCCTCTTTTTAGTACTGGGCCTGGCCTCAGTCACGGCTCTCGGCCTGCAATATTTCAATGCCTTTGGCGTGACCGTCATTACCTTGCTATATATGCTATGCGTCCTATGGGCGGCCTATTTCCTGCGTTTTGGCCAAGCCTTGCTGACGGCGGTGGTGGCTGTCCTGCTAATCAATTACTGTTTTATCGAGCCTCGCTATACCTTTTGGGTGGCGAGCCTGCAGTCGTGGGTGGTTCTGACCGTTTTTGCCATTCTCGCACTCACCGTTAGTCACGCTATGCAGCAATTAAAACAGCAAATGCAACAGGCACAGTTGGCGGCACAACAGTCGCGCTTTTTCCAGTCACTGGCCGAGCTGCTGGCCACACAGGCCTCCGTTGAAGCGTTACTGCAAACCGCATGTCAGCATGTGCATGCTATTTTTGGCTGGCAGGTCAGCGTTGTACAGCTTTCAGAGCCGGGTGAATTAATACGATTGGCAGGGACGCCGATTGAGGATATACAGGCGAATAGTGTGCAGTGGGCGCTGGATTATCAACGTGCAATCGGCATCGGCACTCAAGACTGGCCTGAGCTGGGCGTCAGCCTGCTGCCCTTTGGCTTGGCGCAACGTGAAGTGTTGGTAGTGAGGGCAGGTCATGATTCGCCAGATCTACATTTCCTGCGCTTGCTAACCCATCAAATGGCACAGGCCACCATCAAGTTGCACCAGCAGATTGCCTTGGCCGAAGTAAAGCGCGAGGCGAGTGAGGCAAATTTCAAGAAAATGCTGCTGACCGCCTTGTCACACGATATGCGTACGCCATTAACGGCGATGCTTGGCGCCATCAATGTGCTGTCAGACCGGCAGATTACCTTGGATACTGTTCAATCTGACCAGTTATTGCAAAGCCTGCAGGCCGAAGCCAGTTATCTGACACAAGCCACTGAAAATATCCTGACGCTTGTCAAACTCGATGTTGGCGTCAGCAGTTTACACCTGGACTGGGAATCGCCACAGGAAGTGATTCAGCATGTTGCGCATCGATACATGCAACGTACACCGTCTATCCCTTTGCGGGTCAATTTGCCAGCGGCGACAGAGCCACAGGAAGTGCTGGTGAAGATGGATGCCATCCTCATGGCGCATGCACTGGCTAACCTGGTGGATAATGCCTTGCAATGGCGCAATGAAGGTACGCCGGTTGATATTGGCATGACAATAGAATCGCAATGGCTGGTGTTGTCTGTGTTGAATCAGGGGCCTGGTTTTCCGCCAGCGTTTGCGATTTCGGCCTTTGCTGCACGCAAGCAGCCTGCCGCAGGCACAAGGGGATTTGGCCTTGGTTTATCCATTGTACATACGCTAATCCAGTTGCATGGTGGTGAGGTAGAAATCAAAACCAGCCACGATGGGCGTACCTGTGTCGCTATGCGCTTGCCGTTTGTGTGGGCCGCAAACCTCATGGAGATGCCATCGTGAGCCAGGTTGCCAGTCATGCGACACAGCCCACCCTGTTACTGGTTGAAGATGACGCCGGTGTTTACCAGTTTCTGTTGCCTGCACTGTCTGCGCATGGCTACCGCGTTCAGCACGCGCGTGACCTGGCGCAAGCAAAGCAGGCCAGTGGATTTGCCATGGTGATCCTCGACCTTGGCCTGCCAGATGGGCAAGGCGAGCAGTTTATCCCGCATGTGCGCAGTTATTCTGATGTGCCTATCCTGGTACTCTCAGCCCGGCAAGATGAGCTGGATAAAGTCCATTGCCTGAACCTGGGTGCAGATGATTACCTGATGAAACCATTTGGCCTACAAGAGCTCTTGGCCAGGATACAGGTAGCCTTGCGCCGCACTGCCATCATGCAGATGCGTGACCATGTCTACCAGCATCAATCACTACTCATCAACCGCGCCAGCGGTATCGTCACCAAACAGGGTGAACCACTCCATTTAAGCCCGATTGAACATGCCTTGCTGATGCTGCTCGCCAGCAAGCCTGGCACGATTTTTACGCACGCCCAGTTACTGGTACAGGTCTGGGGGCCAGAGTATATTGACGATACCCACTACCTGCGTATCCATATTGGCCGTTTACGTGCCAAGCTCGAAGACCAGCCTGCCGATCCTCAAATTCTCTTGACTGAACTGGGCATCGGCTATCGTCTCGCCTGAAATGCAGACTTGTTTATGCGATTGATATACCCTTAATCGCACACTCTTGCCATCAATCAACCACAAGGGGATGTGATGGAAGCACTTTCTACCAAAAAAAGCAGTCTGGCCGCATTGGCGCTTGGGGCGATCGGCGTTGTCTATGGCGACATCGGTACCAGCCCGCTCTATACCATACAAGTCATTTTTAGTGAGAGCACAGGCGTGCCGCTCAACCAGGCCAATATTTCCGGCGCCATTTCGTCGATTTTCTGGTTACTTATGTTTGTAGTGACCTTTAAGTATGTGTTCCTCGTATTACGCGCGCACAATAAAGGCGAGGGCGGGGTCATGGCTTTATTATCACTGGTGATGTCAAGCTTGCGTCCGCAGGATAAAAAAGCAGGTGCGTTATTATTGCTGGGCGTGCTGGGGGCTGCCCTGTTTTATGGTGATAGTGTGCTCACGCCCGCCATCTCGGTGCTTTCAGCGGTTGAAGGTTTGCAGGTCGCTGCGCCAGGGTTGGCGGCCCAGGTGCTGCCTATTTCAATAGGTATACTCATCAGCCTGTTCTGGTTCCAGCGGCACGGTACCCATGCGGTGGGTCGCTTTTTTGGGCCGATTGTCATTATCTGGTTCCTCTCGCTTGCCAGCATAGGTGTGTGGCAAATGACCCAGGCCCCCGAAATATTGCAGGCATTGCACCCACAATATGCCTGGCATTTCCTGCAAGGCCGTGGCGCGGCTATGTTTATTGCTATCGGTGCCATCCTGCTGGCCGTGACCGGGGCAGAGGCCTTGTATGCAGATATGGGGCACTTTGGCCGCCCAGCGATCCAGTTGGCCTGGCTGGGGCTGGTGTTTCCCTGTTTAACCTTGAATTATCTGGGGCAGGGTGCATTACTGTTGCAACATCCTGAGGCAGTGAATAATCCATTTTACCTGGCGTTTCCACAACCGTTGCTGATTCCAGCCGTCATTCTCGCTACGCTGGCGACGATTATTGCCTCCCAAGCCGTGATTTCGGGCGCTTTCTCCATGACGCGCCAGGCCATTCAATTGGGGTTTTTGCCACGTATGCGCATCATCCACACTTCAGCCAGCGAATCCGGCCAAATTTATATGCCCGCCGTTAACTGGACGCTGCTGCTAGCCGTCATTGTCGTCTGTCTGGCTTTCCAAAACTCATCGGCCCTGGCTTCGGCTTATGGCATCGCCGTGACCGGCACCATGCTGATCACCACCATCCTCATGTTTATCGTCATGCGGCTGCGCTGGCAGTTTCCACTCTTGTTGGCTGGCGTATTGACTGCCGTCCTGGCCAGCGTAGATGGCATTCTGCTGAGTTCCGCCTCTATGAAGTTCATGCAAGGCGGCTGGTTCCCGGTTGCGCTCAGTATTGTATTGATCCTGTTTATGACCACCTGGAAAAAAGGCCGTTATAGCCTGCTTAAAGGCATCACGCAGTCTGACCTCAAACTGCTACCGTTTATAGATTCGCTGGCGAGCTGTGAGATTCCCCGCGTGCAACGCACCGCTGTCTACATGGTGTCCAATCTTGAAACGGTGCCACAGGCCCTGTTGCACAACCTCAAGCATAACCAGGTATTGCATCAACATAACCTGTTTGTGAATGTCACCTTTGAAGATGTGCCGTTCCTGAACGCCCAAGAACGTATTGCCGTCACCCGGCTGGTAGAAGGTTTCTGGCAAGTACAGCTACGCTATGGGTTTATGCAACATGCTGATATTCCGCAAGCCTTGCGCTCGGTAACGCTTGAAGGCAAAAATCTAGATCCGTTCACCAACTCTTATTTCTTGAGCCGCGACATTATCGTGCCGGATGTGGGTGGCGCCATGCCGCGCTGGCGTGACCAGTTATTCTCGGTCATGTCGCGTAATGCCAGCAGTGCGGTTGAGTTTTTTAATATCCCCGCCAATAGCGTGATTGAACTGGGCAGCCGCGTGCAGTTGTAAGCAAAACACCCCGCCAAGGCGGGGTGTTCTAGTTTAAGCGTTCAGTCGTTCAATCGTTGCGGTTTAATAGGTGTCTTAGTCTGCATCATACGTGCCGGTGCGGGTCCCCGTACGATAGTGCGCAGAGGCAGTGTTTGCACTTGGCCCGGAGGATTTTGATTGAGCGGAGGAGAAACCGGTATTGCCTAATTTGTACTGGCTCACTTTTTCATTGAGTTTGGCCGCCTGATCCACCAAAGACATGGCTGCAGCGGCGGCTTCCTCAACCAGAGCCGCGTTTTGCTGGGTCACTTCATCCAGTTGATTGACTGCAGTGTTTACCTGGTCAATCCCAGTGCTTTGCTCTTGCGAAGCCGTTGTGATTTCTCCAATCAGATCTGCAATTTGCTGAATGGCCATAATGATTTCATCCATGGTGCCATTGGCCTGGTCAACATATTGAGAGCCATTGGCAACTTTTTCTGAAGAGTCCACAATCAGTTGCTTGATTTCCTTGGCCGCACTGGCTGAGCGTTGCGCCAAGTTACGTACTTCACTGGCCACCACCGCAAAACCACGGCCTTGCTCACCGGCACGCGCAGCTTCTACCGCCGCATTCAATGCCAGAATATTGGTCTGGAAGGCAATGCTGTCAATCACCGTAATGATTTCTTCAATGCGTGAGGAGCTTTCAGTGATTTCAGACATCGTCGTCACGACCTTGCCAAATACCTCACCGCCGCGGGCAGCAATTTCGCTGGCTTTAAAGGTCATGGTATTTGCTTGTTTTGCATTGGCTGCATTTTGTTTCACGGTTGAGGAAATTTGCTCCATGCTGGCTGCGGTTTCTTCCAGCGAGCTCGCTTGTTCTTCCGTGCGTTGTGACAGGTCATTATTGCCCACTGAAATCTCGTTGGCAGCGGTATTAATTGTCTCGCCGGCAATTTTAATCGAGGTCAGAATGTCAGCCATGGTGTCTACAATACTATTAACACCTTCACACAGCTCTTTAATCTCGCCATTTTTGTCGTTTGTTGTAATGCGCTGTGTTAAGTCGCCATTTTTCACTAATGCCACCACCTCACCGGTTTCATGCACGGCGTTTTCCATGGCTTTTGCTTCATTCACTTTAGCCGTAATATCTGTTGCATATTTAACGATCTTGAAAGGTTTACCTTCGGCATCCAGAATCGGGTTGTAGCTCGCTTGCAGCCAGACCGCCTTGCCACCTTTACCCACTCGCTGGTATTGGCCATTATCAGGTTCTCCACGTGCCAGTTTTTCCCAGAACCGTTTGTATTCCTGACTATTTTTCTCGGCAGAATCAACAAACATACTGTGGTGATTGCCGATGATTTCCTGCTGGGTATAACCCGTCACTGCAGCAAAATTAGGGTTCACATTAGTGATGTTGCCTTTAAGGTCAAATTCAATCACGCCCATGACTTTGCTGATCGCAGCAATTTGCCCGGCAAATTCTGAGTTCTTGAGTTTCTCAGCCGTGATATCGGTGGCATATTTCACCACCTTGAATGGCTTGCCTGAGGCATCAAAAATAGGGTTGTAGCTGGCCTGTAACCAGATTTCCTTGCCACCTTTACCAACGCGTTTGTATTGGCCGTTATCAGCTTCGCCACGTGCCAGCTTCTCCCAAAACTGCCTGTATTCGGGGCTGTTTTTATACGTGGCTTCGACAAACATGCTGTGATGATTGCCAATCATTTCCTGCGTACTATAGCCAGTCACTGTGGCAAAGTTGGGGTTGACGTTGGTAATGTTGCCTTTCAGGTCAAACTCAATCACGCCCATGACTTTACTGATAGCCGAAATCTGGCCTTCAACGTCTGAGTTCTTGAGTTTGTCTGCGGTGATGTCGGTGGCATATTTCACCACTTTAAAAGGTTTGCCCGCGGCATCAAAAATAGGATTGTAACTGGCTTGCAACCAGACTTCCTTGCCACCTTGGCCGATACGTTTGTATTGCCCGTTATCCGCTTCACCACGCGCCAGTTTTTCCCAAAACAGCTTGTATTCCTGGCTATTTTTATAAGCTTGCTCAACAAACATGCTGTGGTGTTTGCCTAAAATTTCCTGTTTGCTGTAACCTGTCACGGCAGCAAAGTTATCATTGACGTTGGTAATATTGCCTTTAAGGTCAAACTCAATCACGCCCATGACGTGGCTGATGGCTGAAAGCTGGCCTTCAAAGTTTAAATTCCTGAGTTTGTCTGCTGTGATATCCGTGGCATATTTCACCACTTTAAATGGCTTGCCATAGGCGTCCAGAATCGGGTTGTAACTGGCTTGCAACCAAATGTCTTTGCCACCTTTGCCTTTGCGCAAATATTGTCCTTCATCAGCCTCACCGCGCGCCAGTTTCTCCCAAAATGCCTTATATTCTGCACTGGCTTTATAAGTAGCATCGATAAACAAACTATGGTGCTGACCAACAATCTCCTGCTTGCTGTAACCGGTTAGCGCGGCAAAATTGTCATTGACCGCAGTTACATTGCCCTTTAAGTCAAACTCAATCACGCCCATCACTTTATTAATGGCGCGAATTTGCCCATCCTGATCCAACTGCTTACGCAGTACTTCCTGTGTAGGATGGTTGGTGAACTTATTTAAAATATTCAGGCCCATGTGAGCGCTCCCTTGAAATGAGTTGGGATGAAAATGATTATCGTGACATTATTTCTTCATTAAAACCCTAAAACCTCTACATGGTTTTGTGAATAAAGAGTGGATTTATAGTGCAATTAGCAAAGTCAGCCAGGAAAAATTCCTTTGCCTGGCGATTTATTTCAGCAGCAATTTGTCATTTTTAACACTGAACTGGTAGGCAGGAATAAACAAAAAGCCCGCCAAATAGGCGGGCTTTGAAGCTATCAGCGACCATTGTGATCTGATCCATATCCGGCAATCTTAGCCATCCAGGCAAATAACGCACCAGTAATCATACATGGCAGGTGTGAGCCCGGGAGGCGAAGTGGATGGCCAGATACGCAAAGGATTCGTAACAAAGCCCCGGTGACGGGGCTTTGTTTATTGGCTTAGGTTTTATGGCTACCTGTTGCATGCTGTTCATGCAGCAGTTTGTAGACTTGCTTGATCTCTTTTTGCTCAGCCATATCCAGTACGCCATCATGATTCGCGTCCATGTGCTCAAACGTTTTTTTCTGATGCGTAGAGTCACCCTGCAAATACTCCGCCAGCGAAATCGCACCATCAGCGTTTTCATCCAGATAGCTGATGCTGAAATTAGGCGGCATTTTGCTGCAATCTGGCATGGCGCCGTGTTCTTCGGCATGCGAGTTTTGGTAAAGTGATGGCACCAAAAAAACAATCAACGTCAATACTGTTATTTTCATTTCAATACACCCCGTTATCTCACCCCAAGTATGTGATTAATATGATTAACGCGATAGCTAACTGGTTCCTTGACCATCTGGTTCTTTGCAAGATTTAAACCTTGTCCGTTTTACCTAATAAAAAACCCGCACGCGGCGGGTTTAGTGTCAGTGAAGATTAAGCGTTAATGGTCGCTGCCATGCCCGGCAATTTTATCCATCCAGGCAAACAACACGCCGGTGATGATAAAGGTCAGGTGGATGCCCACCAGCCACGCCATTTGCTCGGTGCTGAACGAAGCGGTGCCAGAGCTCTGGTGCACAAAGGCCTTAAGCAGGTCGATGGCAGAAATGGCGACGATAGAGCCGATCAGTTTCAGCTTCAGACCGGAGTAATCCACTTTACCCATCCATTCAGGGCGGTCTTCGCTATCTGCCGTATCAATGCGTGAGACAAAGTTTTCATAGCCGCTAAAAATCACCATAATCAGCAAGTTACCCACCAAGGTGATATCCACCAGCGCCAATAGCGAGAGCACGGTTTCTTGTTCGGTGAGCGAACCCAGATGCCCGGCAATATGTATAAACTCCTGGCCAAACTTCACCAGTAAAATCACCAGCCCGCCCACCAGGCCGAGATACATCGGTGCCATCAGCCAACGGCTGCTAAAAATCAATTGCTCTAAAATTTTTTCTAATAACTTCGCCATGAAAACTCCAAAATAGAAACGACTACTTTTTATTAATGAATGATTTTGCAGGATGAAGTGCAAGACGCCCGGAGCACAGAAACCGGACAACTAATGCAGCAATTCGCCCGCGCAGTTATTTATTCTTAAAACTGTGTGAGCATATCGCGCACAGCTTCCTCATCAATCCCTTTGCCAATAATCACTATGCGGCTAATCGGCTCATCTTCATCCCAGCCTTCCAGCAGCGTAGGCGGGTAGGGCGTAAAGTGCACCGCGTGTATCGCCAGCGGGGCAGGCGCATCTTCCACGTGCAAAATGCCTTTCATGCGTAGCAGCTTTTCACCATGTGTCTGGCAGAGTTTTAAAATCACCGCTTTAAAGTCAGCCCACGCCATTGGTTTGGGCAGGTAGACGGTAAATGTATTCACATCGTCATGCGCTGGTGCTTTTGGTAACGTGCCTTTTTTCGCCGCACTAAACCCACTCGCAGGCGCCCGCAACCAGCGCTGCGGGTTGGCCTGCTTACTGGCAAAGTCAAACAAGCCTACATCAATAATCTGCATCGGGTCTATCTCGCCATGCAACACAAACTGCTGCGTCGCATTCGGGTTGATCTCGCTCAGCTTGGCCTGCAAGGCTTCAATCTGCTCTGGCGTGGCTGTGTCGCGCTTGGTAATCAGCAAAACATCTGCCACGGCAGCTTGTTTAAGCGCTTCTTTCTGCTCAGCAATCTGCTGCAAGCCATAAGCCGCATCAATCGTCACCACCACGGCGTCCAAACGATATACCGACTCAATTACCGGCTCATTCATCAGGTTAGCCAAAATCGGGCCAGGGTCAGCCATGCCGGTGGTTTCAATCACCAGGCGATTAAACTCCGGCACCGCCTTCAAACTGCGCTTAAAAAACAAATCGCGCATGGTGTCAGCCAGCTCGTTTTTGAGTGAGCAGCACAAACAGCCAGAACTCAACAATACCGTGTTATCGGCAATATGCTCGCTTTCAATGGTTTGCGAAATCTGGCTATTGGCAAAAATCTGGTCCAAACCTGCTTCGCCGAGTTCGTTAATGATCACGGCGGTGTCTTTCATCGCCGGGTTATGCAACAGTTTGTTGAGCAGGGTGGTTTTACCGCTACCCAAAAAACCTGTGAGCAGCGTGACGGGGATACGTTTATCCATAACAATTCTAATAAAACGAGTGTGGCGGTATTTTAACGCGGATGGTTGTTGGAGTTGCTAAGTGTTTCGACTTATATGGTGATGTCGTTATAAATCGCAAGTGGATAAGAAATAAAAAAGCCTCAACTCAGTGAGGCTGTTCGAGTCCGGTTTGGCTCACCAGTCCGGACAAATTTAGTAACTGGTCATTGAGCGTTAATTTAAATGATTCTTTGAAGAGTAGCGTTCATTTAATAATTGAGTGAGTTCTAAGAATCTTGTTTTTTGATCATGTTCTTTTTTTAGTATGGCCTTCATTTTTTTCAGCGACTCAATATCTGCTTTTTCTATAATAATTCTTTCGGCTACTGGATCACGCATTATAGGTTCGAGAAGGTTTCGTAAACCAACCAAATTTTTAGCGGAAAGGTTGTAGTTAGCTAACAATTTATGGGCAGTCTTTGTATTCTTTAAGTACAGAAAACATTGAATAGTTCGTAACTCGTACGTCGAGGAATCGCTTTTGAAATTCTTCATTCCAACCTTACATAATCTGATACAAGATTTGTAATCTCCTGAGTTGATTGCTCTCAAAATTTTCAATAAAAGAAAATCCCGATCTTTTAATTTTTGATCAAATAGAACGTTTCTCAGGTTCTTAAAGTCGACCAGCAAGTCTTTAGCAGAGTGGGCTAGATAAGATATTGTTGGATCTACAGGAAAGTATTCATCTTTTTGAAGGCTGCTTTCTACATATGGCATATACCGATGTAAGTTTGAATGAATACTTCTTATGATTGCGACTTCTTTAGTACTTAGGAAGTAATTGAATGAATACAACCGATTAATTACGATGTCTATTTCAGTTACTTTTTTTATTAATTCCTCGCCAACTATAAGAAATGAGCCAGCGAATTCTTCGTCATACAAATAATCACTGCTAAGCACTTTATTTTTCAGACCGAGCTTTAAATCATCGTAGGTAAGAGTAGCTCCATGAATCTTATCTTGAAAAAAAGAGGGCGAATTTTTTTGATGTCTCATTAAGAAATCAAAGTAATGAAACAAGTGTGAATTTAGAGTTTGAAGATCATTAAATATACCTAAACCAAAACTTTTTTTTCGTTTTCTTTCAGGGAAGTATGAAAAAATTAACCAAAAAATAATACCTGAAATTATTGAACTAATAATTGGAAAAAAATATAGATAAAAATTTCCAGTTGGGTTTAATAAATTAGAAATTTGCTCAGTCATTATGAGTGATATCGAATATTGTCTTGATTTAAGTGAGGATTGAAACTAGCTCGCAATTCATTGGAGTCTTCGATCCTAAGAGGTTGCCCGTTTATTTGTTTATCTAAAAGCCATTTCTTATCATGCTGACTTTCGACTCCCCCGCTTATGTAACACGGGGGCTATAAATACATTCCTACATAATATTCCAAATTTAGAGCAATGTAATAAGTTATGAGTAGATGTTAATAAAAGACCAGCGGGTAGCTGAGGGCTATTCATTTAGCCAAATCGGTAATATGGGTTTGCTGTGAATGCTTCGATTGCACAGCCGTTTGAAATGAGATCGTTCAATGACATCAAAGATGAGTTGAGAAAGACCTTAATCCCTTAAAGTCTTTCTATAGGCTTTACCTTTTTAAGGATAGAGCTTAAAGCTATTTACGCATACTGATTCCCAACCTATTCAGCGCATTCATGGTAATAATCGCAAACGTCAGGTCTGAGATTTCCTGATCAGTAAAATGCGCTTTTAATGCGTTAAAAGCATCATCTGGTGTGCCTGAAGTAGTGATATTCGTCACGGCATCGGTCCAGGCCAGGGCTGCGCGTTCTTTTTCGGTATATTGATCGCTCACTTGCCAGCCGCCTAATTGATCAATACGCGAGTTGCTTTCGCCAGCCGCGCGGAGTGATTTGGCGTGAATGCCCAGGCAATAAGCGCAGCCATTGATATGTGAAACACGCAGATTAATTAATTCAATAAATGGTTTGCCCAGGGTGCTTTTTTCCAGCTGGTGATTGAGGGCGGTGTAGCTGGCCATGAGTTCAGGTGAGAGTTCCCAGAATGCGAGACGTGGTGTCATGTTGTTTCCTTTCAAGTTAAAAAAAGGTGTTTAGTTGGCGAGTTCGGCCAGGATTTCATTGGTGTGTAACCGTGCTTGAGCGACAGCGTATTTAGCCGCTTCAGGCCCGTGGTTCATGGCCTCGAGGTAAATAAATTCGATGCTGGTAATGCCTACCGTGCGCAGTATTTCTGTCAGGTAAGGTGTCAGAAAATCAGGTTGCCAGGCGGGTTGGCGGGTGTGATGCCCACCTGAAGACACAATAATGTAGGTGCGTTTATCTCCAATCAGGCCTACTTTGCCTTGCGGGGTGAGTTTGATGGTGCGGTGCGCGCGGACCACATGGTCAATCCAGGCTTTTAGCACCGATGGCACGGTGTAGTTATGCATGGGGGTGGCAATCACCAACACGTCCGTGGCTTCTAGTTCTGCAATTAGTGTGTCTGAAAGCTGCAATGCTTGTTGCTCGGCAGGCGTACGCATACTTTCCTGCTTTTCTGAGGCCAGGGTATGTTGGCTGCTGATATGCGGAATAGGGGCGTTGCTCAGGTCCCGCAACACCACATTTTTAGCGGGTAGTGACTTGCTTAAACCCTTTACAAATTCCTGTGCAAATTTGCCGCTGTGTGAGCCTGCGGTTTTTGGGCTGCATTGGATATATAAAATGTTTTTCATGTTAATTCCCCAACTCATATGAAAAGTGCATGCCCATGGCCAGCATGCCCATGCGGTAATAAAAGCGTTGCGCGAGTGCGTTGCCGATGCCGGTATCTAAAATGACCTTGCTGTAGTGCTGCGTTTTGGCCAGCTCAAAAATATATTGCAGCAGGCGTTCGCCCAGCTTTTGGCCGCGGCGGCTTTCGCTGGTAATCAGGTCATCCACATAAATAAAATGGCCGTGGATCAGCATTTCTTTATCCCGGTAACCGGCGAGGGCGACGGGTACGTCGCCTTCCAGCGCCACCAGTAGGCGGTAACCGCGTTCACGCATGCGTGTGACTTGTTCGAGGAAGCTTTCTGCGTTGATGAGGTTGGGGCGCAGCTCACGCATGACGTTGAAGCAGGCAAGGACTTCTGCGTCGCTTTCCGCATGTTTGAGTAATATCTGCTGTGTTTTAGCTGCCATGTGCTGCTCCTGAGTATTGATGAACATGTGCACACTTTAGGGCTTTGATGACATAATTGGCAGGGACATGTTTTAACAAAAAGAGTAGGCCATGATGGGCGTTGAACTATGAAATCACCCTCTATGAAAATTCACTTTGACGCCAATAGCGCCCAGCCGATTTATCTGCAGATTTACCAGCGCTTTCGTGAAGCGATTGCTGAAGGCTTATTGAAACCAGGTGACCGTGTGCCTTCGTTGCGCAGCCTGGCGGCGGAATTGAGCCTGGCAAGGGGCACCGTAGAAACCGCGTATGAAATGCTGGTGGGGGAAGGTTACTTTTTGGCGCAAGGGCAGGCGGGGACGGTGGTTGCCCCTTTTTTGGGAGAGCATACAGGCCAGCTACGCCGCCCGGATGAGTTGGTGCCATCCCCTTATCAACGCTCACGCAACTTGAGCGAAACGCCTCCGGCATTACGGATGGGCTTGCCGGCGCTGGATGCTTTCCCACGTAAGTTGTGGGCAAAGCTTGGCTGCCAGGTGCTCAAGTCGGCCACGGCTGCGGATATGGGCTATCCTTCGCCATTGGGCCTGATGTCGCTACGGGCAGCCTTGGCGGCTTACCTGAATGTGTCGCGCGGCATCGCCTGCAAACCATCTCAGGTGATTATTACGGATGGTTACCGAGGGTCTCTGGATTTGATTTGTCGTGCCTTTTTGCAGACGGGTGATCAAGTCTGGATGGAAGACCCTGGCTACCCGGCAGCGATGAAGCTGATGCGGGCGGCGGGCGGTACGATTGTGCCGGTGCCAGTTGACCAGGCGGGCATGGTGGTGAATACGGGCA
>VFQN01004181.1_pt1 | contig 19404 bp, 21 predicted proteins | sample 3512371 | NCBI WGS metagenome assembly VFQN01 (sample SAMN10412370, study PRJNA504923) | tailings metagenome | isolation source: Replicate 2 from Balatoc abandoned mine | place: Philippines: Itogon, Benguet | collected 2017-08-28 | reverse complement strand
GGAAACTCGACACCACGGCCCTCAACCAGGACATCGACGACATGCAGTCGATGCTCGAGGGCTACCTCGCCTTCGCCCGCGGCGACGCCGCCGAGGACACCGGCAACTTCGACCTCCGGATCTATTTCGACAAGCTTTCCGAGGAGGCACGCCTCAGGAAGCGCGGGCTGGCAACCTCGATCGCGGGCAAGGCGGAGGTGCAGGTGCGGCCCAACGCATTTTCGCGCCTGCTCGGCAATATCGTCGGCAATGCCTTCCGCTATGCCCACAACGTCAAGGTGAGTGCGTTGCATACACGCGGTTCGCTTACGGTGACGATCGACGACGATGGTCCGGGCATTCCGGTCGGGCGCCGCGAGGATGTCTTCAAGCCCTTCGTTCGTCTCGATGCCGCCCGCCAGGATGCCGACGGCACGGGACTCGGCCTTGCGATCGCCCGCGACATCGCCCGCAGCCATGGCGGCGACATCACCCTCGACGACAGCCCTATGGGCGGGTTGCGGGCAGTGGTCAGGGTACCCGCATAGGAGCCGACGACTTCCCTCAGCGATGGTCGAGCACGGCGACCAGCCGGTCGCCTGCCCATTGGATTGCTGAAACGAGGATGATCAGCACGATCACGACCGCGACCATCACCGTGGTCTCGAAGCGTTGATATCCATAGCGGATGGCGAGATCCCCCAGCCCTCCGGCGCCGATGGCGCCGGCCATGGCCGACGCGCCCACCAGCGTGACCAGCGTCACGGTGAAGCCCGCGACGATCCCCGGCAGCGCCTCGGGCACCAGCACCTCGCGGATGATCGTCCAGCGGTTGCCGCCCATGGCGCGCGCAGCGTCGATCAGGCCCTGATCGACCTCCCGCAACGAGACTTCGGCGATGCGGGCATAATAGGGCGTGGCGGCAATCGACAGCGGGACAATGGCCGCCCAGGTCCCGATCGACGTTCCGACGATCATCCGGGTAACCGGGATGAGCGCAACGAGCAATATGATGAAGGGTACCGATCGGAAGCCGTTGATCACCGCCCCGAGCACACTGTTCACCCAGGCCTTCTCGGCGATGCCGCCCTTGTCGGTCACGACAAGGGCGAGACCGAGCGGCAGGCCGAAAACCAGGGAAATGATACCGGAGGCTCCGGTCATCAGAACGGTTTCCCACAACGAACGGAACAGAAGCTCAAGCATGACCTGGGACATGGCCCAACACCTCAACGCGGGCACCGTGGCCCCTCAGGAATTCGAGCACCCGCGAAACATGGCCGGTGTCGGCCACGGGAATGCTCAGGAACAAGGTACCGACCGGCTGCCCCTGGATATGATCGATACCGCCATGCACCAGCCGGAACGCTGAAGAAGAGGTCGCGGCGAGTTCCGCCAGCAGTGGGCGCCGCGCCGCCTCTCCCGCAATGTCGACCCGCAGCATGGCCTCGCCCGCGCCGACGGGCGAAAGCGCGGCGGCGATCTCCTGAGGCAGTTGAGGCAGGATGTCCCGGAGAAGGCTCCGTGTGACCTGCGAACGAGCCTCGGCGAAGATAGACCAGACGGCGCCCTCTTCGACGATACGGCCCGCATCGATCACGGCCACGCGGTCGGCGATGCCGCGGATCACTTCCATCTCATGGGTGATGAGCAGGACGGTTAGCCCAAGCCGTCGATTGATATCCTTGAGCAACGACAGGATGGAACGCGTCGTTTCCGGATCGAGCGCGGATGTCGCTTCGTCTGACAGCAACAGCGCCGGCTCCGCGGCCAGTGCCCGGGCGATGCCGACGCGTTGTTTCTGCCCGCCTGAAAGCGATGCCGGATACGCCTTCGCTTTGTCAGCCAGGCCGACCAGTTCGAGAAGTTCCGCCGCGCGTTTGCGGCGTTCGGTCTTGGGACGGCCGGCGATCTTGAGCGGCAGTGCCACATTGTCTTCGACCGTCTTGGCCGACAGGAGATTGAAATGCTGGAATATCATGCCGATGCGTTGGCGCACGGGCTGCAGGGCGCGCTCGTCGAGCCGTGTGATCTGGCGCCCCTCGATGAAGATCTCGCCGGAGTCGGGTCGTTCGAGGCCGTTCAGGCATCGGATCAGCGTGGACTTGCCGGCGCCGCTGCGGCCGATGACGCCGAGGATCTCACCCTTTCGCACCGTGAGCGACACGCCGTCGAGGGCCGGCGTCGCGCCGAACCGGCGTTTCACATCGACGAGCCTGACGAGGTCGGGGGTTTCAGCTTGCTGGCCCGCCACATCGAGAAGGATGTCTGCACTGAGATGCTGATTCATGACGGTTTTCACTTAAGGGGCCGAGCCTGAGGAAAGGCGCGGCCGCGGTATCGACCGCGGCCTGCCGGACCATTTGCCGAACGCCTTAATAGGCGCTGATGCCGGTACCCTTGTACACGCGGTCGAACTCTGCCTTGACCGCCTCGTTCTGATAGGAAGCGACCAGCGCCTTAACCCAGGGCTCGTTCTCGCTGCCGGCCTTGACCGCGATGAAATTACGATAGGGATTGTCGGCCACCGGCTCTTGCGCGATCCGCTGGTCCGGCCCGAGGCCACTCTTGAGGGCCCAGTCCGTGTTGACCACGGCCGCATCCAGATCATCGACCGATCGTCCAACGATACCTGCGTCCAGTTCCCGGATTTGGATCTTTCCCGGGTTTTCCTCGATGTCGATGGTGGTCGCCAGAATCCCCGTACCGGCCTTGAGCTTGATCAGACCTTCGTTCTGAAGAACGCGCAGCGCACGGCCTTCGTTCGACGGATCGTTCGGCACCCCGATCACGGCGCCTTCGGGCAGATCCGCAACCTTCGCATGTTTCTTCGAATAGAGCCCGATCGGCCAGACGGCCGTGTATCCCACCGGCACGATGCTGTAGCCCTGCGTCTTGATCTGATTGTCGAGATAGGGCTGGTGCTGGAAGGCATTGGCATCGATCTCCCCGCGCTCCAGCGCTTCATTGGGCTGGGTATAGTCGTTGAAGACCACGGTCTCGATCGTCAGGCCCCGGTTGGCGGCCTCCTTGGTGACGACCCGCCAGACGTCTTCGTCCTCGCCGCTGATGATGCCGACCTTGATCACCTTGTTCTCGGCCGAGGCGGGGACCGCCCCGGCCAGCCCTGCGACGGTCATGACGGATGCCGCCAGCAACGCCAAACCGGCGCGGCGTGTGATTATCCCCGAGATCAGGGAAAGGAAGGGTGTACCAGTCATCGTTCCTCACAAGTCAAAAGGAAACGGCAGTGCGAACTGCAAAGCCTGGCCACTATCGTCTGGAATATGAGCGCCTCGATCAAAGAACCGCTTTGCCCGCACCCTCCTTCAGCGAGGAATAGCGTCACAAAATTTTCGAGCCGCGAAGGAGAATGGACTTCGACTTCGCACTTGCGAGATGGCCGCCCCATCGGACCGGGCAAAGCACCGATAAACCAAGCAGGCGGATTCTATTCCGTCGAATTTCTCGCGGCGGCCTCCAGCAGCCAGATCCGAAAGGCACCCATGGCCGGTGTAGGACTGCGCGACTTCAACCGCGTCAACCAGTACCGCCCCATCGATATCGAAGTATCGAAAGGCCGCATGAGGGCGCCCGCGGCGAGCTGACGGGAGAACATCATCGGCGGCGCCAGCGCCACCCCTTCGCCTTGCAGAGCAGCCTCGACCATTGTCAGGGAAGAATCGAAGACCGGTCCCCGGATGGTCGGGGCGACCACACCGGCCGCCTCGAACCAGGACGGCCATTCGTCCGCCCGGTAGGAACGCAACAGCGTGTGACGGACGAGGTCTCCCGGCTCACGCAACGTATCGGCGATCTCGGGCACGCAGATGGCAGAGAGCGGCGCTTCGAACAGCGCCTCGGCCTCGGTGTCATGCCAGGCGCCGTTACCGAAGCGGATGGCATAGTCGAGACCTTCGGCCGCGAGGTCGACACGGTTGTTGTTCGTAGACAAGCGAACATCCACGAAAGGATGCCGATCCCTGAAATCACGAAGCTGCGGCAGCAGCCAGCCGATGGCGAACGTACCCACCGCGCCGACTTCAAGAACCTCCCTGACATGACCGTCGTCGAACTTCTCCAGCATGTCGGCGATGCGGTCGAAGGAATCGCGCAGCGTCGGCAGCAGCGCCAGCCCTTCGTCGGTGATCAGCAGCCCCCGCGGCAGCCGCCGGAACAGAGAGACCCCGAGGCGCTGCTCGAGCGACTTCACCTGATGGCTCACGGCTGCCTGGGTGACACAGAGTTCGATGGCGGCACGGGTGAAGCTCTGGTGCCGCGCCGAGGCCTCGAAAGCACGAAGCGCGGTGAGCGGAAGATGCGGGCGGACCATGAATACTCGCGGAAGGCCTAATTCGATTAATGCCTGACCGCAAATATCATTGTTTGTCGGCGTCGGCCAAGCCTCGTAGTCAGAAGTTCGCTGCGTCCATGGAGAACGATATGTACGACAATCAACGCCTCATGCTCGGCTCAAGCCTGCTCATTGCCGGCCTGTCGCTGGCATCAGGCACGGTGCCCGCGCCGGCCGCCGGCCTTAAGCTCGAATGCACGCTCATCGTCGATGCCGCGAACGGTAAGGCCTTGGCACGCAAGGGCACATGCGACCAAGGGTTCGCGCCGATGTCGACCTTCAAGGTCCCGCTCGCATTGATGGGCTTTGATGCCGGCGTACTGAAGGATCCGACGACGCCACGCTGGGACTATCGACCCGAGTTCAATGCCAGCAAACGTGAGCAGAAATCCGTCGATCCGACGATCTGGCTGGGGGACTCGATCCTCTGGTATTCGCGGCAAATCACGCAGCGTGTCGGCAAGGAACGTTTCGCCGACTACGTGGCCAAATTCAGCTATGGCAATAGAGATGTCTCGGGTGATCCCGGCAAGAACAATGGCCTTACCCATTCCTGGCTGGTCTCCTCGCTGAAGATCAGCCCCGTCGAACAAGTCGACTTCATGCGCGCCATGCTCGACCGGCTACTGCCGGTATCTGCAAAGGCCTATGACATGACAGAGGCGACCATGCCGCGCTTCGACATCGACGGCGGCTGGACCGTCCACGGCAAGACCGGCAGCGGGCGGCTGCGCGACAAGGATGGCGCGCAGGGCAAGGTCCGGCCACTCGGCTGGTTCGTCGGCTGGGCCGAAAAAGACGGCCGCCGCGTCGTCTTCGCCCGCCTCGAGATCGGCGACGGCAAGGCGGAAAAGAGGCCCGGCCTCCAGGCGCGGGATGCGATGTTCGGTACCCTGTCGAACCTGCCACCCCGATAATTCGCTTCAGGCGGCGCGCTCCGGCCGTTCATCCCAGCGTCACGAAACTCTGGTCAAAGCCAGCGAAACGATGGACGGTCGGCGATTCCCTGGGAAGAGCCAGGAACGAGGAAAGAAGCCTCTTGCGCATCCTGATGGTGACCGATGCCTGGCGGCCGCAGATCAACGGCGTCGTCCACACGCTGGAGCGGTTGTCGGAAGTCCTCACCGGCTACGGCGTCGAGACCCGTTTCCTGACGCCGCAAGGCTTCCGGACCTTGCCCCTGCCGACCTATCCCGACATCCGGCTCGTTCTGACGACGCCGGGCCATGTCGCCAGGCTGATCAGGGACGAGCAGGCCGACCACATCCACATCGTGACCGAAGGGCCGCTGGGCATCATGGCGCGGCGCCATTGCCTTGCCGAGGACCGGCCCTTCACCACCAGCTACCATACTCGGTTCCCCGAATATCTGAGCGCGCGCCTGCCGGTCCCCGAGGACTGGGCGTACCGCTGGCTGCGCGACTTCCACAATTCCGGCCAGGGCACGCTGGTAGCGACACAGTCGCTCGCTGATGATCTGACCCGGCGCGGCTTCACCAAGTTGCGGCCATGGACTCGTGGCGTCGACACCAGCCTGTTCCGGCCAGACCGGCGCAAGCCGCTCGACTTCCCCGGACCGATCTTCCTCTGCGTCGGCCGCATTGCCGTCGAAAAGAACCTGCCGGCGTTTCTCGATCTCGACCTGCCCGGCAGCAAGGTTCTGGTCGGTGAAGGCCCCGAGCTTGCCAGACTGCAGGCGAGATATCCCCGGGCTCACTTCCTGGGCCGCAAGCCCATCGACGAGGTGGCCGACATCTATGCTTCTGCAGACGTCTTCGTCTTTCCCAGCCGAACCGACACCTTCGGCAATGTCATCATCGAAGCCCTCGCCAGCGGCACGCCGGTCGCCGCCTATCCCGTCACGGGACCGATCGACATCGTCGGTGACGGCAAAGGCGGTATGGTATCGGAGGATCTGCGCGAGGCAGCTCTAGCCGCGCTGCACATCGACCGCGCCGACGCCCGCGACAAGGCGCAACGCTACAGCTGGACTGCCTGCGCCGAGATGTTTCTCGATACCGTCAAGGAAGCGCTGAACGGCCCCGTCCGCGTCGCCGCATGATGCAGGGCTTCATCGTCCGAACCAGCGTGCGCTGAAAGGGCTCTTCAGAACAGCCGACCGCCGTCTGGAACCTTCCGCTCGACCGCGCCGAGCACGACGTCGCCTTCGTCGTCGGGGAAGCCGAGGGTCAGGACCTCCGACATGAACTTACCGATCTGGCGCGGCGGGAAGTTGACGACGGCGAAGACCTGCCGCCCCACCAGCGTCTCGGGCGCATAATATTTGGTGATCTGCGCCGACGATTTCTTGACGCCGATATCGGGTCCAAAATCGATCTTCAGCTTGATCGCCGGCTTGCGGGCTTCCGGAAAGGGTTCGGCTTCAACGATCGTGCCGGCACGAATGTCGACGCGGTCGAAATCGGCGAAGGTGATATCGGGCCTCTTCGGCCCGCCGCCCGAACCCATGCGAATCTCCTCAGGCGTTGCCGTAGGTCTCGAACAGCACGCCGGCCAGAGCGTCGCGGGCCGAGACGCCCGACCAGACGACGAACTGGAACGCCTGGAAATAGCATTCGCAGGCTTCCAGCGCGCTCGAAAGGAGAACCTCGACCTGCTGGCTGGTCGGCTCGACGCCGCCGGCCAGAAGGAGCGACTGGCGGAACATGATCGCCCCTTCCTGCTCCCAAAGGTCGAAATGGCCGAACAGCATCTGTTCGTTGATCAGCGACAGAAGCCGCAGAATCTCCAGCGTGCGCGCCTCAGGCACCTTGATATCGAAAGCGCAGGCGAGATGAAGCGCTTCGAAATCCTCCATCCAGGAGAAGGAGACGTGGTAGTCGGTCCAACTTCCGGCGACCGAGATCGAGATCTCGTCGTCTCCGGTGCGCTCGAACGACCAGTCATTGGTGTTGGCGACCTGCTCGATCACGTCGACGGGATGTGCTTCGCGTACGACGTCGAGTTCAACGAGTTCCATTCAAATATCCTGTCGTTTCTGGGAGCGCCACCGCACGCTCCGCTTAGGGCACACGACAACAATCGAGCACACGAGCGGAAGAAGGGACGGTACGCTACATTTCCCCAGCCGGACCTCCCGCCGTCCGGCGCATGACCCTGTTTCGAATCATGCAACAAATTCAGTCTATTGATGGAGAGTCGCGGCGCCAGCCCCTTTTTGTGCAGGGAGCCTCCGGGGGTGTGGATAGCCCCATAAGGAAGATTCAGGCGGACGCCTTAAGCGATTCAGCGCAAAGCGTTTTTCGATTCAGCAGGCGGTGTGGAAAAGTCTGAATTATTTTTTAACGCGAGGCTTGGGAGCGGTCGCCGAAGCCGGCTTCGAGGCGCCTGTCCCACCGAGCGCCGCGATCTGAGCTTCCAGTGCCTCGATGCGGGCGGCCAGCTTCTGATTCTCGGCGCGCGCCTTGGCAGCCATGTCGCGGGCTGCTTCGAACTCTTCGCGCTGGACGAGTTCCATGGAATTGAGGAATTTCTCGGCCTGAGCGCGAAACGCGGTTTCCATCTCGCGGCGCACCCCTTGAGCGGCGCCGGCCGCATCCGTCACCAGCTTGGCGAATTCGTCGAGAATGCGGTTCGGTCCGTTGGACATGGCTAAAACCTCGCGTGCTCATTTCGAGGTAATGGGCCAGCGCTCGGAATGCAAGGCGCGAGGATGGTGGAGGCTGCGCCTGTGGGTTCGGCGGACGAAGAGTCACGTGCAGAAGACTTGCCGACCCCCCCCCCGCCAATAATAGTTATTGCATGTCGAACCATGAGGAGCCAGCCATGCCGATCAGCGCCGATCTCGGGGAACAGCTCGAGGCATTCGTGTCGAAGATGGTCAGCAGCGGCCGCTACAACTCCAAGAGCGAAGTGCTGCGGGAAGGCGTGCGCCTGATCCAGGAAAGAGAAACCCGCCTCGCCGCCTTGAACGCCGCGCTCGAACGCGGACTCGCGGACGCCGAAGCCGGACGCGTGACGCCGGCAGAGGAGGTTTTCGACCGCCTGGAGGCGAAGTATCGCACCATGGCGCGAAACAAGGCGTGACATGAGGGTTTCCTTCACCCGAGCCGCAGAGATCGAACTCGAAGAAATCGGCGATCATATAGCTTCTTCAAATCCCGATCGTGCTGTGAGCTTCGTGCGGGAGCTTCCCGACAAGTGTCTCGGCCTGGCCGACATGCCGCACAGCTTTCCGCGCCTCCCTCAGTGGCCGGCCGTCGACCTCAGGCGTCGTGTTCACGGCAACTATCTGATCTTCTATCGTGTGAGCGGCGACAGCGTCGAAATCCTCCATGTCCTTCGCGGGGCCATGGACTACGAGCGCATCCTGTTCCCGGAAGATTGAACGCCGGATCCCACGCCGACCGGTCTTCCTGCACGCGGCCGCCTTGACCCTGTCCTAGCGCTCAAGCATGGTCCGCGCCGACTCCGACCGGGAGACGTCATGAGCGAATATCTGAGCCTGCCGCTTGCGGCCCTGCCCTTCCCCAACATCGATCCCGTCATCGTCCAGATCGGGCCTTTCGCAGTCCACTGGTACGGCGTCGCCTACATCGTCGGCATTCTTTTTGCGTGGAGGTACGGCAAGCGCCTGGTGACCAATCCGAAACTGTGGGCGAACGGCACGCTGCCTATGAAGCCGACCGATCTCGACGACTTCGTCGTTTGGGCCGCGATCGGCGTCGTGCTCGGCGGCCGCATCGGTTATGTGCTGTTCTACGACTTCGCCCGGTACCTCGCCAATCCGCTCGACATCTTCGCGGTATGGCAGGGCGGCATGTCCTTCCATGGCGGCTTCACCGGCTGTACGCTGGCCATGATCTTCTTCGCCCGCTCGCGCGGCATCAGCGCCTGGACGATGTTCGACGTGATCGCCGCAGGTGTCCCGGTCGGCCTCGGCCTGGTCCGGGTCACGAACTTCATCAATTCCGAGCTCTGGGGCCGTGTCACCGACGTCCCTTGGGCTGTCGAATTCCCCAATGGAGGACCGTTTACCCGCCACCCCAGCCAGCTTTACGAGGCCGGCCTGGAAGGTCTCGCGCTGTTCGTGGTGCTGCGTATCCTCACCCATGGGCTGGTCAAGCTGAAGCAGCCGGGCTTCGTCGCCGGCGCTTTCGTCACCGGCTATGGGCTGTCGCGTATCTTCGCGGAATTCTTCCGCGAGCCCGACGCCCAGCTCGGCTACCTGATCGGCGGCTGGCTGACCATGGGCATGGTCTTGTCCGTTCCCATGGTGCTGATCGGATTGTGGGCCATGGCACGGGCAAAGCGCGCCGCCTCTGCGCCCCGGCCGGCATGACGGGGCAGTCGCTCGAGAAGCGCATTCTCGACCTCATAAAGGTCCAGGGGCCCCTGTCGATCACCGACTACATGGCGCTCTGTCTCTACGACCGCACTGAAGGCTACTATATGAGCCGCGAGCCGTTCGGCGGCGGCGGCGACTTCACCACCGCCCCCGAAGTGAGCCAGATGTTCGGCGAACTGGTCGGTGCCTGGATCGCAGGGGCCTGGCAGCAACTGGGCCGGCCTTCGCCGGTGATGGTCGTCGAGATCGGTCCGGGCCGCGGCACGCTGATGAAGGACCTGTCGCGGACGTTGAGCCGCATCGCACCGCAGCTTCGCGATGCCGCGCGCTTCAAGCTGATAGAAGTCAGCCCACGCTTGGCCCATGTCCAGGCCGAGACGCTGGCGCGTTCCCAAGGGCCGTTCGAATGGCATGAGGACATCGATGCCCTGCCCCACCTGCCGCTCCTGATCATAGGCAACGAGCTTTTCGACGCCGTACCGATCCGCCAATACGTGCTGACGAAAGCCGGCTGGCGTGAGCGTTGCGTCGGGATCGATGACAGCGGCGGTCTCGCATTCGTGGCCGGAGCAGGATCGCTTGACACAGCGCTGCTTCCAAGTGGGGCGGAAATCGCGCCGGTCGGCACGATCGTGGAGCTCGCACCTGCGCGTACGGCACTGATGCAGAAGATGGCCGAACGCATCGCCGACAATGGCGGCGCCGGACTTTTCTTCGACTACGGCTATCTCGAACCGGCGACAGGCGATTCCTTCCAGGCACTCCGACGCCACGCTTTCACCGATCCGCTCGCAGAACCCGGCAAGGCGGATCTCACAACCCATGTCGACTTTGCCGCACTCGCTGCCAAGGCGCACGAGGCCGGCCTCGCCGCCGGGCTTGCAACACAGGGCGAGTTCTTGCTCCGCATGGGACTGCTGGAACGCGCCGGTCGCCTCGGCGCCAACGCTGACGAGGCGCGCCGCGAACGGATTTCAAGCGAGGTCGAGCGGCTGGCGGCTCCGGACCAGATGGGCTCGCTGTTCAAGGTGCTCGCCGTCGCCCGTGCGGCATTGCCACTGCCACCTTTCCCGCAGACCGATTGACACCGTCCCCACGGCTGCCCCACTGTCCACTGGCGAGGACGAGGGCACGAGGTCATGGGTTGACGAACGCGCTCTCGATGTGAACAAGGCGGCACATGCTGGATGTTTCGAAACCGGACCCGGTCCGATCACCCTTGCTCGATCAGGCGGCTGCCCGCGGCATCCGCCACGGCTATTTCACCCGCCTGGGCGGGGTCTCCGAGGGCATCTATCGCGGCCTCAATACTGGCACCGGATCGGATGACGATCCGGCCAAGGTGATCGAGAATCGCCGACGCGTGGCCGCCTGGATGGGCGTCGCGCCAGATTGCCTGCTCAGCGTCCACCAGATCCATTCGCCCGACGTCGTCTTGGTGCACGAGAAGTTTACCGGCGAGCGGCCCAAGGCCGACGCGCTGGTGACCAACCAGCCGGGCTTGGCGATCTGCGCCTCGGCAGCCGATTGCGGACCGGTACTTTTCGCCGATGCGGACGCCGGGGTCATCGGCGCAGCCCATGCCGGCTGGAAAGGCGCCTTGACCGGCGTGCTCGAAAACACGGTTGCGGCCATGGAGACGCTTGGCGCCAGGCGAGACAGGATCACTGCCGTGCTGGGCCCCTCGATCAGCCAGGCCAACTACGAGGTGGGGCCGGAATTCGTGGCACGCTTCGCAGAGATGGATGCCGCCAACGCGCGCTATTTCGAGCCATCCGGGCGCGATGGACACGCGCTGTTCGACCTCAACACTTACACCGTCGATCGCCTTTCCCGCGCAGGCGTGCAGGCGGCCATGCTCGGCCGCTGCACCTATGCCGAGGAAGATCTCTTCTACTCCTACCGGCGGGCCACACACCGCAAGGAAGCCGACTACGGGCGGCTGATTTCAGCGATAGTTCTGGAGGCCTGACGATGGCGCTGCATTTCGAACGAAGCGAATATGACGCGCGGCGCGATCGGCTGCTGATCGAGATGGCGGCCAAGAAGCTCGACGCCATCCTGCTTTTCGCCCAGGAGAGCATGTACTGGCTGACCGGCTACGACACTTTCGGCTTCTGCTTCTTCCAGTGCCTGGTCGTGAAGCTCGACGGTTCGATGACTCTCCTGACCCGGTCGGCCGACCTGCGCCAGGCGCGCCACACCTCGACCCTCGATAACATCCTTGTCTGGACCGATCGCGACAACGCCAACCCGGCGGTGGACCTGCGCAACCTGCTGAACGATCTCGGCCTGCTCGGCGCGCGCATCGGAGTCGAGTACGACACGCATGGGCTGACCGCCTACAACGGCCGCCGCCTCGACGAGCAATTGCAGACCTTCGGCCAGATCGCCGATGCGTCGGGGATCGTCGGCCGGCTGCGCCTGTTCAAGAGTCCGGCCGAGATCAGCAAGGCCGAGCGCGCCGCGGCCCTGTCGGACGAGGCGCTCGACGCGGCGCTGCCGTTGATCGCCCAGGGCGGCGACGAAGGCGCCATCCTTGCGGCGATGCAGGGGGCCATCTTTGCCGGCGGCGGCGACTACCCGGCCAATGAGTTCATCATCGGTTCCGGCCCGGACGCGCTTCTCGTCCGCTACAAATCGGGGCGCCGCAAGCTCAACAAGAACGACCAGTTGACGCTCGAATGGTCGGGGGTCTTCAACCACTATCACGCGCCGATGATGCGCACCGTTCTGACCGGCAAAGCCTCCAAACGCCATCAGGAGCTCTTCGAAGCGGCCAAGGATGCGTTGATCGCGGTCGAGAAGGCCATGATACCGGGCAAGACCTTCGGCGACGTCTTCGATGCCCATGCCAAGGTCATGGAGGCACATGAACTGACCAGGCATCGCCTCAACGCCTGCGGCTATTCCGTCGGTGCGCGCTTTTCGCCGTCCTGGATGGACATGCCCATGTTCTATCAGGGCAATCCCGAACCGATCGCCTCCGACATGACCTTGTTCGCCCACATGATCATCATGGATTCGGAGTCGGAGACGGCCATGACGCTCGGCCGCACCTACCTCACCACCGAATCCGCACCGAAGCCATTGTCGCGCCATGATCTCGACTTGATCGTGCAGTGAATCCATAATGACCGAAGAAGGTGCGGCACATGGTGGAGTTACGCGGGGAATGAGCCGGGCGCTCGCCACTGCCTTGACCGTGCTTCCAGCACTCTTGCTCGTAGCCTGCACCACGTCGGACGTGCTCGAACCATCGGCAATGTCCAGCAATCCGCCGACAACTGCCTCCACTACCCCTTCACCAATCGCGCCAAGCGATACGACGGCGACGCCGGGCGGCGGCGAAGCGGTCGCAGCGATCAACAGCTCGGCCAAGATCCAATTTGCGCCGATCGTCGGCTCGACGGTCGAAGCGGTCACGCCTCTCACCGAACGGCTGGCGGCCAAGGCGAAGGAACGCGGCATCGGCCTCGCTCGTTCAGACGAGCCGGGCGCATCTTATGTGCTCAAAGGCTATCTGTCCGCGATCACCGAGGGCTCCGAAACGACCGTGATCTATGTCTGGGATGTACTCGACACGTCGGGCAACCGGCTGCACCGTATCCAGGGACAACAGAAGGTCGCCAGCAAGGGCGAAGGTTGGGCCGCCGTGCCTGGCAGCACCATGCAGACGATCGCCGACACGACCGTCGACCAACTCGCGCTGTGGCTTGGAGGCCGCACCGGCTAGGCGAATCTTTGGATTATCACGCGGATTCTCCGTCTCTTCGCTTGCAATGGCGGCGAAGAAAGCTAAAAGCCCCCACATCTAGGGGCGGCCCATCGCCAGGGAAACTTCATGAAACTTTTCGCGGGCAATTCCAACCGGGTTCTGGCCGAAGCGGTTGCCCGGTATCTCAATATTCCTCTCGGCAAAGCCAGCGTCCGCCGCTTCGCCGATCAGGAGATCTTCGTCGAGATCCAGGAGAATGTGCGTGGCGAGGATGTCTTCATCCTGCAGTCGACGTCGTTTCCGACCAATGATCACCTGATGGAACTGCTCATCATGATCGACGCCTTCATGCGCTCCTCCGCACGGCGCATCACGGCGGTGATCCCCTATTTCGGCTATGCACGGCAAGATCGCCGCGCATCGGGCCGCACGCCGATCTCAGCCAAGCTCGTCGCCAACATGATCACCCGCGCCGGCGCCAATCGCGTCCTGACCATGGATCTGCATGCGGGCCAGATCCAGGGTTTCTTCGACATACCGACGGACAATCTGTTCTCGGTACCGGTCATGGCGCGCGATGTGAAGGCCAAGTATCGGCAGCTTTCCAACGTCATGGTCGTCTCGCCTGACGTGGGCGGCGTGGTCCGCGCCCGCGCCCTCGCCAAACGCGTGGACGCCCAGCTCGCGATCGTCGACAAGCGCCGCGAGCGGCCGGGCGAGTCCGAAGTCATGAACGTCATCGGCGACGTCAAGGGCAAGGACTGCCTGTTGCTCGACGACATCGTCGACTCCGGCGGCACGCTGTGCAACGCGGCTGATGCCCTGCTCGAAAAGGGCGCCAGCAGCGTCACCGCCTACATCACCCACGGCGTGCTTTCCGGCGGAGCGATCGCACGCATCACCGGCTCGAAGCTGCAGGAACTGGTCATCACCGATTCCATCCAGCCGACGCAGGGGGTGATGGACGCCCATAACGTCCGCGTCATCTCGATCGCCGACCTCATCGGCGAAGCGATATCGCGCACGGCAACCGAAGAATCGGTATCGAGCCTCTTCGACTGAGGCCGTCTCAGACGCTCGCCAGCACCCACACCATTCCACCGGCCGCCGCCGCGGCGAGCACGCCGATCATATTGGCATGGAAGCGGATCAGCGCGACGCCTGCGGCGATCGCGATCGCCGCACTCGCCATGTCGAATGTCCGGAGATCGGGCACCGGTAAACTCAGCGGCCCGGCGAGAAACGTGCCGACGGTGCCGAACAGCACGTGCAGCCCGAACCAGAGCGCCAGATTGGCGATGACGCCGACCACCGCCGCGGTGACGGCCGCCAGCGCGCCGGCGAGCCAGCGGACATTTCGGACAGTCTCGACATAGGGCGCCCCGACGAAGATCCAGAGGAAACATGGCACGAAGGTGAACCATAAGGTCACCGCCGCCCCGGCCAGCCCACCGACGAGTGGCTCGAAGCCGGAGAGCCTTGCGCCGCCGAGGAAGCCGACAAAGACGAGCACGAGAATCAACGGTCCCGGCGTGGTCTCGGCAAGACCGAGTCCGGTGAGCATCTCGTCCGGCTTGAGCCAGTGATAGACGTCGACCGCCTGCTGCGCCACGTAAGCCAGGACTGCATAGGCCCCGCCGAAGGTGACAGCGGCCATCTTGGAAAAGAACAAGGCTTCCGAAGCAAAGACGCCGCCCGGACCTTGGAGTATCTGGAGCCCGGCGAGCGGGATCAGCCAGAGCCCGAGCCAAATCACGGAGGTCGTCACCAGGCGGCGTGTGCCCGGCCGGGTCCATTCGGGTGCCTCGGCGATCAGCCGGCGGCTCTCCTCCGCGTCGCTGCTCACCTGAACGCCGGTGGCGGACGGCATGAGAGCCCCGCACAGGGCGGCCGCGAAGATGATCACCGGGAACGGCAGCTTGAGGAAGGCGATGGCGACGAAGCCGGCAATGGCGAGCGCGACCATCGCCCGGTTCCGCAAGGCCCGCTTGGAAACCCTGATCATGGCCTCGAGCACGACGGCCAGAACCGCGGCCTTGAGCCCGAACAGGAGACCCTGCACGAGCGAGACATGGCCCAAGAGCAGATACATCGCCGACAGCACGGTGATGACCAGAGCGCCCGGCAGGACGAAGAGCAGCCCGGCGACCAACCCGCCACGCACGCCGTGCAGCAGCCACCCCGAATAGGTGGCAAGCTGCATCGCCTCGGGGCCTGGCAGCAACATGCAGTAATTGAGCGCATGCAGGAACCGCGCCTCGTCCAGCCAGCGCTTCTCGTCGACGAGGATGCGGTGCATAAGCGCGATCTGCCCGGCAGGGCCGCCGAAAGACAGGAGGCCGATCCGCGCGAAAACCCGCGTCGCCTCGCCGAACGAGACCTGCGGTCCGGGAAAGGCTGGACCGTTCATGCTGCCTTCGCCCCCGCCGGCCAATTGTGCCGCTCTTCCACCGCATGTCGACACCACCCGTAAAGCGCGTCGTATAGCAGCATGCCTTTCTCGAGTTGAACGCGATCGTTCTTCTCAATTGCCGAGAGGCCAAGCGACAGGGCCAGAAGGCCCGCGGCCTGCGGCTCGAGATCAAGCCGAGCCGTGTCCGCCCCCCGTACGATCCTCGCCAGATGTCCCAGCGATGGATCGTCGAGGCCGAACTCAGTGAGAAGCGTGTCGAAGCTGCAGGTCTCGCCACGATGCGAGTAGACGACACCCTCCACGTCGAACGGGATCGCGCCGAGTTCCTCCGCCACGTCGCTCACCCATCGGGCTTCGACGAACAGAAAGGAGGCGAACGGATCAATGAAGCGACGGATCAGCCATGGACAGGCGATACGATCGATCTTCGGCCTTTCGCGTGTAACCCAGATGCTGCCATCCGGCAGCGCAACGTCGACCCCTGGAGCGCCATTGCGCACCATCGGCCCGCCGGCCTCTGCAAATGCCTGGATGCCGCCGTCGAGTACGGCGACCTTTGCGCCTGCTTCCTCCAGTTGGGCGGCGGCAAGCGCGCTGACATTATGGCCGTGATTGCAGTAGACCACGATCGACTTGTCGCCCGGGATCCGGCGATACCAATCGTGGCTCGACATATGCTCGCGCCAGATCGCACCGGCGATGCGGTTTGGCGCCTCTCGGAAAACGTCGGCTCGACGCACGTCCACAACGACGGGGCCGGCCTCGGTCCCAATCGAATCGATCAATTGCTGGGGTGATATCCTCTGCGGCATGGTTGCCTCCGCACGAAAGCGAAGGCGGAGCTTGGGCCGCAGCCTGTCGGGGAGTCCACCTGTGCCCCCGTACTTGGATTGTACTGTAAGCGGGGCTTCGCATCAACAGGAACGCTCAGGGCCGGATGTCTATCTCCCCTTCGAGCTTCGCCATCTCGAAGTCCGAAACGAGGACGTCGAGACGAACCTTCCAGCGCCCCGCGATCGGCATCTGAAGACCGTCGATGCGCCATGCGCCCTCGACGGATGTAGCGCGTCGCTTCACCGGTTCTATACCGGCATCCGGCTTGGACAGGACGAGCGTGACCTCCTTGGCGTCGAGTGGACCGAAATCGCCCGTCATGACGAAGATCGACACATCCACCGGCCCGGCGCGGCCCGGCGCGATCGAGAGATCGGCCATCGCCTTTTCGGCATGGATGTGCACCGATGCCGGCATAGCCGCTTCGACCGCCAATACGCGCGGCGGCGGCGTGAAACGCCAGACCGCGGCAACCCCCAGGATAAGGACGATCAGCAAGGTCTCGCCGGCGACGGACCGCGCCAGCTGGCGGGTGGCCTGGCCGTCCCCGGCCTTGGCGGAGCCTGCGAGCCGCCAGCGGTTGTTCGCGGCCAGCGCGAAGAGGATGAACACCAGCGCCAGCTTCACGAGCAGGACGAGCCCATAGGCGGTCTCGAACAGGGCCGATGGTGCCTCTACCTGAACGACGGCGAGCGTTATGCCGGCCGCCACGAGCGGAGCGATGGCAATGGGTGCCGCCCTTGAAAAGCGGAAGAGCGCCGCGAGTGCGTCTCGATCCCTGCGGAACAGCAAAGCGCCGAGCGGAACCATGGCGCCTGCCCAATAGGTAATGCCGACGCCATGCAGGAAAACGGCGGGACGCATCAACCATTGAGGCTCGGCCGCGCTTGCATGTCCGCTGGCAGCCAGGGCCAGGCCGACGCCGATGATGCTCACCATTGCCAGCACCCTCGCGGTCAGGCCGGTGAGGACGAGTGCGGCAGAGGCAATGCAAAGGACGAGGAACGCCCCGATGGCGGTCAAGCCGTAGCTCGTCGACAGGCCGGCATCCCAAGCCGACGAACCGGCGACGGCGGCAAGCGGCAGACCCAGCGCATCCAAACCCTGGAAGCCGATGGACAAGGGCGCCGCGGCGAAACCCATGGCGAGCATGGCCGTGACGAAACCTCGCGCCGGCGCAGAGCCGGCCGCGACCCATGCCAGGAAGAACACACCGCCGACACCGAAGAACAAACCGGCGTAAAGGGCGAATCTCGCTGCCCAGATCGCCAAGCGCAACGGTTGATCGGCAGCCTCGGCGAAATCAGGAACTCCGCCGGCACTGGGGGCGCCGACAGAGAATACGACGGAGCCTCCGATCGGATGCCCGTCCGCCGAAACGACGCGCCAGGAAAGGACATGCGTGCCCTCCCCCAGGCTCGGTGCGGCGACGCCGACCTCCTCGCCTTCCACGCGATAGTCGGTGAGCGCCCGGCTCTCACCGCCGGGGTCGATCAGTTTCAGGACCAGCGGCGACACCGGCTCGCTGAAGATCAGCGTGAATCGCTCCGGCGTGGATGCCACGACCGAGCCATCGACGGGCTCCGATCGGATCAGCGTGGCATGGGCAAGCGCAGGCACCGACGAAACGGCAAGCGTGATCAGAACGACCACTAACGTGAGCAGCCCAGACAAGACGTCGGGCCTGCCGGTGTCGTCTCCCCGTGAAGAACAGGGAGACGACCGACGGCTGCGACCGCCTTTCCAATCAGCGGCCAAATTGGAAGCAACACACCTACCTTCTTCCGTGGCCGGAAGAGGATCTGCGGCGCAAGGAAGGTTGGCGACAGGCATGGAGCTTCCGCCTTTTACGGGTTACTTCTTCGGCAGCAGTTTCACGCCGGGCGCCGGGAATTCGAGATCGTGTCCGTCCTGCCCAGCGGCGGGGATTTCGATCCAGCGCTCTGCCGCTCCGTCGCATTCCTGCACGATCGGGAAGTAGAGCGTCTCGCCGGCCGGCAGGCTGTCGGTCAGCATGCCGCGGAAAACGAACTCGTCATAGAACTCGTCGGGCAGTTGGCCGCCGCTCCAGACCACTTCCTTGACGCCCTCGTTCACTGCGGTGCCGTAATTGTCGTAGCTCTTCTCGTATTTGCCCTTGATGGTCTCCAGCTTCCAGCCCGGCTTGGGCATCGGCTTCACGGCGATGACGCCTTCCGGAATGCGGATGCGCACGGAGGTCGTGGCCTTGCCGTCGCAGCCATGCGGCACCCGCAGCACTGCCTTGTAGGTAGCCCCGACAGGAGCTTCCTGCGTCTCCAGCGTGATATGGGCGAAAGCGGCCGAGACGCCGAGCAGGACGGATGCGGAGCCGAGAATGAGGGTCTTCAACATATCTGTATCCCCAGGGGAATGAACCGGACGGAACCGGAAATCATGGCATGATCGATTGGCTGCCTGCCGCGAACACGCAGACAGGCGCCGGCAGATGAACCGCCGCCACGCGCCACTCGACATTTCGAGACGGAACGACAACGGTCGGGTCGGTGTCTGGAGATCAGGCGATCGGTGGGGCCTGGGGAGGCGCCGCGGGTGGCCAAGCAGCGTGGAGGACAGGCGGCGTCGGAGCGAGATAGGTTACAGCCACCGACGGCTCGACGACCGGACCGGCGAGGTCAGCGGGGACGGGAACGACGATCGAGCCCGAGATCAGGCAAGCATCGCAAGGCGAGCCATGCGAGACGCCGGGAGATCCGTCGTCACGGGGAAGCGTCACGCAGATGACGGGGATGGAGCCGTCGGGGAAAGCGTAGGCCGCG
>VFQN01004180.1_pt1 | contig 19408 bp, 29 predicted proteins | sample 3512371 | NCBI WGS metagenome assembly VFQN01 (sample SAMN10412370, study PRJNA504923) | tailings metagenome | isolation source: Replicate 2 from Balatoc abandoned mine | place: Philippines: Itogon, Benguet | collected 2017-08-28 | reverse complement strand
CAGCTCAATGTAATTGAGTTGTCACAGGTGGCACGCCTAACATCCCATACGAGCCGTAGTGCCCAACACTTCCTTGCGCCGCCCAAGGGATACAAATTTTCGGAAAAAACTACCGGCACGCAGGTACGATGCTGGAACGGAAGGCCTTGTGCGGGCCATCAGTGCACCGCCAATCAGTGTAATCTCGTGTAACACGATATTTTAACAATTCTCATCCTCAGGGCTCGTGGAGTTGCATGACCACGTTGGCATCAACAGCATCAGCACAATACAAGTTGAAGACCAACCCAGCTCGTAGCACAGTGTAGGCTGGGCAATACTGTAGGACACGCATCTTGTCTTTCATATTCCACCAGCAACAGGGGCACTTGCGCACGCGCGGCGATGTGTACGGTATGGGTACGATATGCGTACGGACGGTTGACCAATCCGCGGGCTAGTGTCCCAGCCGAAACTGATGGCAGGCGTCCATAAATATGAGCCCGCCATGGTATGAACACCCTGGCGTGCTTAGCCAGCACGCGAAGCTCACGACGTGCAACCTACCACTCCTCCTCGGCAAACGAAACCCACACAACCGATGATTGCAAACAACTGCACGTTCGAGGGAAATGAACGCACGCGGCCAGGGGAGCTCCCCTGCACAGGGCTCCCTGGATAAGGGCACGTGCCCCCAGGCGCTATCCAGTAGAACGCAGCGCACACAGCACGCATGACGTCGCGGATAGACAGCGCTCGACCACATTATATGCCAGCCGCGCATTGGTGCGTTTAGGTGCCACGCACAACGTATCACGCCGTAGCCCAACGCGCGCCAGAAAGCCAATGACCTTGCCCACAGGACACCATAGGACGCAGCGAGGCATCACAGGGAGTACGGCAACGAAGCCGCTACGGGACACAGGCTCAAGGTCGGGTGAGCCGAACGCCTCGGCCCTCGAGGCGACCTTGCCTCCGTAGCATACGGTACAGCCTGTACTTACGTCCTGCCACAGATCAACAACGCAAACACACCGCTCAGATACTACACGGTGCTTATCACTCGGCCAGCACGTACGCCACGGGCCCATTCACGCCCCACCTGGACCACCTCCATGACCACACTGGTAAGTACACTTGAGCGATTCCTCCTGTCTATCATTCAGCCAGCTCGCACGCCTCATCAGGCCTCAGCTCATGGCCAACAGCTGCAGCTCCGTCGCCCCGCCGCCGGTTCGGTTCAGTCACCCCGCCAGCCGCCACCGCTGCCTCATGCCGCCGAGGAGCCAGCAGCCGGCTGCTGCTCCGTCGCCTCGCCGCTGGTCCTGGTCGGTCGCACGCCCGGCTGCCAGGCGGGGATGTAGTCCTGTACGGCACAGACGACATGCAGCGTGGGTTGGGTGTGTGTGTGTGAACGCGGGCCAATCTTGTATATCTGGCAGCCGTTTGAACCCTGGAGTAGCATCTTGACCGTGCAGCAGGTAGGATGCCGTCAGCCGTGTACCTTCCATCACGAGCCAGATGCGTTACGTGGTAAGGTTCACAGGTTCACAGGTTCACAGGTTCAGCTACAAACAACCAGCCTCGGGACAAGCTAGGGTACTCGTGGCGCCCCACCTTGAACAGGTAGGCGAGCTGCTTGTCGCCCTCGCTCTTGGCTGGGCGTCATGCGGTAGATGGTGTTGCGCAGCCACACTGTGAGCGGGTTGTCGGCAATGGCCAGCTGCGCCACCTGCAGTTGATACAGACTACGCAAGTTAACACACGGAAACAGGAAGGTGTGCAGCTATATCAACATGGTGAGCGGGTTGTCGGCCGGCCATGGCCAGATGCGCCACCTGCAGGTACGGCACATGTGTAGCAAGGGCACGCATCAACGGAGTCGTGGGCTCGTGCTTCTATATATCAGCGTCAGCCCCTACCACTCCGCTCCGCTAGCTGCCCATGCCGCATAGAGGTACTGCACGTGGTCCACTCTTCCTCCCCCGCCTCAGTACTCTGCTTTCCCACCTGGAGCGACTGCTCCGCCAGCCTCCATATTGCCATTATACTGCCATATTATTGCCATGTCATTGCCAGTCGCCATACTATGGTACTAAGTAAAGAGTTGCAAGCATGCTCCCCCACCTGCAGCGACTGCTCCGCCACTTGCATCGCCCGCGGCGCCCGCTGCTCCTCGTAGCGCCGCAGTGCGCCCTCCAGGGCAGACACGGCAGCGGGGGTGTCGTACACTGCACCCGCCCCCGGCTGCTGCCCCTGCTGCCCCTCCAGCTGCCGTGCCACTGCTCCCAGCTGGTTGGCCAACTCCAGCGCGTCCTCGATGGCCATGCAGCTGCCCTGTGGGTTAAGGTTAAGACACATACAGCAACACCGAATTTGTGAGGATCAGTGCCCAGGCCCTGCCCCCAGAGCGGGGACCATGGCGCGCGCCGACTCCCCAAGCAGCGTCACGCATGGCCATGGCTAAAACGTTCACAATCTATATTAATCAGATCAGCTACGGTCTAGTGCGTCATTGCCCCCCACGCACCTGCCCCATCGTGGGCACCATGGCGTGCGCCGCGTCCCCCAGTAGCGTCACACGGCCGCTGCCCCACGGCGCGGGGTGCGGCTTCTGGCACATAACCTTGTCCACGTGTATGGGTTACTGCGGCCAGGGAGCCGTTGGGGCAACTGTCAGGGGTAATGATTTGGCAGGCCTAGACAGCACCAGGTCGGTACAAGGGCACATGGTGCATGCGTGGGTGGCAGGTCGTCAACACACGTGGCGGTGCCAGGCGAAGCGCCTTTGGCGGCCCAAACCTCCTCCTGCCCCGGCAGGAGCACGAACCGGACTTCTCCTACCCCCCTGTCAAGTTCTCCCGGAGTTTTCCTGCAGGGAGAACCCTGGCTCTAGCACCTGCCTACTAAGTTCACTGTGTGCGGGATAGGCGCCGCCGTTCCCACCTTGCCACCCTTAAATCCACACAACCATGCATGGCTTACCCGGCCCATCGCCGCGCACATCTGCGGGTTTGGCGTCGCCGTAACTACCCTATCCTGACATCTCTTGGTCCACGCACAGCCATGCGCGGCTTACCCGGCCCATGGCCGCGCACATTTGTGGGATGGGCGCCGCCATTACCCCGAACGCCGCCTGCAGCCGCGCCGCCTCGTCCGCGCCCGGCTCCGGCCTCCAGTCGCGTGGCTTGTTCATGAAGGCGTACCAAGAGGGTGCCGGATGAAGCATTCGTCATGTGTGTTAGGGCCGTATTTGTCCATGAAGGCGTACCAGTGCAGCTGCTCCTCGGCGGCGGTGCGGATACCCCCGGGGGAGGAGGGGTCCAGGGCGGCCTGGGTGTGGGTGGCCGCGACGGGGGCATGCATGGGTATGATGGTAATGTGGGCTGGCCGTGTGGTGCTCCATGCTCCATGCTACAAGCTCGCCAGCCTACACCGTAACGAGGCCACGTACATTTTGAGCCCTCTTTAAGGATACGGGCATGTGTGTGCGGCTCTGGCAGAGAGCACATGTGTCCACGGGTTTGGGCCGTACCGCGGGCACACACCCGCAGCCGAAGCGAATGACGTAGCACGACATACGTGTTCCGATCTTCACCGGTTGCTTTGAAGCGGGTGCTGGCACCTGACAGCTCTTGGAATAAAATCTCTAGTACAGTAACTTGCCCGACCTCGCTGCGCAGGGTGAACCAGCCCAAGCGGATACCAGAGCCCCAGTACTCGCCCCACGTGCCGTTAGTTGTTGACAGCCTGCACGGAAAGTGGGCAGGCAGGGGCACAGGGGACAGGGGCAGGGGCGGGATTGGGCCAGGCGCGGGCACGGGAACCCTGGGTGGCACGAGCACCAGCATCCCCTAGCATGCGATCTAGAATGGACCTCCTAGCGCTTTACCAACCTCCCCTAGTTCGCGAGGGGTTCAAATTGTACGGCATCGTAGGCTGGCCGACCGCCTTCCACGTGCACGTGCCCTGCCCATATGCACTAAGCAGCTTGCCACTGCGGTCTGGTAGCATTGCTCTGATCCACGCTTTGCACTCCCCTTCGCCGCATCCGGCCACACATGTACTAGCATCTGACCCACCGCCAGGCCGGAAGCAGATCCCTGTGGGTCAAGAAACCCACAGGAACCCCTCACCTTGACGCACCAGCCCCTGTGGGAAACCCCTCACCTTGAAGAACCAGTCCCTGCCCTGGCCGATGCCGCGGAGAGGCAGGCGGCCGCGCCAGCACACCGTGCCGCTGTACTGCAGCTGCTCGGAGCGTCAGGGAACAGCAGCCTGGAGCGGACCTGGGGATGCGGGGCAGCATGCAAGACGTGCATAGCAGGTCCTGATGTGTACGCAGCTTGGGATCAAGGCTGGAAGCTTACGCAGTATAGTGGGGTGGGTTGGAGGAGGCAAACAACTCGTAGCATGCATGTCATGCCAGCCGCATCGGGCCTTGCACTTACTAAAAGATCTATCACAAGCAAACACAAGATTTGTTAATGTTCTTTCCTACCTTGGACTGGATGCCGTCCGCCGCCACGGGCACGTCACACGTGGTGGTCGAGCCGTCTTGGAACGCCAGCTGTGTGCGGGAATGCAACGGCACAGAGTACAGTCCTCTCGAAACGCCAGCTGTGTGCGGGAATGCAACGGCACAGAGTACACTCATCTTGGAACGTCAGATGTGTGCGGGAATGCAACAACAAGCAAGAGCAGAAGCACTCTCCTCCTCAGGGCAGCCGTGGATTACCGTAGGTGCCCCACGAACTACCCGCACTGGGGCACAACCCGTCAGTTCCAGGCTTCGGCGTACGTACCACGTAAAAGGATCTCCCATGGATCTCCCAGTCCCGTCAGGCCCCTTGCCGCACCAGAAGCCTACTAGCCACGCCCCCACCCACCTGCACGCATCGGCATGCGCCCATGCCCCCACCCACCTGCACGCGCCAGCACCCCTACACACCTGCGCACGCACCCCCACCCCCACCTGCACGCGCCGACACGCCCGCATCCCCACCCACCTGCACACGCCCACGCTGCCTCGGCGGCGGCGCAGCGAAGTCCGCCAGGGCCCTGCCGAACGCAACACTGCCGGGGGTGCAACACCGCGTTGTACAGCAGCACCTGCAGCGAGGTGCGGCAGAGCCGCTGAGCCCAGCTGCGCTATCCTGTCCTGTCATCTGCTATGTGTATATTTGTTTAATAGTACATGAATGGCAGGGCTGGCTTGGGAGCCAGTCGCGACGTCAGCTTTCTCTTCTGGCACTCGTAAGCATACGGTATCGACTCATGATGCCTTACGGGTTACTTGCAATATTACGCGATATGTGGCAGTGGCTGCATGTTAAACTCAAATCCTGCATGCTGTTCGCGACAAGGCGAAGCAGTCGACGACAAGCTCTATCAACAAAAGCTTTGCAAAACATTACTTGTAACGTAATGCCGCCGGGCCCTGCCAGCGTTTCCTCCTGGTTAAGTGCCTCAACACCTGCACCATGGCGCCCGTCTCAGCCAGGGCCACGGCAGCGGTGAGGCTGCCAATCCCGGAGCCCACGGTAGCAATGTCAAGCGGGCGTCTAGACACATGGGTGGGTGGTCGCGCGCTGGCTTGGCAGCACACGTTTCCCTCCGTCAGCCTCATGAAACTGTTCATGTTGTACTGAGTCACCCCCCTTCGTGCGGCGCGGGTTGGCACGCGGCAGCACAGGGCACGCACTATGGTTGACGTTGTCACGCAGTGTGTGACGCATTTGGCTTCCTGTGTTACAGTCCAGGTGGTGTGGTCACACGGTCCTACGCGATTTCCGTGCAGCTGGATGGCAGGCTGCTGCTGGGCAATCTGCCATCCCCTGGGCTGCAGCGTGTAGGTAGGTGTGACTTGCACGCAGGTGCCGGAGGCCCAGGCATCGCATGCAGCGGTAGGAGATTGGCCAGATGCAGGGATACAACAGGATGCAAAGTGCTGCTCCCCTGGTGCTGACTGCTGCGTTGTGACGCCAGTTCTGCCAAGGTAGACCTAACGAGCAAGCATGTCAAAGTAGGCACATGTGCGTGATCCACCTGAAAGCAGTCATGTACCTCCCGATGCAACTGTGCTATTGCGAATGTCAACTTGTGATGATATCTACCTGCAATTGTAATTGCCTTCCGGAGCTGACCCAGTCCCGTTGACTGCCGAGGGCCTGAGCCCTTGAACTCTCGTACGAGGTTGCTGCATGCGACCACTGACCCATGGGCCACCTCGGTCTGTGTTTAACACGTACGAGCACAGGCTGTCTGTCGTGGCTTTGTTTCTTCTCTGTCAACACTTGTTTATATCATGCCTCGCTCACGCTGGCCTCGCGCAGGTTCGAGGCTTCGTGCGGGGTCCAACGAACGCACGCTGCGGAAGCTTCCTTGTCCCAACCGCTGCTAGCGCCGGCTGCCTGTGCCGCTCAACGGTGCACCGCTCAGCGCGGCCATAATATTCCACAAACGGAGGCTAAATGTGTGGCCTGGGTACCGATATGCCCGGCGCGGCCCGTCTGAGTAGGTGCGTGCCCACGGTTGGCAGCTGAGCGTTCGTGTCATCTCCACCCCCACCTCGTGCTGAGGGTTGAGGTGCAAGATACCGTAGGTGCCGTGGTCCCCTGGTGCGCATGCCTGGCCTTCGAAGGCCAGGCATGCGTTCGGGCCTGCCCGGCCCTGCCTGGTGTGACCGAGCAAGCACCTCCCTGTGCTCAGCAGCTGCGTCGACGCAGGTGCTTGGGCCCCTCAGGGCCGCGCCTGCTGGCTGGTTCGCAAGCCTTGGTCCAAGGTCCGCTCTGGGCCCCTACGCCTTCGCCCCTACGCCTTCGCCCTTATGCCTTCGCCGCGAGGCCTGAGCCCACCTGGAGCCCACACCTGCGTACGGGCCCATCGCCCAGGCAGGTGCCTGACCCTCGCAGGGCGATGCCGCCTGGCCCGCAAACCTTCGCCCAATGACCGCTCTGGGCCTCTACGGCCTACGCAGGGAAGCGGGCCTACGCGCTTCTTCGCCGCGAGGCCTGAGCCCACGCCTACGGGCCCATAGCCCAGGTGAGCTGCGTACATAAGGCAAGCGCATCCTCAGCACTGTTCAACACGCAACGCCTTGCCTACTCAACCGTTTGAAACGCCACAGGCGCCACTCTCGTTACATTCCACACTAGGGCACTCACTTCAATCCCCCTGCTACGCGGTCGCATTCCTCCCGCTCTCAACATGCGGCAGCGAAGTGCACAGCCGTGCAGCTGCGGCGCCGCTGTGGTGCTGCTGCTGGTGGCAACCCTAGCACCTCAGGCGTGGGCGGCGCGGGGGCTGATGTCACTAGCGGCCCAGCAGCCCAATCCTCATCAGCCAGCAACGGCTGACAGCCCTCTCTGGTCGGAGGTCGAAGCCGGGCCCCACCGGCTGCTGCTGCAAGGTGGGCCGGGCAGGCGTGTGGAAGGAGCAGGACATGAGCCCTTGCTTGGTAGCAGAGTGGGAGGGTCCAGGCTTGGGGGAGCGGGGTTGGGGAGATTGGTGGGGGCAGGTTCGGGGTTCGGGTGGGGCCGGGGCCGGGACCCACCGGCTGCTGCTGCAAGGTGCGGTGGGCAGGAGCGCTTGACAGCACGCAAGGCATCCCTTGGGCCACCACAGGCGTGAGGCACTCTGTGCATCACCGCTGCCTTTGTTGCCCTTCCTACCTGCACTGTCTTGCACTACTGCACTACCACCGCCCTGCTGTCATGCATCCCGCAACCAACTGCTACACATATCACTTGCAGGCAGCTGCGGCGGCCTGACCGTGGGCGCACCTGGAGACGCGTCGTCATGAGTTGCTTTGCTGTACCATGCATGTGTGCATGGCATGCTTGCCCCGCGCGCAGGCGGCTGCAGCGGCCCCACCATGCATATGGACTCGCATCAGCACCCAACGCAAGCACTAATGTTACATTACATTATGTATAGATTTAACATGCACGCAGGATGCGGTGGCCCCACCTACACGGTTCATGTGGGCGACTGGTGCACCTGGAAACATGTCTCAATCTCGTACAAACATGACATGATGGAAGAGAATATGTCATGCCCCGCACGCAGGATGCGGCGGCCCAACCTACACGGTGCAGGACGGCGACTGGTGCATCACGGTGGCGGAGGCCACTGGGGTGACGGTGGAGCAGCTGCTGGCGCTCAACCCCTCTGTCAACGCCGAATGCACCAACCTGCAGGTGGGTCGGATAGCACCTCCTTAATACACCGCATGCACCTAATACACGTGATAACATAACACACCTGCTGCTGGCCCTCAACCCCTCCGTCAACGCCGAGTGCACCAACCTGCAGATAGGTCGGACAGCGCGCACCTCCCCTAATACACATGACGCACCTAACACACCTGCTGCTGGCCCTCAACCCCGCCGTCAACGCGCACTGCATCGACCTGCAGGTAGGTCGGAAGCACCTCCACCATACACAAAAGCACCCAACTACAACACACCCACTACACCTAATACACCAGCACCCAGTACACCTAATACACCTGCTGCTGGCGCTGAGCCCCTATGCCAAAGCGCGCTGCACCAACCTGCAGGTCGGCCAGCAGCTGTGCCTTCGGGGCGGCGAATCAGGGGGACCAGGTGCGTCCGTTGCCGTGAGGCGTGTATGTGGCTTAGCTGTGCCCAGGGGAGACAGTGCCTGCGGGCTGGCGAAGGAGGCGAAGCAGGTCCGTACGTGCAGGTGTATGGCAGCCTGGGGCGCATGGGTGGCGGGAGAGCAGCCTTCTTGTATGGTACGGCTGCTCTGTTAGCTACCCCGGCTAGATTCCCTACTTTCTCCAGACGCCCCCTGCAAACGCTTCACCTCAGCAGCTCCCTTCCGCCTGGGGGTCAGCAGCCCCTGCTCCTTCCGCCTCTCAAATACGCCCCCGCCTCTCCTTGCGCAGGGAGCGGCCCTTGGCCCGGAAGCGACGGAAGCAACGAGGCCTCCCCCGCCGCCGGCGGCTCCTGCCCCGACGCCGCCGCCGCCCTGTCCCGCCACAACGCGCTGCGTGCGGCGCACGGCGCCCCGGGCCTAGCCTGGAGCGCAGACCTGGAGGCGCAGGCCACGGCGTGGGCGGGGCAGCTGGCGGCGGGCGGGTGCGGGCTGCAGCATGGCGGCTTTCCCAGCGGAGTGGGGCAGAACCTGTACGCCTCGTGGGTGAGTGGGTTCAGGGGTGGGGTGGGTTAAGGGATGGGAGCTGCAGCACGGCGGCTTTCCCAGCGGGATAGGGCAGAACCTGTACGCACGCCTCGTGGGTGAGTGGGTTGAGGGGTGCGTAATAGGTGAGGGGGTACAGGGGTACAGGGGCAGTGCGAGGCAGGGGCATGACAGCTGAAACGACTGTTGCTTCTCCTTGTGCTGCCAGCATAAGATGCCGGCTGTGCTGCCAACTCAGTACGGCTGCTGCCGGCCTCATGTGGGGTCCACGGGTCATGTGGTAATGTGGTAACCACGCGCCTGCTCCGCCCTTCCCTGGCCCCATCCCGCCCCCAGGGCGGCGCCCAGTCCGGCTCCTGCGCCCCGGCGGTTGACGGTTGGTACAGCGAGGTGGCCAACTACCGCTTCACAGCGCACCCCACCACAGACAACGTGTTCAAGTGAGTTGCTCGTGGAATGGGAGAGGTTCCGTTCACATCCGTCAGGTGGATGTGGACACACAGTGCATCGGTTCAGGTGGTCCGGGGAGGTGCCTGAAGCCGCACGCCGGCCCCCGTCGTCCACGCCCGCATCCTCCGTCCATCCCCCTCTCCTCCGCCTCGTCACCGTCCCCTTCCTCCTCCTGCCCCCCGCCTCAGTTCCCTCTCCCCCATGGACGTGTACCACTTTACGCAGTGAGCTGTGGCAGCCTTACCTTACCTTAAGTGTGTTTTAGGAACACGTTCTCAGAGCTTTGTTGTGTACCCCCTGATACACCCTCTTCCTCCCAGGGACGTGGGCCACTTCACGCAGCTGGTGTGGGCTAGCTCCAGCGCTGTGGGCTGCGGCATGGCGCTGGGCAACGGAGGGTCCTGCGTGGTGGGTGCGGTAGGGGGTGTGGTGGTGCGCTGATGCCCTGGACGGGTCCTGGCCTGGGTTTCTAGCTAGTTCCATGCGAGATTTGGGTTGGGCAGGGAGGGTATCCGCGTATGCGCCCAGTGCGGTGTGCCTGGGTTGGTTCGTTGGTAGCTAGCGACCCGTAGGGGAGCTCAGTTGGGTGCAGAATTCCTGCATGCCGACTGTAGAGGGACGTCCCTGCAGCTCCATGCCCTACCTTTGCCGCATACCACACCGCCCGTGGGTGCCAGTTGATAGGCAGAGGCGCACGGTGCACCTTGCGAGCACCGCTAGCCTTTGGTTGCGTTAAGTAAACACGGCTGGGATCGCTGCACAGTGCATAGTGCCTTACCCTAACCCGCAATCCGTGCCGGATGCGTCGTCCACTGCAGCGATACCGGCATGCCAACTCCTCAATGTGCGTAGCAGGATTCAGTGAGGGGAGGTCTAACGTCTACATGTGCGATATGGCCCCGGCCCCGTGCCCTGCTTTCCCCTCCCGCAGGTTGTGTCCTGCCACTACAGCCCCGCCGGCAACATGTGGTCCGACGAGGCGTTCGTACAGAACGTGCGGCCGGCCCAGTGACCCGATGGCACGTGTCGGCCCTGCGCACAGTGTGACACGTGTTGCTGGGCTGGCGGACGGCTGGCATGAGCGCACTAGCATTCTGCAACAAATACTCAGCGGTGAATCTGCACAGTCAATGTAGATGTGGAAGCAGTTGACACGTGTCATTGGGACACGCACGAGGGCGCGTGGCATCAGCGCATGGGGCATGGATGAAGGTGGCAGCGCGTGCAGCCGAGCGACGTGCGTGTCATAGGCACACGTGCCCAGGCCACAGCACAGCACACGTGGTGTCACAGGCTGACGTTCATTTCTGTGAGCGGTGCTGTTGTACATCTATCGGTGTGCATTGGTGCGACAAGACCCCGGAACAGGGAAGATTGCTTGTAACGATCGGGGGCTGCTTGCGACAGCTTGCGAGAAGGGCTTCGCAGATGGTCGCACGAGATGGTCGCGCACGGTCGAGCGAGCATAACGACGAAGCGCTTGCCGCTACATGACCGATAGGACATCTTAAATGTGTTGTTTCGAGACAATGAAACGATGAGGTCAAACCCTTGCGGTAGTTGGGGCAGTTGCATAAATGTCGCGACTTCGCCTCATTAACGTTTCCTGGCACAACCCATGCACCCCATGGCGCCATAGAATAATACAGTGGTAAATAACGCTATCGCGAGTCGTCTTTGACCCCCTTTCGCCTTCAAAATTCAACCGCTAGCGAGGAACAGGAATGGCAACGAAGCCCGAGAGTTGAGCCAGGATGCGCAGGCTCATACGAGGCAAGTAGCATATGTACACTTTCGGCGCAGGACTAGATGGCTAGGCTGGGACAACGGCACTCGGCTTCTGCCCCTGCAGTGGGTTCTGCCGAATTTCGCGAGATGTCGGCAAAAGAGTATGGAATCGAAGGTCTTCCGTCTTGGAGGTTACGCGTGGTAGGTTGGCCCACACAATCTTCTGCGCTTTTCCAGTTGGTTAGGGCCTGCAGCCACGGCAAGCGCCTGAGGCCCTCCGTGAGGGGTGGGTTTGGGACCGCGTGTGGAGATTGGTGCAGACGCCCCGTCATCTGCCACCTAAGTACCTAACACTATCTTTCGACCTTATGGCCCCTTGGCTGTCCGGACGCGTCCTACTGGGCCTGGACCTGGGCCTGTAACTGTAGCTGTAGCTGTAACTCCAGGTCACTTTGGTAGGGGGCTAGGGGCACGGCTAGGGGCCTTGGAAACGTGTGCGAGCCCGCCCCCTTCACGCAGTGACACAGGACAGAAATCACCTTGCGTCAACGTCCTTAAGGATCATGCTCCCCTCAGGTACCCCTAATGACGTACCCCTAACTGTGCCTAAAGCAAGCTAAACCAAAGGATGTCGCCCTTGCTTCCCATCGCCCCTGCTCCCCATCGCCCCTGCTCCCCATCGCCCCTGGCAGGAAGCTCATTTACGTCGCCGGTCCGCCGCACATCCCTGCTCCTGCTGGCGTGTCCCTCCACCTGTGCGACTGGGACCCACACATTCAACCCCCAGCCATCTGCTTGGCAGTTACAGTCGTTAACCACAAGGACACACGCAACGAAGCGCCCCAACGTAAGCAGTTGTGATGAGAGGCAACGCTGTGCGCAGCTGCTGGCCTGTAATTTCACCAGCACGCCGAGTACCGTAGCAAAGCTAGACGCATTTACTCGCCGTTTTTGGTCCTTCCTTGTAACTTGCAGTAGTTGCAAGCTTGGTGTTTGAATATTATCGGTACGGCTATGAGACCGCCGCGCAAAGCTGGACGCCTTATCACGCTGCAACTGTTCTTGGCCGTTGCAGTTTCGCAGGGCGTGTACACGACGGCATACACGGACCACGCATACGTTCTGTTCAAGGCTGCTGCCCTGGCTCCCGACAAGCTCACAATAGACAGTGGCTTCCTACGACGCGACGGAGCGCTGGTGATCCGCGTGGGGGTCCGGGTGAGCAACCCCAGACCTCCCAGACCCCTGTGCAGCAACCTCGGGCCGCCGGGCCTGGCAGGCGAGCTCCTGGCCCTGCTGGACAACGACCCGGGGGCCACCTCCGACCTCACCATCATCGCTGGAGGCGGCGTTGGTGTAGCTGGAACCAGCGGCGGCAGCAGCAGCAGCAGCAGCAGCAGCACGCCGTGTGTGCGCCCCCAGCGGTCCTTCCGCGTGCACCGGGCGGTGCTGGCCGCGCGCTGCCCCTTCTTCCGCACCCTCTTCAACGCCGGCATGGCCGACAGCGCCGCGCGGGAGCTGCCCCTGCCCGACGCCGACCCGGACGCCTTCGCCGTACTGCTGCGGTACATGTACGGCGGGGAGGTGCCGCCCTGCGAGCGTGCCGTACACCGCGCCGTCATCCCCCTGTGCGACACGCTGCTGCTGTTTGACTTGAAGACGGCCCTTGAAGCGGAGCTGGTCAGAACCGCAGACGAGGACACCATAGCAGCCGACCTGCTGTGGGCTGCTGGGCGCGGCAGGGAGGAGGTGCTGGAGGAGCTGGTGGCGGTGTACAAGCGGGTGGGTGCCTGGGTGGTGTCATGGTGTGGTCTCGGGGCACGGACATGCTCAAAGTGAAGCACTTGCCGACCATAAGACATAAAAGGCACGTCGCACAGACCCTGGTTCAGTTCCCTGTGGAAAGGTTTACGGGCAAGGCGACGGGAAGGGACAGGCCAGCGGGAAACCAAGCCTAACCAGCAAGGCACAAGCACAACCTAACGCCTAACGCCCAGCGCACCAGGTTGCAGAGGCAGTGTCAGTCAGGTCACGGTGCCGGTCCTGTGCATCTTGAGTGCGGCCGTACAGCACCGAAACGGTGACCGCTCACTGCCCCGCCCTCCTGTGCACATGAGACCATTGCAAACTTTACAACACACCTCCTACTCAGTTGGCCCAGGACGTGGGCGTATACGCCATGGCGGCAGGGCTGTGTATCTGAACCCACGTCACACTTGCAAAATACTATCCATGCATTTCATTACCCCTTCTGCATACCCCTCCCCAAGGTGGCCAAGGGCGTGGACGTGCGCTACATGATGGCCCTGGCGGTGGCTAACCCACCCCTGGCGGGCCGCATGCTGGGGGAGCTGGCTCGCCGGCCGCAGCAGCAGCAGCAGCAGGTGGGGGAGGTCTGCCCCGCGGGTCTGCTGAACGCCCTAACGGTCAACAAGCACCTGACTTGATTGACCTCGCGTCGACCCAGGGGAGCCCCCTGCTCCGACCTGGCGGCCCCGGCCGGCAGAGTCCTGATGACCCGCGGGTCTGTTCATGCCGCTGGGCACTGTGACCTGGCTCAGCGTGTGTATTAGCATTGGCCGCATTTGTGTGCCAGGGGACGCCCGACCCGCGGGTCTGTTTATGCTACTGGGCAATGAGGGCAGCAGTGACTGGGGCTACCGGTACGTGCGCTGTGGTGCGGGGTAATATCTGATATGATGCAGGAGATGGTGCAGGAGGAAGCTGGTCCTTTGGCGGGCAGCTACCCAGGTACGCGGTGGCGTCGTTGCGGTGGTGGTTGGCGGTTGTTGTTGGTGGTGACAGCAGTGGCCGGGGGTACGTGCCCTGTGGCTCTGTGGGGCGGGATGTTGCAGGAGGCAGCTGGTCCTTTGGCGGGCAGCTACCTGGGTGCGCGGTGGTGGCGGTCGGCGGTTGGTGGTGGCAGTTGGCGGTGGTGACAGCAGTGACGGCAGTGGAGATGCTGGCGGCAGTGGTGCATCTTGGCAGCTGTATCGTTGTGTTAGCCTTCTTTGGCACTGAAGATTACAAGGCGTGCTCGTACCGTGCAGTATGCTGCAAGGGGCCTGCCGCCTGCCCTGGTGCCGTACTGCGGGCGTCGGTGCACCACAGTGTGGCGTCGAACGGCACGTGTGCTGGGGGCATGCACGGCCGAGACACTGGCCTACACACCATGACTCGGGTTAGTTGCATATAAGTGATTATAGCACACGAGGGGTGAGCGCTACCATGCCAACGTTCTGAGATCCAGCAGGTGCACCCGCGTTGCACCCCTGGACGGAATTGCAAGACGTTTGTTTACGTCCTTGGCGCACGCGAGCATGTTTTGCTGAACAGGTACAAAAGGGCACGCACGCGGCTAAGGTTTTGATGCGTGCTGCTGCCTTCTGTGCTGTTGATGCCACAAAGCAGGGCCCATAGCGGCAAAGGAGCCCTCCCCTGCCACTGCGACTGCATCCCGGTGGGTGTACGCACGGAAGCGTGCTGATGTGACTCAAACACAAAGTACCGTACTGTGTGAAGCGTGTCGTAAGTTTATGCCGTGCCTGGGTACGTAGGTGGTGTTGCACTTTCGTGGTCACATGTACGTTGTGGGAGGGTGGCGGCAGAAGGTCACATCCTCTTGGCTTCCCTGCCACTACCGTATTACACATTCTGCGTGATGCAGAGCTTATGGATGCCACGCGTCATTGTGGACGTACCGGTCGTTGACACGTGTCGTTGGGTACGCGGACACACGGGCACCTGGCGTGAGCGCATAACGCGTGGCCTGAGGTCAGGGTGGCAGCGCGGGTGTACAGGTTTGCAGCAGCAACATTCTTCTTTCTCCGTTAGGCTTCGTTAGAGGGTAAACATGACCAGGATGTGGTTCTCTTTTTCCGTCGTGAGAAGGTGCAGTTGACTTGGAACTTCCGTACGCGTACGTCTACGTACGGCAGGAGTCCCCTGGTCTACGGGCGTATGCTGCCGTACTGGTACAGCTGGGACCCGGAGGAAAAAGGAAAACTAGTAAAAAACGATGAATTCAAAGGACATTGCCTTGTGTGTAACGGCCCGGGTTCAAGAGTCAGGGGCTGGGATGGTGGGCTACCGGCACCGGCATGCCTGCGTGTGGCACACGCAGTGGGGACATTTCGCAGCTACGGGGTAGTTGCCACGCTGGCAGATCTGGAGGGCTCATGCCGCAGTGCCCAGTACCACAGCAGTGTGGGCACGTTAGGCAATTGCCGGCGTAAAGGTACGCCGTTGGGTTGCTGCCACGCCAGTTGGGTAGGCAACCTACCCACGCCAGGTAGGCAGCTGCTTGAGGCTGCTCGCGGGAAGGGTTTTGCAGTGATCGCGCAAGCGCAACAACTACACGCGGCATGTACAACATGCACAAGCAACATGCATTGTGCCAAGGCTAGGCAGTTAGGCAAGCCCTCAAGACGCTGTTGGTTTGCAGTTTGCGTTGTTTCTCGACTCGTTGATGGGCCTTCTCGTGGCGCTCAGGCACACCCCCTGTATCAAACAATTGCAGAGAACAACGCATTATTTACTGTAGTAGGTTGAGACCTTGATTTGCCTCCGTGCTTATCGATTTTTAACCGTTAGGGCGGTCAGGCAGAACCTCGGCTTCCGAATGGAAACGAAGTCCGAGAGCGTCAAAACTGTTTGCTTAAGCGTCTGCGAGGCAAGTGCCAAATGTAGCCTTTCGCCGCGTGATGCTCACAGCCGGACGACAACACTCTGTTTCGCTCCCGCAGTGGACTCTCCCGAACTTCGCAAGCTGTCAGCGGAAGAGCATGATGTCAAAGGTTTTTCGTGTGGGAGGCTACGCGTGGTAAGTTGGTCTACATGTTCGGCTCCTCGTCGAGCCGTGGGCAATGAGCCGGGCCCAGCCGGGCACGTGCGCCCAGGGTGTGTGTCTCGAGCAACCTTGGTCCTTGCTTTGGCCCTGCCTCTTCCAGAATCCAGACCCGTCCACGCACGGTTCTATGTGCCGAGAACCGTCTACCAAGCAGGCAATGGACCTTCCCGTGCACGAACCTGCACCCTACCATGGACCATCTCCCCACTAGCCTTTCACGCGTACCCCCATTTCCCCCTTGGCAGGAAGCTCGTTTACCACCCAGGGCCGCCCTACTCTGCTGCTCTTGCCGGCGTTTCCCTCCGCCTTTGCCATTGGGATCCCACCTCCCAACGCCCGGGGGTCAACGTTTTCGCGACGGTCGCTAATAACCGGAAAGACAACGACACGACTCGCGCCTGTAAGCACGGACCGTACTGTGTGCAGCTGGCGTGTGTTGCAAAAATCAGCACCCGGCGGCAAAGCTTAAGGCTCACCGCAAGGCTGAACCTTGCGCGCATGATTTGTCTTTGGTGCTTGCAGTTGCGCCACCCGTGTACACAAAAGGAGGCGTGGACTATGCACACGTCCGCTTCCTGGCTCCCGACAAGCTTTCCACAGCCAATGGCTTTCTCAGCGCCGACGGGGCGCTGGTGATCATCGCGGGGGTCCAGGTGAGAAACCCAATTATTCAGCCCAGCCCCCTGCGCAGCAACCTAGGGCCAGCGGGCCTAGCAGGCGACCTTCTGGTCCTGCTGGACAAGGACCCGGGGGCCACTTCCGACCTCACCATCATTGCTGGGGGCGGTGACGGCGTCGCGAAAGGCAGCGATGGAGCTGGAGGCAGCAGTAGCACCAGCAGCACCAGCACCAGCAGCATCACAACTTACACCCGCCCCCAGCGGTCCTTCCGTGTGCACCGGGCGGTGCTGGCCGCGCGCTGCCCCTTCTTCCGTACCCTCTTCAACGCCGGCATGGCCGACAGCGCCGCGCGGGAGCTGCCCCTGCCCGACGCCGACCCGGACGCCTTCGCCGTACTGCTGCGGTACATGTACGGCGGGGAGGTGCCGCCCTGCGAGCGTGCCGTACACCGCGCCGTCATCCCCCTGTGCGACACGCTGCTGCTGTTTGACTTGAAGACGGCCCTTGAAGCGGAGCTGGTCCGGAGTGCAGACGAGGAGACCATTGTTGGGGACCTGCTGTGGGCTGCTGGGCACGGCCGGGAGGAGGTGCTGGAGGAGCTGGTGGTGGTGTACACGCGGGTGGGTTGTGGGGTGTTGTTGAAGGCAGGGGCGTGAGCACAGGTCAACTGCCGTTTGGATGGACTGCCCACAATGCGTATCTACTCCGCGTCAAGTTTGTCTTTTTTGCTTTATGAACGAAGAGCCTTGGGTCTCGGCGCGCAGCCGGACAGCCTTAAATCGGCCTGCAACATACGGTACCTGGGGTTGACTAAGCACACATACATGCCACGTGTCACGCGCCGCGTCCATGTGCCCTCCCTCTTGCCCAGGTGGCCCGCACCATGGCGGCTGTCGTTTGTAACCTACATCATGGCTCCCTCCCCTCCCCAGGTGGCCAAAGACGTGGACGTGCGCCACATAATGGCCCTGGCGGTGGCTAACCCACAGCTGGCGGGCCGCCTGCTGGTGGAGCTGGCACGGCAGCAGCAGCAGCAGGCAGGGGAGTCCGGACCCGTGGGTCGGCTGAACGCCGTAATGACCAACAGGCACCTCACCTAGGGCTGCGGCATGGCTCCGACCTGTGGGTGTTCGTGTGTCAGGGGAGTCCCGACCCGTGGGTCTGCTGACCGCCCTGATGATCAACAAGCACCTCACCTAGCCCTGACGTGGCTCCGACCAATCGGACTTCGTGTGACAGGGGAGTCCCGACCCGTGGGTCCCGACCAGTAGGACTTTGTTTGACAGAGGAGTCACATGCTCACAACCCGTGGGCCTGCTGCGCGCCCTGATGGGTAGCATGCACCTCACCTTTCTCCCTGCCGTACTGAATGTGTGCCGTACGCACGTACGGGGGCCACGTGCCCTGACGCGTAGCGGGAGTGATGCAGGAAGAAGCTGATACGGTGCTTTGGCAGGCATACTGAGGCGGGCTGGCGGCCACCAGGGTACGTGTGCTGAAGGACCGGGCACACGTGCAGGACCGGGGACACGGTGCAGGCTGTTGCCCAAGGGGGCTGGTCCCTTGGTGCGCAGCTAGGTGCTGCATGCTGAAGCACATATACATTTGCACGGCCACGGTGTCAGGTGCATCGCATGGGGCTACGTATGACGGCGGGCGGCTGCTGCTCTGCCACGTGGTGCAAGTCCGTGTACGGTGGCACGTACGGCAGCACGTGCGTGGTGGTGACGGCCACGTGGTGGCGGGCGTGCGCTTGCTCAACAGCAGTGACCGCGCGTGGGGGCAGTGGTGACGGTGGCGTTATTGTATACATGTAGCATAGGAGTAAGTAGAGGCTGCGTTAGCGCGAGGTGGCCGGTGGCGGCCGCAAAGGTGGTGGTGGTTGCAGAAGTGTTTTGGCTGCAGTTGGCGTCGGTGGCGGTGGTGACAGTTGTGACGGTGGGGGTGTGCTTGCGGCAGGTGGCGGTGGTGACAGTTGTGACGGTGGGGGTGTGCTTGCGGCAGGTGGCGGTGGTGACAGTTGTGACGGTGGGGGTGTGCTTGCGGCAGCAGAGGCAATTTGTTGGCAGCTGTGATGTCCTTTTGAGTTATCGTGCATTACCAGGTGATGCTTGTACCACGCTTGTACCGTGCACCATACCGGTACTGCAGGTGGTGCGCTTCGTCCCTGGTACTGCGGGCGCACATCATGGTGTGGTGTCTGACGACACGTGTACGGTACTGGAAGCGTGCGTGGCCGTCACAAGGCGAGCGTATATGCAGCTGTAGCGTAGAGCGTGTAGCACAGCACAGCACCGTGATTCTGGTTGCATGCATGCAAGTAATGGTTGCAGCAGGAGTCGGTTGTCCGCTGCAGAGTTTGCTGTCGCGTGCATTGTGGACCGTTGTATGTGCCACTGGCACTTGCCGTGGCGCACTAGCACGTACGTCAGCGACGGTGTACGGTGTACGGCCGTGTACGAGCAACATGTGCCCCAGACAGGCTATTTAGTCGGAAGGCGCGTCCAGGAGGCCTACGTAGGAGGGAGGAGGTGGCTGGGGAAGGAGGTGGCTGGGGAAGGAGGTGGCTGGGGAAGGAGGTGGCTGGGGAAGGATGTATCGGAGCGAAGAAGG
>VFQN01004179.1_pt1 | contig 19408 bp, 25 predicted proteins | sample 3512371 | NCBI WGS metagenome assembly VFQN01 (sample SAMN10412370, study PRJNA504923) | tailings metagenome | isolation source: Replicate 2 from Balatoc abandoned mine | place: Philippines: Itogon, Benguet | collected 2017-08-28 | reverse complement strand
CTTGTCAACTCACTTTCTCTTCACGTGCAGGCACTAGCGTTTCCGTTTCCGTGCTTCCCTGACACCTCACACGGTTTCTCGCGTTTGACGCGTACCCCCTTGCCCATACACCCACCGTACGTCTTCTTGGCCACGGCCTCCGTGTAAATGGTGACGGGCACGTCGGGGCTGGCCAGCACCGCCGTGTCCTGGGCGCCGAACTGCGGGGAGGGGAACGCGTACAGTGTGAGGTACCAGGAAGAGACAAGGGCTAGCCCAGCAAGCGGGGGAGGGAGAGAGAGCGTGTTTCCACGGGCAGTTCGTGTCCTGGGCGCTGAGCTGCAGCGAAGGGCAGGCCTACGGGGCGGGGAAGGAAGGGACTGCCACTCCTAATGCTCGACCGCCACCCTACCAAGAGGGCCGCTGCGGGGCGCCACTGCACACCTTCACCGCCTCCCAACAGCATTCCCAACAGCAAGGACACAGGTCGCTTCGCCCCCGGCCGCACCTTCCGTGCCCCCGCCCGAACCAACCGCCTACCTCACAACGTCACACCCCCACCAGCTTGTATCTTCTACACGCGTCAACCCCTTGCCTCGGCCGCACCTTCCGTGCCGTGTCCCCCATGATGCGGTCCACCTGGTGCTTGACCATGATCTCGCTCTCCGCCAGGAAGGTGGGGTCCCGCTGCACCGGCCGCCCGTCCAGGTCCTTCATCACGCGCGCACCAACCCTGCAGCCGCAAAGTGATACACGCACACGTTAAGAATGTATCACTCACAAGCGCGGCTCGAGGCCGCAAGGAGGTGCCGACCCGCGTCCAGTACCCGTGCCTCCGACCCGCGAGCCCCTGGCCCCCGAGCGCACGAAGGCAAGGGGCGATGCAAGGGCTGTGAGCTGCCCCACGAGGAGGGCCTCGTGGAGTGCAGCGCCGCGTGCTGCCGCATGTGGGCAAGGCAGCTGCTGAGTTCAGCGCGCAAACTGCAGGGTGCGTGTGCAGGTATGAGGGAAGGACTCCGGGGTGGCCACCTTGCATCCCCCTACCACCTGCCCTCCTTTGCGCCCCTGCCGCCCTCCCCGCCCTCTTTGGGCCCCTGCCGCCCCTCCCCGCCCTCCTTGGGCCCCTGCCTCCCCTTTCCACCCTCCTTGGGCCCCTGCCACATCCCTCCGTCCCCCGCCCCCACCGCCGCTGGCCCCCGCTTCCCCCCCGCCCCCTCCCCCGCCCCCACCCACGTCATGCCGGTGAGGTCGTGCCCCTTGAAGTCCCCCCCGTACGTGCTCTCCACGGTCATGGGCACGCTGCCGCCCAGCACCGTGGCAGCCAGCTCGGGGGGCAGGTCCCGAGCCTCGGCCATCAGGGCCTCGTGCATCTGGGGGCAGGAAGGTATGGTTAAGGTTGGAGGTTGGGATCGTAGCATCGCAGACAGGCAGGCCTCAGCAACGATCATGCCTCGACCCATCACCAAGCACGGAGGAATGGCGGGGGCAGAAAGGGGAAGGCTGGTCCTTGCCCAGGTGTGCGGGTGCGGCGTGTTCTCGAGGTAGAGCTACTCGAGCTGCACGCACGGAGGTGCGGGCCCCTTAGGGTACCTGTGGGTGAGTGCGTGGACTGCACGGCCGTGACCAAGTCGTGCCGTTTGTCAGCGGGCTGTGTGGGGCTCCCCATGCAGGCCGGTGTGCCGAGGTTTGGGCGCACAGTAACACTCCCTGGCAGCCACTGGTTGCTTGCGTGGCTAGGTTCCCCACAACCTCCATCCCTTGACCCAGGCAGCTTCCGTGCAGACCGTGTCCGTGTGTTGCCAGAGCCCCCTCGCAATGCATGCACAGGAGGACTCGAGTCAAAGCCCAAGACCGTCCTACCGCCCCACGCCACCCACTCCCCAACATCATATACCCTCACCATTCGTTCCCGCGGCCCCATCTTTGACGTGTCAACATAGATGTTTGACTGCGTCTGTTGCCCTGGCGACATGAAGGACGTGTTGTGCGTGCTGCGCCAGTCGGCGGGGTGCTGCGTGAAGCAGAGGGGTTGTGTTACAGGTGATCCAGTGTTCCATAACCGGACCGAGACACAGCGATGGCCTCAGGTGTGTAGGGCAAACATAGGAGCGCTGGCATCCTGCGGCCAGAGGGCGTACCCGTACAGTAATATTGCTCGCTTCTGTGCGTGTAAGGTCTGCACCTTCATCTGTGGCACCGGCTGAAGGGCGAGCAGACACGCCCGCCTGAAAACTCACTGTCTGGGCCTGAACGTGCTCTATGACACGGGGGTGTGTTGCTTGGAGAGCATCTCCCCGAGCACGCGCAGGTGAGCCCGTTAAGGATGTGTCGTTTAACACCTGTGATGATGCCTGCAGGCCGATGGTCGTGCCGGTAGCACGCGTCGCTTAGGCCACGCATGTCGCGGGGGCGTTGAGGCCGCTGAGGTCTCGCCAAGCGCTCCACGCTTACCATGTTCCGAGTAATACCAGTCATATCTTTGAGATGCCGCTCCTCGACCCAGTTCCCCACCAGGGTAGGGACATCATCCTGCTTATTGTAATTAATGTATGGCTGTGTCTCTTCAGCCATTGTTGCTAATTGAGTTTCAGCTTATTCACAATACAGCTAAGGATACTGTGTGCTGAAGGGTGATGCAAAGCTTGGGCTCCTAGGCTCTCGTTGGCTTTATCAAAGGCTTATTATTGAACGCAATCAAGTCAAGGAGGTGGCACTGTATCACGCAGTAGATTTTGCTTGAAGTTGCGTTACCATGGGCATGTAGAATGCGGCATGCGTTGCAGCACGACTTCGAGTGCGTTTGAAAACGAGTCCTGCTGCCTTGCTGCATTTCCCTTATCGCTTCACCCTAAGTACTTGCAGTACGTGAAGCACCAACCTCATTGCCGGGCAGCCCTTGCATAGCTCATCTCCGCGGTCCCACGGGACGACGAGATCAATGTGGGCGGGACCAAGTCAGGGTGTCGAACCACACCCCAACCCCGACTTGTTGGTTGGTAGTCATTGCTGTACTGAACGTGACACGTCGTGTCGCAGTGCACTGTTGCCGTGACAAGACGTCCGCTGTCCGCATACCGGTACGCGCACCTCCAAGCACTACCATAGTGGCCCAAGAACCTTGCTCGTAATGAAGAGTGCCAGATAATCGGAGCACAATTTTAAAGGCCAACTGCCAATGCCGGTATCAGATGTCCAGACTCCATGCACCAGGTACCAGCAGTAGGTAGGGACAGCTTGAAGGGCAGAAGGCGGCTGTTAAGGCCGACACTCGGCTGCGGCTGCGGGCCCACTGCCTCTCACACGCCAAAGCCCGCCAACGCACACCACTATCACGTTGCTGCAACCTATGCAGTGCCACCTCGGCCTCTTAGGTCGGGAAGGGCACTGACACCTATGCATCTTGCGTATGGCACGCGGGGCAGCCCCCGAACGTGGTACCATGGTGCAGACATAGCCCCGAATAGTACGAATTACGAATAACTTATCATGTTCTGGACGGCCATTGTACACGAGTTCCAAATGGGTTTAAGCATCACGACGACGACCGCATGACGGCAAAGCTACCGTACTAACACACAACCACAGACCTGCACACTCCTCCCTCCCTCCACCTCCACTCACCGCACCCCGCAAGCAGCACGCAGCCACATACCGCGAAAAACACCTCCCCCTCCTGCCGTCCAAGCACCCTCCCTTTCACCCCCGCGTCCCCTTCCCTTGCCCCTTGCTGCTCCCGCCCTTGCCGCTCTTGCCGCCCTTGCCGCCCTCTGCCGGCCGCGGCGGCGGCACAGGCCTCCGGGTGTCGCCCACCTCGACCTCCCACACCAGCATCTCAACGCCCAGCAGCTCACGAAACGGTGTCTTAGCCGCCCTCAGCGCACGCAGCAGCTGCACCGCCGCCTGGCCCGCCGCCCCCCACGTCGTCAGATCCTCCGGCCCGAGCAGGGGAGCCACCACACAGCGCCCATCGCTGTCCTGCAGCCCGATGTCGCGGACGCCATGCAGCTTAAGCAACGACGCATCCAAGACCGCCAGCCACGTCTGCGCCTCCGCCGCCGTCGGCACGTCGTCTGCGGGAGCGCCTCCTGGCCCCTGCTGCTGCTGTTTCTGCTGGGGCTGCTTCTTTTTCTGTTGCTGCTGCTGCCTTTTTCTCTGCTGGCGCTCCTCCTCCTCCAGCGCTCCGTTGAACGTGAAGCACATGACCATGGCCATAACCTCACGGCCATAGCTGTTGAGCTCCTGCCGGACCTGGATGGTGGTGCAACGGAGGCACAGGGGCAGGGCACGGCTGAACTGCGTGGCGTGCCGTGCAGCTACAGTGCCAGCAGCTTTGGCAGTGCTGTGTACCGTCGATAGGAGCTGTGTATTTCAGGACGCTGGGATGCGCTGGGAGAGGACCTGTGCGCACCACCTGGAATGTAACACAAAATGCCGGAAAGAAAAATGCCAAAAACTGTGCGCAGTGTGCTTCCTTGCGGAGGACAGGCGCCCAGATGGTTATTGCCAGTCGGTATTCGATGACTGGTAACTGCTAACTATTATTGCCACCCGTGCACGTGTGCAGGTGCGTTGAGCCCCTGCCGGACCTGGGTGGTTGAAGGGGAGGGGCAGCGGCAGGGTACCGGTATGGCTGACAGCAGCGGCGTGGTTTGATGCTGTAATGCCGCACCCGCTTCGGTAACAGACTGTGCTACCGGGCCCACAGGTAGGAGCAGTGTGCTCGCGGCCTAGGCGAGGCATGCATGCATGCTGACGGAAGACGGGTTCCCAGGCCAGGGCTTGGTCGCCATAGGGGTACCGTGCAGGTATGCGTGTAGGCAAGCTTGTGCATGGACGTTGAGAAGCATGCCGACATCGCCGGCGTGGGAACGGGCTCGGTGGGAACGGTAGATTCCTCATGGCTTCGGTGTCCGATGCTCGGGGTAGTGTTCACTGTCATGGGCTGACGGGTGACATAGCGACGACGCGGCACGATGTGTCGTCAGGTGGTTTGCGCTGCTGTGCCCGCCCAGCAGCCGGGGAAACGTACCGGCACAAGCGTGCACCAGCTCAGTTGGGCTTTCTGTAGTTATGCCCCCGGGGGGCGTGTCGCCCTGCCTGGCGGCGCGCTGCTGGCGTGGCGCTGTTGCCAGGGCGCCAAAACTTAGCAACAGGGCTCCCTTAACACACGCACCTTAGCCACCAGCTGCAGGGCTCTCACGATGCCCACCACGCCCACGCAACGTAGGTGCGCCGCCCCCAGCCGCCCGGGCCCGTACAGGAACGGCCGGCGCAGCGCGGACAGGATCTGGGGCTCACTGTGGGAGTGGAGTGCATACACGTCCACACGCCACCACAAATGTAACAGCTGAGCTGACAGCGGAAAGGCTTGGGCAAATGTGCTACTAGGCGTTGGCAAGAGCCCAGCAAGCCCAGCAAGCCAGTAACCTAAGCTTGCCTGGCACATGGCACAGGTGGGCCGGATCTGGCTACACTACCTGCAGGCTATGTGCAGACCATGGAGAGGCAGTGGCACCCATGAGCTAAACTGCTGCGGCACGGGTGTGTGCGCGTTGCACACACTTTCCCATACGGCCTGCTGCTAGCTTGCAAGCTACACGACCCACCTGGCGCCTGCGCCGACGTGGATGGTGGCCTGTGCGATGGCGTCCCAGTCATACTTGTTGGGCACGCTTTCCTGCGGCGACCGTCCTAGCCGCACCTCCACGCACAGCGTGGTGGTGTCAGCAGCAGCTGCCGCCGCCTTCCCCTTCGCCTTCCCTTTCGCCGTCGCCTGCCGAGCAGCCTGGAGCAGGACAGAACACATCGGTTGTCGTACGTGGCCACGCCGCGCCAATGGCGGATCAAACCGTACACCAAAATGCTATGGTCGAGCACAGGGAGGCCAATACCCATGTGAAGAGCATTGCGCAGCACACCATGGGCCGCGGCGCCCGGAGTGCTTCCGGATTTCCCACCTGGGGGCTTCCCTGCGTGGGCAGGGACGGGAGCAGCCCGTAGATCTCCGTGCCCACTGGGAGAGGCCATACACACATGGTAAGCAGCACAGCGGCCTCCGCTCCGCGCAGCAGCAGCCGCGCCGCGCCGGGGTGGTCGCTTGGGTCATCGCTGGGCAGTACCCGGGTCAGCAGCAGCGGCATCGCCACTGCATCCTCATTGCCAGGCTCCGCAGCCCAGCCCGAGTCCAGCACCTGCCACTTTGCCAGCTCGTCCAGGCCCTTGCCGCCGCCCCCGTCGATGTCCGCATCGCTGTCCTCTGTGCCCTCGCACCCGCCTGGTGGTCCATCCCCCACACCACTGCTCCAGCCCACACCGACCTCCGTGCCGGACCCATCTGTGCGCCCTGGTGATGCCGAACCCGCCCCTGCACCTGCATCGGCCCCCGCACCCGTCCCTGAGTGCCTCCCATCAGCTGCTGACGCGTGACGATCCCTCACCACCCGCCGCACCCTCACCCTTGCCGTCCTTGCCCTTTGGCCGGGCGCCAAGGCGTCCGAGGGCCCCCAATCGTCGTCCGGCAGGCCGCCGCACTCCCTGAGGTGCTCCAGTTCGCACCACAGGAACGCCTGGAAGCTGCTAGAGCTCTTGGCCACAAGCACTTGGGCCAGGGCCCTACCCTTCTCCAGGACGTCCTCGCCCAAAGGGCTGCCGCTGCCGCCGCCACCGCCGCTGCTGCTGCCGCCAGCTTCGTCATCACCGCTGCCGCTGCCGGCGCCGCCCTCCTCGAATAGTAAGTGGCACAGCATCGCCATCTCGTTTGCACAGCAAATGTCGTACAGCAGCAGCCGAGCGTAGCAGTCGTACACATCCACCAGCCGCATCGCGGGTTCCGGCAGCTGCAGCTGCAGCACAGCCTCCTGGACGGAGGCCCCGGCACCATCGATGCATGCAGGTGCGGCTTCTGTGGGCGCCGCCGCAGCCAGGTGGATACCTAGCTGCTGTACGACAAAGGCGCACATGTCGTACGGGACGTACGTGACCAGGTATGACAGCACCCCAGGCAGCGAGCAGAGCTGCCGCATCAGGACGCTGCTGTCCGGGTGCTTAGGGCTGGCCAAAAGAACGTCCCACACCTGGAGGGTGGCAAGAGCGGGTTCAGGGGCACGCGCGACAAACAGTGAGACAGGGGCTAAGGGGCCGCAATTGGCGCATGAATTCTGGGACGCGCTGCATGATGCTTTCTTGCGCCTTTGCGCTGCAGATCGGTGCGGAACACCGTCACATGTCACCAGACCACGGGGGCTGCATCGGTGTAGCACGTGTATTAGGCCCGCACCTGCCCTGCAAGAGCCCCCGCCACGGCGCACACCGTCAGCCCCATGTGCTCGGTGAGTACCGTGCCGGGCCCCTCGACCGCCAGCAGGCCCAAGACGGCGTCGACCAGCACGGCCTATGGGGAAAAGATGACCAAGGCAGCGTACGTGGTAGTTGCCTTAACTGTATTCTGGTCCTTATTAAGGCATGACCTTGCGCATCAGGCCAGTTCAGTCACGCACTTCTTAGCTTTGCAGGAGTTGCAGGCAACCAGATGTATGTTCGGCTTATTGACAGGGTAGCGAACATTCCACTCTGGAACGCTGTGTGCGTGCCGGTGCGTCGTGCCAGACACCAGCCGGCCCTGCCCTGCGGTGCGCCCCACACCAGTGCCTCCACACTGGCACAGCGCCTGTAAGCCGATACCACAAGTACATGCGAACAAGCACCCAATGGTACCGTACGCTGCTACTCGCCTTCCGCCCGTGGACCCGTATTGCGGTGTATGTGGGGCGGTACCGGTCGTCGGTTGCCGAAAACCTTATGACAAGCTCAGCTACTCGCACTACTCACCCTGAGGGCGTCCGCCCTGGCATCCCGCTCGCGCCTCTGCTGCTCCTGGGCCCCCTGCGCCTGCTCGCCGCCCTGGCCTCCTCCCCCAGTCCCCTCCTCCTGCTCCCTCTCCTGCTGCCGCTCCAGCTCCGCCAGCTGCTGCAGCGCCGCGTACCACGTGTCTTTGTGCGTGAGCAGCACAGCCGCCTTGACCCGCGTCACCACCCTCTTGAGCTCCTTGGCGCACGCGACCGGCGCCGCACGCAGCTGCAACACGCGCTGCTTGAGTTCCCACAGCTTGCCGTCCCCCGACCCCGCCTCCCAAGCCCCATCGGCCACCGCCTCGTCCACCGTGGTCCCCATATCCTCCAGCAAATCCGCATGTGCTCGGGCCATGTGCAACATGGGCTTTTTGACGTCGGCGTCTGCCGCCCTCCCTGCGTCCTCCGCGATGCTGCACCGCAGCTGCAGGGCACTAACGCCCTCACGCACGTGCGTGCAAGCAGCCCTGACCCGCTCCTGCACCACCGCGGCCGGCAGCCCCACGCCCCAGCCCGGCTCCTCCAGCAGCCCCAGCTCAGCGAGCTGCTGTACAGTCGTACGGATGCCGTACAACACCGTGGCAGCCGCCGGGCCGGGGAACCGCACGCCGCCCGTGTCGCGTTGCCGTAACTTCACGTACTTGAGCAGCAAGGAGACGTGGTTGAAAATTGGGCCACCAGTCTTGAGCAGTTGTTTCACCTCCGGCGGCTGCTGTTTCTGGTCCCGCTTTGACCGCTGCTGCCGCTGTTCCTGCCCTTGCCCCTGCTGGTGCTCCTGCTGCTGCTCCTGCTTGTGTAGCTGCGCCTGCTCCTGCTGTCCATCCTGCTGCTGCTGCTGCTCGCCCTCCTCCTCCTGCAGCATTGCTGCTTGCAGCTCGCGCCCAGCAGCCTTCTGTGGGTGCTGCTGCACCGCCTGCTTCTGCTCGTGCGAAAAATGCCGCAGCACCTCCTGTGGCAGGGACTCATGTTGCCCCTCCTGTTCCGCCTGCTGCTCATCCTCCTGCTGCTCGTCCTCCTGCGGCTCATCCTCCTGCTCTTCCAGCTCTAACCGCGCGCCCCGCAGCTCGCGCTCAGTAGCCTGCCGGGGGCCTGCCGCCTGCGACAGATCCATGGGCCGCTGCTGCTGCTGCTGCTGCTTCGGTACCTGCTGCTCTTCTTGCCCTGTCCGCATGCCATGCAGCTCCTGGGAGCCGCCCTGCCGCTTCGCCCGGAGCACCTCCTCCGCCCTCGCCATGGCCAGGCACTTGTGCCACAGCCCGGCCGCACGGTCCACGGGGCCACACGCCCACGGCCTGGCACGTGGGCTGTCGGCCGCCGGGACAGCACCGGTGGCACAGGGGCTGCCGTCGCCGCCGCTGTCGCTGGCACGTTTAGCGTCATCTGAGGTAGGAGCTGTGGCTCCAGCCTGGGCCGCCATCCTGTCAGCGCGCCACGCCGCGTGGTGCGCGGTTACGCACATGGCCAGCAGCGGTTGGTCCAGCAGCACCTGGGCCACGGGCGTAAGGGGTACACCACGCAACACCACCTTGACGCGGCCACATGCAACAATGTGCTAATATGAATCAGGCCAGTGTCGTGCTTAGGCATGGGGCTACACGGCAGCTGCTGGTGCTCTTCGTCCTTAGGAGCCTCCGTGGCCTTTGTCCGTGCGGTTCCGTGCGGTGCAGGAACCCAAGGCACAAACAAACACCAGTGTGGCACTGCACACCTGTACGCACCTGCACCACCAGGCTCAGGTGCTGGGGGCTGAGCCGAGGGAAGGGCGCACCGCTGCTGGGCTCAGGCGGCTCGAAGCCCCGCATAGGCGAGCTAGCCAGCACCAGGCACTCGGGCGGCAGGTGCGCCACTGCGCCGTACAGTACGGCAAGGGGCGGAAGCTCCCAGCTCCTGTCGATACATCCGTCGGAGCCCCCGGGGTCCGACAGGCGTGCCGCAGTGCACATGGTCTCGTATACTAAGTGGAAGGCGGCTAGGTGGCAGGGGTGGCAGCTGCCCTGCGGCGGCTGCAACAGATCGGCGGGCTGTCTGTGGGCCCTGTGTATCAGCAGCAGGCCCAGCAGCGCGCGGTGCAGCACCTGCGCGGGTGGGTTGAACATGACAAAGGTTTGAGTACAGCCAAGCAGCTCGGCCGCGTGTTGCATCACTTGCACTCATGCGGCGTCCCGATGGCGCAAAGGGACTCAAAATAGGGCCAGGCAATCAGCTCACGTCAGTGAAGCAGGGCACTGGCAGCTAACTGGCTGGCGCACCCAAGTACATCCGTCACCCACCTCGACAGCCTCTTGCCGCCCTCCGGCCGCCAGGCGCGCAAGCCGGCGCCAAGCAGTAGTCTCAATGCGGTGCGCCACGGCCACGGCCATGTCCACCTCCTGCGCCGCACCCCAGCCGCCGCCCTCGCTGCCGCCCCCGCCACCACCACCGCCGCCGTGTTGCGACCAAGAACCCGCCACAGCGGGCACCGCCGGCAGCAGCTTGCCGTATACCTCCTCCTCCAGCAGCCCTGCCAGACGCCCTCCGTCACCCCTGGCCGCCTGCACCTCCACCCACAGACGCTCCAACTCGCCCGCCTTCACCTCCACGTGCTGACATGGGTCAGCCTCTTCCGACGCGCTCGAGGTACTCGGACCCTCCCCATGGCTGTCCCCCGCTGTGGGCCCCTGCTCCGTGGCCCCCGGCTGCCCCACGGGCCAGGCCACATGCGCCTGGCGTAAGCGTGCCGCGTACTCCTCCGCGTGCGACAGCCCCATGCCCACCGCCCGCCGGTGAACCCCTGGGTCAGCTCCCCGCATGCTGTGTACGGCGTCCGACAGCATGGCATGCAGCGACTGGGCGCACGCCATGCGGTCAAGACTGCTCTGACGGTGGTAGTCCCGAGCCTGCTGCTGCTGATGCTGCCCATCTCCTAGCTCATCCGGTTGGCCTTCTTGGCGTGATGCGTTGGCACCAGGGGAGTTCAGCATCTTCAATAAGACCGGCAACATGGAGGCGGGGTAAAGGGCGTCCTCCAGGCCGGCCCAGCCCCCAGCCAGGGCCTACAGAAAGGGTACAAGCGTCCAAGACTGAGAACAAGAGTCCGAGGCACAGAAACGCACAGGGTCTGAACATGCATGCTGCATAACGTAGGCGCCTGACTCTCCAATGAGTCCCCGAAACAAGTCGGGGCAGGCGTAGCAACATCATCGTACTGGTACGGTATGGGACCCAAACACGGCAGCTGCAGGCCCATGCACGACGCACGTCCGTCGACGGGCCGGTGGGTACCTCCCCTGCGCACCTTGGCCCCCCACAGCATACGATGCACCACCAAGCGCTGCTGCTCCAGGCTGCCGCCCAGCAGGCCGTCCGCCACGCTGCGGGGGCGCCACACGGCGCCGCTATCGCTGTCACCGCCGCTAACCTCGCTCTCCTCGTTGCTGCTGAAGCCGTCGGTGTCATCACCCGTATCGGAAAGCATGCTGAAAGCATGCTGTTTGGTACGATCGTCGCCGTCTTGCTTGCTTTGCGTCCTTGAGAGCTTCGCCGCGGCGCGCTTGGCGCGATGTGCTTCCAGAGCAAGCTGCTCCCACGGAAGGGTCGGTCGGGGCCACCGGCAGCCGCTGGTCCTGGCAGCTGCAGCGGCACTGTTGGGCTCGCTCCTGGCTCCCTCAGCTCCAGTGGCCAACTGGGTGTCGTCGTGTACGGCATGTGCAGCACCACTAGCCGGTTGGCCGGTGCCGGTCGCTGCCCGCTGCGTGGCCACGTGCGTCGATGAGGAGCGGGCGACCTGGCTGCACGCAAGGCGCGCGGGGTGCAGCTGCTGCAGCAGAAGATGACGCCTGGGTTTGACGCTCAGTTCGCGTCTCTGGTTTTGGGCCGGGTGTTTTATGTCCGCATGTTGGGGCCCGGAAAACTGCCCAGAAAGCCCATGTTGCAGCTCTGGGAAGGCTGCAGCCTCTCCCGAGGTTGGGTTTCCGCTGCGGACTGGCTCTGATGAGCCTTCATCCGTCTCCTGTGTGTCAGCCATTAAACGTTGCAGCCGGCGAAACTGGAGCGCGGCAAGGTCGACGGATGCAGGTCCGCCGTGTCCGAAGCCCATAGGCCGCCGCTGCCGCGGACTGCAGGGAACCCAACAGAATGTTGCCTATCAGTCTAGCATATCAGATCAGCGCATCGACTCGCTAGACTTGTTTTGGCGGTCCACCGGCCAAGGCCGATTATTGTTTCGTGGCGTCGCTGACCAGGCCACGGACACGCACGCCTTAAGGTATCTTGAATGTCACCTAGACAGCCCTGTACTGGTACTCGCGTAACCTACTCTCTCCGCTGGCGCAGCGCAGGGTGCAGCCTTTCTCGGGAGCGTCGGCTTCTGCGCCCTGCTGTGACGCAGTTTAACAAGATGAAGTTAAAACTCAATAACCGTAGATTTATATGCCTCGCCCACATACAACACACGCTTAGAAGCTTCGTCGTTGCTCCGAACTGCCTCACTGGGATGTAGCGTCTGCGTTGCGTGCTGTCGTGACATGCTCCGCAGCACAGTTCGGTGCATTCACGCACGCTGCACGCCAGTCGCAGCCACCTGTGTCAACCAAGGGGCCCTGCTCTGGACAATCCTGGCCCCCTACCGGCTGCCGTCCTGCTGTCCTCTTCCGTCTCCCTCACCACGTGCGCATTTCTGTCTTGACACAGGGGCTAGACACGTCGACAGTTACTGCCCTGCTAACCGTGCTTGTACCATGCACATTCCTTGCCGGCATCATGAAAGCACAGAACGCAGACCGCTCAGCTTTGACAGAAACGTGGCCTGTTGGGCTCGCTAGGCAGCTTGCGAGCAGGGGGAAGACTTGCATGCAACTCGACCGTGCGCCATGCGACCGTGCGACCAGCCCAAGCAGTGCGTAGCGCATAGGCACGGCCTAACGGAGAGGTCACGACAGAGGAGACAGCGTGAGCATACCAGCGCCAATCAGTTGTGCCGCGGAGCATTGGGCTTGGTGCAGTGGCATGCAGTAGCAGCAGGCTGTAATCAGTGCAAGGCCAGGGCGCAGGGGACCGTGCACACCCCATCCGCTTTTTTTTTTCCGCTACACTGCCTTCCAGCGTGCCTTCATCTAGAGCCGCAAGCCGCAATGGAAACTCTACGGTGAAGCTGTGCAGTATAGCTGCTGAAGAAGCGGAGCCGGTACGATGCGCATTCTGCTCTGCTCACCCTGAGGGCGTCCGCCCTGGCGTTCCGAGCGTGCCACTGCGCCTCTTGGCCAACTTGGAGCTCGGCCCTCCTGCACCTGCCCGCCGCCACCCCCGCCCGCACCCCGCCCCCTTCCCCCTCCCCCTGCTGGTGCTCCTGCCCCTCCTACTGCCTCTCCAGCTGCTCTGTCGCCTTGCTGCCGCTGCAGATCCGCCAGGTACTGAAGCGTCGCCCTCAACGTGTGCGGGTGGGCCAAGGTGGGCCGCAAGCACCCCGACGTTGGGCTCCCTCGCCAGTTGCGGGGTCGCCTTTGCCCACACCGGCGCACCCTACTAGGTGCCCGCCGCAGCTCCAACATGCTCCAACAAGCGCGCCCTCAGCTCAACCAGTACGCGAGCACCAAAGGCACCTTCCGCTTTCCAGAGGTCATATGCTAGAGCCACCGAAATGTGCACCCACCGTCGTACACGCAACCATGAGGTTTGTGCTGGCCGCGTCGACGTCATCCCTGGCCCTGCCGTAGGCAGGGCGGCTGAACAGCGGCCGGAACGACGCCGTTCCTTTCACGCAGGATCCCTCTGGCTTTGCTGGATGGCTGGCTTCCCAAAGCCAAGTACCTGGCAACTCTCAACTGGTCGATTTTCTTGGTCAAATTCACGGGTAGTAAGCGGGGGGGGGGGGTCCCCCCAGGTCCCCCCTGGTAGAAAGGTGCTAGCCCTGCTTCCCAAGCGGTACAGGCTTGCCGCGCCAGTTGCAAACCCCCTATTCTGAAGGCCCCTTTCATAAGGACCTTCAGAACATGCACACACCATGCCTTGTACCTCCCCCTGCCTCCCCTCACAGCATCCTTCTACCCCCAGCAGCAGGTACCAGGTGTCACGACTCACGGGGCATGTGACGGCCAAGAAGGAAGCAAGGGGACGAAGGGAGCCCTCACACTTGGTGCACTGATACTGGCTGTGATCATGGTGAAGGACCCCAGTTTCTTGCTCTGTACTCGTCACGTGGCACGTGGCACGGCAGTCGACACTACTTTGCGATAGTCAAAGGCGGATCTTTTTGGACGCTAGGAAGGACATAAAGAGCACATTGCTGTCGATTGCTTCCTACAACGGTAAACCCGTCATCCGGTAATCGACGTCGATGGGTGAGCGGTTAATAGGGTCAGGGCGACAACTGACAAGTTCGCAACTCGGCAAACCAAAGCATGTATGTAGCCCGGCCAGCGCCTGGGTTTGAGCATTCATTCTAAAGGTGCAACAGCATTGTCATCTGCCTCAAGACATATAACACTAGTCGACACCGCGAGAGCAACCTTTTTCACAGAATTCCAGACGCGGAGGGCTATAAGTGAGTCAATAAAGCATGAGAATAGATTCTATAGCAGTTTACCCCATTGCGTAGCGCGGCACCAGCCACCCCGGGGTTAGCAGAGTGTATCGCTACCAACTGCATGCCTGGACGAAGCACAATACCTTATCTAAGTGCTGTATCCAAGCAGCGCATAGTGCACTGGCGTCGGCTGGGCGCTCTGCGCCTCTTGCTTAGAGAGGGGATGGGCGCTCGTGCCGACACGAAAGCCAGCGCACGGGGGCTAGTGCTACGAATCACATGGTCATGACACTGCTCCTTTTCTACCCGAAACGCGGAACGTGCTATGCTCAAGCATTTCGCGTATGAAGTTCACGAGCACGCGACAAGCCCCGACAAGCCCGTCGGCACTGTATCTCGGCAAATTACTTTTTAGTGGCACCTTTAATAGCACACAACCCATGAACTTCCATTTTTGCGCCGCAGGCAGACATACAAGGTTTTTCTGACAGGGAGCTCCCGCCAGCCCGACACACGCAACCCCCTCGGCCGCGCCTACCCCCACCACCTCCCCTGCCCATCAAACCCACGGCCCGGAACCTCTCAGCAGCCGCACGGCGATGGCCCTCCTGCAAGGCCGCACTGACAATGGCGTCAAGGCCGATGTGGAAATGGGCGTTCCCGTCGCCGCCGTCGCCGTAAAGGTCGGCGACGGCGTGCACCTCATCCACGATTCGCACGCAGTCCCCCGGTCAGGCCTGCGCATCGTGTTCAAGGAGCTCAACTTCCACGTGCCCAGCAACAAGGTCAAGGGCGAGCGCGCTTACCTGCTGAAGAATGTGACAGCCTTCCTGGAGCCCAAGCAGATGACAGCACTGGTGGGTCGCGGGGTAAAAGCAGTCTGCGTGGTTCAACCTTGCCGTGCTGTACAGCAATCGGTACGGTGACTGCAAGCGCACCTCCGTGCGATCGTGCCGTACAGCAGCCCCACCAACTGCCGCTGTGCTGCTGGTTGTGACCCAATAACCCAACGTGCTATACTGCTCCTGTGTCCGCAGATGGGTCCTTCCGGCTCCGGCAAGACCACCCTGCTGGACCTGCTGGCAGGCCGCAAGACCACCGGCGAGACCGACGGCCACCTCACCTTTGGCGGCGTGACCCCCACCCCCGCCTTCCTGCGCCGCTACACGGGCTACGTGGAGCAGTTCGACACGCTGCTGGGGGACCTGACGGTGCGCGAGATGCTGCTGTACACCGCCGAGCTCAAGCGGCCCACGTCGGAAAGCCTCGAGTCGAAGAAAGAGAAGGTGGGCTGCCCGTTGAGCGCTTGCACACTGCGCACTCACCTTGCCCGCTCATAGGCAGCCGTGCCCTGCCCAAGATCATGCCTGCCCTGCCCAGTTGCAAGCGCCCTGGTGCATACCGTACTGTATGCAACGTCTAAGCAACTGCCGCTGTCGTACATCCTGTACGGCAGGTCGACACGGTGCTGCTCAAGCTGGCGCTTGACCGCTGCGCTGACGTCATCATCGGCGACCCCATGTCCAAGGGCATCTCGGGAGGCCAGGCCAAGCGCACAAACGTAAGCACGTGCACGGCGGTTCTTGCAGGGTCATGTGGGCTGCGTCCTCAGCTCTGGACTTGCCTGAACACAGGGTGCTGGCCCTCTGCTTGCAATCTGACCTGTCCTGCGCTGCTGAACCCTGCTGCTCACCCACAGATCGGCATTGCGCTGGTGGCCAACCCGCGCGTGCTGTTCCTGGACGAGCCCACGTCCGGCCTGGACAGCTTCACCGCCAACGAGGTGATGAAGGTGGTGGCGGGGCTCAAGGACGACGGCACCACCATCGCCGCCACCATCCACTCGCCCACCGCCGCCACCTTCGCCCTCTTCGACCGCGTCATGATGCTGGTGCGCGGCCAGCTGGTGTACTTCGGCCCGCAGGGCCTGCCCGCGCTGCGTTTTGCGGCCGAGCACTGGCCCACCGCCCACGAGGCGCGGCAGCTGCTGGAGCTGCACAACGCCGCGGCGGCGGGCGCCAAGGCCGAGGGCGACACCCCGCCCGGCCTGGACATCATCTCCGCCTTCAACGACGCGGAGATCCTGGTGGAGACGGTCACGGCCGCGGACATTCGCAAGGAGGCCGACCTGCTGGCCGAAAAGTACGACAGCAGCCAGCTCAAGAAGGACAACAACACCATTCTGGAGATGTTCCTGGCCATGGACGCGCAGAACTCGACCGCCACGGCGGCGGTGCCGGCGTCGGGGCAGGGCATGGCGGGCTTCGCCAAGACGGCCAAGGACAAGCTGGGCATGGGCCCCCTGTCGCCTCCCTCGCTGTCCCGCAGCGCCAGCCGCCGCATGATGGACACCATCCGCAAGGAGCTGGCCACGCGCAGCGAGACGGTGACGCCCTGGTACTGGGGCCTGTGGATCCTGTTCAAGGTGAGGCGGCGGGGGCTAGCTTGGTTCCTTTGGGGCATCTTGGTGTTCCGAGTTCATACAGCAGCGCTGTGCTGTGCTACCGTATCCTGCCTGTTCGATGGTAACCGGCAGTAGGGCGGGTTTTGATGCTCTACAGTATGCTCAACTTGCGATTGCGCTTGTGTTGTAATTGCGCAGTACCGCACGTGGAAGAACTACCGCTCGCTGGAGTGGCTGGGCCCGCGCGTGGGCGACAAGCTCATCGTGTCGCTCATCGTGCTGACGCTGTACCTGGGCGTGGGCGACAGCAGGGAGTTCGAGCAGCAGATCAACATCCTGTCCTGCCTCTTCATGTGGGCGCTGCTGCCCGCCTTCGGAGCCATGTCCTACGTGCCCGCCATCGTGCTCGGTGAGCCCGCTTGCACCACCTTTGCTGCTCCTTGCCGTACCGCTAACCCACACGTGCTGCTGCTTGCCGCCAACGTCCTTTCGCAAGCAACCCACATTTCCAGCCCAGCGCGCCACTGCACCCAGTTGCTGACTGCCTGCCCTTCGGTGTTTTGGACGGACCGCAGAGCGCCGCCTGTTCCTGCGCGAGATGGCCGACGGGCTGTACCGCTCCTTCACCTACCTGGGCGCCAAGCTGCTGGAGGAGCTGTTCCTGTCCATCGCCATGACGCTGGTCTTCTCCTCCTACGTCTTCTACGGCGTGCAGCTGCAGGGCCAATGGGTCGTCTTCTGGCTGGTGAGTCGTGTGTCCCCACGGCCTGCAACACGAGCCCCGCCCGCGCTCCCCGCCCCGCTGCATCCTCCTGCTCCACACAGCTCTGCCCTCCGCGCCTGCCCCATGCTCCTCACGCACCCAGGACCACTACACCCTTTCCCTCGGCTCCTCACCATTCCCTGAATGCCTTGCCGACCACCCTTCCTCCCCTCCCCCAGGTCGACTTCATGGTGCTCAGCATCGGCATCGCGCTGGCCTACTTCATCGCCGCCGTCTCGCCCAACATGGACGTCGCCAACGCCGCCTTCCCCAGCTTCGTGGTCACACTGCTCTTCTTCGCCGGCCAGCTCATGACCATCCGCACCATGCCCAAGTACTGGCTGTGGTACTCCACCATCGACTTCCTGCGCTACGCGTGGGGCTCGCTGATGATCAACCAGTACAAGGGCCGCAACATCGAGTTCATCGGCGGCATGGAGGTGCTGGAGTACTACGGCCTGAACAGGGGCGACAAGTGGGCCTACATCGGCTACCTGGCCATCTTCTGGTAAGTTGCGCTAAGTTGCTGTAAGGTGCTCGAAGGTTTATGCGTTGCACCCAACCCTTCAGCTTTTTCGTGCTCAAGGCGCCCAATTCGGGTGGTTGGTCTTGCAACGAAGCACTCACTGGTGCCATGGGCATGTTGGTGTATGGATCTCATGCGCCTAATCCTTCCTGCGTGTACTGGGGCTGTGCCTGGTTGCTCCGAGTCATGGCTCTGGACTTCAGCTGACGAGCACTGACCGTGCCCGCTGCCCTTGATTCCTGGATGCAGGTTCGTGTTTGCTTCTGCCGGGTTGTTTGCCGTGGCCTACGTCCGCTTCCAGAAGCGCTAAGGTGCCAGGAGAAACAACTGCAACCAACTAATTGACAGACACAAGCGGCATGCGGGCGACGAAACGGGCGACAACACGAGCGGGCCCCTTAAGCGCGCAAGGCGCCCAGTGCTTGCGCGCATTCGCATCTGGCAAGCATTAGTCATTCATGTAGTGTTGGAGCGTGCGGGGATGCTATTAGTTGCTCCGGCGGACACGTGTGACGCGAAGTCGAGCTGCTTCGCAGCGGGGCAGGGTACGGCAGGGTACGGCAGGATGCGGTACCGGCGGCAGGGCAGACGGTGGCAGGCGAGTTGCGATGGGGCTGGTTTGCTTTTATCGTGCGTGTGCATCAGTGTATGGTAGGCTAGTGCAGCGCTTGTGCATAGATAATGCTGCACTGGGTGCATGTGAATGTACCAATAGACACTGGCAGTGTTGTGATAGTAAGACAGTTGCTGTACCTGCGGCAAGAGTAGGGCAGGGCAGTGTAGCGACTTGCTTGTTTGTGCGAGGGTTGCGGCAAGCCGACACGGGGGGCTTTGGACACGCGGATGGCAAGTTGGCTTTGTCAGTGCGATTGGATTGCTTACTGGCCAGATTCCAGCTAGAATCGCCAGTGCTGTACTGCTGCTCGGTATGTTGTGGATGGATCGTGGAGACGCACATGTTGTAGTGACAGTGTTGGTGTCTGCACCTGTACGTGTGTGACATGGTTCGAATAATCGGAGCCGTTGATCACGCAAACATTGCACTGCGTTCGTTGGCTCGTTCCTTGAGGCTACACATTTTTTCTTCGAATGGTATAATCGCCCAGAAGCATTCCTGTTGCGGCCTTGGCAAGAGGCTTGTGTGTTATCTTGCCAAGTTCTGCTTTACAGAGTGTCGGTTGGACTGATGTTCGTTGACGCTTTTACCCTGCTTGTTCCGTGACATATGCCATCCCACGCTATTGCCGTTGTAACAACAAGCGAGCAAGGTCATTCCAACATGCGCCGTACCGTACCTTGCTTACGGCGGGCCATTTTTTTTTTTTTTTTTTTTTTTTCAGGAGAAGGGTTATGGGATTATCGGAGACCTATTTTTTGCGGGTAGGTCCTC
>VFQN01004178.1_pt1 | contig 19420 bp, 25 predicted proteins | sample 3512371 | NCBI WGS metagenome assembly VFQN01 (sample SAMN10412370, study PRJNA504923) | tailings metagenome | isolation source: Replicate 2 from Balatoc abandoned mine | place: Philippines: Itogon, Benguet | collected 2017-08-28 | reverse complement strand
AAGCGCGTGCTGTAATGAGCCTGGCGGGTTGACCTGGTTGATTGTTCTGCTGCCGTCCCAATGGGCTTTTGCGGACCAAAATGCAGACTTGCTCGGATGCAGCAGCACCCACGCGTTCCCTGCCCCTGCAACCACACTCAGCCCCCTTGAACCCCCAAACCTGCAGGCGCTGCCCAAGGTCTCCCGGGAAGACAGCGATGGCTCCAACCTCAGCGGGTCGTTTCGCGTGGACACCAGCGGCGATGGCCGCAGCTACCTGTTCCGCGTGGACACGGCCGCCACGCCCGAGCGCCTGCTGCTGCCCGCCCCCGCGCTGGAGGCGCTGGTGTTCAAGCCCGTGGTGGACCAGATCATGAGGGAGGCCAGGGAGATGCTGCAGGACGCACTGCGCACCGACAAGCCCGCAGATAAGGTAGGCCCCGGTGTTTCCCGTACGGCCTGGCGCGCATGGCCCTCAAGCCGTGCCGGCCGCATGCCATCCGCCCCATTGTGCTCGGCACAATGGAGAGCAACAAACACAGTAAGGTGCCCCCTCCTTGTGCGCCCTGGAATATCCTCACAGGTGCTGCTGGTGGGCGGCTTCTCCGCGTCGCCCTACCTGCAGCAGAGGGCCAAGGCGGAGCTCGGGCCCCTGCTGGCTGCCGACGGGGCCCAGGCGCTCGTTGCCGCAGCAGTGACTGCGCTGGCGGGCGGCGGCGCCAAGGCGGCGCTCGCGGGCAGGGACCGGGTGTGCTGGTGCCTGCGAACCCGGCCGAGGCGGCGGCAGCGGTCGTCATGGGTGAGCGCGCATGCACATACCGGTACATAAACACCGCCCCAGGCATGGCGTGCTGCCCCTAGCGTCGTAATGCGCAGCCTTTTAGGACATTACGCACGTGCCGTACCTGTCACGTGCTCCTTGTGCAACCCCGCAGGCGCTGTGCGGTTCGGGCAGCAGCCCGAGGCCTTCGCCGCCCGCCGCTGCCGCCGCACCTACGCTATCGGCGTGGCCCGGCCGTGGACGGCTGAGGACGCCATCAGCCAAGCCACGCACGGGTACCCCACCAAGCTTGACCACGAGAGCGGCACATACTACGCAGGTAAGCAAAATGACAAAATTCGGTCGAATGCTGTTTCAGACAATGCCGGCTGCGCCGTATACCGCTGATCCACGACCGTTGTTTCTTCGCACTCATCTGCGCATGGCCATGTGACCCCTCCGCCGCTTTCTCCACGTCCCAACGGCCCTGAACTTCGTCTTCCATGCCCTCACTCGCTCACTGCCCTCTGATGTGCCTTTGCCCTCACCTGCTCCCCCTGCTCCACCTCCCAGCGTGCGCCCTTTACTTGCTGCTCCCTCCTGACCCTTGCATACTCCCTACTGCCCCCTCCCCTGCCCTGTCCCCAGACGACGCGCTGCTGCCGTACGTGGTGGTGGGGCAGCGGGTGGAGGTGGACCAGGTGGAGAGACACGCCTTCTCGCCGCTGCGCAAGTGAGGCCAGCAGCGGGACACCTGCCTGGCTGGGACGGCAGGGCCTAGCACACCAATTCAGTTCAGTTCGGCTCAGTTCAGTTGGTACACGTGGCAAGCGTCACGTCGCATCCGAGCTGTAAGGCCCAAAGGATGCCATGTAGCACAGCAGCATGCCGGTACCTGTCCCCGCCGCCTTTCCCCTTTGCACCTAGCCGAACCTTGTGCTCCCTGTCCTGGTATTGCGTCATTTGGATCAGGCCAGCTAAAACCCATGTTGGTATTATTGTATGGATGATCAACCTCTGTATCCCGCGTCATGTCCCGCCGTACCATGCAGGACCCAGAGCGTGGTGACCTTCGAGCTGTTCTCCAGCGCCAGCCCCCGCCCCCGCTACGCCTGCGAGCCCGGCTGCCGGCGCGTGGCGGTGGCGGAGTTGGAGCTGCCCCCGGGATGGAGCAACGGGCTGGACAGCGCCAGGGACTATAGGCTGCAGGTGGGGAAGGGTTGGACGGGATGGGGGCATGGGGTGGAGCGCGTGGGGTGGGGGCCGGCATGGGCTGGCGGGCGGCGGTTCCACGCTTCCACCAATATCCCTGGCGCACCCTGGCCTTGTCTCTTCCCTTTGATCCATTCCGCTGATTCGCGTCCTACACCGGCGTACAGTTGCGCCTGGCTGTACTGCCCTTTAACCAAACCACTTAACGACACCACCCCCGCAGGCAGAGCTGCGCTTCGGCTGCTCCGAGCTGACGGTGACTGCCACCGACCCCCGCACCGGCAACGCAGTGGCGTGCAGGGTGGTGTGGGACGGGGAGCTGGAGGGGCCGCAGGGGGAGGGTGCGGGCAAGCAGGGAGGAGGCGCGTGACGGCCGGGCGCAATGGGGCTGGCAGTGACGGGCGTGATGTGGTGATGTGGTTGGCCACGCAGTCGCCATGGCATTGGGGGAGGTAGCTGCACTGGCTGCGACTGAACGCGCCTGGACCCGCCTGGATGGTGAGGAAAGCAACAACTGCTGCGCTGGTTGTGGCGCAGATACCAGCGCAGGATGTTGACGGTTGAATTGTTGCACGTGTAGCACAGGTATAAACACCTCCCCGGTGCGGCGGGGCAGAGTCGCTGTTGGCAATGTGCAGAGACCAGCAGCAAACGGGCGCGTGCATGCAATTTGGTGACTGGGCAGGGTCCGTAGTGTTCGTAGTGTTTGGTTCGTTGCGCAGCCCGGCATGCAATTGCTGCTGTCGGGGAAGGGGGGTTAGGCCTAGTCACTGCTGCAACAGCCTATCAGCGTCCTAGTAATAGTTGGTTGGACGCCTCAGGGCGACATGCACCGTATATGTAAGCAATTCCAGACTGTTACACAGCCTACGGCCTTTTGGCTCGAGGCACGAGCCAGTCTGCTCCGAGCCTCCGACCCAGGCCCACCTCGGCCCCACGGCGGCAAGGAGGACGTAGGTCCTGAGACGGTGCATGCCGAGCCCTGCTGCCAGCGCCGCGTGTACCGGATACTCTTGTACGCCAAGGTGCGTGCACCACTACCTCGCCGTACGTACGGAGGAAATCCGATGGCAGCCCTCCCTTGCTCAATGGTCACAAGCCATACGCAATCACGCTACGGTACTTCCGCCAATGTGTCATAAGTGCAAAAGCCAATAAAGCGAATATTCGAGTCCCTGTCACCACCACCTGAAAAATTCACTCGGCATTCTCGTTCCCACAACGGTAGCAGGTGCATATTGCAGGCAGGTGGCCTTTGTAGGCGGTACGTCGGGTGTAAACGTGCCGTACTAGCAAGCACTCCAGTAAACGCGCATAAGCGGCAGCCGTGCAAGTCCTCCCCATGTTGCAACCTGCTTTCCAAGTCGTCTTTCTACTGCGTATACATGGAGCCAAAACAGGCCAGCCTGTCGCAAACGCAGGGAAGTGTAAGGACTGCAATAACCGCTTCCCCAGTGCCTGGTGATGGCATTTGGTATGACAGTTCTTTGCACAGCCGCAGAATGCAACAGCAGAGGGTGAGGCGTCAGACAACGCTGACAACCGGCGCGATCCAACGCACAGACGCATCAGGACCAAGTGCTCTGCCATGCCCTCCCTGCTCCTGCCAATCGGTTCTCGCGCACCCTTACCCACTCCTTGGCAGTTCATGAATACAGTACAGCACGCACCACCTACTATACCCGTTCCGTAACAGTGAGGAGCCGAGGACCTCCGTCCCCTGCCATCTCCGCTCACACCCCCAGTCCCTGACGTTGGCCCCCGGAGCTCCCACTCCCCGCCTCCCACACCTCGCTCTATCTGGTCTCACACCCCCGGGCCCTTCGCCCCCCGCATCAACCAGACCCACGCCCGACTGTCGCAGTATCCAGCAACCCCATCTGCTAGTGGTGGAGCTTAGAAGACGCGCACCTGCTGCCCATGGCGAACAGACCGGCAGAGCCGGATGCCCCAGTGCGCGAGCTCCCCCCCGACGCCCCAACCAGCACCCCGCTTCCGCCATCGCTGCGGTCCAATGACTCATGGTACAGGTCGTCAGGCAGGGCATTGGAGGCCCCTGCTGTGGCCAGCGCCACGGTGTTGTCCGTGTGCAGGAGCCCCACGGAGTTGGTGGTGAGGTCGCGGAGGTGCCCCGCGGGGCCGTTGCTGTCCAGCCCGGACCGGGGGCCGCCTTGGTGGGCGGCGTAGCCGGGGGTGAGGCCGCCGCTCCTGCTTGCGAGCCGTGCCACGTCCAGTGCGCCCGAGGCAGCGCCCGGGTGCCCGTGTGCTGCCCCCGCTTGGCCGTGCGGTGTCGCATGCGTGTTGGCCCGGAGGTGGTGGTGCTGGTGCTGCGGCGAGGACCCCGCTGCTCCTCCAGCCCCACCATCTGCTCCAGGGTGTGCTTCTCCCGCCGCGGTGGCCAGAGGTGGCCCCGTCGACGATGCTGCTGGGGCGTGACCCGGGCCGTTCACGGAGCTGTGTGCGGCGTGGGGGTCGGGCGGTGCGCCGCCGTGAGGGGCGCTGTTGGGCGATGTGAGCAGGAAGGTGCGCAGGACGCCCTTGCCCTTGGCCTGCAGCGAGCACACGGCACAGAGAATTTGCTGCCGACGGTCGAGGAACGTGGCTAGGGTGGTTAGTACCCGCCTGTCTGGGTTGTTGTGACCAAGGGCGATGCTCCGGGCCGATGGGAGCATCGAGCATCAGTCAGTCAGCCTACGACGCCCTTGTCGGGACTCTGCATCGCCAAACATGCAAATGTGTGCAGGCATGAACGACAGCCCGATGGCTAGTGGCTGCAATCGCCACAATTGTATGTACAATCATCACCCACCATGACGCCCCCCGTGGGCACCCACTGCTCCTCCGGCACCAGCTGCTGCACCTCCGGGGTGACGTGGATGGCGCAGGCCGGGCACGTGCTCTCCATGCGGCTTGCCGTGTTGATGGTGTCGCCTGGGATGGCGGTTCGGGTGGGCACACGGTACCCGTATCAGCGGCAGGGACTGGAGACCGTCAGTCGTACCCCTCCCACTCCTGCCAGAGCAACATGGCTACATGGGATAGTGAGCAGCAGGCAGGCAAGGAGGGCGCTGATGCACGCACCGAAGAGGCAGAAGCGGGGCATCTTGGTGCCCACCACGCCGCTCGTTGCAGGGCCGGAGTGGATGCCAACGCGGACCTGCGGTTGAGGAGCCACACAGTGTGCAGTGTGATGCCATGAACCGCAACGCCACACAGTATGCGGTGACGGTGTAGCGTACGAGACAGGCACAGAGCCTTGTGTGGGGATGTGAGCGGCTGGGCAAGGGTTCCACCGTAGCAGAGTTCAGCCGTAGTGCGCTTTCGTTCCCAACTCCACACCTGTAGCGGCTGGCCATCGGGCATCTGCATGTCATGCACAACCTCCAGCACCGCCTGGCGGCAGGGACAAGGGGCAGCAGCGAATAGTTACTCGCAAGGCAGTACATGTCAAGGGTTGGGTGCGGACAGCAAGCACAGCAATACCAGCATAGCCTGCCAGGCCAAGGCAGGTCAGCTGCAGGGTTAAAAAGTACTCCACCACCATCAGCACCGTCCTTGGAACGAATGTTCCTGGAGGCGACATCCTCTGGCAAAGCCCCCAGATGCCTGAGCGTTCCCTTCCCTGTCCCTGTCCACAGCTGTCCCTTGTCCCATATCCCCCTGCCGCTCACCTCGGATGCATGGACACCCACAGTTTTTTGTATGTAGGGGCACTCTGCTCCTCACCTTGGCGAAGTGCACCACCTTGCGCGCGTGGGCTTGCCAACCCCTCCCCCGGCGCCAGCAGTAAGGACGTACCCTGCCCCATACGGCGCTGTGCTCCCGCATAAGGCCAACATCCGCCGCCCCCTACCTTGGCGAAGCGCACCACCTTGCGCGCGTGGTCGGGGTCCACCTCCCCCGGCTCCAGCAGGGAGGACACGCCGTCGGAGCCGCGGCGCACCAGGCCGCCCGCTACCATGTAGCAGTCTGGGGTTGGAGGAGAAGGGAGAGCAAGGAGGGAGCGGGGTATGGGAGGGGTAACGGTGTGGGGGAGGTTCGACGGTGTATGGGAGGCGGGGCTAAGTGAAGGGCAAGCTCGAATGTGCCCTGCAGCGCCACGTGTGCGCGCCCGCAGACAGTGACCCCGTGCAGCACCAGCGCCCGCTGCTTGCTGCAGCCGTGCGTGCTACTCACACGGCAATTAGCAAGGTCCGTTGAGCCCGCACTTACCACCAATGGTCTCGACTGGTGGGCGGTAGAAGCGTCCGGGCAGGCGGAGAGCACAAGCAAGGAGGCACAGCCACGTCAGCATTACCATTTGTCTATTGCACGGTGAGGACCTTCGAGGAGCATTGTGCCTTGCCTCAATGCTGCGGCATCCGTTGGTTGCTCAGCGAGAATGACACAAGAAATGTGCTTACAGACGCTTGCCTTCGTCTCACATCGGCCTGCCACAGCGCTGTGGCCTCAAGTTGCCTCCCAACGCCATGCGTGCTGCGACGACTGAAAGGCCCATGAGCCCTGTCCCCAGCCCTTCGCGGACCCACCCTTGTATACGTCATGCGCCGCCAGCAGCTCGTCAAAGGTGGTGTACAGCATGTTGAGGAACGACATGACCACCGCCGGCTCCACGGAGGAGCACATGGCCTGGCAGGGGGCAGCGGCAATGGGAAGCAGCGTCAGCAAAGGCGTGAGTCAACGGCCCCCCTGGGATGCTGTACGGCACCTTTTCTGCCGAGAAGTAACGACGGCGGCTAACCTGCCGTAACCTGCACCGGCCAGGGCAAACGAAAGCAGGAGCCTGGCCATGCAGACACCCTAGCTCGCTCTCCTGGCCGCACTCAGCGACCCACCGTGAATCCCTTGACGTCGCAGAACAGCACGGAGATCTGGTCGTGGTGGTGCGCCAGCTGGCTGCAGTCCTGGCCCTGCAGCAGGTCGAACTGCGACTTGCGCCGCTGCCGGCCCCCGCCGCCGCTGCCGCCGCCGCCCTTGCCGGCCGCCGCCATGTTCTGCATGGCGATGTGCTCCAACACGTGCCGGGGGAAGATCTGCAAGCATAATGAATAGGCAGCCAGGAGGGTTGGGTACACGGTAACCGACATGTCAAGAACAAATAGGGTACTGGTAATAGGGCCGTGTGCCGGGGGGACGGAAGCGCGGCATCCTGACGACACGCTACAGCGGCGAGCGAGGTTACAAGGCGCATGTTCAGCGGCGCCCTTGCCGTCCCCTGGAGTGGTGTCGTACGCACTGCATGAACGGCCGGCCGGCCGCACCAGGTACGCACCTGCTCCAGCAGCCTGTGCTCCACCTCCATCAGCTCCGTCAGCTGCATCTCCGTGTCCACCTTCTCGCTCACGTCGTTCTGCACGGCAGCCACAGCCAAGCAGAAGGGTCAAGCATAAGCATGCATGGTGCCCAGGCGCGGCACTTAAGCTTTCCTTCGCCCCGTACGCAGCCCTGGCAGACACCTCACAACTTGGCGCCTTGCCAGCCCACAGAAGCCTACAGCTGCCCGTCCAACGTGCTTCACGTTGTTCTACTCTTAGGGGTTCACTCCTGTGCTCCCTGCCCCCTGCCCCCTCCGCACCTGCACCAGCGCCACCACCCGGGCCCCCGTGACCGGGTCGTTGAAGCTGGTGGCCGCCACCTCGTGCCACGCAGTGCCGCCGCGCGCCGCCATCTCCGCCGGCGTCATCAGCCGCGGCGACACCAGCCCCGACCGCCCGGCCCTGTCCCAGCCGCCCACGCTGCCGCTGTCCGCGCCGCTGCCGCCGCCTCGCCTCAGCCCTGCCAGCAGCAGCTGCTGATAAGCGTCACTGGGAGCGCCGCCGTGGAGCAGCCCGCTGCCCGCGGTGTCCCGCACGGTGGTGGAGAAGCAGACGGACATGGAGGCACCGTCGATGGTCCGGTGGCTGTTTCCAACGGAGGAGTCGCCGTCACAGTAGCCGTCGCCGCCGCAAGCAGCGTGGCTGTTCGCCGCCGGCGCCGCTGCCCCTGGCCCTGTTCTCTCGCGGGCTGAGGAGGACAGGCCGCTCGCTTGCGCAGGCAGCAACAGCACGGAGTCGGTATCCGATGCATCTCTATCTGCACTGCCGTCGCAGCCAGCAGCTGCGTCCTCCTGCTCCGCCAGCCCTGCGACCCCCGCGGTGCAACTCAGTATCGTCGACAGCCGCGCATAGACCGTCGAGTCCCGCGCGCCCCGGCCTGCGCCGCGGCCGGTACTGCCGCTGCTGGCTCTGTCCCTGCTTGTACCCACGCTGTGACAACTGCTTCCGCGGTCCACGCTCAAGGGGTGCGCCTCGCCGGAAGCGTAGAGATTCCGGCGGCTAGCCCGCGAGGCCGCCGCTGCCGCCGCTGCCGCCTCCAACTGCGCGTGCATGGACTGGTGCATCTCAGCTAGCGCGGTTCCCCCGGCGGCCTCCCCATTTGCCTCTACACCAGTGGCCAGGACCGAGTACCCCAGCACGCCTGTGGCAGGCAATGGCGAGCCCCCGTTCAGCCGGCGACTATTGGATAGGGAATCCGCCTGGACTCCCCCTTGCTGCTGCTGCTGTTGCTGCTGCTGCTTGAGCATCGCCTTCCGGGACGCCGATCGCATGAACGAGAAGATCCTCGGCACCGCCAGATTGGAGGGCGCCTGCACATCGCGCGACCGCGCGCGTGGCCCCATGATGCCGCTGTCCGTGGAACGCTTCCGCGGCCGCTGCACCTCCCTAGACACGACCTCGCTGCTAGCCGCCGCACCGTCCTCGCCCACGCCAAGCGCCGTGGCGCCGCGGCGCCTCTCCCGGACCGAATGCACCCTCCCCAGCACCGCCAGGGTGGACGTGGACATGGCTGTGGCTAGGAGGTCCCGCGTGGAGTCACGGCTCACCACGGGTCGCTTCAGGCCGCCCATCTGCCTCCGGACGCTGCCCCGGCTGCGCAGACCGGTTTGCCCGCTCGCCGACGCCACAGGCACGGCGGTCGGCAGCATTCCGCCATCCGCACCGCGTGACATCATGATGTCAGTCCCGGCGGTGGTCGGGTAGGCTGCGTCTGTGGCGGTGGATGTGAGCCCGTGGGTGGTGTCGAGGTGCGGGGCAGTGGAGATCGTGAGGGATATGTCGCTCTGGTCCAGGCGCTTGGTGGGCACGCTGAAGACGGTGTGCATGGCGCCAGGGGCGCTGGGCTGGTACGGCAGCGCGGGGTCGGAGTCCAGGAGGTGGCGCTGGCTGCTGGCCGTGGAGCTGACCAGGCGCTGCGCGGTGTCCGACGGGGAGTGTGCAACAGGCCCGGAGCCGTGGCCACTGGCAGGGCCCGTGCCAGCTGCTGCTGCTGCTGCTGCTGCTGCTGCTGCCTCCGCTGTTCCTTCGGCTCCATCGGGCAGGTCGGGCCCTGCTGCTCTGCTCAGCGCACCCCCCAGCAGGCTTGGCAAGCGCAGAGAGTCGACCGACGTGGAATGCCCCACGCCGTGCCCAGCCTCCTCGCCGTCCTCCTCCTCCTCCTCCTCCCAAGGCATATCGCCCTTTAACCCCACTCGGCCAGCCTGCTCCCCCTGCTTCCTGGGCTCCTGCCGATGCGCCTCCACCTCCCACGCCACCCCACAGCGCTCCGCCCCAGCTGCTTCGCCCTCCACTGCAGCGCCAACGGCACCAAGCACCTCAGGGCCCACCAGGGACACCAGCGCCCCAGAGGATCCACCATTGGGCGTCAAAGCCTCCGGGTCAGAGCCCTGCTCTGCACGCGGCGTGGACAGGCCCCCGTCCGCGGCTGACGTGGGGAATACGGCTGAGTCTATGCGGGCGCCGGACGCGTGCGACAGGCCGCTGCGCTGCCGCCGCACACCGTGCAGCGCCCGCGGCTGCGAGGATCGAGGTCGGGTGCGGCCTGAGAAGGACGCTGGGCCCTCTGAGCGCCCCGGGCTGTACGGCACCTCGCCGGAATTGGAGCGGGCGGTGCTCCGCAGGCGGCCAACGAAGGCCATGACCGCGGAGTGCTGCTGGTGGGGCGGCACGCGGTTGCGCCTGCCGGGCGTGGTTGGGGTGCGCGACGGTGAGGCGGGGGTCGGGCTGCCAGGGCTGCTGCTGGCGAGGCGCTGCTCGGCCTCGTGCAGGTGGCTTAGGCCCAGGCGGAGGCCGGGGCCGCGCTGCACGGGGTCCAAAGCTGCGCAGGGAAGAGGAGCGTCAAATACACCTGGAACTGACGTGGCTTTCTTTGGCTGCAAAAGGCCTCCGCCAGGCGCCTCCACAGCGAGCTGCGGCTCTGGCTGTGGTGGCGCGGAGTTCCCTGGCCAAGCACCAGCACCAGCAGCCGTTGCGCCAGCTGATGGCCCGGCTGCGGTGGTGGCTGCGGCATGTGAAGCAGGTGCCGGGGAATCGGCAGGGCCGGGGGCGGCAGCCGGGAGGCCGTCCGTGGACTGGCGCAGGCTGGCCGCGCCGGCAGCGTCCGTATGCGAGCGCATGAAGAGCGGTGTATAGCCCGGGGAGCTGACGGGCTTGTGCAGCCCCTTTTGCGACCGAGAGCCTGTCAGGGGCGAGGCATAGCCGTCCTCCGTGACGGAGGGCGGCGGCGGGGGCAGTGTTGAAACAAACGGCACGTTGTGACTGCTGACGCTGCTGGTACCCGCGGCACTCGGGCTCTGCCGCTTCGGCGGTGGCCCCAGAAGGCCACGTAGAGAGTACTGGCGCATGGGCGTCGGGCGTACCAGGCTGGGGCCGTGGGATCGCAGCGGTGGCCTGTTTTGAAAAGGGGCCCCGAAGCTGGCCGTGCGGCCCGCAGGGGTGTCGGGCCCCTCCTCCGGTTCTGTCACCGCACGGTGGGCCATCACCGCCGCCCGTGCCGTGGCCGCTGCTGTGGCTGCCGCTGTGCCAGAGTCCGATGTGAGAAAGCTGGACACAGACCGCACCGGCCTGTCGGCGAGTGAAGCCACCGGCCCGCGCCCAGAGAGGCGGGACTTTCGGGGGGACTCCATGGCTGCCGGAGCGCCAGCCAGCGCGCCAGCGATGGAGATACCGCTACCGCTGCCCAAACTGAGGCCCCCAGTTTCGCCGGGACATGCAGCAGCCTGTGGCACGGCCAACGCACCGGCCAGCACAGGTGTCTCCCCTCCTCGCACTGGTGCTGCTGGCGCGAAGCTGCAGTGGGCGTCTGGGCTGGGTTCCACGGCGGCAGTGTGGGTACCGGCAGCGGGGGCACTGGCGGGGGCGGGAGCGGCGCGGGATGTGGCGGCGAGGGTAGGCGGGCAGGATGACCCGGCGGCGTTGGCGGCGGTGCGCTGCGCTGCGCGGATGCAGGGCCGCATCATTCGCGGCACCTGGATGATGCCGCGCCACATGTTGCCGCATATGACCTCCTGCAAGCGTACAACAACAGGAGCATTCAACCCTACCACCGATATGAGCCTTGAACATTGTACCCGCATTAGACGGTACGGCTTGAGGACGTCCGTCAGCTACGGCACATGAGACAGCTGTGGTGGCCGGTGGAGCCCATGTGCAGCAGTCGCCTCGCTACGTGCTCCTTTCCGACCCCTGACCCAGGCCTCCGCGCCCACCTCTAGCATCTCATCCAGCAAGTCCGGGCACAGGCAGAACAACACGCTGAGCACATCCACATCGCTGACGTCCGGCATGCCTGCGAACGTCCGACTGAAGCCTCCTCCTCCCGAGCTGTCCGCCGCGCCACTGCAACCGCCATTAGCAGTGGCAGCTGCAGCAGGTTGCGCCGCAGCAGGCCCCCAAGCCTCCTGGGCCGCTGGCGTCCCTGCGCCCCTCGCCGCGTTCCCGGCGTTGCTGGAGGCGTCAAACAGGGGCTGGGCCCCTTGCGGCTGCTGCATGACGTCCGCTGCTGTTGCTGGCTCGCGGCAGCACTCGCCCATGAAGTCCACAGACCTGGACATAGAGCACAAGGGAGTAGACTATAAGGGAGGTGCTTGGGGACAGCTGGGCAACGCACTATACAGAGCATACTGGAGAGTGCCGAGCAGCGAGCGGTTGATCCGACAGGGCGGGCAAGCACGCCGCGTTTTCCTGAAGGACTCACCCCTGGTTCTGAAGGAGCACGCGGCCCTGCAGAGGAGGCACGCGTACAGCCCACAAATTTCAGTTTCAAGAGCAGCGAAGTGCACTAGGAGTAAGGAACATCCTGAAAAAGGACTTGCTGACAAAGCTGCCCGGTGTGCAGTGTAACAAGCTTCAGGGGCCATTACGCGCCGCTTACACGCTAACACAGTGCCTTCCCGTTGGAGCTCCCAGCCACCCCGTCCCGCCCGCTCACCCGGCAGTCGAACAGCGAAATGGCGTACGGCACCGACGCTAACAGCAGGTGGTGCCTCTGCCATGTCTGTATGACATACAGCAGGTCGCCGCCTGGCAGCTGGGCGGCTGCGTGGTCCAGGCCGGGGATAGCACCGCCCGCGGCTGCCGCCGCCCCAGCTGCCCCCCCTGCAGCCGGTGCTCCCCTGTCTGCGTGCCCAGCGTTGTCCCCGCTACCATGCGCCCCCGTCTGCTTCGTCCCATCCGTGGCGCTAAACAGCCCCCGCCCGCGCGTCAGCGATGAGAGTGTCGCAACGCCCTGCGCTTGCGTCATCTGGTCCGCCCCCAGCACGCTTTCAGCCATGGCGGGGCGGCCCATGGGCGACCCCATCCCATGGGTCGGCGCAAGCCCGGCCCCGAGGCCAAGCTGCCCTCCTGCGCCCGCCAGCAGCGGCGCGACTCCATCCAGCGTGAGGGCGAGGGAGGAGGTGGATGCGTCCGTGTCCAGTCCGGGTATGGCGTTGCTGTGGGTACAGCGGAGGAAGGGCACAGGTACTGGCAGGCTGTTGAACGAGGGTCCGGCTGACAGAGCCCCGGTTGGCATGGCGTTCAGCTGCGGTGCCTGGTGTGGCATGCACGGGAACTCCAGCATGACTGCCGGGAACCATGCCGGGGGCGGGCCGGCCTCCGTGGCGGCGGGCCTGAGGTGCAGCCCGTCCGCGCTGGTCGGGGTCGTGTGCGTGTGGCCGCACAAGGTTGAGGGCTGGTATGCCACGATGTGGATGCGGATCTGCATGACCTGCAACGCTGTCTGCAGCGCCACTGCACCGCACGCAGTCGGAGTGCATCCGCTGGTTGCAGCTGGTCCAGCTGCGCCACCGACCGTGTGGCTCGTGTGAAGCCCGCTGAGCAACGTGCTGAACGCCGTGCCAGGCGCGGTGGGGGACGACGCCAGTGCCTGGGCCGCTGCCATGGCCGCTTGGGGGTGCTGACCCAGCAGGGCGGTGTACGCCCCCGGCCACAGGGCGTGCGGCACCGGCGGCACGTGCTCAGGGCGCAGCGCCGCCTGCCTCAAGAGGTCACGCACCAGCAGCAGCGCGCAGGGGTCCTGCTGCAGCAGCTCCTGTACCGCCCAGGTGACGGCACCAGCTGCGCCCTCATGTGGGTCAGGCAGCCTATGCTGCTGAGCTGGTCCTAGGTTGGACGGGTGCCGGATGTCCATGTCCGCCACGGGATGGAGCTCAGGAGCTGGGGTGGGTTGTTGGGCAGAGGGCGGCGAACCGGTGGCCATCTCGTGCCCTGGAGGGGCTACGTGGCCCTTGCCGCCTCCTGCAACGACGGAGGCTGCGGTGGCGAGGGCTGCGGCTGCGTTGTTGTGCCAGGCGCGGACAAGGGAGACCTCCCCTGAGGCCAACGCAAGCAGAGAGGCTGCCATCTGAGCGTGCGCGAGGCGCAGATCCTCAGCGTCACCAAGCAGCCGTGTTGCGGAGGAGGGGCCCGGCCCGGTTGCGCTCCCATGCACGGGTTGCCGTACGATGGCTGGCGGAAGGTCGACAGACAGCGCAGCCACACGCCCGAATGCGGCCTCCCCTGAGCCCAGCCGCTCCGGCTGCCCATGCCCTGCCGCTGCTGCGCCCTCCGTTGCATCGTCCGCTGACGCTGCTATGCTGGGCTGCAGTGCGAGGAGCACCACGGGTGCTGGCAGCGCCGCTGACCGCTCCATTGCGTCCCGGCTGAACAGCGGGACTGGTTGTGATGCAAGGGCGTGGTGGCCGTGCAAAGCCCAGGCCGACCCGCAGGCGGTGGCCAGTGGAAGGCCGCCGGGGCCCTGCTGTGACGAGCGGGAAGGGTCCCGGTCCAGATTGAGTGGCCCCGGGCCGCCCCGACTGGCTGCACTGGCTGCGTACGGGTGCCCCCCGGCGCTACCCAGGGCGCTTCCAGTGGCAGGCGCGCCGCTGGATGCCATGGGGAAGTGCGGCTGGGAGACCAGGACACCGTGGGAGGTGGTGCTGTGGGTGACGGGGGTGCGGAGGGCCTGGTGCAAGAGCCAGGGATCCACCGTTGTAAGGGACCCTGCTGTCCCCTGGCAGTAGCCTGGCTGGGTGTAGAGGAGGCCTCGCAGCGTGGTGTTGGAGTGGAAGGCTGCTTGCAGGCTGGCGCGGGCCAGCTCCGGGTCCAGCATGGACGCCCGGCGGCTTCCGGTGCCGGTGTACTGGTTGAGGCGGTTGATGCTGCGTGCGAAAGACATGCTGCTACCGCTGCCCACGCTGCCCCCGGGCACAGGGAGGCCTGGTAGCACGCTCGTGTTGGTTGCTGACACGGCGAAGCGCGACGCATGGCCACCGCCTAGCAAAGTGTCGTGGAGCGGCTTAACCTCCTGGGGGGTTCAAAGGTCGGGGTAGGGTTGTGCAATGGTGTTTTGATTCCGGGGTGGAGCAGAGCTGTAGGCTGCCGAACAGGGTATGCAGGATGACGGCACGCAAGGACTAGGATTGCAGCGACACCTGCAGGGGCACGACAGCCTGGAGTTGCATGAAACCCACCTGGAACACGCCCCCGACGCTGGTATGGTGGCTAGATCCTTCTGGCCCGTACCCATCCGGCAGAGCTCCGGCAGCAGCGCACGACGCGAGCCGTTGGGGTGGGAGGTGGGGTGGGAGGGTGTCCCCCGCCAGGGCTGTCGCATCCGGTTGTGCCCGCGCTCCAGAGACTGGCCCCAAGCTGTTCGGCTGTACAGGTCGACTGAATCCCCGGTTTGACCGGCTGGGGGCCCTACCCGACAGCAACGCCACGGCCACCTGGTGGGCAGCGCTCTGCCCGTCAGCTGGGACCTGCCGTATGGGGCCCGCATCTCCTGCCTTCTCGGGTACAGCAGTATTGATTACTGAGTTTGCTGGGGCGTGTAAAGCGATTCTGGTGCTGGACCCTGCGGCTCGATGAACCCCGGCTTCTTCGGTAGCTGCACCAGTCGGAAAGCGTCCGCAGCATAAGAACTTATGCATAGTCTCCCTAAACACGTTCCCTCCTGTCTCAGCCTGGGGCAACGCAGGTTGCAAACCGTCATGCTATATCGCTATGTCGCAGTGCTGTCATGACCATACTCGTGGTGACATAGATGGTTTCGGGCAATGGAGGTAAAGTTGGGTTATCCCAGCGGGTTGCAGTTGTCTCTTGCACGTTAAAGTGGAGACGACCGAAAGCCACGACGGGCAAAACTGCCAGCTATAGTGACAAGCATTATTCTCATATAAATACTTGAACTTATGCTAATATGTTTTTGAACAACTCGGCTTCGCACCTAATCGATGGGTACATGCGGCTTGCCGTCCCAGACGTCCCGAACACCGAACGCCGCTCTGTGCGGGCTTTCATCATAAGGTAGACCAGATGTATGCAAGGCATCCCTGCGTGCCTTAGCCCCTCATCAACTGCCTCCTGCCGATATAAGACGTATGGGCCGGTCCGGAAAAATTGCGGATGACTGACACGGTGGCACGGCAGACGGCAGCACTGGGAAGCAGCATGCGTCCCCCCTCCCACGCTCGTTTGGTATCCGCTCTCATTGAAATACCTCACACCGTTTTACGTGTACCCACGGCGGTGCCGCTGCTCATGCTGAAAGCAATATGCCTACCACTTCACAGGCAGCGGAACACAGCGCCCTGCCAGGCCATGCCCTTCCGGACAACCGACGGCCAACCCACACCTGTTCACATGGCCATACCGAGTTGGAGATGGCGGTCACTGACCTGTCAGCAACACGAATCAGACCGCACTCTGGAGTCGGGACCCCGAAATTGCAATGCAGCCCTGGGCTGCTCACACTTGGAAAAAGAAAAAAAAACTTGGATAGGCGAATAGTAGTAAAGGCGCGTCTTCTTGTGCTGTCTGTTTGGCCTCAATCACTTGCACACCGTGGAATGTGCATAGCATGCTCCCAGCGGCATAGTGGCCGCTAGGCAGCGCAACATGCACCAAATGCATGCTTCTCTGTACAATGACCAGCAGCTACGGTACTCAGCCGACGCATATTAGCACAACAGCATACACCGGCACACATGCCGACAGGCCTTCACAGATAACCGTCTCCAACCGCACATGAGGAAGCAGGGGAGTGAGGAAACGCTGTACTCCAGCACCTGGTCTCCGCCCACATGCCATGCTTGGCCCACCCAATAAGTTGTGCACACAACCATTGAGCCAGACACTACCGTAGTGACGACGTCAAGGGACGCGGCACTTGGGCGTCGATACACCACAGCCCGGCTCACGTGCAGACAATACAACACAGTACGCGACGGCACATCCAGTTTTGAGGTACCGTAGTACAGCGGTGCCTCGTCACTGCCGCTGCCCCTCACAATCCACCCAGCCCCAACGCATGCCTTCACAACCGCTGTGCCCTAATTTGCCGCCAAGCATTTGAGCCACGCCTCCTCGTCGGCGGTAAGGTCGTACTTAGCCCGCTTTGCCACAGCCGCATCCATGTCCTTCCGGCTGCCCACGGGCGCACCCTGCTCCGCCAGCCACCGCAGCCTCGGTACCGTGATGCAGCTGAGCTGCACTGCTTGCACCAACAAGTCCGGCGCACCCCACGGCACGTCCAGCCGCCTCAGAGCCATCAACGTGCTCAGGTCGTAGTGCACAAGTGGCAGGAGGTACGGCGAATATCCCCCTGGGCTTTCCAGGCAGCCCGGCTGGCGCACCAGCCACTCCAGCATCGCCTCACAGCCGCCGCCGGCCACCTTCCGGAACAAACCCCAGTCCGGCCTCCACTCTTGCTGCTGCGGCTGCTGCTGATGCAACAGGTACTGGACCAGGGCCAGGTCGCCACGCGACGCGGCGCAGGTCAGGACGATGCAGTCTGAGTTCCCTGGGTCCGCATCCTCATCCTCATCCTCCTCGCCAACATGCCAGTTGCGGAACCCTGCTTCCACCAGCAGCTGTACGGCCGCACGCAAGTTCCGGGTGTCACCAGGCGCGTCGCAGGGCCAAGAAGTGATCACCTGCACCATGCCCCTACATGACAGCCCGGCTGGAGACGCTCCCGCCTCGTGCACCAGCCACCGGAACATGTCCAGCTTGCCGCACGCAGCGGCGCGGCCGAAGATTTCGTCGCTGAATACCATGCCCCCTTGGCGCATGCACTCCATCATGGGGATGCTACCGGACGCTGCAGCTGTTTCCTTGATGAACGAATCCGCCTGCTCTATCGCCACTGGGCCAAAGGCAGACAGAAGGTAGCGCATGGCGCCCACCTGCCCTGCGTCCGCAGCTGCGCTAGCCACAGAGCAGAGGTACCGGGCCTGGTCCAGCGGCGGCGCCCCTCTCCCCTGCAGCCAACGCAGCTTGGCCGCCCAGTCAGAGCTGTGGCCCAGCGCCCAGTACAGGGCCTCCCAGCGGTCCTCCTCGCCCTCAGCCTCAGGCAACCTGGACACCGCCTCGTCCACCAGCCACTGAGCCACTGCCAAGTCCGCGTGCCGGAGCGCGCACCGGAGCAGCTGCGTCCCGTCCATCGGGCAGCCGCGGGCCCGCAGCCACCGCAGCGTGCCCAGCTGCCCAGCGCAGACTGCAGCTTCGGAGGTGCTCTCCTTTAGCCTGCACACTTCGCACTCATACATCTCCCCCTGCATCACCCACTCGAGCTTGGCCACCGCGTCCGGGGTGGCCGACGCTGCTGCCGCGTCCAACACCTCTTGGTCCAACATCGGGGAATACTCGAAGCAGCCCTTGCTGTTCCCACCCTGCAGCACCTCCCAAACCGCCTGCAGCCCCGCCAGATTCCATTGCTGCGCCGCGGCTGCCAGCGCGTTTTCGGTGTGCAGCAGCCCCGGGCAATGGTGCATCAGCCAGCCTATGGCCTGCAGATGCCCCGCCCGGACAGCAGCCTCGCCGGTCTTCAGCTCAGGCGTGTAACCATGCGACAGCAGCTCGGGGAGGACGCTCGGCTGCACGAGCGCCAACGCCACTCCCAGGTTGACCTCGCTCCCGCTGGTCGCTGCCGTGCTGAGGAGTTGCAGCTTGTGCATGAACGGCAGCTGCCGAACATGCTCATGGCCTGCTGCCTCGGCCCAGGGCGCGGCGTGGGGCGGCAGCGTCTGCGACAGGAACGCAGTGCGGTGGCGCTCCTCGCTAAACACCTCGCTCGCTTCCCGAAACGCCAGGCGGCCGCTGAGGGCGAGGTCGTTAGGGGGCAGCAAGGAGGTTATGTACAGCTGGACAGCGGTGGGCAGCTGCCGTGTCGGCGTGCAGTCGCTGCTGCCGCTGATGCTGCTCCTGGTCCTGCTGCTAAAAGGCTGCGCCACCATGCTTGCTTTTCTGCGCACGTGACACTAAGTGTACCTGTGCGGGAAGGGGTGGGAAGACAAGAGGTATGGGACAGGGGATGGTGTGGAGGAGGGGTTTAGGCAGGGAACATGGTGCTTGGCAAACAACTACTGGAGCAAATGCGAGACAATGCACATATCACAGTACGGTGGTCGTAAGTTAGATTTCATAAGCACATGCTGCCACGCTACAGTCTATGTCTCGTTGCCGGCTTGCCGCGCGCCAGAAGCACCACTTCGAAAGTCATAGGTACACTCCACTCATCTACCAGTGCAGTCGTACCCAAATACAGGATATTGTATAGCGTATAGCGATATACAGACGCGCTGGCGATGCTTACCAGGACTCAGCAGCACCAGCCTCCTTGAAGCAAGTTGAAGGGGGCGTGCGTCACGCAGTGGATGTGGAGCTACAAGATGCTGCTATGGAGCTGGTTCAATAAGCTGAGATCCACAGAGCTTGGCCCGCTGTGCCCCACTTCCGGTAAGGCTGCATGAGCTGTACTGCTCAGGGCAGAGGCCACATGCCCTGCGCCCTGGTATGCAATCATCAGGCCTGCGCACCTGCGCCTCTGCAAATGACTACCAGAATGGCCTAATGTTGTTGCAACGTGTACCGCAATTGTGGCTGTGCTGAAGTAAGGGTCATGACGGCTAAAGGAGGGGTGGACTTCAACACAAGGCAGTAGCCCGTGCATGGCTACAGAACGTGCGGCCAGCAGCTGGGGTCAAAGTACGAGCGTACAGGGCACAAATGGGCGTATCAGTAACTACATTGTCAGGCCCAGAGAAGCCCTGGGCAGGCCAGGGTAGGTAAAATGGATGGGGGGCAGCGCAGGACGTTGCCCAAGTGACGTTGCCACTTAGGTCAAAGGTCAGGGGATTTCGGGATAGACCACATCCCTAGTCCACCGGCGGAG
>VFQN01004177.1_pt1 | contig 19420 bp, 20 predicted proteins | sample 3512371 | NCBI WGS metagenome assembly VFQN01 (sample SAMN10412370, study PRJNA504923) | tailings metagenome | isolation source: Replicate 2 from Balatoc abandoned mine | place: Philippines: Itogon, Benguet | collected 2017-08-28 | reverse complement strand
ATGCGCGCGGCGACCGGATCGTGCGCATGTATTCGCGCACCGGCGAGGACATCTCCAAGAGCTTTCCCGACCTGCTCGAGTCACTGAACTTCAACGGCTCGCTCGATGGCGAATTGCTGATCCTGCGCGAAGGCCGCGTGCAAAGCTTCAACGTCCTGCAGCAGCGCCTGAACCGCAAGGCGGTGACGCCGAAGCTGATCCAGGACTATCCGGCGCATCTGCGGGCCTATGACCTGCTGGTCGATGGCGCGGACGACTTGCGCGAATTGCCGTTCGAGGAGCGCAGAAAGCGCCTGCAAACCTTCATCGCGCGCCACGCGCATCCGCGGCTCGATCTGTCGCCGCTCGTGCCGTTCGCGACCTGGGACGAACTCGCCGCGGCGCGGGCAGATCCGGCCTCCGCCGGTGCCGGCGAGGATGCCAATGCGGTCGAAGGCATCATGATCAAGCGGCGCGACGCGCCCTACGTGCCCGGCCGTCCGAAAGGATTGTGGTGGAAATGGAAGCGTGATCCGTTCACGGTCGATGCGGTGCTGATGTACGCACAGCGCGGCAGCGGCAAGCGTTCGTCCTTTTATTCCGATTACACTTTCGGCGTCTGGACGAAGGCCGACGGCGCCGAAACGCTGGTGCCCGTTGGCAAGGCCTATTTCGGCTTCACCGACGAGGAGTTGATCAAGATCGACCGCTTCGTGCGCAACAATACCGTGGAGCGATTCGGGCCGGTGCGGGCAGTGAAGTTTGGCCCGGACGAAGGGCTTGTGCTTGAGGTGGCCTTCGAGGGGTTGCAGCGCTCGACGCGGCACAAATCCGGTATCGCGATGCGCTTTCCGCGGATCTCCCGCCTTCGCTGGGACAAACCACCGCGCGAGGCGGACCGGCTGGAAACGCTGGAAAAGATGGCAGAATCCCTCGAGCAAAGCCGCGCGCACGCTCCCGGCCGCTTGCAAGGCGGCGCGCGCTGATTACATGATCGCATTGTCTGGCCCTGCTCCCGAAAAGGTGGGGGCCAAGGGAGGGGTCCATGTCCACCAACGATCCGCGCGCCTCGATCGAGACGTCACGGCCTGCGCCCGCGCAAAGCGATTCGGTTTCGCGGTTTCTCGGCGGCTCCCCGCTCGCGGTCGCCGGGCGGCTGATCCTGCTGTCGGTGCTGGTCGGCTTCGTCATGGTGACGTTCGGGCTCGATCCCTACAACATCATCCGCAGCATCCAGCGCCTGTTCGAGACGCTGTGGAATCTCGGCTTCGACGCGATCCACTGGCTGTGGCGCTACTTCCTGCTCGGCGCCGTGATCGTGATCCCGGTCTGGCTGATCATGCGCCTCGTGAACGCGCCGAAGGGGCGCTGACGCTTCAAACGCAAGTTGCTCCGTTCGTCCCCGCGAAAGCGAGGCCCTCAAGCCACGCCATCAGGATTCCCGCTTACGCGGGAATGAACGGAGTTTGTTGCAACCTGCGCTGCGAGACATTCACACCGGCCAGGGCTGCGCTGTGATGTCCGCTGCATCGACGCCGACCAGTTCGGACAGCGGACCCTTGTCCGCCTGCCTCAGCAGCGCGCGTTTGATCTCGTGCACCAGCGCGATGCCCTGAAACACCAGCGCACTGTAAAGCTGGATGAGCGTCGCACCGGCCCGCAGCTTGGCGATCGCAGCCTCGCCGGAATCGACGCCGCCAACCCCGATGATGGGCATCGCGCCTTCCAGCCGCACAAAGGTCTCCGCCAGCATGCGCGTCGAGAGCGCAAAAAGCGGCTTGCCGGACAGCCCGCCCTGCTCGATCGCCTTGCCTCGCTCACGCAGCGAGGGCGGCCGCGTCACGGTCGTATTTCCAACCACCATGCCGTCAACCTTGCGGTTGCGCGCGATGCCGACAATGTCGTCGAGATCGGCGAGCGTCAGATCGGGCGCGATCTTGAGCAGGATGGGCGTCAGGCGGGATTTTGCGCGGCTGCGGTCGCGCGCATCGATCACGCGCGACAGCAGGTCGTCGAGCACCTTCGCCTCCTGCAGATTGCGCAGGCCGGGCGTATTCGGCGACGACACATTGATGGTGATGTAGGACACCACCGGCGCGAACGCCTCGACCAGCCGCACATAATCTTCGGTCCGGTCCTGGCTGTCCTTGTTGGGGCCGAGATTGATGCCGACGATCCCACCTTGGCCGGCACGTGCCGAAAGCCGGCTGAGAACGGCTGGCGCTCCGTCAGAATTCAGTCCGAGGCGGTTGATCACCGCGCGGTCGGCATCCAGCCGAAACAGCCGCGGACGCGGATTGCCGATCTGCGGCCGGGGGGTGACACCGCCGACCTCGACGAAGCCGAAGCCGAGCCGAAGCAGCGCATCCGGGACTTCGGCATTCTTGTCGAAGCCAGCCGCCAATCCGACTGGATTGGGGAAGTTCAGTCCAAAAGCGCGCACCTGCAGGCGGGGATCGTCCGTCCGGGCGCCGGGCAGCGGCGCCCATTGCAACGCACGCAGCGCAATTCGGTGAGCCTCTTCGGGGTCGAAGCAATGCAGGACAGGGCGCGCCAGGCGCTCCAAAAGGGCGATCACGCCGGAAGCACTCCAGTTTTCTGGGAGGCAGACCCTAACCACCGCCCTTGCGTCGCACAAGAAAGGCAAATGCAGGGCTGGACAGCGCTCGCAAAGCGGACTAATTCCTGATCAAGGTAGGATCAAAATCTCACCATCCGCGCTCGCAGCGCATGGGGCCACCATGCTGACGCACGCACAGATATGGACTGCCATCGACCGGCTCGCCGCACGCGCCGGGCTTTCGGCATCCGGCCTTGCCAAAAAGGCCGGGCTCGATCCCACCACCTTCAACAAGTCGAAGCGGATCACGCCGGACGGCCGCGCCCGATGGCCATCGACCGAGTCGGTCGCGAAATCGCTGTCCGCCACGGATACCAGCGTCGAGACCTTCATCGCACTCATCTCCGAAGCTCCCCGTCCGATCACACAGGCGGTGCCGCTGATCGGTTTCGCAGAGGCGGGCTCGCGCGGCTTCTTTGATGACGGTGGATTTCCGGTCGGCAAGGGCTGGGACGAGATCGCGTTTCCGTCGGTGAACGACGAACATGCCTATGCGCTGGAGATTTCCGGCAACTCGATGGAGCCTGCCTACCGCAAGGGCGATGTGATCGTGGTTTCGCCGGCCGCACCGGTGCGCCGGGGCGATCGCGTGGTGGTCAAGACCAAGGACGGCGAGGTGATGGTCAAGCAGCTCGCGCGCAAGACCGCGAAGACCATCGAGCTGCATTCGCTCAATCCCGACCACGCCGCGCGCACGCTGGCGATGCCTGACGTGCTGTGGGTCGCGCGCATCATGTGGGCGAGCCAGTAGTAGCCCACGGCGAATACCCCCTGATCCGCTCGTCCCCGCGAAGGCCGGGACCCAGAGTCAAAAGTCTGGATTCCCGCCTTCGCAGGAACGATCGGAGTTTGCGGATCCAGCAGAGCGAAAAACTACGCGCTCCGCGCCAATGCGCCGTCGATCATGTCGACCGTGTTCTTCAGCCCATAGGCCGCGACGAACGAGCCGAAGCGCGGGCCTTTCTCCTGTCCGAGCAGCACCTGATAGAGCATGTTGAACCAGTCGAGCGAGACGCCCGGCTTGCCGTCCTTGGCCTTCTTCTTTTCGTCGAGGAACGGTTCGCGGCGGCCGATCTCATACACCACGTCCTGGATCTTCTCCGCGGTGGCATCCGCCGGCATGTTAGACAGCGCATCGCGCAGGTCTGACAGCGCCGCGCGCTCCTGATCGGTCGGATCGCGGAAGCTCTTCGTCGGCAGCACGAAGTCGCGATAATAGTTGATCGCATAACCGACCATCGCATCGAGTTTGGGATGCGTCTCGGGCGTGACGCCCGGACGGTAGCGCGCGATGAAGCCCCACAGCGTCGCGGCATTCTCCGCATTCGAGGACGATACCAGCGTCAGCAGGAGCTGGAAGTTGATCGGCATGTCCGCAGCAGGCGGGTTGCCCGAATGAATATGCCAGACCGGGTTCGACAGCTTCTGCTTCTCGTCCTGCCGCTGGTAGCCGTCGAGAAACTGGAAATACTCGTCGACATTGCGCGGGATCACGTCGAAATACAGGCGCTTCGCCGCCTTCGGCTCGCGATACATGAACAGCGACAGCGATTCCGGCGACGCATAGCGCAGCCATTCATCGATGGTGAGACCGTTGCCCTTCGACTTGGAAATCTTCTGCCCCTTCTCGTCGAGGAACAGTTCGTAGTTGAAGCCTTCCGGCGGCGTACCGCCGATCGCGCGATTGATCTCGCCCGACAGCTTCACCGAATCGATCAGGTCCTTGCCGGCCATCTCGTAATCGACGCCGAGCGCATACCAGCGCATCGCCCAGTCAGGCTTCCATTGTAGCTTGCAGCGGCCGCCGGTCACCGGCACGGTGACGCCCTCCTTCGTATCCGGGTCCTCGTAGGTGATGGTCCCGGCCTTCGCGTCATGCCCGGTCACGGGCACCTGCAGCACGATGCCCGTGCGCTCCGAAATCGGCAGGAAGGGCGAATAGGTCTGCGCGCGCTCCTCGCGCAATGACGGCAGCATGATCGCCATCACCTTGTCGTAGTTCGCCAGCACCTGCAGCAGCGCCTTGTCGAAGCGGCCTGAGGTGTAGCATTCGGTCGCGGAAAAGAATTCGTAATCGAAGCCGAAGGTGTCGAGGAACGCGCGAAGCCGCGCATTGTTGTGCGCGCCGAAGCTCGGATGCGTCCCGAACGGATCGCGCACCTTCGTCAGCGGCTTTCCCAGATCCTGCGCCAGCATCTCGCCGTTCGGCACATTGTCCGGCACCTTGCGAAGGCCGTCCATGTCGTCGGAAAAGGCAATCAGCCGGGTCTTCACCTTGTCGTCGGTGAGCACCCGGAAGGCGTGGCGCACCATGGTCGTGCGCGCAACTTCGCCGAAGGTGCCGATATGCGGCAGCCCGGACGGTCCATAGCCGGTCGAGAAGATCACCTCGTCTTTTGGCTTCTTCTTCAGCCGCGCGACGATCTTGCGCGCCTCCTCGAACGGCCAGGCGCCGGATTGCTCGGCGAGCGCGCGCAGAGTTGCGGCGTCGGTGCTTGCAGCTTCAGTCACAGACATGTCGGTTCCAGTTAGGTTCAGAACGGGCTGACCGGGAAATAGCGCAGCCAGAGGTCGGTGAACCGGCCTTTTTCCCAGAGCCGGAAAAGTGCGTAGTTGAGCGCCTGACGGAGCGTTTCATTGCCCTTTTTCACGGCGATGCCGACGCCCTCGCCGAAATAACGGCTTTCGAAGAACGGCCCGCCGGCGAAGGCACAGCAGCCTTCTGAATCGGTGCCATTGATCCAGAATGAAAGCGCGATGCCATCGCCGAATACATAGTCGACCTCACCGCGACGCAGCGCGTCCCGCGTCGCATCGGTGGAAAAATAAGGAACGGCCTGCGCCTCGGTGAACAGCGTCTTGAGATAGGCCTCGTGCGCCGAGCCGCCGACCACGCCGATTTTCTTGCCCTCGAGCTGCTCGGGCTTAAGCACGGGTGTCGCTGAAGCCTTCAGCGCCGCGAACCGCGCCGGTACGCGATAATACGGGTCCGTGAAATCCACCGCCTTTCGGCTTTCAGCGTTCACCGCGATCGAGGCGATCACTGCCTCGCCGCGATTTTCATTCAGCGCCGGCACCAATGTGTCGAAGCGGCGCATCTGGATCGTGCAGGTGACCTTCAGTTCCTCGCAGATCAACCGCGCCAGATCGACGTTGAAGCCGACCGGGTGACCATCCTGATTGGCATAGTTGAAGGGCGGGTAATCGGTCTCGGTCATGAACCGGATCTGCGCAAGGCGCGACAGGTCGGGCCGTTCCGGGCGCCGCTTCGGGTCCCAGAAACCCGGGTAAGGCGACGGCGCCGGCGCGATTTCGCGCGGCGGCGGCATATGCGGCTGGGCCTGCGCGGGGACGCTGAGGCCGGCCAAGCCGCTGACGGCCGACGCGAGCAACAGCAGCGAACACACTTTCCGGTGGTAACGGGTCAGAAAAATGCGCGATACTCGCATGCGTTGTCCAGACGGAAAAATTCGCGTTTCGTCAATCCAAGTCATTGCAGCGTAGCACGTGTACGGGTGGTGGGGCGGCCATGCGGGGGCCCGTGTTTCATGCCGAACCGGCAGTTCGGCATCCGCGCGATATGTCTTACGGCACGAGGCCGGGTTCAAGACCGGATTCCGATTCCGGACGGATTCGTGCCCGTCTTGCTCAATGCGCCGAGCTTGATTGCCTCCGTCACCTGCTGCCCCCGGCCACGCTGGCGGCCGCCGAACTGCGGGCCGCCGAAACCGAAACCGGGGCAGACCGGGTTCTCGTGACCCAAGGCGCGCTGTCGGATGCCGATTATGTCCGTGCGCTGGCGCGGCATTGCGGCGTGATCGTCGCGGACCTTCGGACCCTGCCGCGCGCAGCCTGTCCGGTCTCCGATGACGAACTGATCGCGGGACTGGCGAGCGGGATCATCCCGATCGAGACGCGCGAAGCCCCTATCTGGGTGGTCGCACCCTGGCACCTGTCGGCGCGCTTCCTGATCACGACATTGCGGCGCCACCCGGAGATGCGGTCGCGGGTGCGCCTCGCCACCATGGAAGACCTGCGCGGCTTCGTCCACCGGGAGGCCGAACTCGCGGTCGCGTGCCGCGCGGCCTACGATCTGCGGGCGCGGCAGCCGCAATTTTCTGCAGCCGCGCTGCAGAGCCGCACGCCGCTCGCGTGGTTCGCCGCAGGCCTTGCCTGCGTCGCGGCGCTGCTCGCGGTACAGTCGCGTTCCACCATCGCGATCGACATCGCGCTGGCGCTGGTGTTCCTCGGCTGGAACGGACTGCGGGTCGCGGCGATGCTGCTTGCGTTCACGCCGCATTTCCCACGCATCCGGCGCGGCAACGAAAGTCTGCCGATCTATTCGATCGTCGTCGCGATCTATCGCGAAGCGGCGTCCGCGCACGATCTCGTCGCGGCGTTGACGAAGCTCGACTATCCGAAAGAGCGTCTCGACATCAAACTTGTAGTCGAAAGCGACGACATGGAGACGCGGCTCGCGCTCAACCTGATGGATCTTGGTGCGCCGTTCGAAGTCGTCATCGCGCCGGCTGCGGGACCACGCACAAAACCGAAAGCGCTTAACGCCGCCCTGCCCTTCGTCCGCGGCCGCTTTGTTGCGGTGTTCGACGCCGAGGACCGCCCAGAGCCGCAGCAATTGCGCATTGCACTTGGATCATTCGACGGCGGCGATCCGCATCTCGCCTGCGTTCAGGCGCGGCTCACCATCGACAACACCCGCGACAACTGGATCACGCGGCTTTACACGGCCGAATACGCGGCTCTGTTCGATGTTTTCCTGCCGGGGCTCGCAGCGTGGCGCATGCCGCTGCCGCTCGGCGGCACATCGAACCATTTCCGCACCGAGACGTTGCGCGCGCTCGGCGGCTGGGATCCCTACAACGTCACCGAAGATGCGGATCTCGGCATCCGGCTCGCACGCGCGGGCTATCACACGACACTCGTGCAATCCTCGACCTACGAAGAGGCGCCGGCCCGTCTCGCGCCGTGGATTCGCCAGCGGACGCGCTGGTTCAAGGGCTATCTGCAAACCTGGGCCGTACACATGCGTCATCCGCTGCGGCTCTGGCGCGACCTGCGTCCGGGCGGCTTTCTGGTGTTTCAGCTTGTGATCGGCGGCGCCGTGCTGGCCGCGCTGGTGCATGGCGTGTTCGCCGGTGTGTTCGCGGCACAGATCGCGACGGGATGGCTTTGGTCGGGCAAGGCCGGCATGTTCGAACACGCATTCGCCTGGCTGTACGTCGCGACGCTGGTCAGCGGTTATCTGTTTTCCGGGCTGCTCGGCTTTGTTGGCTTGTCGCGGCGCAGACTTGCGCGCAGCGCGCCGTATCTCTTGCTGCTGCCCGTCTACTGGCTGCTGCTGTCATTCGCCGCATGGCGCGCGGTGTTTCAACTGATCCGCGCTCCCTATCGCTGGGAAAAAACCGCGCATGGACTGGCGCGCACATCGCGGCAGGCTTCGGTGACGGACCTGCCGAACCCAAGCTGATGGGTGTTAATCAAACCACGCGACATCAGGCGAACAGGTCAGACCGCTACACTCGCGGTTACAAATACCGCTTCAGATCCGCCGCCGCGTCTTCCGGCTTGCGCTTCATGTTGAACGGCGCGACGAAGCGGCCCTGCTTGTCCATCAGATAGACCAGCGCTGTGTGATCCATCGTGTAGCCGCCATTCTCTAGCGGGATTTTCTTCGAATAGACCCGGTAGGCTTTTTCCATCGCGGCGACGGCGGCCGGGTCGCCGGTCAGCCCGCGCAGCCGCGGATCGAAACTCGACAGATATTCCTTGAGAATGTCCGGCGTGTCGCGCTCGGGATCGACCGACACGAAATAGGCCTGCACCTTGTCGCCATCACCGCCGAGCGCCTTGAACACCTGGGTCATCTCGAACAACGCGGTGGGGCATATGTCCGGACAATGCGTGAAGCCGAAGAACATCAGCGACGGCTTGCCCTTGAGCGCCTCCTGGGTGACCGCCTTGCCGTCCTGGTCGACGAGCTGGAACGGGCCGCCGATCGCTGACGGCGCCGGCACCGGCGCCCGGCCAGTGACCATGAAGATCGCCGCCGAAAACAGAACCAGCCCGCCGAGGAAGGCGGCGATCACGGTGACGATGCGGGTGGTCTGCTGGGTCATTGCGGTATCATCTGTGTCGGGGTTTGAGCGGGAGAGATCAGAAGCAGGCGGCAATGCCGGCCCGCACGATCTCAAAGAAAACGGTGGTCCCGTAATACATCCACAGGACGCAGGCGATTGCGAGAAGCGCGCCGAAGCCGGACCCAACCGCCACCAGCGGCCAGGAAATGCGGCGCGTTGCCGCGGTTTGAACGGTCCCTGACATGACAGCGAAATAAGCGCGGAACGCGACCCAATCAACTCTCTTTGTGGTGATGACCGTGAACCAAAACGCCGCGTTACGCGTATTATCGGGTCGATTCTGCCCCTCTGCGCTCGGGTCGAGCGCCTAGCGATGCGATACGCGAGAGCCGATGGATTATCTCCTTGCCCTGGCCGCCGATCCGACAGCCTGGGCCGCGCTGATGGCCCTGATCGCGATGGAGGTGGTTCTCGGGATCGACAACCTGATCTTCATCGCCATCCTCACCAACAAGCTGCCGCCGGAACGCCGGCATATCGCGCGCCGGATCGGCATCGGCCTGGCGCTGATCATGCGGCTCGTGCTGCTTGGCACCGTTGCGTTCATCGTGCAGCTCAAGACGCCGATCTTCACGGCGTTCGGCCACCCGTTCTCCTGGCGCGACCTGATCCTCATCGCCGGCGGCCTGTTCCTGGTCTGGAAGGCCACCAAGGAAATCCATCACAATGTCGATCGCGATCCCGGCCCCGACATGTTCGATACGAAGGCCGCGCAACTCGGCTTTGCGGCCGCGATCACGCAGATCATCCTGCTCGACCTGGTCTTCTCGGTTGACAGCATCATCACCGCCGTCGGCATGACCGACGACATTCCGATTATGGTGATCGCGGTCTGCGTTGCGGTCTTCGTGATGCTGATCGCCGCGACGCCGCTGTCGGACTTCGTCGGCCGCAATCCGACCGTGGTGATGCTCGCTCTCGGCTTTCTGCTGATGATCGGCATGGCGCTGATCGCCGAAGGCTTCGGCGCAAAAATCCCGAAGGGCTATATCTACGCTGCGATGGCGTTCTCGGCGTTCGTCGAATTTCTCAACATCCTGGCGCGGCGCAAACGCGAAGCCGCGCGCGGCTCGGATACTCAGGGCGCGGGACCCGCCTAGTTCCGGCGCGCAGGGAACGGCAGAACTTTTGCAGCCTCGCCGTCCGCCGGCTCGACTTCGCTGAGGTGGGAGCCGGTGAATGCAAGAATATCGGCCATCGGGAGAACAGGGCTGACGCCGACAATCTCGTCGTAACCCACGCGCGTATGATCGCCGTATCGATCGATCAGCACGGCAACATTATCGCAGCAGAAGATGCGGCGCGCGTCGATCAGTTCCGTCGCGGTCTCCACCATCGCCGGATCGTGGGACGCTGCATACGCATGGAGCCTTGCTTTCACCTTCGCGGTGCGCGCATCGGCCAATGAAAGAACCAGTGCCATGCCGGGCAACGCCACCGTGCCCCATGCGGTTCCTGGCCCGGCGATTAACGGGCAGTGATCAATGGCGGCGCGGCTTGGTCTCGCCGGGAAGCGCACCCTGCGGTTGATCGGTCTTTTCCAGCACAAAATGGCCGAGATTGGCGATGACATCCGCGAGCAGCGCCGCGCGGTCCTGCGGGTCAGCCATCACCACGAGATCGGCCAGCACCTCGGTAACCTTCGCTGCAATCGCTCCCAGATCGGCGCCGTCGCGCGACAATTCGGGCTCCAGCAGATCGTGGATGTCGCAGTGGATGCAGTCGGACACGGCACTCTCTCGTTTCGCGGAAACAGGCGTGACCCCTGTATACGCCCGGATTTCGCCGCTGACGAATAACCATGCATTAATGGTGAATTGGGCCGGCGGTTGCCCGCCGGCCCACGATCCGATCCGGCGCAGGGCGGACCGGCCTAACCGAGGCGCTCGCGGCGTCCCGCCTATTTGAGTTTGCCGCTCATATTGACGACCGGCTGCTCACTCTTGGTGCTGACCTGAAGGATCGCCTTGGCATTGAGATCGAACGCCTTGAGATCGACCATGCGGATGGTCTGGTCGTCGTACGTCTTGTAGTAATAGCGCTGGGCTTGGGGATCACGCGCCACTGTCATCAGCGTGTAATCGGAATAGATCACGCCCTTCTCGACATCACGCGCCACGCCGACGGGAATGTCGAAATTGTTGAGGATGTGAAACACCTGGTCGATGCCCTTGTCGGCATTGTCGGCCGGTATCGCGGTCGCGGCGAACACGGTCGCGCGGATGAAGCGTGACGGCGGCGTGAAGTCACCGGGCAAGCCCAGCATCCCGGTGCCCTGCCCCAGCGCCTTGAACGTCGTTCCGTCGATCTTCACCGGTGGCACATTGCGGGGATTGAGCGCGATGTAGTTGCGCAGATTGGTCAGGTGCCAGTCGAACGATGGCGAGTTGGTCAGCACGCCGAACGGATTGTCATGGACCTTGAGCATGCCGCCGACGGGTTCGATCGCGATGCTCGCGCCGGTTTTGTCATAGACGACATAATGGAACGGCGGCGCCTCCGGGCCCCAGCCCTGCAATACGGTGGGGGCGATGACCACCGAACCGCTCTCGACCGCCTTGCGCACCTCGTCCACCGAGCCGAACTGCGTCAGCACCCAATTGGGGAAATCCGCCGCCGACATCGCCTTGCCCTGATTGTCCGGCGTCACGGTTGCGTATTCGGCGAAGGTCGGAAAATAAAATGAGCCTGCGGCAAGCCCGGCTTCGTTCACACCGTCCAGCAATCGTGGATTGCCGAAGGCGACCGTACCGACTGCCGCGTATTTGACCGTGTATTTGAGCCCGTCGCCCTTCGGGGTCTGCCCGGTGAATTGATAGCCGCGCGGCACCACGGCGATCGACGTATCCACCATCACGCCGAATTCCAGCGTGCGCCCGTGGACGATGGCGCCGTCCTTCATCTTCAGCATGATTCCGGTGCAGGCCGAGACCTGCTGCGTGACCAGCGCAAAGACGGCGGCGGCGGCGAGTGTGAGGCCCGCCCTTCTGCTGTGACGCATGGAGTTGTCCCTATTCGCGAGCGTGACCGAGAATGCCTCACGCCTAGCTGCCCGCGCTTAAGGGACGCCTAAATTGCGTGCGCCGCTGTCCGGCGCGGTTAAGGAAGCGTGAGCAGAACCTGCGATGATCGAAGAAACAGGTCATCGCCTGGAACGCAGCGCGGCGTGCGGCTTTGTCCAAGGCAGCCAAGCCGGAGAAAAAGAATGACCTACGATCCAGATCGTGACGCGCGTGCTCCGGCCGATGTGAGTCCAAACCGGCGGCCTTATGAGCGCGAGACGAGGGCTGGCGTCAGCCCGAGTGTCGCCTTGATGCTTGCGATCATGGCTGCGTTTATCGGCGTCGGCTTCTGGTTCTACGCGACGCAGGACACGACGACGCTCGTTGGCGATCGTCCGGCGGCGGAGCGGACAACCACCGGATCGGCAACGCAGCAGCAGCCGCCGCTGCCAAACACGCCGACGCCACCGACAGTGCCATCACAGCAATAATGGAACCATAGGTGGCGCTGTTGACTTGTCTCCTGAATGAGGAGATCTAGCCATGGCTATCCGACCCGAACCCGATCCTGAAGCCGATATTCAAACGCAACAGCTTCCGGGAGAGGTAGAGCGCGAACGCGCCGACATCAGCATCGTGTCGGTACTCGCCGTTCTTGCGCTGCTCGTTGCCGGCGGACTGTGGTATTTCACCAAGGACAAGGAAATGATCGCCGGCGACGGCACCACCGTGAAGCAGACAACCGGTTCAGGTGCTTCGCAGTTGCCGCTGCCCAATACGCCGCAATTGCCGACGCAGGCGCCGCAGCAGCAATAAGTCTCTCTGATCGGGAGGCTGAGCGGCGCGCGGTACCGCTTGGCCGAAAATGCGGCTGTGCCACTTGGCCAAAAATGGAGCGGGCGAAGGGAATCGAACCCTCGTATGCAGCTTGGGAAGCTGCCGTTCTACCATTGAACTACGCCCGCGCGCCGCGGGACCATAGCGAAAGCGCGGGCCTCACTGCAAGCCTGCCGCGCACGCCGATGCCGGAGGTTCACCAGCCGGGCGCCAGCAGCACAAGTCCCGACAGAAAGAGCATCAGCAGGATGACGCGGCGGAATCCCGTCTCGTCGAGACGACCGTAAAGATGCACACCGAGCCAGATGCCCGCTGCCAGCGGAACGATCCCCAAAAAGAACAGAACGATCAGGTCCCGGGTGATTTCGCCGTCGATACCAAGACCGAAGGCGGTCAGCACGAATACGGCCAGGATGACCGGCTGGAAAATGGCGCGTTGCGCATGGCGCGGCACGCCGGTGAGCTGGCACCAGATCACGATGATCGGCCCGGCCAGCCCGGTCATCCCGCAGAGTATGCCGTTGACGAAGCCAATTGCGCCATCGGCCGGGAGGTTCGGTCGCAATGGCGCAAGCTTCGGCTGCAGCATTCCATAGATGCTGTAGACCACCAGCAATATGCCGACCGCACGCCGCACATAAGCGGGATCAAGATGCGAGAGCAGTACGACGCCGAGCGGCACACCCAGCGCGCCGCCGACAATGAGCGGGATGACGCGGCGCAAATTGACCGAACGGCGGAATGTCCATACGCCGTGCGCCTGAACGAACAGGCCGTAACCGACGATCAGTGCCGTCGTCTGCACCGGTGTCAGAACGTGCAGCCACACACCTGACACGACGAGCCCCATCGCGAAGCCCGCAAGTCCGGTGACGACTCCGCCGAAGAAGGTGGAGACCAGAAAAAGAGTCAGAGCCGTTGCGTCGAGCGCAAGCATGATGAGGCCCGACGGTTCAGCAGGTCAGACAGTTCGGATATGTCGAAGCCGATCATCAGCTTCGGAAGTGCTTCGACAGCTTCAGACTCTGCGCCTGATAGTTGGAACCGATGCCCTGACCGTACAATGTCTGCGGCCGCGCCATCATCGCTTCGTAGACCAGGCGCCCGACGATCTGGCCATGCTCGATAATGAACGGCACCTCGCGCGAGCGAACCTCGAGCACGGCGCGCGCGCCACGTCCGCCCGCGCCCGCATAACCAAAGCCCGGATCGAAAAAGCCTGCATAGTGAACACGGAATTCGCCAACCAGCGGATCGAACGGCACCATCTCCGCCGCATAGTCGGGCGGCACCTGAACCGCTTCCTTCGACGCGAGAATGTAGAACTCGTTCGGATCGAGGATCAGGCTCTTGTCAGGACGCGCCGCCATCGGCTCCCAGAACTCAGCGACATCGTATCCGTTGCGCAGATCGACATCGATCAAGCCGGTATGCCGCTTGGCGCGATAGCCGATCAGTCCGCCCGCAAAGTCGCCGGACAGATCGACGCCGACGGCGACGCCATCGGTGAGATCGGCATCGTTCGAATCGACCAGCCGCTCGCGATCGTGCAGCGCCCGCAATTGCTGCGCATTGAGCACCGTATCGCCGCGGCGGAAACGGATCTGTGACAGCCGCGATCCCTGCCGCACCAGCACCGGAAAGGTGCGCGGCGAAATCTCGGCATAGAGTGGACCTTCATACCCCGCCGCGACCTGATCGAAACCACGCGAACGGTCGGCTATGACGCGCGTGAACACATCGATGCGGCCGGTCGAGCTCTTCGGATTGGCTGTCGCCGATATGTCTGCCGGCAGCGCCAGACTTTCCATCAGAGGGACGATGTAGACACAGCCAGTCTCAAGCACCGCACCGCTCGAGAGATCGATCTTGTGCAGGCGCAACGCTTCGATGCGCTCGGTGACGGTGGCTTGCGGGCCGGGAAGGAAGCTCGCGCGCACGCGAAAGGCGACTGCTCCAAGTCTCAGATCGAGTGACGCCGGCTGCACCTGACCGTCGGCATAAGGCGCGGACGGCCTCAGATGCCCGGCTTCAGTCAAGGCCAGGATCGACTGGTCCGGCAGAATGCCGTCGCCGCTTCCGTTGAAGGTCCGCGCCAAGCGCTATGTCTCCGTCCGCGACGCCGTCGCGCCCAATCTCCGCCCGCTCCCGCTTGGCGGGGACGAACGGGACGTCACGGGTCTAGATGATGACGCCGGAACCGCAAAGGCGCGATGCGCAGCGGTCCCCATTTTTCCCGCAAATTCGGCCGTTACCGGGCGTGTGCAGTCAGTGTCGAGCGGGTCGCGGCCTCGGCGATCGCACCGGCCAGAAGCTTGGCCAGACAGCCATAGCTCCAGTCGTTCATGTGCAACTCGTCGGGCGAAATGAACGTCTCGAACGGGATCCGGGCGACGTTGCGCCAGTGCCGCATCACCGCGAAGCGCCGGAACAGATCGACATGCTGCGTCTTCGCCGTGGTCGCGAGCAGATCGACCATCGCGTCCGCGTCTTTTTTGGCAAGCACTTTCGGCGCAAATTGCGGATCGATCAGCACCACGTCGGCGCCCGACGCCTTCATGCGCCGCAAGCCTTCCAGGATATCGGACCGCACCGCGGGGATCGCGGTGTCGCGCAGCACGGCATTGGCGCCGACCTGCCACAGGATCAGATCGGGCCGCTCCGACAGCACGCCATCGTCCAGCCGTCTGACCATGTCGCTGGCTTCTTCACCGTTGACGCCGCGATTGATCACGCTGATCGGCTGCGCCGGAAAGCGCGCTTCGAGCTCGACGGCCAGCCGGGCCGGGTAGGACTTGTCGGGTGTGCTTGCGCCTGCTCCAGCGGTGGACGACGAACCGACCGCAACGATCTTGACGGATTCACCGGCGGCAAGCCTGCGCCCGGTCCGCGCCAGCGGATTCATCAGTCGCGTCATGTCGTCCGGCGCAGCGCAGGCGGGTGGCGCGGCAGAAGCCTGCGGAGACACGGCTGCGAGAACCGGAGCCTTATCCTCGGCGTGCGAAAGTCCGATGCCCGCGGCCAGACAGGCCGCCGCCAGCATCGATGTCCTGAGCGGAAAAGGGCAGGCAATCACAGTCACTGTGAAGGTCTCGCTTTGATGCCATCGAGATCGGCGGCTTCGACCACAAGGGAGGCCAGCGCGCGGCCAAGACAATCGTGGACTTTGTAGGCCGTGGTCAGATCCTTGGTGGCGAGGTTCAGATCGAAGTTACCGTTGTCATTCCAGTAGCGCATGACCTCGCGGCGGTCGAACAGCGGCACTTCGCGATCGCGCGCCACGACGCGCATGATGTCGGCATAGTTCGACAGCGCGATCATGGTTTCGGTGCGCGGGCTGTATTGCATGTTCATGAGGATCAAATCAGCGCCGGCCTCGAAAATATGGTCTATGCCCTCGTCGAGCGAGACCCGGAAGCTTTCAGGGTCAACCCCCCGCATCGCGTCCACGGTCCCAGTCTGCCATATTACAAGATCAGGCTTGCGGTCTAGCAAGGCCTTTTCGAGGCCTTGCGCCATATCCGCTGTGGTCTGTCGGGATTTGGCTAACGCCTCGACTTTGATCTCGACCCCGGGGAACCGTTTGCGCAGGATATCCTCGAGCCGCCCCGGATAGGCGCGGCTGACCCCTTCCGCCCCGGGCATCAGGGACGAGCCGGAGCCGACCACGAGGATCGTCAGCTTCTTGTGCTCCTCCACCGCTTTTTTCAGGTGATCGAGCTTGCCCTCGCCAAAAAGGATGTAGCCGGGCACCTCGCACGGGTCGCCCTCCGGTTGCGGCACGGTCACGGCGTTCGGCTGCGCGGCAGGGGCCTGGCCCTGTGCCCGGAGCGGCGCAAGCGCCCCGGCCGCAACCAGGGCGAGCGCTATAAGTATGGGTGTCACGCCTTTCATGCCTCGCCTCCTAGCGAGGGTTTGGCCGCCCGGTCACCGGCGCGGGCGGCGACCTTGCGCGCCGTCGCGTCCTTGTACCACGACAGGAACCAGGCGACGGCGACCATTATCAGGATGCCTAACACGCTGACCAGAATCTGCATCGGGACCCCGGGCGAGACCTCGACCTTGGCGAAATGGGCGGCAAAGGCCAGGAACACCCCGAGACAGAAAATTTCCAGCGAATGCTGCCCGCACAGGATCGCCGGCTGCAGCCACCGGGACCGCAACGGTCCCCAGTCGCGGGGCACGAAATAGACCGTGACCGCCGCCAGCGCCAGGAAATGGGCGAAGCGCAGCGCGTCCAGATTGGTCTTGTCGATCGGATAGATATGCTCGGCGAGCCATCGCGGCACCAGCGGCGCCAGGCGCGGGATATGCCAGGTCAGGGTGATCAGGAACGCGAAGACGAGATAGGCGATCGCGACCGCAAGCGTGACCCGCGATCGCAGCAGCCATTTGAGCTGCGCGGCGCCGCCGAGCCCGCACCAGGCGCCGAACACGAACAGCAACTGCCAGGCGAACGGGTTGAAATACCAGGTGCCGCTCGGATAGGCCGGCAGGTTCCAGCCAAACTCCCAGCTCAGGGCATACACCGCAACCGATAGCGCGAGCGCCAATGTCGGACGTCGCAGCAACAGCCAGAGCAGCGGCGGAAAGCACGCCATCAGGACGATATAGAGCGGCAACACGTCCATGTTGACCGGTTTGAATTTCAGCATCAGCGCCTGAACGAGCGTTACATCCGGCTGCTGGAGAAACTCCAGGATGTTCATTTCTTCAGCGTAGAGCGGGTTCTGGAAACCGCGCGCCACATAGGCGATCTGGCCCATATAGATCACGAACAGAAAAATGTGCGCGACGTAGATCTGCCATGCGCGCTTGAGAATGCGCGCGCTCGACACCACGAAGCCGTAATCGCGCATCGCACGCCCGTAAACGAAGGCAGCGGTGAAACCCGATACGAAGATGAAAATTTCGGTGGCGTCGCTGAAGCCGTAATTCCGGATCGTGACCCAGGCCACGATGTTCGATGGGATATGGTCGAGATAGATGAACCAGAGCGCCAGCCCACGAAACAGGTCGAGCCGCAGATCGCGGTCGGTCGGTATCGCTGGAGCCATTGCTATTCGGTCGTTTTGCGCCACTCGGTTCCTGCGACATTCGCCGAGCGCTGCCCCGGTTGCAAGCCGCGAATTTAAGTTGTTATTTAGTGCGTGGAACTCGAGCCATACCGAGTCGCATGTACCGCGCGATCACACGCAATATTGAAGTCACCGTCACGCCGCGGTTCATGTCGGACCGCTCCGCGCCGGAAAAGAGTCAGTTTTTCTGGGCCTATACCATCGAGATTGCCAATAATGGCGGCGAGACGGTGCAACTGAAGACGCGCTACTGGCACATCACCGATGCGTTCGGGCGGGTGCAGGAGGTACGCGGCGCAGGTGTGGTCGGCGAGGAACCGGTGATCGCGCCCGGCAAGAGTTACGAATACACCAGCGGAGTTCCCTTGCAGACGCCCTCCGGCATCATGACCGGGCACTACGGGATGATCACCGACGCCGGGGAGCGCTTCGATATCGACATCCCCGCCTTTTCGCTCGACAGCGTCCACGCACCGCGCACGATCAACTGAACCTACGACGGACCGGTCAAATCCGTTCGTCTTCACCGGCACGCAGGAAGAGATCAAACCGTCGCGGCCGCACGCACGCGCGCCCCGCTCGCAATCGTCTGCGGCGCCTTGTTGAGGGTCTCGATCGCGAACCCGGCCGCAGCCTTGTAGCCCGCCATGAACGCCGTGCGCTCATCCGCAGGCACGACATCATCGATGTTGTCGAACGTGCCACCGCATCGTTCATCGACAAGGTTGAGCAGTCCGAATGGACCGGCGCCACGATTGCGCAAGACGAGTTGCGAGATCGGACCGCAGAGTTTCGCATCGAAAGCGGCCAGTGCATCCACGGTCGCGCCGTGCTCCACCATGATGGCGCCGAGTGTGCGCGCATCGACGATGGCCTGGCTGCCGCCGTTGGATCCGGTCGGATACATCGCGTGCGCAGCGTCGCCGATCAACAGCGTCGGACCATCCTGCCAGGTCGGAACGGGGTCGCGATCGATCATCGGATTTTCGAATATCGCATCCGCTCGCCGGAGCAGATCGGGCACATCGAGCCAGTCCCAGACCCACTCATCGAAGTGATGCGCAAAGTCGGAAACATCCACCTGGCGGAACCAGCCGCTCTGCTTCCAGCCTTCGGCATTATCGAGCGTAACCTCGGCAATCCAGTTGATCATCGACAACCCGGTCTTCGGATCGGGATGCGAGATCGGATAAAACACCACGCGCTCGCGATGTGTGCCGAGGCCGACGAAGGATGCGCCCGATCGGATCGGTTTGCCCCATGTGGTGCCACGCCACATGATCGCGCCACCCCAGTGAATCGGCGGCTGCGACGGATGCATCTGTGCGCGGATCGCCGAATGAATGCCGTCGGCGCCGATCAGCAGCGCGCCCTCGGCCTCCGATGTCGCGCCATCCGCGTGCTCGATCAGCGCGGTAACGCCGCCATCCGCATTCTTGCGATAACCGTTCACGCGGCAGCCGAGTTTCACCGCTTGGGGCCCGATCCGCTGCAGGGCCGCATCGTACAGCATGAGGTGAAACTTGCCGCGATGCACGGCGTATTGCGGCCAATTGTATCCCGCGAGCAGGCCGCGCGGTTCCGAATAGATATCGTTACCGTTCAGGCCGACCAAAGCCCATTCCTTCGCCGGCAGTCCGACGCGGTCGAGATCGGCTTGCGTGAATCCGAGGTCGTAGAGTTCGCGCACCGCATTGGGCTGCATGTTGATGCCGACGCCGAGCGGCCGCATCTCGCGCACCGCTT